>PVMK01123824.1_pt1 | contig 65808 bp, 69 predicted proteins | sample 1853481 | NCBI WGS metagenome assembly PVMK01 (sample SAMN08533507, study PRJNA380276) | Marine sediment metagenome, whole genome shotgun sequencing project.
GTCGGACTTCGGACTTCGGATCTCGGATTCGAGGCGTATGGAAAGTGCGTCCATAGCATTTGGGGATCGAGGATTCCGTCGGTAGGGCGGGATCTGTTTCTCTTCCGGAGTAACCACATGATCGTCAGAGTCGCGCTCGCATTTGGGGGCTTGACCTTCGTCTTGACGGGCGTCGCCGTGCTGACTTCCGATGCATGTCGATCGGTGATCTGGGGTCAGAGCGGGTCAGACAGAGCAGGTCGATTCAGTGCGACATGCGCCGACGTGCTGACGGACGGTGGCATGGCGCAGTCCACCGCCGGAGCGATCGCGATCGCCGCAGGCTTCGCTCTCATCATCGCGGTGACCCTCGACCTTGCAACCGCAAAGTACCGCTCGCTCCCCGACAGACCGTAAGTCACAGACCTCAGACCTCAGACCGTAAGTCACAGACCTCAGAAATCCCCCTGGCTCGCTTTGCTCGCCCGTCCCCCTTGAAAGGGGGACGAAGTAATGCTGGTCCGTGGTCCGTGGTCTGTTGTCTGTTGTCTGAGGTCTGAGGTCTGAGGTCTTCTGCTACTGCATGTCCAGGAACAGGGAGATGATATTGCCCTCGGAGTCGTTGAACCATGCGGCCTTGCGACCGTCTGGCATTGTGGCGATACCGTCGACCATCGGGAACTCGTCACCGAGGTCGTAGGTGATGAACTCGACGCCGTTCGCTCGCAGTTGGCTTGCGGCTGCGTCGAAGTCCGTAACGATGATGCCAGCAGCAGTTGCCTGGTTCGTCCCAGCGAAAGCTGACGGGTAGACGAGCAGCCTTGACTGTCCCCACTCGTACAGCAGGCCGCCATCGTCTGCGACTTCGATCGGTTCGATCCCGAACGTCTTCGAGTACCAAGCCCGTGCCCGGTCAATATCTGAAGCGGGAAGTGTTGCGTAGATGCTTCCGTACATCGATCCTCCTCTTTTTGTCGAGCATACGCATCGCCGATGCGGCTTGAGGTGGAAACCGGAAAGTTTGTACGACCCACCGCACAAACAGAGGCTCAACTTCAGCTCAGTGTTCAATCGCAGAGCATCCCCAGCCGGTTGCCCTGGCTGAGGATGCTCTGATCAGCAATTGTGGGTCGGTGTCAGTCCTTCATGTCGATCTCGACCAACTTCTTGAGCTGATGAGGGTCTGTACGACCGCGCCTCTTCGAACCCATCATCGGGAGAACCATCGACGAGATCGTGTCGCTCTCACCTGATGTTGTGGTTCCTGGGCACTGCACCGGGTGGAAGGCGTTGCACACTGTTTCTGCCGCCGTTCCCGACGCCTTCTCGTCAAGCAACGTCGGCACCACATTCCGATTCGTTGCAGATGAGGCGGCCACGTGAGCCTCGATGGGCGATCCCAACCCTGATCTCCGAAGTCCGAAGTCCGACCAGATCGGGGCAGGCCGCGCCTTCTGCTCTGTTGTCTGTCGTCTGTCGTCTCCCGGTAGCCTGATGGCAGGGAGATCAGCGGTCTTGGCGTAGATCTTGCTGAAGTGTCACGGGTGCGGCGGATGCTCGCCCGCGATTCCGACCGCTTCAGACAGCGGTGCTTCACGGACGCCGAATGGGCCTATGCCCATCGTTTCACGGACCCGTCAGAGCGGCTGGCAGCGCGGTTCGCCGGCAAGGAAGCTGTGATGAAGAGCATGTTCACCGGGTGGCGGCGGATCCCGTGGCGAGATGTCGAGATCACCGGAGGCGGGCCACCGAGGGTGGAACTGTACGGGAAGGCCGCCGCACGTGCCGATCTGCTCGGTATCTCCGATTTCAAGATCACGATCACGCACACGGGTGACACGGCCCTCGTGTTCGTCGTGTCGATAGCGCAGCATCACTGATGCGACCCGTTCTCTCCGTCGCCGAGATGCGGAGGGTCGATGCAGAGACGACAGCGGACATCGACATGCTGATGGACCGTGCCGGTTATGCCGTGGCACTCGCCGCGAGCGATGTCGGTGCAGGCTACGGTTCCGTCGTCGACATCCTGTGTGGCAAAGGCAACAACGGCGGTGACGGGTACGTCGCCGCGAGATACCTCACTCGACGAGGTGGAACGGTCACAGCCCACCAGATAGGGCAGCCCGCCGTGGGTACGCCTGCGTATCGGGCGATGGAGTCCGCGCATAGGGCGGGGGTGACGATTGTCCCGCTGAAGACGCCCGGTACCCCGGATGTCCTGATCGATGCCGTCGTCGGAACCGGCTTCACAGGCGAACTCAGCCCCGACGTTGCCGTTTGGACAGAGGTCGATGCTGCCGTTGTCGCCGTCGATATCCCGTCGGGCCTCGGTGGAGACACGGGCGTACCGAATGGCGCGGTCTTCGGCGCCGACGTCACGGTCACGCTTCACTCGTTGAAGCCAGGGCACATGATCGGCGTCGGGCCGGATCTGTGTGGGGAGATCCGGATCGTCGATATCGGTCTCACGGGCGGTGATCCGACGATGAGCGTCATGGACCGATCAGATGTAGTTGTCCCGACACGGCTCCGGACCGCACACAAGTGGTCGTCCGGAGCCGTGGCGACGATCGGCGGCGTTTCCGGCCTGTCCGGAGCCGCGTTGTACTCGGCGAGGGCAGCCCTGCGGGCCGGTGCTGGTGTGTCGGTACTCGTAGCAACATCAGAGATGGCCCCGACATATGAGGCCAGAGCGGCCGACCTGGTCGTGATGGATGGCGGTGACATGGCGAGCGAAGGTGATGCCTTGGCTCTTGTGGAGAGGCTCTCGAGATTCGATACGCTCATCGTCGGTCCTGGCCTGGAACCGGCTCCGCTTCCCTTCGTGCACGGACTCGCTGAGGCGTTCGACGGGATGCTCGTCCTCGATGCAGGTGCGCTGGGAGCGATCGCCGATCCACAGATGCTGGCGAACCGCACCTCACCGACGGTCCTAACGCCACACGCCGGCGAGTTCGAGAAGTTGTCGGGGGAGAAGCCGACATGGGAATCAGCAGTCCGACTCTCAGAACTTTCGGGCTCTGTCGTGCTGCTGAAGGGAAACCCGACGATCGTTTCGGGACCAGAAGTAATCATCGTCGACACCGGCGGACCGGAACTCGCAACGATCGGCTCCGGGGACGTCCTGGCCGGAGTGATCGGAGCCTTCGGGTCGACAACAATCGACACGATGTCCGCGGTCACCTCAGCCGCCTACATCCATGGCTTGGCCGGACAACGCGCAGCAGAGTCGTCCAGCGTGACTGTCCTGGACGTTCTGGAAGCGGTGGGACCCGTGGTGGCGGGCTTCTGAAGATCCGAAGTCCGAGATCCGAAGTCCGACCTGCAACACCCTCCAAGCTCGCAAGCTCGCTCGTCCTCCCTCGAGGGAGAACGGAAGACTCCGTGGTCCGTTGTCTGTGGTCTGAGGTCTGAGGTCTGAGGTCTGAGGTCTTCCCCTTCGGCTACCGTTCAGGCTCTGCCCACACGAGAGAACCATGCGTCCTTCATGGATTGAGATCGATCTTCGTGCGATCGAGAACAACGCCCGCGTGATCGCCGATGCGATCGCACCTGCGGAACTCTGTGCCGTTGTCAAAGCCGACGCATACGGACATGGTGACATCCCTGTGGCTGAGGCTGTCGGCCGCGGTGGTGCAGCGTGGCTCGCCGTCGCACTCGTTGAGGAGGGTGTCAGGCTGAGGGAGGCCGATGTTGACCTTCCGATTCTCGTGCTTTCAGAACCTCGGCTTGAGGATGCAGCGGCCATCGTCACGTACGGGTTGACACCAGCGGCCTACCGCTTGAGCTTCGTCGAGCGTCTGGCGCAGGAGGCGGGTTCGGCGTCAACGCTGCCGTATCCGGTGCATCTCAAACTGGATACGGGAATGCATCGCGTCGGTGCGTCACCGATCGACGCTTTTGCGATAGCGCGCGCTGTCGACGCCGACGAGAGACTTGAACTCCAGGGCGTCTTCACGCACTTTCCGGTTGCTGATGAAGACAGTGCATACACGCTCCGCCAGAACACAGCCCTCGAATCATTCGTCGCTGCACTCGAATCCGAGGGCATCAAGCCGAAGCTCCTGCACGCAGCGAACACTGCAGCGGCCCTTGACCTGGCGGAGACGAGACATGCAATGTGCCGGGTCGGTCTCGGCCTCTATGGGCTGAGGCCAACACCAGCCACGGGTACTGGCCTGGATCTCCGACCGGCGATGCGTGTGATAAGCCACGTCGAGTACGTCCGAGAACTCCCAGCGGGCGCACGGCCGTCGTATGGCAGAGTCAGGGAACTCGACGGGCCGAGCAAGATAGCGACGGTGCCGATCGGTTATGCCGACGGTGTGTCGCGAAGCCTCTCAACGATCGGCTCCGTGTTGATCAATGGCGTTCGATATCCCTATGCGGGCACGGTGACGATGGACATGGTCATCGTTGACATCGGTTCGGATGACGTGAGCCGAGGTGACGAAGTCGTGCTTCTCGGAGCGCAGGGCGACGATTCGATACGTGCCGAAGAGTGGGCCGATCTGCTCGAGACCATCAACTACGAGATCGTGTGTGGGTTCAGTTCGCGGCTACCGAGAAGGTTCATCGGGGAGCCAGCACATGGATAACCGGACACTCACGGGTGTTCCCGGCGTCATGGTCGGTCACGTAACCGACGCCGAAGCGATGACGGGTGTGACCGTGATGACATTTCCTGAACCGAACGTCGCCGTCGTCGATGTCCGAGGCGGTGGGCCAGGCACAAGGGAGTTGGGCGTGCTCGGAGAGCTATCAAGCCGATAACGGTCAACGCACTTGTGTTCTCCGGCGGCTCTGCGTTCGGGCTCGCCGCTGCTGACGGCGTCGTGTCGGAACTCGAGAGCGACGGTCGTGGAGTGGAGACGCCGGCTGGTCGGATCCCCATCGTTCCCTCGGCGATCGTCTACGACTTGATGGTTGGCCGTGCCGATGTACGGCCAACAAGCGCCGACGGCGCCGCTGCGTACCGGGCGCGTACTGCCGATCCCGTCGCGATGGGCTCGGTCGGTGCAGGTGCAGGAGTGACCATCGGCCAGTGGCATGGTCTCGACGCAGTCGAGAAGTCCGGCGTCGGATCCTATGCGATCGAGGTCGACGGCTGCGTCGTGAGTGCGCTCGTCGTGCTCAACGCCGCGGCAGAGTTTCGAATGGGTGGCAGGTCGGGCCAGAGGGGCCAGAAGAACGCCTCGGGCCACAGTTCGAGATCGGCGTGGCGCAGAACACGTCGCTGATCGTCGTCGCTACGAACGCCGGCATCGCGGACCGCAACGAGCTGCGGCGCATTGCGATAAGTGCGCACAACGGGCTCGCCGCGACGATCGTCCCATCCCACACCCGCTACGACGGGGATACGGCGTTCGTTGTGTCCTCGGGTGATGAACGCCCCGATGCGGATGTCGATGCCGTTTCAGAGGCTGCATTCAGATGCGTGAGCCTCTCGATCCGCCGCGCGGTTGAATACGCGTGATCGATTCGTTTCAGCATGTCGGCTCACTTGACGAGCTTGCGACGATGGCTGCGATCTGTGAGCGGTGCGATCTGTGTGAGACGAGAACCAATGTCGTGTTCGCGTCAGGTGCGCACGATGCCGATGTGATGGTGGTGGGCGAGGGGCCGGGCCAGCAGGAGGACGAGCAAGGCATCCCGTTCGTCGGGAGGTCTGGGCAGCTGCTGATCTCGCTCCTGGCCGAGGTCGGATTCGAACGGGACGACGTGTACATCGCGAACGTGGTGAAATGTCGCCCGCCGCGGAACAGGGATCCCAGACAAGACGAGATCGATGCGTGCAAGCCGTATCTACGCAGGCAGATAGAACTGGTCGACCCGACGGTCGTCGTGACGCTCGGCAACTTCTCGTCGAAGCTTCTCCTCGGTACTACGACGGGGATCACCCGCCTGAGAGGTCAGGCCTACGAGTGGTGGGGTCGACACCTGGTCCCCACGTTTCACCCGGCCGCAGCGCTTCGCGGCGGGCAGAGAGTCAAGGATGACATCAGGCATGACGTTGGACTCGTGCGGGCGCTGGTGGACGGTAGGATTCAGGCGGATTCCGAACCGGAGGCTCAGACCTTGAGATCTCCCGATACCGCCACAGATGAGCAGTTGGGATTGTTCGGTACGTCTCAGCCATGACGATCACTGTCACCACAACCTCTGCGGACGAGACCAAAGCGCTCGGACGTCGCCTCGCACCGCTTCTGACAGCGGGCGATATCGTCGTGCTTGCCGGTCGCCTCGGAGCGGGTAAGACGCTCTTCGTTTCGGGAGTGGCCGAAGGTCTCGGTATCAGTGGCCGTGTCACCAGCCCCTCGTTCGTGATCGCTCGAACCTACGCAGACGGTTTCCTTCCTCTGGTACATGTTGACGTGTATCGGCTCGGCAGCCTGGCGGAGTTCGATGACCTCGAACTCGTGGACGATGGCGCGGAAGGTGCCGTGATCATCGAGTGGGGCGAGGCGATCATCGATGCCCTTCCTTCGGACAGGCTCACCGTGACGCTCGAGATGGACGGGGGACACAGGTCGATCTCATTCGAACCTGAGGGAACCTGGTGTGACAGAGACCTGGCGGTGCTGGCGTGAAGACCCTTGCGATCGAGACCTCTACTCCGGCGTCGTCCGTGGCTCTTGGTGAGGACAGCGCGGTACGGGCGATGTCTGTCAACGTCGACGGACGGGGTCATGTTGGGTTCCTGATGCCTGCGATCGACTTCTGTCTTGGCCAGGCGGATTGGAAGCCGACGGATATCGACATCGTTGCCGTTGATGTCGGGCCCGGCCCGTACACAGGGCTCCGCGCAGGAATCGCGACTGCTCAAGCGTTCGCAGCAGCGATCGGCGCTCGTATGGCGCCCGTGTCCTCCCTCACTGCGATCGCTCTCAGGGCGGCAACCGGCCGTAGACGGATCTGGCCCGTGGTCGACATGAGGAGGGGCCAGTTCGCCGTTGCGCCTTTCCAACCGGTGCCCGGCGGTGTTGCGCCCGATGGGGAGCCACAGGTGGTCAAACCGGAGGCGTTCAAGGCGATCCTTGAGTCGGAGATCGGTGACTCCCTCGTTGTCGGCGACTGGCAGGCCCTGCCCGATTCGACGTGGACCGGTCTGCATCGTGTCCGCACCGGCAGACCAAGATATCCAGCGGCGGACAACCTGCTCGAGATCGCCGATCTCTTGGCCAGGCACGGCAAGCTGTCCGATCCCGGTGATGTGCGACCGATCTACATGCGCGAACCAGACGTCCAGATCAACTGGAAATCGTTCCGGTCGGAGGGGGCGTGGCCTGATGGATGACATCGTGATCAGACCCATGCTTCGTTCGGACATCCCAGCGGTGACGACGATCGAGGCCGAGGTGTACTCGCACCCGTGGTCTCCAAGAGTGTTCTTCGACGAGTTGGCGATGGGCAACAGGACGTATCTCGTTGCGGATTCCCCAGCAGGCATTGTCGGCTACGGAGGGTTACTCATCGTCGAGGAGGATGCCCACATCACGACGCTCGCGGTCGTGACGGAGGCTCGCGGGAAGAAACTCGGGGTCAGGCTGATGCTGGCGCTTGTTGATGCCGCGCTCGAACACAACGCACGGCACCTGACGCTTGAAGTTCGCCTCTCGAACACTCCCGCCCAGGGTCTGTACGAACGGTTCGGCTTCGAACCCGTCGGGCGCCGCAAGAACTATTACGTCGACGAGGACGCACTCGTCATGTGGGCAACCGACGTAGACACCGATGAGTACGGAAACCTCCTGTCTGAGATCCGCACGTCCGTCGAAGGGGCGGCGGCATGACTGGCCCGTTGGTTCTCGGGATCGAGACGAGTTGCGACGAGACCGGCGTAGCTGTAGTGGAGGGGTTCACCGTCCGCAGTTCGGTCATCTCGAGTCAGGTCGATGACCATGCCCGTTTCGGAGGTGTGGTTCCGGAGGTCGCTGCTCGTGCCCATGTCGAAGCGATCCGTCCGCTTGCCCATCAGGCGATCACACTCGCAGGGATCCATCCAAACGACATCGAAGCGGTCGCCGTAACCAGGGGCCCCGGCCTGTCGGGAGCCCTCTCCGTCGGCTACTCGTATGCCAAGTCGCTTGCGTACAGCCTCGGCCGCCCGATGTACGGCGTGGACCACATGGAGGGCCACCTGTTCGCCCCCAGGCTGTCGTTCGATGGCTACGAGCCGCCCGCGGTGGTCCTGTTGGCGAGCGGTGGCCACAGCCAGATCATCCATGTCAAGCGATGGGGCGAGTACGAGGTCCTCGGAGGGACGATCGATGACGCCGCAGGCGAAGCGTTCGACAAACTCGCCCGGTTCATGGGGCTCGGCTATCCGGGCGGACCAGCCATCGACAAGGACTCAGATGGTGGAGACCCAGAAGCGGTGCAGTTCCCGCGGGCGCTTCGCGACCGCCCATTCGACTTCTCGTTTTCAGGTCTCAAGACGTCAGTGATCACGTACCTCGAGAAGGCAAGGGATGCCGATGAGCTCCCCGCGCGGAACGATGTGTCGGCATCCATCCAAGAGGCGATCGTCGATGTGCTTGTCGCCAAGACGTTCAACGCGGTGGAGTCCACCGGTGTCGAGATCGTTGGCGCAGGTGGTGGCGTGCTCGCCAATCGCAGGCTGAGGGAGAAATTCGCCGAGGAGGCTGATCGGAGAGGGGTCGGTCTGTTCGTGCCGGAACCTGCTCTGTGCACTGACAACGGGGCGATGATCGCAAGTGTCGCCGTCGATCGGATCTCGGATGGTGTCCCCGGCGACGATCTCTTTGGCGATGTCGATCCCGGTCTGGCGCTCGGATCATGAACGGCGGTATCCGACTTGGTGCGATAAACGGCGTTGAGATTGTCGCTGACGTTTCGGCCTCGGTGCTCGCATTGCTGTTCGGCACAGCCGTGTTCGTTGAGCTGACATCGCAGAATCTCACATCATCGACGGAGAGGGCATTGGTACTTGCGACGGTCGCTGGCGTGCTTGTCGTCCTCAGCGTGATCGTCCATGAACTCGCCCATGCCGGTGTCGCCAAGTGGAAGGGGTTCCGGGTACTTGGTGTCCGAGTGTTCATGTTCGGTGGCTACTCGGTCATCGAAAGCGATGATGACCCTATGTCCGAGTTTCAGATCGCCGTGGCGGGACCCGCGGCATCCGTTGGACTCGGGTTCGCTCTGTGGGCTGGGGCTGTGTTCGTCGGAACCGGAGGCGACGTCGGGATGACTGCGAAGGCGCTTGCCATCGCCAACGTTGCGATCGGCCTGTTCAACCTGTTCCCAGGGTTCCCGCTTGACGGCGGAAGGGTCGCGAGAGGCCTGATCGCCGCTCGGACCGGTGACCGAATTGCGGCTACCCGTGCCGTTGCCCTCATCGGCCGTTACACAGGGTGGGCGGTGATGGTCATCGGCGCCGGACTGGTCATGACGCGTGAGGGTGCTGGGCTCTTCTGGATCATCGGTGGCTGGTTCCTCGCAACAACAGCCGTCCAGGCTGGCAGGCGAGAGGAACTCGTCCAGAGGTTCAGCGGTCAAACCGCAAGTGACATCATGAGGGCTGTCAACGAGGCAGTGCCAGGAGCCATGCCCGTCAAGACGATGGTTGACCTGTATGTTGCCGGACCGGATCTCAGAACGTATCCCGTTGACGTGGGTGGCCGGATCGTCGGTGTGATCGGCCAGGCCGAACTGGATGCGGTCGCTCCGTCGCGCTGGCATTCGCTCAGCGTCAAACGGATCATGACGCCGATCGGGCCTGATGACATCGTTGGCATGGATGAGCCGCTCGAGAATCTCCTCCTCCGCCCTGCTGGAGGTGCCGGCCGTGTTGTCGTCGTGGACGACGGCAGGGTCGTTGGCGTCATAGACGCACTTGATCTTGGCGCAGCGATCGCCGGTTCCTGAATTCCGTATCTTGTCCGCGAAATACGGAACGACGGCGGGTTAGCAGTCGTTTCCCACGACTGCTAGTATTGGCACTCGTAAGCACCGACTGCTAACTCAACGCGAAGGAGAATGTCGGATGAAACTCGCACCTTTGGGCGACCGAATAGTCGTGAAGCCCCAAGACGAAGAAGAGGTACGCACAACCAGCGGCCTCGTGATCCCTGACACTGCGAAGGAGAAGCCCCAACTGGGTGAAGTCCTCGCTGTTGGACCGGGTGAGTTCAAGGACGGGGAACGGATCCCTGTCGACGTCAATGTCGGCGATGTCGTCTTCTACTCGAAGTACGGCGGCACCGAGGTGAAGCACGATGGCGATGATCTCTTGATCCTCTCAAGCCGCGACGTGCTCGCCATTCTGGGCTAGGAGGCCTCACATGGCAGCAAAAGAAATTCGATTCGGCGACGAGTCGCGCAGAGCCCTCCAGGCTGGCGTCGACAAGCTCGCTGACACAGTCAAGGTGACGCTTGGGCCCAAGGGTCGCAACGTCGTCCTTGAGAAGAAGTGGGGCGCCCCGACGATCACCAACGATGGTGTGACCATCGCCAAGGAGATCGAACTTGAGGATCCCTACGAGAACATGGGCGCACAGCTCGCAAAAGAAGTCGCAAACAAGACCAACGACGTAGCCGGTGACGGCACTACGACGGCGACGGTTCTTGCGCAGGCCATGGTGACGGACGGACTCCGTCTCGTCGCCGCCGGTGCGAATCCGATGGAGATGCGCCGCGGTATCGAAGAGGCTGTCGAGGCAGTCGTAGATGCGATCGCAGAGTCCTCCACCGAGGTCAGCTCTGATGATCGTGATGCCATCGCGTACGTCGCAGCCAACTCGGCTGCGGATTCCGAGATCGGCGGACACATCGCGGATGCGATGCACAAGGTCGGCAATGAAGGTGTCATCACCGTTGAGGACAGCCAGACCTTCGGCGTGGAGCTTGAGTTCACCGAGGGCATGCAGTTCGACAAGGGCTACATCTCCCCGTACTTCATCAGCGACGCTGACCGTCAGGAAGCAGTTCTTGAAGACCCGTACATCCTGATCGCCAACCAGAAGGTCGGCTCGGTCCAGGATCTCGTTCCTGTTCTCGAGAAGGTCATGCAGACGTCGAAGCCGATCCTCGTGATCAGCGAAGACGTCGAGGGTGAGGCGCTTGCCACACTCGTGGTCAACAAGATCCGTGGCACGTTCAACTCGGTTGCCGTCAAGGCACCGGGGTTCGGGGAGCGTCGCAAGGCGCAACTCCAGGACATCGCGAGCCTCACGGGGTCAACGGTTATCTCGGAAGAGGCCGGCCTGCAGCTCGACGGAGTCACGCTCGACATGCTCGGAACCGCCCGCAAGGTCGTCGTCACAAAGGACGCTACGACGATCATCGCGGGTGCAGGTTCTACCGCTGACGTCGAAGCTCGCGTCACGCAGATCCGCCAGGAGATCGAGAATTCGGACTCCGACTGGGACAAGGAGAAGCTCTCTGAGCGTCTTGCGAAGCTCTCGGGCGGCGTTGCTGTCATCAAGGTCGGCGCTGCCACCGAGGTGGAGCTGAAGGAGAAGAAGCACCGTATCGAGGATGCGATCCAGGCAACCCGTGCTGCCGTTGAAGAGGGCATCGTCCCCGGTGGTGGCGTTGCGTTGCTTCGCAGCCAAGCTGCCATCGACAAGCTCCGGGGCAAGTCAGACGACTGGAAGGCCGGACGTCAGATCGTGCGCAGAGCGCTTGATGCTCCTATGCGTCAGATCGCCCTCAACGCAGGCTACGAAGGTGGCGTTGTCGTTGACAAGGTCGCAAACGATGAGAGCATCGGCTTCAACGCTGCGACGGGTGTGTACGAGAACCTGATGGACGCTGGGATCATCGATCCTGCCAAGGTGACTCGTTCAACGCTGCAGAATGCTGCATCGATCGCTGCTCTGGTGGTTACCACCGAGGCGCTCGTCGCAGAGAAGAAGGAAGAAGCACCTGCAATGCCAGGTGGAGGACACGAGCACGGCGGAGGCATGGACTTCTAGTCCAGTTCAACCGATTCGAAGGAAGGGGCACCCGGCCGGGCGCCCCTTCCTTCGTTGAACCGTAGACCTCGGACCGTCCCGATTCTGGTCTGTCGTCTGTTGTCTGTCGTCTTCCGCAGCTATTCCGCGAGGATCAGTGCCCCGTCGATTCGGGCATAGGCCCTGTCAGCGACCAGTTCCTCAAGGCTCCCGAGCGCTCGTGCGAGAGCGAGCTCTTCGCCGATAACGGGAACATTGGGATCGGTCGGATTCCGTTTCGCTTTGCCTGTGCCGACGAAGTGGTCCCCTCTGAAATCCAGCGTCGCGTGGACAAGCGTCATGGTGTCGTCCTCGTCGATTCCGATTTCGATGGTGATGTCCTCGTGCATGCATCCTCCGATGGTCGACTGCCCCCATTGTCCGCCCAGCAGACGCAATTAGCTAGCGATTTCAGGCAACAGACAACAGATGACAGACGACAGACAACAGACGAACCTCGCTTCCGGTCTGTCAACGAGGCGCAGCCGAGCGGGTCTGTGGTCTGTGGTCTGTGGTCTGAGGTCTTCTGCTAATACAGGAACATGGGCTTGCCCATGACGTGGCGGACCTTTGGCCGGTACTCCTGTGCATCGTACAGCCCGTCTATGTCGACTCTCTTGACGCCCTCTCCTGTCACGGTGATCGGTACATTCGTGTACGTGCCACCCCGGAGGGCGACCATTCGACCGGACGACCCATCGAGGGCAAGGTCGGCCGCCATGTTGGCGTAGTTGGTTGCAACCATCAGGTCGAGAGAGTCCGGACGCCCCGATCGCATCAGGTACGCCACTTGTTGGTAGATGATCTTCTCGCCGGTCAGGTCCGTGAGCAGCTGACCTGTCGTGGCCCCGATGCCGCCAAGCTTCCGGTGTCCGAACGCGTCGGCCTCACCGCTGAGGATCATCTCACCTTCCTCAAGTTGGGCGCCTTCGGAGATCGTCATCATGGCGTAGTGAGAGGAGTTCTTCTTCTTGTCCGAAATGAGCATCTCGGCGAGCCGCTCTGCGTTGAACGGGACCTCGGAGATGATCGCTCGGTCGACGCCGGCCAGATATGCGGTGATCAGACTCGTCTCGCCTGAATAGCGGCCGAACAGTTCGATCACAGCGATGCGCTCATGGCTTCCGGTGCTGGTTCTGAGATTGTGGATGAACTCGACACCGCGTGTGACCGCTGTCGAGAAGCCGATGCAGTAGTCGGTTCCGTGGACGTCGTTGTCCATGGTCTTGGGGATCGCGATGACCCTTTTGCCCTCTTCGTGCATCCTGAGTCCGTACGACAGCGTGTCGTCGCCACCGATCGGAATGAGCACGTCAACCTCAAGTGCATCGAGCACACCGAGAGCATGGTCGGTGAAGTCGAACGGGCCGTCGGAATCGTCTGGCGCCGTGAGGAACTCGGGGACGTCTGCCCTCGCCACGCGTCCCGGGTTCGTTCGACTGGTGTGAAGGAACGTGCCCCCAGATCGGTCAATGGTCCGTACGGTCGACGGATCGAGCATGATCGTGTTCTGCGAAACGGACTCGGGATCGGATGGGTCCGTGTTCAGGAGCCCGCCCCATCCTCGTCTGAACCCGATCACGTCGTGCCCTTCGTGGGCCACCCGGTTCACAACAGCCTTGATGCAAGGGTTGAGCCCGGGCACATCCCCTCCGCCCGTCAGAATCCCGATTCGCACAATCCACCTCTTTGAGAAATGTCGTAGACCCGAAAGATATCCGCGCTCGCCCGCTTCACTCCCTCAGACTTGTTAGCAGGAGAGAACATCGGGTTGGCTACTCCGACGTCCTGCCGACACCCCGGTCATGCGTGGGTCTCGCCGTCTTCGCTGAACCATTCTTGGACAAATCGTTCCAAGGTTTCGATCCATTCAGCGGGTGCGTTGCGTATGCCCATCGGAGCTGCCGATGGGTTGGCCGCCCATCGTTTCAGGGCCATGACTCTCGTATCCATCAGCGAATCAATAGACGCATGCTTAAGGGTTCGATCGGAAGACAGTGAGTACCCCGCAACGAATGCTGACCTGAACTCCCGGAGGGTCGCCATTGAACCTTCCTTGGCCCACAAGTCGAACCCGACCATATAGATCGCGTTCGCCACATCGAATTCGATCGGACCGTAGCCGCAGTCATCGAAGTCGAAGATGCGGATACCTGCAACTGTGAGGATCAGGTTCGACGCGTTGAAGTCCCCGTGCAGTAGCTGGTCAGACTCCGCTGACAACCCCCAACGACCCGCATCGGACCTCAACGCAGCAACACGGGGGATGTCCACGGCCTTGATGCCCGCAAGGCTTACGTTAGCGACGGCCAAGAAAAGATGGGAACCAGGGGAGAGTCAAGAAATATGAAGAAGCGAAACATTGTCACCCTGCTCATTGCCCTCATGATGGTTCTGGCGGCGTGTTCGTCGACAGACTCCGAAGATGGGGCAACGACGACAGCGGCACCAACGGCAGCCGCAGCAACAACAACGGCGGCACCAACAACGACAGCAGTTGCACCGACAACGACAGCAGCACCGACAACGACAGCAGCACCAACAACAACGGTGCCAGTCCCGGCGGCGGAGTCACTCGGGGTAATCAGCGGCTACGAAACAGCGTGGAACGACGGGAACGAGGACGCCTTGAGAGCCCTCTTCGCAGCGGATGCAATTCTTGAGGACTCCACATTCGGCGTCCTCGACGATGTCGATGACATTGTGGCGTGGAGTGTTACCCGGCTAGCGATGGAAGTCGAGTTCACCATCGAAGGCTGCGCTTCGTCAGGCGAGGCCGTGAAATGTACGGCCGAGTTCGATGGCCCGGTACAGATTGCGCTGACTTTTGTACCGTGGCGTGACAACTACACCTTCAGCTTCGAAGATGGACTGATCACGAACATCAAGGTGTCTTGCATCATCTGTTGGGGCGGGACGGACACTCAGGTGATCGACTGGGTCAAGACGGTGGACGCGACAGCTTTCGATGGACCCTACTTCGGCTCCAACGGGGTCCGGACGCCGGAGGCCGCGGCCTTTTGGCTCGAATGGGCCCCGAAATGGGAAGAAGCCGGCAGACCCTAACCGAGACATCATCAGAACGCCCACTGTGGCTGAAGTTTGCGCCTCTGTGGAACGAAGCTGGCCGACCGTAGGCAGGCCCACGAGGAAATGAGAGGCCCGGGAGCCGCGCGTGCAGCTCCCGGGTCCTTCTGACTGACGACCCCGTCTGTCACCGATCAATGTCCGACGCAACTCTTGTGCGGACAGATGAGAATGGATGTCCGCCGACGGTCCCTCCCGGACATTGAAGGGGGAGCGAGGTAAGGAACGACGTGAGTTGCCCGGTCAGGTGACGGTTCCTTCGGAGCGGAGGCGGTCGCTGTGGATCGTCCACTCGGGGGAGAGCATTGACCAAGCCGTATGGTCGAGCCACTCGTCTCCAACCTTGACCTCGTCACGGAGGATGCCCTCAAGAGTGAACCCGATCTTCGTTGCGATCCGTTCGGAGCCGATGTTCCCGACGGCGATGCGAAGTACGACTTTGTGGAATCCAAGCTCTTCGAACCCGATCTTGACGACTGCTGCCGCCGCTTCGGTCCCGTAGCCCTTGCCCGTTTCATCCGAACGAATCCAGTACCCGACCTCTCCGGTGCTGTTCTGCTGCGATGTTTGCCACACGGACACGTTTCCGATGTGACGATCAAGGTCGTCCTGTGTTCGAACGGTGAAATCGAACGCACGTCGGTCGGCCCACGATCCAACGGACTCTCGAATGAAACGCTGGGCGAAGCCGCGGTTGTACCCGTCGATCCAAGGGAGCCAGGGCTGGAGCTCGGTGATCGAAGAGTCCACGGCGCGGTGGAACGTCCCCACATCGCGCCTTCGAAACGGTCTCAGCATGAGGCGGTTCGTGTACCGCTGTTGGCTGTGCACGTGGTTCGCCATATCTGGCAGCCTATATGGATATCCTCGCGTGCATGGACAAATGGTTTCCCTATCGAAATCTTCCCACTGTCGTTGACCCGCCCGGCTCTGAGGCGGCGGTCCTCGTGCCGCTCTACGAGGACGCCAACGGTGACATCCGCGTCATCCTGACACGCCGGCCTGACCACATGCCGACGCATCCCGGCGACGTCGTCTTCCCCGGGGGCCACAGGGAGGACGGAGAAGAACCGATCGCTACGGCTTCTCGAGAGGCACTCGAAGAGATAGGACTGCCTCTCGAGAACATCGTCGAGATCCTCGGTGGGCTTGAGCCGGTGACAACACGTGACCGAAAGAAGCCGATCGTGCCGGTGGTCGCAAGGATCGAGAGACCCAGCGAACTCGTCGCTGATCCGAAAGAGGTCGACGTCATCATCGAGCCGATGATGGATGATCTTCTGGACGAGTCACGGTGGGAGACGCGCCCGTGGTTTGGGCACACGCTCTGGTTCTACGAGTTCCCTGAAGGGATTCTCTGGGGCGCGACGGCTTTCATGATGCGAGATCTGCTCGACCACATAAGACAGAACGGAGCCGGCTGAACCGCCGCCGTTGTGCGTCTGCCTTCCTCCTGACGGATTCCCTTGGTTAGAGGCTGTGCGTCTTGGAGTAGTGCACGGCTCCGAACGCCTCGAGAATGCCCTTTGCGGCATCATCGACATCACCGAGGACATGCACTGCCGAGATCTCGGCAAGACCCATGTATTCGTCGAGTAATCCGCTCGCCGTAGCATTTCCGAGGTGAGCGCCAAGTGCGTCGGTACTGGCATATTCATCCTCGTTGATGAACGAGCCGTCGTCCGAGATGAACCAGCTGTACGTTGTCGTGTCTGGTTCGTTGTCTTTGACACTGTCGGACATGCGTGAGGCCAGGTCCGCGAACGCAGCAACTTGCCCATCCTTGACGCTTCCCGTGATGATGAATCGAACTGTCCCCATGCTGGCTCCTTCTTTCTGGCCGTGCTCGGCCACCGTACACCCATACGACAACCCGAGAAGTCTCCAGAGTATTTCGAGCGACGATCGGGTTGTCGTCTACACAGATCGATGGATCTCCCCCCTGACTCCAGCTTGCTGGGGTGTGCCACCATGTGGGCATGCCAGAGCACATGTCACCGGACGAGTTTCGGAAGAATGGCCACGCCGTTGTTGAATGGGTTGCAAACTATCTGGAGCATGTAGACGAGTTTCCGGTGTTCTCGACGGCGAAGCCAGGCGAGATCGCGTCGATGCTCCCGGATTCTGCTCCGGAAGATCCCGAGTCGTTCGATCGACTGCTCGCCGACCTCGATGAGGTGGTGGTCCCGGGGCTGACGCATTGGCAGTCTCCCAACTGGTTTGCGTACTTCCCTGCCAACAGTTCGCCACCGTCCATCCTTGCTGAGCTTGTGTCCGCTGGCCTTGGCGTCCAGGGCATGCTGTGGTCGACGTCGCCTGCTGCCACCGAGATCGAATCCAAGGTGCTCGACTGGCTCGTCGACCTCATGGACCTTCCACAAGGTTGGAAGTCTACGGGCCCCGGGGGAGGGGTGATTCAGATGAGCGCATCTGATGCGACGCACGCCGTTCTCGTGGTCGCCAGGCATCGGACCCGGGTCACGGCTGCAACTGCGGACATGGCCGTGTATGCGTCGTCGCAGGCGCACTCATCAGTGGAGAAGGGGTGCACTATTGCGGGTATCGGTCACTTCCGAGTTGTCGACATAGATGATGAGTTTGCGATGGATGTCGAATCACTGCGGAGGCTCATCGAAGCGGATGTGAGGGCTGGGCTGACACCGATAGCGGTGGTGTCAGTGATCGGCACAACCGCGACCACCGCTGTCGACCCGGTCGGTGAGATCGGCGCTGTGGCGAAGGAGTACGGTCTCTGGCACCACGTCGACGCCGCATACGCCGGGACGGCGATGCTGGCTCCCGAGTTCCGACATCACCAGGCAGGTGTCGCGTCGGTCGACAGCTACTCGTTCAACCCCCACAAGTGGATGATGGTGAACTTCGACTGCAGCGTCCTGTGGGTCGCGGATCGGAGGCCTTTGATCGATACGCTGAGCATCTTGCCTCCATACCTTCGAGACGGCAGCTCCGACGAAGGTGGGACCATCGACTACCGCGACTGGCACGTGCCTCTCGGGCGTCGATTCCGTGCTCTCAAACTGTGGTGGGTCATCCGCAGCTACGGCGCCGAGGGTATTCGAGCGGTTGTAAGGGATCACGTGCGTCTGGCCGGGTGACCTCGCCGCGAAGATCGAAGCTGATGATCGCTTCGAACTCTTCGCCCCGCATCCGTTCGGATTGGTCTGCTTCGTGCATCGGGATGGCAACGATCGAACGCGAGAGCTCGCTGGGGCGATGAACGCATCCGGATCCGTAGCGGTCACACACTCGACCGTGGCAGAAACAGACATCATCAGGGTCGCTGTTGGGCAGACCCACACAGCGCAAGAGCACGTTGACGCCCTGTGGGCGCTCATCGACGGTCTGTCTCGCTAGCCAGGAACCACATGAAGAAAGGCCCCCGTGAGGAGGCCTTTCTCCTGTCGCGGTCCCCTTCGCTAGATGGTCGCGTCCTTTGGTACCCAAGCTTCTGGCACGGTTTCTGGAACGGGAGCAAATTCCTTGCCCCTGGAAGCCCATACGAGCCCCAGGCCGATGAAGCCAAAGGTAAGGCCGAGACCTGCGAGGAGGGCGGCAATACCAAGTCCGAGCTGGAGTGCTGAGTGGGTCACGGTGCCGACACCGAGCTCACCGAACAATCCATGCGCTGTACCTGACCAGGCCTGGCTACGTGCCGGACCCTCGATCGGGTGGCTACGGTCGAAGTCGGTCCAGTAGCCACCGAGTCCGGCTGCTACCCGCTCTTCGCTTCCAACCGTGTTGACCACGAGTTCGTGTGTTCCTGCTGCAAAGGTCTCGCCGTTGTATTCGACGGTTTCGTCCAGAACGACAGTCTGCGTGCCGTGGAGGATGTGATAACCGATGGTTGCCATCTGGAACATGTACTCCGTCGCCGTGTTGACGATCGGATCGTTCGAGTCAAGGTCTGACTCGACCACTTTGTAGCCCCAGTCTCCAACGAGCATCGCCTTGATCGCATCAGCACCTTCGGTGGTGCCTCTGTCGACCAGTTGGCCGTCGTCGTTGTAGCTGAGTGTCACGTTCTGTGCTTCGCTGAAAGCGCCGAGCGAGTCATAGCCATCCTGGACCTGTGTGTAGGCGAAACCGCCGCCGAACAGGAACAGGACACCAATAACTATCGTTGCGATCCCTAAGGTTCGTAAACGGTCTCTCATATTCATTTCCTACTTTCTCCCTAGAGCCACATCTCCCTGAAGCACCTGTGATATCTTTCACAAGCTCTTGTGACTCTTTTCACAATATACCATGACTGTGGTCTAATGCATAGCCAACGAGTAAGGAATTATGAGATTTCTTCGGACACGCTGGGCAGCGCTGATACTGCTGTTGAGCCTGTGTTCGGTGGGCGAGTAGAAGTCCGGCTTCAGATCCAGCGATCAAGCCAGCCGAGGAACTCACCCCACCAATGGAGCGCATTTGTCTGCTTCTCGATCCAGTGGCCCTCGTCGCGGTAGTACACCAGTCGAGACGGAACACCCTTGTGCTTCAGCGTTCCGTACAGGACGAGGCCCTGCGTCGCGACAACGCGGTAGTCGAGCTCGCCGTGGATCACCAGTGTGGGTGTGACGATGTCGTGCGTATGAGCCATCGGCGACCACCGCTGAACGGCGTCCATGTCCTTCCAGGGGACGCCCCCGACCGCGAGCTCCCTGCCCTCGGTGAGGTCGGATGCCCACTGGCCGAGAAGGTCCGTGACCCCGGCATGGCAGATCGAGGACGCGTACCGATCTGTCTCCGTCGTGATCCACGTGACGAGGTACCCGCCGTACGAGCCACCCGCGACGGCCATGCGATCCTCGTCAATGAAGCCGAGGCCCAACAGGTGGTCGGTTGCCGCATCGATGTCCTGGAGCGGCATGTCTCCCCACGCGGTACGGATCGATCTGGTGAACGCGTCTCCGAACGATGACGATCCGTGGAAGTTCACGGACACGACGACCCTGCCCGCAGCAGCCATGACTTGCGGGTTCCATCGCCAATGCCACGCGTCCATGACGCCGTTGTGAGGCCCGCCATGGACGTTGTGGAGCAAAGGCCATGTGGTGTCCGAGGTGAATTCCGGAGGTTCCACGATGAACGCCTGGATCTGATCGCCCTGAGCACCTTCGAAGCGGATCTCTTCGGCGGGCCTCAGTTCGAGTTCGCCGAGCAGCTCCGCATTGAACGCGGATACAAGGCTGGTGTGCCCGCTGGAGGTGATCGCCACTTCCGGCGGCTGGTGCATGGACTCGTGCCGGTGCCAGTAACAGTCGACGCCAACGCGCGGACCGTGGTTGGAGCCGGCACCCGTGACCGGTCTCGGCGTGCGTTCATCAAGCGACGTCGTGAATATCCGAAGATGCCCCTCGTCCTCGGCGTGTAGGACCAGACACTCGTTGTCGATGAACTCCCAACCCCCGGCTGATCGATCCCAGCCAGACGTGAGGATCTGCTCGGTACCGGTTGCGAGATGATGTGAAACCAGCCGGACGAGGTCGGCGTAATACGCATGTTCGAACTGGGCTCCGTAGACAAGTGTTGAGCCATCCGGCGAAACTCTCGGCCGCGAGTGTCGGGCCGCTGGCATCGTTGCGATCTTCTCGACCGAGCCACCAGCGACGGGTACCCGGTGCAGCGTGAACTCCGGGTAGTCCCATGCCGGCTCAGTCGCATCGAGTGTGAAGATGACCGTGGTTCCGTCGGGAGTGACCGTGAAGGTGCCCGCGATGTCGTCATACGCGATGAGCCGGTCGATATCGGGTGTCAGATCCGTTGCTTCGCCAGAGTCGAGGTCGATGACGAAGAGATGATCGATCGTTTCTCCCGCAAGCCATCTCTTCCAGAACCGATAGTGGCGATCCTCGGTGACGACGGGGAGCGTCTTGTCTTCTCTGTCCGCTTTGTGTGACGCGGTGGCTTCGACTGTCAGGTGATCCCTGTAGAGACGCACGGCAGCGATGAGCGCATTGCGGCCGGGGATCCACTCGAACGTGCGGACGCCGCGAGGGAAGTCGGTGACCTTGGCGGCATCTCCGCCGGAACCGGGGATCACGTAGATCTGGCTGTCTTCACCTTCACCCGTGGATCCAAGGAAAGCGATCCGCTCGCCGTCTGGCGACGGGGATGGCGCTGTTGCCTTGACGTCACGATCGGTGATCTCCACGGTTGTTCCGTCCCGGTCGACGAGGTGGAGGACGCTGGCCTCCTTGCCATCGTCGTGGTAATCGGAGACGGCCACGATGGCCTTGGTCGTGTTCGGAACATGTTCGGGTTGGCCGACTCGACGGAGGTTCCAGAGGTCTGCTGGCGTGATCGGTCTGGTCATGTTCCGCTCCATGCTCGCTACCCCAAGCATGGCAGACGAGGGGGCTTTGTGTTATTCCTCGGTGGTCCGTTCACGGTGGCGAACGAGTCCAATGAGGAGGCCATCGGAGACGGCAGTCCACGAGGCATCGATGATGTTCTGATGCACGCCGACGCTTCCCCACACAGACTCGACATCGCTGTGCTCGGTGAGTACCCGGACACGGGCGCTTGTCCCGTCCGAGCTGTCGAGGTCGCGGACGCGGTAGTCCGTGAGCTTGATGGCGCCTACCTCTGGATAGCGATCGGCAAGGGCGGCTCGTAGCGCGCGGTCCAAAGCAGACACCGGTCCGTCGCCTTCTCGGGTGGAGACGATCCGTTCGCCATCAACGACGACTTTCACCGTGGCCTCAGCGATGACTTCGTCGTGTCGGTTTTCGACGTACACCCGGTACGACTCGACCTGATAGAAGTCCTGATCCCAACCTGCCGCGGTGCGCGCCAGCAGTTCGAACGATCCGCCGGCGGCCTCGTACAGATATCCGAGGTGCTCTCGCTCCTTGATCGCATCCACCACGCGCTGAGCCTGGTCATCGCTGAGGTCAAGACCGATGGCCTCTGCCTTTGCCAGGATCGTCGAACGGCCGGCCAGTTCGGAAACGACCATACGCGCAGCGTTGCCGATCGACGTCGGGTCGAGATGCTCATACGCATCCGGTTTTCGGGCGATCGCAGACGTATGGAGTCCGGCTTTGTGGGTGAACGCAGACGACCCGACGTAGGGGAGATGGGGGTTCAGCGTCAGGTTCACGACTTCGGCGACGTGATGGGAGATCGTCGTGAGTCTGTTGAGGCGGTCCCGAGGGATCGTCTCGTAATCCAACTTCAGCGACAGATTCGGGATCACGGAGCACAGATCCGCGTTCCCCGTCCGTTCCCCGTATCCGTTGACACATCCTTGGACCTGGTGCACTCCGGCCTGTACTGCCGTGAGCGAGTTGCCCACCGCCAGTCCTGAATCGTTGTGGAAGTGACAGCCGAACGTCCCATCTGACACCTTGTCCGTCACTTCACCGATGATCCTCTCCACCTCGTGTGAAAGGAATCCACCGTTCGTGTCGCACATCACCAACCTCGCTGCCCCTGCATCCAGGGCGCCCTGGAGGATCGCGATCGCGAATTCAGGGTTGTCGCGGTACCCGTCGAAGAAGTGCTCTGCGTCGAAGAACACCTCGCGGTCGTGGGAACGAAGGTACGCGACCGTGTCCACAACCATCGCGACCGCCTCGTCGAGAGAGGTCCGCAACGCATGCTCAACGTGATAGTCCCACGACTTTCCGACAAGGCACACGGTGGATGTCCCTGCATCGAGGAGCTTGGCCACCTGGGCGTCGTCTTCGACCCGCACACCGGCCTTCCGCGTGGCACCGAATGCGACGAGCGTCGCGTTCGTCATATCGAGTTCCGTCTGAGCCCGCCTGAAGAACTCGTCCTCTTTGGGGTTCGCACCTGGCCACCCGCCTTCGACATAGGCGACACCGAGATCATCGAGCAGTGCGCAGATCTTCAATTTGTCGCGCGGTGTCAGGGAGATGCCCTCCTGCTGGATGCCATCTCTGAGCGTGGTGTCGTAGATCTCGACTGTTCTGTTCATGGTTGTACTCCAACGAAAGAACCCTCCGGATTCGGAGGGTTCGGCAGCACACACGTCAGTGGGGACGCGTGTGCCTACGTAATGATGATGGTGGTTGCGGTTCGTTTCTTCATGGAGCGATGAGTATGGACGGTTTCGTCGTGGTGGTCAAGGTCGGTAGGCCGGGCCCACAGGAATATCGGCAATTGTCCATATGTTGACCATTACATAAAGGTGACTTCTGGACGGATTCTCATGGACATGCTCATTCTCGCCGGGTCGACCCGAAAGGCGTCCCTCAACGCCGAGTTGGCTCGCCACATCGCTGCCTTGGCGGCAGCGGATGGCACCGATGCGCGATTCGTCGATCTCGAGCACTTCGACATGCCTATGTACAACTTCGATCTCGAACAGGTCGAGGGAGTTCCCTCTGCAGCCGTCGAACTCCACGACCTCATCAAGTCGGCGAAGTCTGTTGTAATCGTGTCTCCCGAGTACAACGGTGGTCCGATCCCCGTACTCAAGAACGCGATCGACTGGGTGTCACGAGTGACGAAGAGGCCGCTCGAGGGCAAGAGAGTCGGTCTGGTGAGCGCTACGCCAGGATCGGGTGGTGGCGTGACCGGTCTTGCGGGAATGCGGCTCATACTCACCAACATGCGTGCAGAGATTGCCGATCACGATCTCGCTGTCGGTAGCGCCCGGGCGAAGCTGGAGTCGCTCGACCCAGAGCTTGACGCGGAAATTGAGACGTTCCTCTCCGGCGTGTTCTCGACGAGGTCCATCGCACGCTGACGGGCTCCCCACTACGCGGGAAGGCCCGCCTTCAGCAGGCCATCGATGATGAGATCGCGGTCCTGGGTGCGCCGGTACACCAAGCGCGTGCGGTGTTTTTCGCAGCTAAATCCGGGCCTCGAGGTAAGGACGACATCGATGGGTTTCTCTGCCTCGGCCGCCCTCCCAAGCTGGGCGTAGACCGCCGCGAGCAAGACGTTCGACTGTAGGTAGTCCGGAACAAGATCGATCGACTGCTTACCCCAAGCCAACGCGGCCTCGTAGTTGCCGAGCAGGTAATGCGCGTAGCCGATGTCGCTGGCTGTGTCGAAGCGAAGCGGTTCGTGGCGGCCGAGCCTCCACGCATTCGTCGATGCCTCGACGGCTTCATCCAAAGTGCCGATCCCAGCGAGAATCGCGCCAAGGACGTGGAAGCCGAGGTATCCGTGTGGATTGAGTTCGATCATCCGGCGGGCGAACCGTTCGGCGTCATCGGACTTCCCGGCGAGCCCAGTTGCCAGGGTCATTGCACCGAGCGTTTGATAGTCATCGCTAGCCAAGGCATAGGCACATTCAGCATCCTGCTGGCCACGGTGCCATGGGTTAATCGTCTCATCGCGCCAGCCGAAGAAGGCAAGGAAGAACCATGCCCCGGCTGAGGAGGCGATCGCGTTCGCAAAGTCAGGCTCCAGTTCTCTGGCCCTGTCGAAGAACTCGATTCCGGCCAGGAGCCCGTCCATCGTGTAGCGATTCGCCTCGTACTGTCCACGGATGGTCAGATCCCATGCGTCGTACGAGCCGGTGTCGCCTATGGATCTACGACGTCCCGCTGTATCACGCAGGCTGGGTGTGAGCTTGGCCGTGATCGCTTCGACGAGTTCGTCCTGGACTTCGAATATGTCATGCAATTCCCGGTCGTACCGTTCCGCCCAGATGTGATGACCGGTCTCCGCATCGATGAGTTGCGCGGTCACCCGTATACGGTCACCCGATCTACGGACACTCCCTTCGACGACATGGGTCGCGTCGATTTCGCGTGCGATTGTTCGGATGTCCTTGGACTGTCCCTTGTACGCAAAGGTCGAGTTTCGAGCGACAACGGCCAGGTACTCGTCGTAGGACAACACTGTAATGAGATCCTCGGTGATGCCATCAGCGAAATACTCTTGCTCTGAGTCGTCGCTCATGTTGTCGAACGGGAGCACTGCGATCGTCGCGATCGTCCTCCGCAGCGTGGGTCGAGGTTCGGCGCTCGTGGCGGGGGCGCCTTGGATCTTCCAGATTCGCACTGGCCGAGGGATGTTCTTGAGTTCGTGTTCACCATCGTCTGTGAACTCGGATTCTGTTTTCCCTCTGACCGCTTCGTACACGGCATTTGTGACAGCGATGCCGCCGGGATCGGCGAGCGTCTCCACCCGCGCCGCAACGTTCACACCGTCCCCGAAGATGTCGCCAGCATCATCCACCACTATCTCGCTGAGGTTGAGTCCGAGTCGGACGAGCATCCGTCGAGACTCGGGCAGTTCAGAGTTCCGTTCCCGCATCACGTCTTGCACCTGCGCCGCCGCTGAGACCGCCGCGGTGGCTGATGAGAACTCGACGAGTACGCCGTCGCCGGTCGACTTCACGATCCGCCCCCCGTGGTTCAAGATGACAGGGTCGGTGGCGTTCCTGTGCGCCTGGAGGGCGGCGAGAGTGCCAGCTTCGTCCTCAGCCATCATCGCCGAGTACCCGACAACGTCGGTAACCAAGATCGCAGCCAACCGCCGCGTAGAACCATCCATCGCCAAACAGTACAGATGTCGTCCGAAGTCCGAAGTCCGATGCCCCGAGTCGATTTCTGACGTCTGGTTCGTCGTCGCCTGCTGCTGGTCTGAGGTCTGTCGTCTGTGGTCTGTTGTCTTCCGCAGTGGTCTGAGGTCTTCCGCTACTACCGTCGGCGCTTACGGTTGATCGTACGAGGAGCATGTCGTGAGCGGTGAAGCGAAGCAGCGGATATTTTCCGGTGTACAGCCGACAGGCAACATCCACCTTGGCAACTATCTCGGTGCCTTCCGGAACTGGGTGAGCCTCCAGAGTGACTACGACGCGATCTATTGCATCGTTGACCTGCATGCGATGACGGTCGATTACGACCCGGCGGAACTCGAGAAGTCGCGTATCGACACGGCCAAAGTTCTCCTTGCTCTTGGGATCGATCCTGACACGTCGCTGCTGTACACGCAGAGTCAGGTACCCGAGCACTCCGAGCTTGCATGGATTCTCGGCACCCTCATGCCAATGGGTGTCCTCAACCGCATGACCCACTTCAAGGACAAGACGGAAGCTGGCCATGCGTCAAACCTTGGGCTGTACTCGTACCCCGTCCTGATGGCCGCAGACATACTGCTGTACCGGGCGAATCTCGTGCCGGTCGGGGATGATCAACGACAGCATCTGGAAGTGACAAGAGATCTGGCCGAGCGTTTCAACAACCGATACGGCGACGTATTTCCCATCCCGGATGCGTACGTGCCCAGCACGTCGGCTCGGGTCATGTCCTTCACCGATCCGACGTCGAAGATGTCCAAGTCCGATACCCAGGTGAAAAGCAGCATCTCCCTGCTCGACGATGCCGATGTGATCCGCAAGCGGATCAGGAGCGCCGTGACCGACAGCGATCCTGAAGTGCGCTACGACATCGCAGCCAAGCCTGGTATCTCGAACCTGCTCGACATCATGGCCGCATGCACCAACCGCAGTGTCGAGTCGCTGGTCGACGAGTACGGGGATGGCGGGTACGGAGCGTTCAAGGAAGCCGTCGCCGAGGCGGTCGTGGAGGAGCTTGCACCCATCAAGGACGCTTACAACAGCATCTCGAATGGTGACGCCAGGCAGGTACTCAAGGACTCGGGCCGGAAGGCGAGTGAGCTCGTCAAGCCGTATCAGGAGCAGGTTCGAAAGGCCGTCGGGCTCAAGGGATATCGATAGACCGCGTGAACCGTGGTGAACACAATTACTAGTACGATGCCGTCAACCGCTGTCGCTGGCGCCAACGAGAGGTTCTGACGTGGAAATCGAGATCGGCATCGCAAAATCGGGTCGCCGGGCCTGGGGGTTCGACGACATAGCGATCGTCCCGTCACGGCGGACAAGAGACCCAGAGGACGTTGATCTCTCGTGGGAGATCGACGCGTTCACGCTCGACCTACCGATGATGGCGTCAGGCATGGACTCAGCCGTCACTCCGGCAACGGCGATCGAAATAGGTCGCCTCGGCGGCTTGGCGACGCTCAACCTTGAGGGACTCTGGACCCGGTACGAGGACCCGATTCCCGTGTACAACGAGATCGCCGACTTGTCCAACGAGAAGGCAACGAGACGGATGCAAGAGCTATATGACGCTCCTGTGATCCCGGAACTCATAACTCAGCGGGTGGCGGAGATCAAAGAAGCAGGCGTGCTTGCGTGCGGCAGCCTCACGCCGCCGACCGTCGCCAAGTACATCGATTACGCCAAAGCTGGCGGTCTCGATGTGCTCGTGATCCAGGGCACCGTGGTTTCGGCAGAGCACGTTTCGTCACGCGTCGAGCCTCTTGATCTGTTCACGTTCATCCGAGACGTCGAGATGCCGGTGATCGTCGGTGGCTGCGCCTCCTACTCGGGAGCGTTGCACCTCATGCGCACAGGGGCCGTTGGCGTACTCGTGGGTGTTGGCCCCGGAGCAGCCTGTACGACCCGAGGTGTGCTCGGCATCGGAGTGCCGCAGGCGACAGCGATCGCGGACGCGGCGGGTGCACGAACGTCCTATCTCGAAGAGACGGGCAGGTATGTCCATGTCATCGCAGATGGTGGCATGCGAACGGGCGGAGATATATCGAAGGCGATCGCATGTGGCGCAGACGCTGTCATGCTCGGATCTCCGATCGCAGCGAGCTCAGAGTCGCCCTCTGGTGGCTACCACTGGGGCATGGCCACCTTCCACCCGACGCTCCCGAGGGGATCGCGGGTTCGAACCGGGACTCTCGGCCCGCTCGAGGAGATCCTCCTCGGCCCTGCACATGAGAACGATGGTCGGCGAAACCTCTTTGGCGGCCTCAGGCATTCGATGGCCACCACGGGCTACGAAACGGTCAAGGAGTTCCAGAAGGCAGAGGTCATGGTGGCGCCGGCGCTCCAGACAGAGGGCAAACAGCTTCAACGGTCCCAGGGCGTGGGGATGGGCTGATGGCGGAGCGATCCGTTACAGGTCAGGCGTCGAAAGGGGACTTCGACAAGGTTCTCGTTGTCGATTTCGGAGCGCAGTACGCACAGCTGATCGCACGCCGGGTGCGAGAAGCGCATGTGTTCTCGGAGATCGTGTCCCGTGAGATCACAGCTGCACAGGTCATGGAACATGCACCTGTCGGCATCATCTTGTCCGGCGGCCCTGCCTCCGTGCACGAGGACGACTTCTACGATATCGATCCCGAGATTTTCGAACTGGGGATCCCCGTCCTTGGCATCTGTTACGGCCACCAACTCCTCGCCCAATCGCTCGGCGGAACGGTCGGGTCAACGGGAGCTTCCGAGTTCGGGCCTGCGAGCCTCACGGTGAGCGATGAGCGTCTTCTGTTCGCTGGATTGCCTGCTACCCAGACCGTCTGGATGAGCCACAACGATGCCGTGACGGTCGCGCCCGACGGGTTTGCGGTAACGGCATCAACACCGGATGCAGCGGTAGCCGCCATGGAGGATGTTGAACGGAAGATGTTCGGTGTCCAGTTCCACCCCGAGGTCAACCACACGGATCACGGCCAGGAAGTACTCGAACACTTCCTCCACGTCGCGTGCGAGGCCCGGGCCGACTGGACGAACGACAGCATCATCCATGAGTCCGTCGCTTCGATTCGCGAAGCTGTCGGCGACCGCATCGCGATATGCGGTCTGTCGGGCGGCGTCGACTCTTCGGTTGCCGCAGCGATCGTCCATCGGGCGATCGGCGAACAACTTGTATGCGTGTTCGTCGATCACGGTCTGATGCGTCTCGGCGAAGGGGAGCAGGTCGAGAAGACTTTCAGAGATCACTTCAAGATGAACCTGATCCACGTGAAGGCCGAGGATCGATTCCTCGATGCTCTTGCGGGTGTCACGGACCCTGAGGAGAAGCGGAAGATCATCGGAGAGACCTTCATCCGGGTCTTCGAGGAGGTCGCAGAGGGCATAGAGAACGCCGATTTCCTCGTCCAAGGGACGCTGTATCCGGACGTCATCGAGTCCGGGACTGAGTCCGCTGCAAAGATCAAGAGCCACCACAACGTCGGCGGGCTTCCCGACGACATGCATTTCGACCTTGTCGAACCGCTGAGAGATCTCTTCAAGGACGAGGTTCGTAGTGTCGGGGAGGAACTCGGACTGCCAAAGGAGATCGTATGGCGTCAGCCCTTCCCCGGTCCTGGGCTCGCTGTGCGCATCATCGGGGACATCACCAAGGAGCGTCTCGACATCCTCAGAGCTGCGGATGTGATCGTACTTGAAGAGATCCGGGCCGCTGGCCTGTACGACGACATCTGGCAGTCGTTCGGCGTGCTGCCAGCGATAAAGAGCGTCGGGGTACAGGGTGATGGAAGAACATACGCGTATCCCTTGATCCTGCGTGCAGTGACCTCTGACGATGCGATGACGGCCGACTGGGCACGTCTTCCGTACGACCTGCTGGCACGGATCTCATCTCGTGTCATCAACGAGGTTCCGGGGATCAACCGGGTCGCATACGACATCTCATCGAAACCTCCGGCCACGATCGAGTGGGAATAGGCCAGAAGATCGGACAGTGACTAGTCATAGTCCTTAAGACCTATGCCGCGGCGTCCGATATCGGGTAAGTAGACACTCGAACCGATCGCTTGCACGCATGGCTGTGACAAACAATCCAGATCTCGACACCCTCTTCCGTGAGGAATTGACCGAACGTGCGGAGAGTCTCCGAGCGGGCGCGTCTTCGATCATCGAAGGCACCGTCACCCCTGACCTTGCAAGCACCATGGTGCGTGAGGGACACACGATCAAGGGCACCGGACGTGTCATGGGTCACGAACTCATCGCCAGGGGTGGAGAGGCCTGTGAGGTGATCTGGCGCTGGATCCAACATGGCGAGCTTGCACCCACACCACTTCTGGGCAGGGTACTTGGCCACCTCGCGGACGCTCTGCCTGACGCTCTTGGAGGCTCGACGGTCGCGGTGTCAGGGGCGCTCGACACGCTGCGAACGCTGATTGCAGATCCATCGATGCTGAAGGATCTCCCTGAGCTGATGGATGAAGACCAACCCAGCCCCTCGCCGCCTGCCGAAGATGCCGCAGAGTCCGGTGTGGCAGAAGATCCCGCCGGCGGCGAAGATCTTGCACCCGATGCCTCGCGTGCCGCCGCCCCTGCCGAGGACGCGGCCTCCCCATCGGATGGAGACGACGCCAGACGCGATGTCGGCGCTACGGGCCCCCTCGTCTTCGAACCAAGTGCCGACGGCAAGCTGTCTGCCACCGTCGTCACCTCAGAGATCATCAGATCTGCCTTCGCAGGCGGAGCCGAGGCGGCCGCGGTGTCGACTCATCGTCCACAGCCCGATGAGTCGACCGCGACCGCCCGAAACGAGCTCAACGTCGACCTCTCCTACCTTGAGCCTCAGAGGTCCGCCCTCGATCCCGATACGGTGCCGCCGTACGGACTCGGCGGACTCGTAGGGGCCGTGGAGACATGGGCAGCCGAGGAGTCGGTTCCTGTAAACGCAGGGCGGCTGTTCCGACTGATCAACGATGTGGCAGCACTTCGCATCGATGTCGAGTCTGTTGCAAGCCTCGCCTTGCAGGTGCTGCGATCAGGTGGGTCACAGCCTGTCCCGGCCGTTGATAGCGCCATAGAGTCGCTTGAGACCGTGCGTAGGGCAGCCGTGGATCTGCAGACGAACGCACTCGATCTCACGATGATCTCTTTGGACGGAGTCGCTGCAACGCTGCCGCAACTCCTGAAGTACGTTTCGAAGAAGACGGAGAAGTCTGTCGAGCTCGTTGTCGAAGGTCAAGAAACGATCGTTGATCGCCAGCTGGTCGATCGGATCGGAGAGATCATCCGGCAGCTCATCGTCAACGCTGTGGTTCACGGCATCGAGGCACCCGCTGGGCGAGACAGCGGTGGTAAGCCTTCGACAGGGACGATATCCGTCGTGATAGGCAAGGATGACCAGCACATCACACTGGTTGTCGCCGACGATGGGGCTGGGATCGATTGGACAGCGGTGCGTGAGACCGCTGTCGGGACCCAGATGCTTGAGGGTGACCCTTCGTCTGAGGAGCTCAGGTCGGTTCTCTTTTCGCCTGGTTTCTCGACAAACCCTCGATCGTCTGAATTCGTTCGTGACGGTGACGGACTCGCCGCAGTTACGAGAGCGGTCGAGGAGGCGTACGGCACGATCACGATGGCAACGTCATCCGACGGAACCGCCTTCACCGTGACGTTGCCTGCCCACAGGGCGTTACAGCCTGTCAGGTTGTTCTTGGCGGGAGGGCGGTCGTGGGGTATTCCACAATCGGCGGTTACGGAGATCCTCTCCGTTCGCGATGTGGAGATCGAGGTGTCCGGCCGGGGCAGCACGATCACCCATGGCGGTGAGCCGATTCCTTACGCTTCGTTCGCCACGGTGGCAGGGCTTGAGATCGAGGGACTCCCGTCAGAGGTGATGGTCATCCAGAGCCAGACCGGGACGATCGCCCTCTCAGTTGACAAGGTCCTGGACGTTCACGAAGTCGCGACGAAGGACCTCGGACCGCTTCTGTCTGGTGCTTCGGTCGTCTCGGGCGTTGCGTTGCTCGGTGGTGACGACACAGTTCTTCTCGTGAATGCGAGCAGTCTGGCCGAGAATCTGCGAGGAGATGACGGCAGAGACTCCGCATCTGTGCACACGGTTCTGGTCGTTGATGATTCCCAAGGCGTGCGGCAAGTGGTCTCTGGCGTGCTGGCGTCGCACGGATTCGCGACGATGTCGGCAGGAAGCGTTGCAGAGGCTCTGGGCCTGCTCGGGGACTTCGAGACCGATGCACTGGTCGTCGACTTCTCGATGCCGCGCGCTGATGGCGTTGTGCTCGTTCACATGGTGCGGCAGCGATACGGGAAGATCCCGATCGTCATGCTCTCTGGCGTGGCGTCCGACGAGGACCGCGACCGTGCCGAGCGAGCCGGTGCCGACGCATTCTTCGACAAGTCGGATTTCGCCAAAGGAGCATTGGTGGAGACCCTCAGAGATCTGATAGCGGCAGAAGACAACAGACCAGCAGCAGAAGACCACGGACCACGGACCACGGACCACGGACCAGAAGCGGGCGGGTAGCCCCGTACGCGCTCCGGTATCTCGCCACTCTCACTCGACTGTTGTAACCGGGTCCGGCATGAGGATCGTGCTGAGGAGTCGCGATGTACGCTCGGGTTTCTTCTTGAATTCGAGATAGGGAGCAAGAACGGTTGTGAGTTGAGTCACTAGCCCGTTGAGTTCGCTGTCCGTCAACCAGAGCCGCGCCTGACGAAAGCCGACGCCATCGGTGGCTGGATGTGAGCCGGGCGTATCCAAGTATCTTCCATACGTTTCGATGAGGATGCCCGCAAATATCGTGAACGCTTGGAGGTGCTCTTCAGCGGACATTGCAGCAACGTCCTCGAAATCGAGATTCGCTCGGTCGGTGTTGACACTGTACGTCTTCTCGACAGCACCTCTGGCGCGGCGTTCGCCGACGACGTCGAGGATGCCGGAATCCGCCAGCTTTGCGATGTGCCTGTACAGCGTCGCCTGGGGTACGTCGGGTAATCGCTCGGCAATCTCCGCAGTCGTCACTTCGTCTCCGGCGACGTTGAGCACGATACGGAGGCGAACCGGGTGTAGGAGGATGTCGGATCGGTGAGTGACCATAGTTGCAAGGCTAGTGTATTGTTATCACTTATGAGAACAATATACGAAAGGCTCGAGCACCCATGATCGAAACCAGCGTGTTGGTGACCGCCGGAGACGTAACGTTGGCGGGATCCCTTACAACGCCCGATGCCGACGGTCAGTTTCCCGCCGCTCTCCTGATTGCTGGGTCCGGCCCCCTTGATCGTGACGGCAACCACAAACGTCTGCCTCTGGGCTTGAGCAAGGACCTCGCCGGTGTCCTGAATGACGCAGGTTGGGCCACACTCCGCTTCGACAAGCGAGGCGTTGGCGAGTCGACCGGCGATTACCTGAGCACCGGCTTCTACGACGAGCTTGCAGACGCAATCGCTGTATTGAAGTGGCTCGACTCCCGACCAGAAACGACTGCCGTGGTGCCGGTCGGGCACAGCGCCGGTGCGCTATTCGCTGCGGAGATGTCCGCAGGAGGCCACGCAACGGCGGGAGCGGTTCTTCTCGCCTACACGATTCGCACCGGTGAAGAGACACTCATCTGGCAGGCGGGGGCGATCGGCGATTCCGTCCCACGATGGGTTAAGGCCTTGCTGAGAGTGTTCCGCACCAGCATCGCGAAACAGCAGGCGAAGGCGATTGCCAAGCTGAAGAACACGTCAAAGGACGTAGTACGGGTCCAAGGCCAGAAGATCAACGCGAAGTGGATGAGAGAATTCCTCGTATACGACCCTGAACCGGTTCTCCGTTCAACAACATCATCACTCCTCGCCATCACAGGTTCGAAGGATGTGCAGGTGAACCCAGCGGACATCTTCGTCGTCGCAAGCATCACCGGAGACCGCGGCACCGCGATCGTGATCAACGACGTTGACCACATCCTGCGAACCGAAACCGCCCCCATCTCGAACCCGAAGCGATACAAACAACAGATCACAGAGCCGATCGACGACCGGGTGGTCGACGCCCTCATCTCATGGCTCGCCAGTACTTCGAACAGTCACACAGGGGGACCCGATGGGATATGAAGACACGACAGTGCGAGTCGATAGTGACGGCATCACAATCAAACGATATGGGTCATTCGGCTCGCCGAGAACTATCCGATTCGATGACCTCACGACGGTGACCGAGACGCGCCTTGGTTCTGTCGGAAAGTGGAGACTTGTTGGAGCCGGACCTGGCGGCGGTAGCCGGAACTGGTACGGCTGGGATAGCAACCGCCGATCAAAGGAGACGGCTTTCGCATTCGACGTCAACCGATTCTGGCGACCGACCATCACACCCGATGATCCGACGTCATTTCGGGCGGCGTTGCCGCCAGATCTCGACGTTCGCTGAGACCGAATGCAGCGGCCAACCCTCTCATCGAAAATGACGCACTGACCACCTGAATATCGGGGACCGTCCGAGCCAGCCACCGCGTCGAGTGCCCCGACATCTACGAACATGAGGAAACGCGGCACCGCACCGTGCCGTAGGCTCGTCTTGTACCCGATCATCAGCCAGAGAAAGCGGGAGTGGATGTCCAAGGAAGTGGAAGTCGGGTCGGCGTCTGAGCTGACTCCGGGAACCGTGAAGGGAGCCGGACAGTTCGCTGTCGGCAACGCGGACGACGAGTTGTTCGCAGTCACGCGGCGATGCCGCCACCTCTATGCCGACCTCGCAAACGGCAGCATTGACGAGGACGCCTGCCTGGTGTGCCCATGGCACGGTGCGAAGTACGACACACGAACGGGCAGGATGACGCGCGGACCCCAGGGCATCTTCGCCAAGATCCCAGGCCTCGGTATGGCGGTCAAGGCTCTGACCTTGGTGCTACCGCTCGGACGTGGCCGGGTTGTCGAACGCGACGGCACCCTCTACGTGGAGTAGATCCGCGACCTTCTCCGACTCCGTGGTCCGTGGTCCGTGGTCCATGCCGCTCGGTACACTCGCTTGGGTGACCGAATCCCCGCTCTTTGAGCACCTCAATCCGACTCAACGCGAGGCCGTTGCCGCTACCGAAGGGCCTGTGCTGGTCATCGCGGGCGCCGGATCCGGCAAGACTCGGGTGCTGACGTACCGGATCGCACACCTCATTCGTGACCTCGGCGTCTCTCCGTACGACATCCTTGCCATCACCTTCACGAACAAGGCCGCTGGCGAAATGAAGGAGCGTGTGCGGCAACTCGTCGGAGGTGTTGCGCGCAGCATGTGGGTGTCCACCTTTCACTCGTCCTGCGTCCGGATCCTCCGCCAGGAGATCCATCGCCTTGGTTACCGCGGCTCGTTCTCGATCTACGACGACGCCGATTCAGTCCGGCTCATCACGATGGTGATGAAGGACCTCGACATGGATCCCAAGCGGTTCCCGCCGCGGCAGATCAAGGGAACGATCTCGAAGGCAAAGAACGAACTCGTCGACTACGAGTCCTTCGCTGCGGCGGGCGATGGCTACTACCACGAGCAGGTCGCCGACGTGTACCGCCTCTACCAGCAGCGCCTGGTTGAGGCGTCGGCGGTCGACTTCGATGACATCCTGACCCTCACCGTCGAATTACTCCAGGCCTTCCCCGCGGTACTCGATCGGTGGCAGACGCAGTTCCGGTACATCCTCGTTGACGAGTACCAGGACACCAACCACGCGCAGTACATGCTCGTGAAACTCCTTGCGGACAAGCACAAGAACGTGTGTGTCGTTGGTGACTCGGATCAGTCGATCTATGCGTTTCGAGGCGCTGACATGCGAAACATCATGGCGTTCGAGAAGGATTACCCGGATGCGACGCTGATCCTGCTTGAGCAGAACTATCGGTCGACCCAGACCATCCTCGACGCAGCGAACTCGGTGATCGTCAACAACACGGAACGACAGCCGAAGAGGCTTTGGACCGACGAAGGCGCCGGCGAACCCATCGTCCTCTTCGAGGGTGAGGATGAGCACGAGGAGGCTGCGTACATCGCAGAGGAGATCGCCACGACTGCAGGATGATGGGAAGCGTCTCAGCGACGTTGCGGTCTTCTATCGGACCAATGCTCAGTCGCGGGTGATCGAGGAACTCTTCGTCCGTTTCGGCACGCACTATCAGGTCGTCGGTGGGCTCAAGTACTACGACCGCAAAGAGGTCAAGGATGCTCTCGCCTATGTGCGAGCCGTCGTGAACCCTGACGACCAGGTTGCGGTGAAGAGGATCATCAACGTCCCCAGCCGGAAGATCGGTGATACGAGCGTCGCCCATGTCGACCGTTTCGCACAGAACAACGGCATCGGGTTCGCCGATGCACTCCGGCGGGCCGATGAGATCAACCAACTCACACCCCGGGCCCAGAAGTCGATCCTTGAGTTCGTCGCACTGACTGACGTGATCGCGACCAAGGCGGCGCTCGGTCCGGCCGCAGCTGTCGACTCTGTCCTGAACGACACCGGGTATATGGACATGATCCGCGCCGAGCGGTCGATCGAAGCGATGGGCAGGGAAGAGAATCTCAAGGAACTTCTTACAGCAGCGGGGGAGTTCGAAGAGACCGGGCCGGCATCCATGGGTCCCAATGATTGGAACGCACTTGATGGGACGGGGAAGCTTGAGATGTTCCTTGAAGCGATCAGCCTTGTGGCAGACGCCGATTCGAGGACATCGGACGACGCCGTGACGCTCATGACACTCCACAACGCAAAAGGCCTTGAATATCCCGTCGTGTTCCTCACGGGCCTCGAGGACGGCGTGTTCCCGCACATGCGTGCCCTCGGCGATCCAAAGGAACTCGAAGAGGAGCGGAGGCTTTGTTACGTCGGCCTGACAAGGGCCGAGGAGCTTCTGTACCTCACCCGTGCATGGAGTCGGAATCTCTGGGGTCAGAACAACTTCAACGGTCCCAGCCGCTTCCTGTCCGAGATCCCAGAACATCTGATGAAGAAGGCAAAGCGGGTGCGCAGGAGTGCGACCATGGAGGCTCGATCGCCGGTGAGCACCGTTTCCGACTCTGATATCGAGCCCGGAGACCGCGTCAAACACACCCACTGGGGAGAGGGCACGGTGCGCGACATCGTCGGTATCGGTGACCGTGCCGAAGCGGTCGTAGCGTTCGATGGCCCCGGCGTGAAGCGACTCCTGCTCGCGTGGGCGCCGCTAGAGAAGGTCTAACAAGACCTGACCCCGTCACGGCCGCTCGCAAGCGGTCAGTTATTGGTCCTCCAGACGACGGCATCGCGGTCGACACACCTTTCCTCCCGATAGCCATCGTCGTATATGTGTACCTCCGTCTCTGTGCAGACAGATCCCACGGCTATCAGATTCGATCCGTTTGCGACAACGTCGACCATCTCGACGTCGCCTCCTCCGAAGACGGATTCGTTGTGTGGCACGCGGGACCAGTTGATGCCATCACGAGATGTCCACACGACCACGATCTGTTCGTACGAAGATTGCCCGTCCTGAACGGAGGGACTCGGGACTTGGAAGCCTTCCGTTCCGACTGCTACCAACCCCGGACCACCGGCAACGATACTTCTGATCGACTGGTCGCCTGGCCCGATGAAGTCGGCGTCGGGCGGAACTTGCGACCAGGTGATGCCATCGACCGACGTCCAGACGAGCGCCGCAGATTCGGGACCACCCACAGCGACTAACCCGGGCCCGCCTGCGGTCACGCTCGACATCTCGATCGATGACCCGGAGACAGCCAGTCCGCTGCCGAAGGCCTTTCGGGTGTAGGCCACGCGCGACCAGCTAAGTCCGTCTGGAGACGTCCAGACGGCCGCGACCGACCGAGTAGCGAACGGTGCCAATCCCACCGCCACCAACCCGGGACCACCCACGGTGACGCTCTGAACTTCCGCTTCCCCGAAAATCTCGTCGTCGTGTGGGACGCGTGACCATGTGAGCCCATCAACGGACGTCCACACGACCACAGCTTCCGCAGTCCACTGGCCGAACCATTCCTGCCCGTCGTCCGATGCGTCGGAACCCACAGCAACCAAGCCCGGGCCACCGACGGTTACGCTCGCCATCCCGACATCTCCCTTTCCACCGAAGATCGAGTCGTCGTGGGGAACGCGGGCCCAGGTGACTCCGTCCACTGATGTCCATACGGCAGCGATGCGATCGACGCAGTATTCCTCTTGGTAGCCATCCTCGTAATACTCGATCTGTCTCATCTCGCAGATCGACCCGACGGCCACCACGCCCGGTCCGCCAGACGTCGTATCAGTGATCGACTCGTCGTCGGCCGTTCCAAAGTCCGTATCGTCCTCGGGGACTCTGTCCCATGTCAATCCGTCGACAGACGTCCAAACGGCTCCGCGCTCGCTCCCGAGCGAATAGTCGGACCCGACCGCTACGAAGCCCGGCCCACCCTCAGTGATCGCCACCATCCGCTGGTTCCCGGCGCCTCCGAACACGTCGTGCTCGTTGAGAACCCGCGACCACCCGTTCGATGGGGTCGGGTTGACAAGCGCTGGCTCTTCGTTGTCTGATAGCACGAGGAACGGCAGCGATGCCGCAACGATCACTGTTGCGGTCGCAGCAGCGATCGGCCACCAGCGTCGGCGGATCGTGGGGGGTAGGGGACTCGTCGTCCCGCCGATGACCATGACCGCATCGGTGCGGGTTCGGACGTCTTCCTCTGTGATGGCCCCCTGCTCCTCGTCGATGACAGCGCACAGTTCGTGTAGCTGATCTTGAAGGTCGACAGTCATCGAGCGCTCTTCGACGTCCGTGACGGCCCCTCCAGAGCCAGATCGTCCTGTCTCTGGACTATTGACGCCTCGGTTCCGTTCGAGTGTCTCGATGGCTCGGTCGCCATGGCGCTTGACGGATGATCGTGAGATATCGAGCACTTCAGCGATCTCACTGTGTGTCCAGTCGTAGCCATGGAGCAGGAGCACGACGACTCGATGACGGTCGGGTAGGTCGGCAACGGCCTGTGGCAGGCCCGGCTCCAGTGGCGGCGCACGCTCCACTGGGACAGTGGGGAGGACGACATGGCGACTCTTGCTCGTTCGTCGCCTACGGTCCTTGCCGACGGCATAGAGGTACGCGATGGGATCGTCCATCGAGTGCAGGCGATCCCAGTGCTCCCAGCCGTGGGCTAGGGATTCCGCCGCGGCCTCCCTTCCCACATCTGATCCGAATCGGGCGGTCAGGGCGTTGCGAAGCCTCGTTTCGTTCTCGTCGACGAACGAAGAGAGTGTTTTGCTCGCTGTCTCACCCATCAGCATCACGCTCCGTGCCTCGGCACCAAGTAAAGCGGAAGCGAGTGACGCGTCGCGACATGCTTCTGCTCGCGTGCGAATCAGGGGTCAATATCCAGTCAATGATCGGCCGTCAACGCCTGCGCCGATCAGTTGTTCGCCCTCCACACAACCGCATCAACGTCTGTGCAGTCCTCCTCGTACCGAAAGCCGTCCCGGAACACGAGCTGCGTCTCCGCGCAGACCCATCCCACAGCGATCAGATTGGACCCCTGAGCAGCGACGTCCACCATCTCAGGAAAGCCTCCTCCGCCAAAGACCGATTCGTTGTGTGGCACGCGGGACCAGGTCACCCCATCGCGAGATGTCCACACAACCGCCACCGACGCGTCCAGCAAATGTCCCTCGGCGTCCGCACGCTGGACGAGGTAGCTCTCAATTCCGACCGCCACCAGTCCGGGACCGCCGGCGATCACGCTGCTCACTGACTGGAACACTGGCGGAGTGAATTCGGCTGCGTACCGATGCTGCGACCAGGTGATGCCATCTACCGACGTCCAGACGAAGACCGCAGAATCGAGGCCTCCCACCGCGACCAACCCAGGCTTTCCTGGCGTGACGTCCAACATCGCGGGGCCACCGAAGACCCCTTCGGCGTGTGGTACACGCGACCAGTTGAGTCCGTCGGGAGACGTCCACACAATCGCAACTGGGTCACCGGCGAAGTCTCCGGAGCCCACGGCGACAAAACCGGGTCCGCCTGTTGTGACGCTCTCTATCGTGGCCTCGCCGAAAATCGAGTCGTTGTGTGGGACGCGGGACCATGTGATTCCGTCTTCCGACGTCCACACGGCAGCGGCCTGAGAGCCCTCTCCGTAGCCTCCGTCCGGGTATTCGTCGAACGAAGACTCGGAGCCGACAGCTACCAGGCGCGGTCCGCTGGCCGTCACACTCGCCATCTCGATGTCTCCGTGTCCACTGAAGATCGAGTCGTCGTTCGGAACGCGGGCCCAAGTGACACCGTCCACTGATGTCCACACCGCAGCGTTGCGATCAACGCAGTTGTCGTCGTACTCGTCCGCCCAGTCGTCGTACTCAACCTGTGTTTCGGCGCAGACGATCCGACTGCCACCAGCCCTGGGACCACTGTGGTCACATCCTGCATCGTCTCGTCGTCCGCTGTGCCGAAGTCTGTACCTTGATCCGAAGCGCGGGACCAGGTTGAACCGTCCACCGACGTCCACACGGCCGCACGTTGGCTCCCAAGTGAGTCGTCGGACCCGACCGCTACAAGGCCCGGCCCACCCTCCGTGATCGCGACCATGCGCTGATCCCCTGCGCCTCCGAACACGTCGTGCTCGCTGAGAACGCGGGACCAGTCGTCCGATGCGGCCGCGTCCGCCGGCGGTGAATCCTCTTCGGTGTCTGAGAGCACGAGGAACGGCAGTGCCGCAGCGATGATGACCGTTGCCGTCGCAACGGCAATCGGCCACCGGCGTCGGCGGACATCGGGGGCTGCGGGGCCTGATGTCCCGCCCACAACCATGACCGCATCGCTACGGGTTCTGACGTCGTGTTCCCTGATGCGTCCCTGCTTTTCGTCGATGACGGTGCACAGTTCGCGTAGCTGGTCTTGAAGGTCCACGATCATCGGTCGACTCCTAGTTTTCGCCGCAGTCGCGCCATGGCTCGCTCGCCATGACGCTGGACGGTCGATGTTGAAATATCGAGCACTTCGGCCACCTCGCTCTGTGTCCAGTCGTAGCCATGGAGCAGGAGCACCACGATTCGTTGACGCTCCGGCAGGTCGGCAACGGCTCGTGAGAGGCCGGGTTCCACCCACGGCGCCAGCTCTACCGGAACCGTGGGGAACACGACGCGGCGACTCCTGGTCATTCGGCGTCCACGGTCCTTGCCAACCGTGTAGAGATAGCCAACGGGGTTCTCCATCGAGTACACGCGATCCCAGTGTTCCTAGCCATAAGCGAGGGCCTCTGCCGCGGCCTCCTTGCCCACCTGGGATCCGAAGCGGGCGGTCAGGGCGTGGCGAAGCCGAGCTTCATGCTCCTCCACGAAGGAGGAGAACGTCTTGCTCGCCATCTCACCCGTTAGCAAGAAACCCCCGTTCCTCTCACCCAAGTAAAGCGACCGAACATGATCCTGCATGACCGATTTGATGAGCAGACCCGATGTCAGCTGAAGATCGTCGGCTCGAGTCGCTGGTCCGGGGTGAAAGAGTTCCGCGCGGTGACCAAAGCGACAACCGTTGCCGACACTGCCATCGTTCCGAGCACCAGGAACATCACCACCAACTGGATCACCACGGCCTCCCTCGGAGCCACGCCAGCGATCAGAAGTCCAGCCATCGCACCGGGAAGTGCGACGAGCCCGACGACCTTCGTCCGCTCGATCTGTGGGAGCAGTGCAACCCTCGTCGCCTCCCGTACGATGAACCGCGCCGACTGTTTGGCGTTGAGCCCAAGCGACAACAGGCCTTCGATCTGGAGGCGGTGGTCCATGATCTGCGTCTTCACCTGATCGGCCGCAACCACGGTGCTGGCGAGGGCGTTCCCGATCGTGATCCCTGCGATGACCACGAGTTGGATCGGCTCCGGCGGAAGCACACCGAATCCGAACACGATGGCGAGAGAGATCGCCGTTGCTGCCCCGATCGCTGCTCCGGCGGCAGGCACGATAGCCCATGTGCCAGCACGCCTACCGGTGACAAACGAAGCGATGAGCACCATGCCGACGATCCAGATCGCGGCGAGTGCTTCTTCCCATTGCGACTCAAGCAGCAGACCGAGCAGTAACCCGACGATCGCAAGTTGGACCGTTGCCCGCACCGAAGCGATGATGATCTGCCGCTCGAACCCGAGCTTGAGGTAGACCGAGATGCCGATCGACACCGCCACAAGGGAGAACGAAGCTGCGAGTACGACAGGTGGGCTGAGATCCAACATCGAGCCCAGCCTATTCACTCGTGGCGCGGGCGATTCAGGATTCGGGCAGTAACTACTATCACAGCGATGCCGATCCGGATACTCATAGCCAAACCAGGGCTCGACGGTCACGACCGTGGAGCGAAGGTCGTCGCACGCGCGCTGCGCGACGCAGGCTGTGAGGTGATCTACACGGGACTCCATCAGACACCGGCCAACATCGCTGACGTAGCCGTTCAGGAAGACGTGAACGGCGTGGGGCTATCGGCCCTCTCAGGGGCCCACATGACACTCTTCCCCGGCGTCGTCGCAGAACTCGAGAAGAGGGGTGCTGCTGACATCATCGTGTTCGGCGGAGGCATCATCCCCGACGCAGATGTGCCTGCTCTTGAGGCGGCAGGCATCGCAAAGATCTTCGGCCCCGGTACATCGCTCGACACGATCCAGGAATGGGTCGCAGAGACGTTTCCAAGCGGCTGACAGACGACCGGCAACCACCCGTCCCCGAGGAGGAACGTGAAGATCCACGAGTATCAGGCGAAGGCGCTCATGAAGGGGCGGGGCATCCCCGTGCCGGCAGGTGCAGTCGCTAGGACCGTCGAAGAGGCGGTAGCTGCGGTGAGACCTCTCGTAGAGACCAGCGGCAACGCTGTTGTCGTCGTCAAGTCGCAGATCCACGCTGGTGGCCGCGGAAAGGGCCGGTTCAAGGAGCACCCGGAGCTCGGCGGTGTCACGGTTGTGCTCGACGGCCTCGAAGGAGGGATCGAGGCTACGGAAGCCAAGGTGCGCGAGCTCGCATCCCAGATGCTCGGGTCCACACTCGTCACGGTCCAGACCGGGGACGGAGGCAAGACGGTCAATCGGCTGTACATCGAGCAGGGGATCGACATCGAGACCGAGTTGTATCTCTCCGTGCTGCTTGACCGCTCAACAAGCCGCAACATTGTGATGGCGTCGACCGAGGGTGGGACTGAGATCGAGGTCGTCGCTGAGGAGACGCCTGAGAAGATCCTCAGGGAGGAGATCGACCCCGCGTTTGGCCTCACCGACTTCCAAGCGGCAAGAATCTCATACGGCCTCGGCCTGGAAGGTGCAGCGGCTCGTAGCGGGTCGGCGTTCCTCAAGGCGCTGACGAAGGCGACGGTCGATCTCGATGCGGATCTCGTCGAGATCAACCCTCTTGTGGTTACGACGGATGGCACGGTCATGGCGCTAGACGGCAAGATGTCATTCGAGGAGAACGCGCTCTTCAGGCATCCTGACATCGTCGCGCTGAGGGATGAATCCGAGGAAGACGCAGCCGAACTCGATGCCAAGCAGTTCGGGCTCTCGTTCATCAAGCTCGACGGTTCCATCGGCTGCATGGTGAACGGCGCAGGACTTGCCATGGCGACGATGGACATCATCAAGTACGTCGGTGGCGAGCCAGCGAACTTCCTTGATGTTGGCGGGGGCGCAGACAAGGACCAGATCGTCGCTGCGTTCAAGATCATCACTGCCGATCCCAACGTAAAGGGCATCTTCGTGAACATCTTTGGCGGGATCATGCGATGCGACACGATCGCTGAAGGCGTCGTCGCCGCCGTTGAGGAAGTGGGTCTCGAAGTCCCGCTCGTCGTGAGGCTCGAAGGAACGAACGTGGAACTTGGGAAACAGATCATCGACGACTCTGGGCTCAACGTAGTGAGCGCCGAGGACATGAAGGACGGCGCCGTCAAGATCGTGGAGTTGGCCAAATGAGTGTGCTCGTCAACAAGGACACGAAGGTCATGGTGCAGGGGCTCGGCAAGACCGGTCGTTTCCATACCGACAAGGCGATCGCCTACGGCACGAACATGGTTGCGGCAGTGCATCCGTCAAGGGCTGGCCAGACCGAGTCGTTCTCGGGCGAGACCGACTATTCGGGTGTACAGGGAAGAGACGACACGTACACGGCGGAACTCCCGGTTTTCAGATCGGTGAGAGATGCGGTCGCTGAGACCGGTGCGAATGCGTCGGTGGTCTATGTACCGCCACCGTTTGCGGCGGATGCGATCATGGAGGCTGCCGAAGCTGGTGTCCCACTCATCATCACCGTGACAGAGGGCATTCCGGTTGCCGACATGGTCGTCGCCAAGCGGTATCTCGCAGATCGCGATGTCCGCCTTGTAGGGCCGAACTGCCCCGGGGTGATCACGCCTCAGGAATGTAAGATCGGAATCATGCCCGGGTATATCCACACTCCGGGCAAGATCGGCGTGATCTCCCGCTCGGGAACGCTCACGTATGAGGCGGTCCATCAGCTCACGCTCAACGGACTCGGCCAGACGACGGCGATCGGCATCGGGGGAGACCCCGTGAACGGCACGAACTTCGTGGACTGTCTCGCGCTCTTCAACGATGATCCTGCAACCGAGGGCGTCATCATGATCGGTGAGATCGGCGGTACGGCAGAGGAAGAGGCCGCAGACTGGATCACGGCGAACATGACCAAGCCGGTAGCCGGGTTCATAGCGGGAACGTCCGCGCCCCCCGGAAAGCGCATGGGCCACGCCGGCGCGATCATCTCAGGTGGTAAGGGAACCGCCGACGCCAAGATCGAGGCGCTCGAGGCAGCAGGCGTCGTCGTCGCCCCAACTCCCACAGACATGGGCTCAGCGATGCTCGAAGCGATGTCCCGATAGGAAAACCGCGTACCCAGGGTTCCAGTGCACGAAATCGTGGGTTACAGCCCGCAGAACGGTTCTGAGTCGGCAGTGGGCGAACGAGACGAAGAGAGGCGTGCAATGTATGCGATGAGCTACAAGCGAGGCCAGGAACGGGTCGTCGCCCTGATGGCGGACAAGGACCCCGAGACAACCGTTCCGGCGTGTCCGGAGTGGTCGGGAGCCGATGTGGTCCGGCACCTTGCAGGGTTGTCAGACGACATATCGAACAGTGTGTTCGATGGGTTCGCAAGTGAAGCGTGGACGGACAAGCAGATCCAGGACCGCGCCGGGATGTCGATCGAGCAGGTCATCACGGCGTGGAACGCATCCATCGACGGAGCCGCTGCCGTTCTCGATGATGTGGCATCGCTGGATCTTCCGGAGCGGGTCCCTTCAGCGTTGGGCGTCATTCCGGTCTCCGCCATCGCCCCCATGGCGATCAGCGACATTTTGCATCACGAGTTCGACCTCCGGAATGCGTACGGCGACTCGTCCGGGCGGGATCTTCCTGAGGTGTACGTGTCAGCCGCAGGCCACGTGCGTTCGCTCAGACCACAGTTCGCCGAGCGTGGCCTTCCCACGCTGCGCATCGAGGCGACGGACTCAGGCCAAGGCTGGAACGTCGGACGAGACGAGCCTGTAGCAACGGTCCGTGCCTCCTCGTTCGAGTTGATGCGCTCCATCGGGGGCAGACGCACCCGGGACGAGATTCTCGCCCTTGAATGGGACGGAGACGGATCGGTCTTCGTGGATGCCATGGTGCTGCCGCATCTCGCCATGAGGGACACGTCGCTGGGGGAGTAGCGGAGACTCGCTCGATGACAGACAACAGACAACAGACCGGAGCGCGGTTGCGCGTCATTCAAGGGCCTCTTGCTCTGACTCTTGATGTCTGGGTTCCGTCGTCGGAATTTCGTTGTCGCTCGCATCGGACCTGACCAACGGCACTGTCCGACACGATCCTAGAATTGGGCCAGATGTCCCAGACCCCGCTTCCGATCGCAGTCCTCATCTCGGGAAGCGGCACCAATCTTCAGGCGCTCATCGATGCATCGGACGCTGACGATTTCGGATGTGCGTTATCGGTTGTCATCTCCGATCGCACAGACGCTCGGGGGCTCGCGAGAGCGGATAGGGCAGGGATACCTGCCGTCGTTGTCGATTGGTCAGCGTCAGCGTCACGAGAGGAGTTCACCGTTTCGATATGTGATGCGGCCGACCGGTTCGGCGTCGAGGCGATCGTGCTCGCCGGCTTCATGCGGATTCTCTCTCCGACGGCCATCGAGCGGTTCCCCGATTCGATCATCAACGTGCACCCTGCACTGTTGCCGTCGTTTTCCGGGGCGCACGCCGTCGAACAGGCTCTGGACCATGGCGTGGCGGTGACCGGCGTCACGGTGCACTTCGTTGACGAGCAGGTTGACCATGGCCCGATCATCGCCCAGGAAGCGGTCCGAGTCCTTGAAGGCGACGATGCCGAGTCGTTGCACGCTCGCATCCAGATCGTCGAACATGCCCTTCTTCCGGCGGTCGTCTCTGCGTTCGGGCGTGGCGAGATCGGCGTCAAGGATGGCGTTGTCCGATGGGGATCGAGGGTCGTCGCATGAGCCGGATACGAGTGCAACGAGCCCTCATCTCGGTCTCAGACAAGACAGGTCTTGTCGAATTCGCGGAGAAGCTTGTTGCATCTGGTGTCGAGATCGTCTGCTCAGGTGGCACGGCGACTCACCTTGAGGCCGCAGGGATCGTCGTGGTGCATGTGGAAGATGTGACGGGTGCCCCAGAGATGCTCGGCGGACGGGTGAAGACGCTCCACCCGAGGATCCACGGAGGGATCCTCGCTGACCTTGGTAAGAAGGACCACCTCGAAGACATCAGCGACCTTGGGATCCAGACGTTCCAACTCGTTGTGTCGAACCTGTATCCATTCGAACGCACCGTTGCGCAGGGTGCTGACCCCGCCGAGGTGATCGAGAACATCGACGTCGGTGGGCCGACCCTGATCAGGGCTGCGGCAAAGAACCACGCGTGGGTTGCGACCGTGGTCTCGCCAGATCGCTACCAGGAGATCGCTGAGGCGATCGCCAAAGGAGGCACCACGGCAGCGATGCGCGCCGACCTCGCGAGGGAAGCGTTCTTCAGAACGGCGTCGTACGACGCTGCGATCGTCAACTGGCTCGAGCGTGACGGAGCGGACCGCCTCGTGCTCCCCATGGTGAAGGATGCGGCTCTCAGATACGGCGAGAACCCCCACCAAGAGGCAGCGCTCTACGCCCGGAACGGGACCGAGGGTTGGTGGAAGGTCGGTGAGCAGATCCAGGGCAAGGCGATGTCATTCAACAACTACGCCGATGCCGATGCCGCGTGGAGGCTTGCGAACGATCTACCGGACACGTCAGTCGCGATTCTCAAGCACATGAACGCGTGCGGTGCGGCGACCGGCTCATCGATGGGAGACGCGTTCTCGAAGGCGTGGGCGTGTGATCCGATCTCGGCCTTCGGAGGCGTGATCGCTCTCAACGGCGAACTCGACGCGGAGACGGCTGATGCCATCTCCCAGTATTTCGTGGAGATCGTGATCGCACCGTCCATCACCCAGGATGCCAAGTCGGCTCTTGCCGACAAGAAGAACCTCAGGGTTCTGATCGCGCCTCCACCTTCGGATTTCGACCTCGACATACGAAGCGTTGACGACGGCTTCCTCGTCCAGAAACGTGACTCCGTATCGAGCGCGAGCGGCGAGTGGGAGGTCAAGACCCGACACCCAACAGATTCGGAGATGCGGGACCTCGAGATCGCATGGACCATCTGTGCGCACACCAAGTCGAATGCGATCGTCCTCGTGAAGGACGGTTCGGCGGTGGGCGTCGGAGCTGGCGACCAATCGCGCATCGGAGCCGCCGAACGAGCGCTCGCCAGGGCGGGCGAGCGAGCGAAAGGCTCCGTGTGTGCATCGGATGCATTCTTCCCATTCCGTGATGGACCTGACGCACTTGCTGAGGCTGGCATCGTTGCGATCGTGGAGCCCGGGGGCTCTGTCAGGGACGATGAGGTCGTCGAATCAGCGACCGAGCACGATGTAGCCTTGATCTTCACCGGACAAAGGCACTTCAGACATTGACCGCACGAATTCTCTCAGGCTCGGACGTCGCCAAGGTGGTCCGTGAAAAGGTCTCGTCCGACGTGGCGGACCTCAACCGTCGGGGCATCTCGGTCGGTTTGGCGACCGTTCTCGTCGGCGATGACCCAGCCTCGCACTCGTATGTCCGCTACAAGCACAGGGATGCTGAGTCGGTTGGCATCGTTTCCGTCGACGTAAAGCTCCCGTCGGACGTCGCCCAAGACGATGTGTTCGCCACCGTTGATGAACTCAATGCAAGAGATGACGTCACAGGCATGATCGTCCAACTACCTCTACCAGATCATCTCGACGGTGAGGCAGCGGTCGAGCGGGTTCTAGCAACGAAAGACGCGGACGGATTGCATCCGTTCAACCTCGGGCGTCTCATCCTCGATCGTCCGGCCCCCCTGCCTGCTACGCCTTCAGGAATCATGACGATCCTTGCCCACTACGGCATCGATGTTGCGGGAAAGACAGCCGTCGTCGTTGGGCGTTCCTTCCTTGTCGGCAGGCCGATGGCGTTGATGCTTGGTGCCAAAGGTGTGGATGCGACCGTTGTCCAGGCACACTCGCGTACGCCGGATCTGGCCGCGGTTACCCGCACTGCGGACCTCCTGATCACCGCGGTTGGGAGGCCGGGAATGTTCGATGCGTCGTTCGTGAAGCCGGGTGCCACCGTGATCGACGTCGGAACCAACCGAACCGACGCTGGACTCGTCGGAGATGTTGCTTTCGATGAGGTCCTTGAGGTGGCAGGAGCCATCACTCCTGTCCCCGGCGGTGTCGGGCCCATGACGCGAGCCTCGCTGCTCGTCAACACGGTCGGGTTGGCGAACTCCCAGAACGCCTCCTGATCTTCCAGTACACGAACCGAACACACGGAGAAGCTCATGGCAGATGCCATTACAAAAACTGATAAAGGTCTGAACGTACCGAATCACCCGATCATCCCGTTCATCATCGGGGATGGCATCGGGCCGGATATCTGGGTGGCGGCACAGAACGTGTTCGACTCGGCGGTAGCCAAGGCGTACAACGGTGAGCGGCAGATCGAGTGGCTCGAGGTCCTCGCAGGGGAGAAGGCGTTCAACGAGACAGGGGAGTGGCTTCCCGATGCAACGGTCGAGAGCTTCAGAGAGCACATCGTGGGCATCAAGGGCCCGCTCACCACGCCAGTCGGAGGCGGTATCCGCAGCCTCAACGTGGCGCTCCGCCAGATTCTCGATCTCTACGTGTGCCTGAGGCCCGTTCGTTGGTACCAGGGTGTGCCATCGCCCGTGAAGCGTCCCGAGGACGTCGACATGGTCATCTTCCGTGAGAACACCGAAGACGTGTACGCAGGCAAGGAGTTGGAGGCAGGCTCGGAAGGCGTCGCGAAGCTGCTCGCTTTCCTTGATGACGAATTCGGTTGGGACATCCGAAAGGACTCTGGACTTGGCATCAAACCGATTTCGGAGACAGGTACGAAGCGGCTCGTTGCTGCAGCGATCCGGTACGCATTGGACAACGATCGCGAATCGGTGACGCTCGTGCACAAGGGCAACATCATGAAGTTCACGGAGGGTGCGTTCCGAGAGTGGGGGTACGAGGTCGTGAAGGACGAGTTCTCGGACGTGGCTGTGAGCTGGGAGGACTCCAACGGTGAACCCGGCGACAAACTCCTTGTGAAGGATGTCATCGCTGACGCCTTCCTCCAGCAGATCCTGACGAGGCCTGCCGAGTACGACGTCATCGCAACCATGAACCTGAACGGCGACTACATGTCTGATGCGCTCGCCGCTCAGGTTGGCGGTATCGGTATCGCACCTGGCGGGAACATCAACTATCACTCCGGTATCGCGATTTTCGAGGCCACCCACGGCACCGCACCGAAGTACACGGGGATGGACAAGGTCAACCCGGGTTCAGAGATCCTGTCCGGTGAGATGATGTTCCGCTACATGGGCTGGGACGAGGCCGCAGATCTCATCGTCAAGGGCATGGAGGCGGCGATCGGGGACAAGATCGTCACCTATGACTTCGCCCGTCTCATGGATGACGCAACCGAGGTGAAGTGCTCAGAGTTCGGCCAGGCGGTCGTCGAGCGAATGTGAGTCGGAAGACCACGGACCACGGACTTCGGACAGGAGCGCAGCGACTGATGACTGATTCTTCGGGGTTTCAGGTTGATGTTGATGCTCCTCGGCATTATCAAGATCAGGTCGGGCGATTCATGGCGCCTCTGGCCGAGGCCCTGGTCGCGGGTGGTGTGAGCGCTGGCGAGGCGGTTCTTGATGTTGCTTGCGGCACTGGCTTCGCTACGAGGCTGGCAGCAGTGGCTGTTGGATCGGGTGGGAGCGTCACCGGTGCGGATATCAACGCCGGGATGGTGGAGTTTGCGCAGTCGATGCCGTCTGCTGGCGTCGACATCTCGTGGGACGTGGCTTCGGCCTTGGATCTGCCGTATGAAGATGCGTCCTTCGACTCGGTGATCTGTCAGCAGGGGATCCAGTTCTTCCCCGACGTCGCCGAGGGCGTGGAGGAGATGGCGAGGGTCACGAGGGGCGGGGGGAGAGTGTCGGCGTCGGTCTGGTCCGGTCTCGAGGACTCGCCCTTTTTCGCTGTTGAGCTGGCGATGTTGTCGAAGTACTGCGGCACCGATCCTGCTGTCTACCGCCCCGCGTACGTCGAGGGAGGGCCATCGAAGATGGAGGGCTGGTTCGCTTCGGCCGGACTCGAGTCCGTCAGCATCGAACTACTCGAACCGTTGGTCTCGCTGCCGCCGGTCAGAACATTCGTGCCTCAGCATCTCAAGGCGCTGCCGTGGTCCGGCTCCTTCTTCGATCTGGATGATCGAATCCGGGACGAGGCTCTTGCTGCCGTCGAGGATGGCCTGGCAGACTATGCGACCGAAAGCGGACTCGAAGTTCCGTTCCGGTCATATTTCGCAACGGCGACCGTCTGAGATCCGGTCCACGGTTCAGCCGAGGTAGCACCGGTTGATCCGCGATCCGTGGGATTCCACGGTTGTGGCTGACCGTTATCCTTGGGGCACATCTTCCGTCCTGAAGGAGAGGCCATGAGCAAGGTAACGGTCGTCGGTGCAGGCAAGTATGGCTCCACCACGGTGCAGCGAATCGCAGAGTGGGACATCGTCGATGAAGTCGTGATGATCGACATCGTGGAGGACCTGCCGCAGGGCCTTGCATTGGATATGAACCAGTCACGGCCAGTCCTTGGATACCGAACGAAGGTCACCGGAACGAACGACTATGCGGACACTGCTGGGTCGGACGTAGTCGTGATCACCGCCGGTCTCCCGAGGAAGCCAGGGATGTCGCGGATGGATCTGCTTGGCGTCAACGCCAAGATCGTCAAGTCGGTCACTGAGCAGCTCGTCACCCACTCGCCGGATGCCGTGATCATCGTTGTTACGAATCCGCTCGATCAGATGACGACGCTGGTCGCCGAGGTCTCAGGGTTTCCGAAGGGCAGGGTCTTTGGGCAGGCAGGAATGCTCGACAGTGCCCGATTCGCACACTTCATCTCAGAGGTAGCCGACGTTGACATCCTTGATGTGACTGCTGTGACGCTCGGATCGCACGGTGACACGATGGTTCCCGTGCCGTCGATGTGCAGCATCGGAGACTCGGCGCTCGAGGACGTGCTCGACGCAGACCAGATCGAGTCGATCGTTGACCGGACCCGCAAGGGTGGAGCGGAGATCGTCGCTCTCCTGAAGACGGGTTCGGCGTACTACGCACCTTCCGCCGCCGCTGCAGCCATGGTCCGTGCGGTCATCGAGGACGCCGGCACCGAGATGCCCGTGTGCGCATGGATGGATGGCCAATACGGCATCTCTGATGTCTATCTCGGCGTGGTTGCCAAGCTCGGAGCCAACGGTGTCGAAGAGGTCGTCGAATCTCCACTGACGGACAGCGAGGCCGCTGGCCTACACGAGGCTGCAACCGCGGTGGCGGAGAAGGTCGCTGACCTCAAGCAGATCGACTACTAGCGGCTGCTCAGCCGGTTGAGAGTCGCCTCAGTTGGCTGACGCAGCCAATTCGGCAGCGTATGCGTCTGTAGCTTCCTGAATCTCTCTTGCGCTGATCTCGGCGGCTTCCCGCTGCTTCCGCGCTCGTGCCAGCGCCGCGACGTGATCCCTGCGCTTCGCCCACAGGCCGGCTGCCCCAATGAACATGATGCTGAGTCCGAGGCCTGCCAGCCACCAGCCTGATGCGGCCTGGACATCCTTGTACTGGGCGGAGATGCCCGTCGAGCCGTCAACCTGAGTAGTGATCAGTTGGGTGTCGATCAGTGTCTGCCTGATGGCTCCAGCGGAGAGCACGACCACACCCCACGTTGTCACGACCGCAATAACGAGCAGCCGGTTGGCAGCCATGTCTATCGGCTTGATGGTGAGGGCGACAGCTGCAGAGAACAGCATGACGACCAACAGCGCAATCCAGCTCTCGGCTGACACCGTGGTATTCAGGACGGTCGCGGAGATCAGTCCCATGACAACGACGAACGACACGACGAAGAGAGGCAGCGCTCTGGAGAACAGCTTCGAGCGCTCGCGGAACTGGCTCCGCAACGCCAGCGAGATAGAGAGGGAGACGATGAGTGTCAGGAGTACGGCCATCACTGGGCTGATCGTCAGGTTGAAGGTGGTCTCGCTGTATGTGGAGGTCACCGCGGTGCCGGCGACGACGATGAACACCACGATCAGCACGGAGTAGAGGGGCCTGGCAGCACGCTCCCAGGATGCGGCCAGCCCGGCGATCAGGAGGACGACGCCGAGGGCAACGAACACATCACCGTGAACCATCTCGCTTCCACGCATCGACCAGGGCTGAATCAGGAACTTGTAGTCAGGATTGGTTCGTGCGTACTCCCATACGTACGTTGAGATGAGAATCGCTGGTCCAAGAGCGATTGCGATCTTTGTCCAGTTCTTCTTCAAGCGATCAGCCTCCGATTAGGAAGCACTCTACCGAACTTATGGTCGTGCGACACAACCGCGAATCCCCGTATTGTTGCTGATTAATCGGGTATTGGGTAGAGTTACACCCGTGTTATTCGTTTCCACGACGATCGTGGACAGAGGAGGTTTTCAGTGAACAAAGGTGAACTCATCGAAGCAGTGGCTCGCAACACAGGCGAGTCCAAGGCTTTGGCAGAGAAGATGGTGAACGAGACGCTTGACGTCATCGTCAGCGGTGTCGTGATGTCTGGCAAGGTCCAGATCACAGGTTTCGGCACGTTCGAGGGTCGCGATCGCGCAGCACGCGTTGCTCGTAACCCGCAAACGGGCGCTCCGATCAACGTCGCAGCAACACGCGTCCCAGCGTTCAAGGCCGGTAAGGGCTTCAAGGATGCCGTAAAGCCTGGCTGATCGTTCCCACCAATCAATCGAAGAAAGGCGCCCACCCGGGCGCCTTTCTTCTTTCCAATTTCCGTCCCCCCTTCAAGGGGGACGGGCGAGCGAAGCAAGCCAGGGGGATTTCTGAGGTCTGAGGTCTGAGGTCTGAGGTCTGGAGCGAGCGCAGCGAGCGACTAGTACTCGACGTCGAGACCGGAGAGAACCCGGGCGTAGTCGTTCAGAACGGCCTGGTGCATCATGATCTTTGCCATGTTGCCACCGACCTTGATCTTGCCCGACATGAACGCCATCTGAACATTGAGCTCTCCCTTGGAGATGTCCTTCGACGTTTCGTAGTCGCTTCCCACGGTGACGTCGGCACCTTCCATCGGACCCATTGCCGTATCGACAGTGCCATCAGCGATGCTGAGGTAGTACGAGATGTCGCCCTCCGGTGCGCCCGAGACATCGAACTGAACGGACAGGGCGACTCCTGTTATCGAGTTCTGGAAGCCGCCGTCGGCATTGAGAGCTTCGGTGGCTGCGGTGAAGTGTTCGTCGCTGAGGAATGTGATCATGCGAGGTTCCTTTCAGTGGTTGCGCAGGCAGTGTAACGAGGCACGAGTTGCCATGGCTCAGGGCATTCCGAAGTCCGAAGTCCGAAATCCGCCAGCACCGAGCTTCGATACTCTGGTCCGTGGTCCGTGGTCCGTGGTCCGTGGTCCGTCGTCTGTCGTCTGTTGTCTGGAGGGAGCGCAGCGACCGACTACGAGAACATCGACTTCGGTCTGTCCTGTAGCTCGTCGTCGACGAAGATGTCGATCTTCTCGTTGTAGAACGCAACGAGCCCTGCGACATCCTGCGACTCCTGGAGCGGGCTGTCATATCCCCACACGAGATCGTCATGGGCTTCCCCGTTGACGTTGATCGACCAGTACCGAGCGGTTCCCTTATAGGGGCACGATGTTTCGTTCTCTGTCGGTGTCAGGTATTCAAAGTGCACATGTGTCTTGGGGATGTAATACCTGGCCGGCAATCCGGTCTCGAAGAGGATTCTCGATTGGTTGGTGTCAGCGATCGTGACACCGTCTATCTCAACCCTGATGTTGCGTGAACTCTGGAGAATGTCGATACGCGTGTACGGGTCGCGGGCGTGGACGTACACCTCCGCATCCTCTTCGAACCATGCGTCCATGGAGCCCCAATGGAAGGACACGTAGCCTTCGACCTCTTCGACCTTCGACTCGGTCCACACTCGTGCTGCCTGAGCTACGGTTCGGTCACCAACGGTGATGTCATGAAGCGCCGCGGTGCCACGACTCGGTGACCTCTTCGTCTCGCCAGAGTCGGAGAGCAAGTCAAGCCTGACGTCGGAGGTTGGGAAGTAATAGGTCGGGAAGTACGGCACTTCCCACACCATCAGCACGTCGGTCGAGTCAGCGATGACAACACCACCGATCCGCGTCCGGATGCGCTTCTGCGTCGGCTCTACCCGAACCCGCCGTTTCGTCTGTGTGGTCATATGATGTTCCTTGTTCGGTACATGCACAACGCGACGAACGCCGCCAGGAATCCCGATTTTTCGGAAGAGGAGTCAGAAACCAGGCCTCAGACCTCAGAGGCGGAAGTTGGCATTCTGGTCTGACAGCGAGCGCAGCGAGCGGGTCTGTGGTCTGTTGTCTGTCAGCGAGGCGGAGCCGAGCGGGTCTGGAGCGAGCGCCAGCGAGCGACCTCTATTGCCCGATCTTTGCGAAGTTCTTGAACTGGGCTTTCACGTAGTCGCGGTTCATCCATGCGATGAAGTCGATCGAGATGTTCTTCGGACACGCCTTCTCGCACTCGCCGTGGTTGGTGCATGACCCGAAGTATTCCTCCATGGTTTCGACCATCGCCACGGCTCGTGTGTAGCGCTCCGGCTGGCCCTGGGGGAGCAAGTTGAGTTGCTGCATCATCGCTGCGGTGAACAGGTTCGCTGCACTGTTGGGACAGGCGGCCACGCACGCGGCACACCCGATGCAGGCTGCTGCATCCATCGAGATCTCGGCAGCCTCCTTTGGCACCGCGATGATGTTCGCATCTGGTGCCGCTCCGGTGTTGACAGAGATATACCCGCCGGCCTCGATGATCCTGTCGAATGGTGAGCGGTCGACGATGAGGTCCCGGATCACGGGCATGGCGCTCGCTCTCCACGGCTCGATCGTGATGGAATCGCCGTCTTCGAACTTCCGCATGTGGAGCTGGCAGGTCGCCGTTCCTGACTGTGGCCCGTGGGCCACGCCGTTGATCATGACGCCGCACATCCCACAGATGCCTTCACGGCAATCGTGGTCGAATGCGATCGGCTCCTCGTCGTTCTCGTTCAGGTGTTCGTTGACTTCGTCGAGCATCTCGAGGAACGAAGCCTCCGGGCTTATGCCCTTGGCCTCATACGTCTTGAACTCTCCGTCAGCATCGGGGCTGGCTTGCCGCCAGATCTTCAGTGAGAGGTCCATTACTTGTAGCTCCTCTGCGAAAGGGCCACGTACTCGAAATCGAGCGGTTCCTTGTGACGAGTCTGAGGAGTTGACTCGTCGTGCCATTCCCACGCACTGACGAACGCAAACTCCTCGTCGCTTCGCCTGGCCTCGCCGTCATCGGTCTGGTGCTCGACGCGGAAGTGACCGCCACATGACTCCTCACGATCGATCGCATCCCTGCACATCAGCTCCGCGAGTTCGAAGAAGTCAGCCACCCGCCCGGCACGCTCAAGGGACTGATTGAGTGAATCGTCCGTACCGAGGACTTTCAGATCGGACCAGAACTCGGCCTTGACGGTCTGGATCTCAGATATCGCCTTCTCGAGGCCCTCCTTCGAGCGAGCGAGACCACAGTGTTCGATCATGATCTTGCCAAGTTCCCTGTGGAAGTGATCGACAGAACGTGTTCCTCCGATGGCGAGGAACCGATCAGTACGGTCCTGAACCGCCTGCTCCGCGCTGGTGAAGACGTCGTCGTCCGTCGGAACGGGTTCGACGTTGAGATAGTCGGACAGGTAATGGCCGATCGTGTATGGGAGCACGAAGTAGCCGTCAGCGAGTCCTTGCATCAACGCCGAGGCGCCGAGCCTGTTCGCACCGTGGTCTGAGAAGTTCGCTTCACCTATGGCGTAGAGGCCCGGAACCGATGTCATGAGGTCGTAGTCGACCCACAGGCCACCCATCGTGTAGTGGGGCGCCGGGTAGATCCGCATGGGAACCTCATAGGGGTTCTCATCCGTGATCCGTTCGTACATCTCGAACAGGTTCCCGTAGCGTTCCTCGATGCTGTGTTTCCCGAGGCGGTCGATCGCGTCCTTGAAGTCCAGGTAGACGCCGTTCTTCATCGGTCCAATGCCGCCGTTTGCGTCGATGATGCGCATCGCTGCCCGAGATGCCACGTCACGTGGGACGAGGTTCCCGAACGCCGGGTACTGCCTCTCGAGGTAGTAGTCGCGCTCGTCTTCAGGAATGTCGTTCGGTGCCCTGGAGTCGTCAGGATTGACCGGTACCCAGATCCTGCCGTCGTTGCGCAAGGACTCCGACATAAGGGTCAGTTTCGACTGATGCTCGTCAGACGCCGGGATACACGTGGGGTGGATCTGCGTGTAGCAGGGGTTTGCGAAGTAGGCCCCTTCGCGGTGCGCCCGCCAGGCAGCCGTTGCATTGCACGCCATAGCGTTCGTCGAGAGGAAGAAGACGTTCGAGTAACCGCCGGTCGCCAGGACCACTGCATGCGCACCGTGGGACGTGATCTCTCCCGTCGTGAGATCACGGACGACGACGCCTGCCGCCCTTCCATCCTTCTTCACGACTTCGAGCATCTCTGAGCGGACGTGGAGTTCGACCGAGCCTGCATCGATCTGTCGCGCCAGTGCTTGATACGCGCCGAGCATGAGCTGCTGGCCGGTCTGGCCCCTGGCATAGAACGTGCGGGATACCTGGGCTCCGCCGAACGACCGGTTGTCCAACAGTCCGCCGTACTCACGGGCGAATGGGACACCTTGGGCGGTTGCCTGATCGATGATCTCGTTCGATACCTGTGCCAGGCGGTAGACGTTCGACTCTCGGGATCGGTAATCGCCACCCTTGACCGTGTCATAGAACAGGCGATAGATGGAGTCACCGTCGTTGGGATAGTTCTTGGCTGCGTTGATGCCGCCTTGTGCCGCGATCGAGTGTGCCCGCCTGGCTGAATCGTGGTAGGTGAACACCTTCACGTTGTAGCCAAGCTCGCCGAACGAGGCCGCTGCTGATGCGCCTGCCAGCCCCGTGCCGATCACGATGATGTCGTACTTGCGCTTGTTGGCTGGGTTCACGAGTTTCACATCGAAGCGATGGTTGTCCCAGCGGTCCTCGATGGGACCGGTCGGGATCCGTGAATCAAGCGTTGGCGGGGTGGGGGAGTATGTGGGTTCCATTTCCATAGTTCCGATCACACCCATCCAGCGTAGATGGCGATGACGATCGACAGATTGCCGACGAGGATCACGGCAGAGAAGACCGCCGCGAACGCCCGTCTGAGGTCGTTGTATTTGGGGTTGGCCGTTCCAAGGCTTTGGAAGAGACTCCACGTGCCGTGATAGATGTGGAACACGAGGGCGATGTTCGCCACGATGTACAGCAGGGCAACAGGCCACTGCGAGAGGCTGGCGATCATGTTCTCGTAGACGCTTCCGTGGTGGAAGTCGGGATTCACGATCCCCAATGTCAGATCGGCCAAGTGATACAAGAGGAAGAGCAGGACGATCACGCCGCCGAAGCGCATCGTCCGACTCGCATAGTTCGCCGCAGCGAAGTCTTGGCGTGCTTCGTAGCGTTGGGGTCCCACAGCCGCCCGGTTCCTCAGGGTCAACTCGAGCGCAGCGTATATGTGAAGGGCGAACACGAAGAACAGACCGATGCGAAGGACCGTAACGATGAGCCCTTCAGGAACCAGATGGCCTCCCAGGTGCCAGAGCGCCTCTGAGTACAGGTCGATGTAGTACGCACCAGCATCGTCGGTTCCCGTGAAGATCTTGAGGTTCCCGAAGAGGTGAGCAGCGATGTAGACGAGGAGACCGATTCCCGTGATGGCCATGATCCACTTGAGCCCGACAGAGGAAGAGAAGAATCCTCCGAGCCACTGTCGCCACCCATGCCTGTCGTGGACGGGGGTCCGCTGCTTGATCGTCACTTCGCCCTTCCTTGGATCGAACTAGTTCAGATTATCGCTGTGTTCGCGCGCTTCGGCGAAACCAACGTCGAATCTTTTCCAAAGATTTCTTGCATTCGGGGTTGACACACGCGCGCGGCCTTGTTTGAATCACATTGTTGTAATTACACACGTGTAGGAGATGGTGTTGTTCGGTGATCTAATTGAGGCGCTCAAAACAGATGGCGTCGACATGTCGTGGCAGGACTTTGCGAATTGCCGTGGTGCCGACCCAGACCTGTTCTTTCCGGAGCGCGGAGCTTCGACACGCACTGCCAAGGGAATCTGTCGAGAGTGTTCGGTGCGGGCCGAGTGTCTCGAGTTCGCCATTGTCTCGTCAGAGAAGTTCGGCATCTGGGGAGCCATGTCAGAACGCGAACGGCGCAAGATCCGCAAGGAGCGCCAGATCGCCGTTCGGCGCAGACAGGCCGGCTGAGCAGACGACGACGGACCACGGACCACGGACCGCGGACCGGAAGGCAATTGCTCGGCGTCCGCAGCTTGTCAATCTGACTTTCTGACTTCTGGTCTGTGACTTCCGACGTGGTCGTCGGTTCGATAATCGGGATCAACCGATCGGCCTCGAGCGGCCAGACTCCACGCGCTGGGTACAATCCGGTGAGATCATAAAAGGAGCTGGCATTGCTGATCGTCGTCTTCATTCTTATCGCCGTTGTCATCCTTGGCGGGGCCATATACGCAATCAAGGCGGTCGGTGCATCCGGTTCTGGGGCAAGCGACCAGGACAGTGATGCCAAGTCTTCCGCCGGTTTCTCACTGCGGCCGGAGGTCACCGAGTTCCATGTCAAGGGCGACACGGCCTCGATGGTATTCAATGTCCCGCTCGGCGAATCGGAGGCAGGACAGCACCTCGTCGATCTGCTGTCCTCTGCTGGCGTTGAGCACATCCGCGAACTGGTCGACGATGGCCTCCCACTCGACGGTGTTGCCCGCATCACCGTGTCCGCCATGCGCAACGGGTCTCCTGAACAGATTGCAGCTGTCGAGCTTCCCGAGGTTGGGACGCTCCCTTCCCCAGCTGATATGCCTGAACTCCATGCCGTCGAGCACGATCCTCTCGCAGTGCTTGCGACCGTCGTGGCGGACGAGTCCGTTTCGACCCCTCAAGCATCGACCGGAACGCTCGAGTCGGTCAGCAGTTTCCTTGAGCTCACAGGACCGTGCGAGGCGAGGTTGAGAGCTGCTGGCGTTGACACGTCGAGCATGTCCCACAGCGAGTTGTGCCATGGGCTCCTACGCATCGGCGGGTACGTCATCAACGATACTGTGCCGCAGGCGAGCCTTGCCAGCGCCCCGGACGCGGAGGTCCTCGCGGTGACCCGAGCGGGCCAGCGTATGCAGATCGTCGTTCTGTCCCATGTCGAAGGCGAGTACCCGGAAGTCGATGACAGAGTGCTCGCCGAGTTGTCTGTTCTCGCCGCCAGTCCGAACGTGGACAAGGTGATGCTCGTCACAGACAAGTTCAGCCCGTATTCGATGTACGACAGAGAGAAGCGAAGCGATTCCGTCGTGTTCGTGACGCGGGAACGACTCCAAGCGTTTGTGGACTCCTTCGGCCTCGGGTAGTCGCTCTGTCCGTATCTTTCGGTACACTCAGTACCGAAAGGAGGCACCGTGTTCGCATTTATTGGCGGTCTCAGGGGCCCAGAGCTTCTGATCATTCTCGTCGTCGTGTTGTTGTTGTTCGGTGCTGCCAAGCTGCCCCAACTCGCTCGATCGCTCGGTGCTTCTGCCAAGGAGTTCCGCAAGGGTGTCGAAGACGGTGTTGACGAGTCCGAAGAGACGGAAGAAGACTCCGTCAGCTAGGCAGAAGCCCGGAACTCCGCACATCCATTCGACGTTACTAACTCGAACATGGAGACCATGGCGGATAACACAGATCTGACCTGGGAAGATGTCGCTCACCGTTACGGTCGAAAGATCTACACGTTTGCGTACCGTCTGACCGGCAACCCGGACGATGCAGCAGATCTCGTTCAGGAGGTCCTCCTGCGCGTCCGGAAAGGGCTTTCGTCGTACACGCCGGGATCTTTCGACGGATGGCTATGGCGCATTACGAGGAACGCGTTCCTCGACGGCGTTCGTAAGAAGAAACGCAGGCCGACATCACCCCTTCCCGAGGGTGACAATTCAGCCCTCGGAGCAAGCCCATCGCCCGACGAGGTGCTGGCCTCGGTCCGTCTGTCAGACGACGTGCAGAGTGCGCTCCTCAAGCTGCCGTATGACTTCAGGGAGGCGGTCGTGCTGTGCGATGTCGTCGGCCTCACCTACGAAGAGATCGCCGATGCCGTCGACGTACCGGTGGGAACGGTGCGATCCCGCATCCACCGAGGGCGCACGATGTTGAGAGGACTGCTCACATGGCCAGTGTGAACGCTGTCTCTCCCCATCTTTCGATGTTGCTGTCGTGCTACCTCGACGGCGAACTGACGAAGGATGAACTGAGGGAGGTCGTAGATGCGCTTGAGACCGATCTTGATGCCATCGCCGAGTTCCGCAGACTCAAGGAATCTCGGAAAGCCATGCGGACGCTTCCGACGCTGAACGTTCCTCTGCATCTGCTCCCTGGCGGCCATCTCGGTGAGCAGCTGTCGGCGTATCTTGATGGCGAACTCGTGACATCCGAGATGCCCGCAGTGGCAGCTCATATCGACTCGTGCTCGGAGTGCCGCAGAGAACTTGGCGAGCTGGACCGGTCGAGGACAGCTGTCCGTGCCCTGCCAGGCGTCGAGCCGCCCGCGTTCCTTGAGCGGAAGCGCGAGGCCAAGAAGCGCCGAATGGGCGTCAGGACTGCCGTCGCGGTTGCGGCAGGTGTGGCAGCAGTCTCCCTTGCCTTCGCTGCTGCACCCTTCGACTCGGGCGACGGCGGTCAGTCCGTGTCGATCGTCGATCTTGAATCCCGCCATACGGCTCGAGCTTCGCTGTCAACTCCTCCTACCGGTCTTCAGGTGAGCTCCCCATGACCACGCTACGCAGGCTGGCCGTGATCGGTTCTGTCGCAGCGGTCACCGTGACCCTTGCCGCAGCCGGTGCGTCTGCCGACGAACTCACGGACTACCTGGAGCGTTCGAATCAATCCACGTACTCGGCGAACAGGCTCGTCGTGTCGGTATGGGGCGGCCAGACGCAGATCTCCTCGTCATTCGTTGAACACAGCCAGGGCATGGAGATCGTCCAGGTCGACTCGACATGGTCCATGATCGGCAACGGCACAGCGATGACGATGGATGACGCTCCCCACGGTGTCGCGTTCGTGTCGAGTTCGGAACCGATCAGCACGGAACGCTACGTCGTCGGCGATGTCACTCAAGTGACACACATGGGCCGTGCGTGCGAACTGGTTCGCGTCATGGAGGGAGACACGGTTCGGGCGAGACTCCTTGTCGATGTCCGGACGGGTGCTCCCCTCATAACGGAGTCGTTCACCGACGATGGACGGGTGTTCAGACGTTCGAGCCTTCAGAACTTCTTGGCGTACCGCACCTACTCAGGTCCCTCAGGCACGGGCGGCGCCGCGTACGACATCGTCATGCCGAGCGCCTCCGACAGTCTGCCGGACATGATATTCGGCTATCGGCTCGTTGACGTATCAGAGGCACCTGGCGACTCGGAGCAGGGCTTCTACAGCGACGGCCTCTTCGTGCTCGGTGACATCTCGTCAGTCACAGGATTCGAGAATCCGACACCACTCATCACCGACACGGGTGTGTATGACCTGGTGACTACGGCATACGACGTGAGCATCCACTGGACGGACACGGAGAACCACTTCGTGATCGTCGGCGATCTCCCGCCCGATCATGCCACCGCGGTGCTTGCGGAGTTGCCAGCCCCAGACGCGAGGTCGACCTTCGCAGAGTGGTGGCATCGCCTGTTCGGCTAGTCGCTCGGCTCCGCCTCGCTCCAGACCCGCTCGCTTCGCTCGCTGACGGACCAGAAATGGGTGCCAGCACCACAGCCACGGCTGTAGAGATCTTCCTCATGTCGTGTCTCCCCATCAGCGGACTCGGTGCTGCCACTGATCCGGCCAGTCTCCTACCTGTTCATGTAGACCTCGCCACCGCCAAAGTGGGTGACCAGATTCACTGGGACGACCACCTACGCGCACTGCGATCCACGCGCCATATTGCCGGCAATGCGTGACGTGACACCTGTCTTCGGGTTGTGGGCGTAGGGTTGCTGGGATGGATGAAGACGCTGTACGCATCGTGCCCATCGAAGATGTCGCCGACTCGCCTGGTCGGGTGCGTCCGCCATGGTGGGCCGTGGTCGTGATCGTGCTGTCAACGGTCGGCCTTGTGTGGATGTTCAATCAGGGGCCGGAACCCGATCCGGAACCTGAGCCAGTGGAGTTCCGAACCGTCTATTCGGTCCAAGGTTGGGAGCCCACGTTCGAGGCGGTCAAGGAGTTCCTCCCCCAGCCAGAGTCCGCCCTTGGGTACACATGGTCGCTCGTCGCGTTGCTGGACCCCGAATTCGGCGCTATCGACGCAGGTTCAGAGGTGAGGTTCGTGATCGGCGGGGGGCCGGGTCTTGTCGCGGTCGGAAGTTCCAGCGGCAGCGCAGCGGTGTGGTCTTCGGTTGACGGAGCGATCTGGTCGAGAGTTGTTGACGTCGACGATGCCTCTGGGGCCGGATACGACCGGTGGATGAGTGCTGTGGCCGTCGGCGGACCCGGTCTGGTGGCTGTCGGCGGCGAGAGATCGACCGGCGTGCACCCGTCAGGAGACTCACTTGATGACGATCGGGATGACGATGCGGCGGTGTGGACATCGGTTGACGGTTCGGTGTGGACACGGGTCCCCCATGGTGAGGAGGTCTTCGGGTCGGCGAGGCTGTGGACGGTGATTGCTGGGGGCCCAGGGCTGGTCGCAGTGGGTGACGACCTCCAGCGAGACAGCGTCGGTGTATGGGTGTCCAAAGACGGGTTGAACTGGTTGCGAGTACCCGTTGACGAGTCGGTGTTCGCTGGGGCGACGGTCGAGAGTGTGGTCGCTGGAGGGCCGGGTCTGGTCGCTGTTGGACACACCGGAACGTACGAGTACTACGTCGACGACCCCGGCGAGGACTCGGACGCCGTGGTCTGGGTTTCGCCCGACGGGACTTCTTGGTCTAGGGTTGCTCACGACGAATCCGTGTTCGGGGGCGTAGGTCCGGTGGCGATGTACGGCGTCACCGTCGGTGGCCCCGGTCTGGTGGCAGTCGGGGGTGGGGGCCAGGGTGCGGTCGTGTGGAGTTCCGGGGACGGACTCGTATGGGTGCGGGTGCCACACGACGAGTCGATCTTCGGCCCTGACGCGATACGGATCTGGGGGCAAGACTGGGGGATTCCTGTGATGCTCAGCGTGGCTGCCGGAGAGCACGATCTGGTAGCGGTCGGTGACGGCGACGATCCGATGTGGGTCTCCAACGATGGCGTCACATGGACGCGATTCACCGACGGAGGAACCCTGTTCCGGGGTGGGGACGACCGCGTGATTGCAGAAGGACCGGGCTACTTCCTGTTCAAGGACCACGAAGTGTGGACGGCTGTTCTCGACGAACAATGAGCCGGCGCCCCTCCGCTCGTAACACCGCAACACTCCCAAAGCATCGATCAGGCACATATGCGCACTCGGACATTGTCCGAGCAGAACGTCAAATTCTTTGTCGGCCGCAGGACTGACGTCTTCTGAGTCAGTCGCGGCCGATCTCGTGGCGGGCGACGACCATCTTGTGGACCTCGTCCGGACCGTCTGCGATTCGGAGCGTTCTCATGTTCGCCCACATCGAGGCGAGGGGGGTGTCGTCGGTGACGCCCATGCCGCCGTGGGTCTGGATGGCCTTGTCGATGACCCACAGGGCCGTGTTCGGAGCGACGACCTTGATCGCGGACACGTGGTGCCGAGCGGCCCGGTTGCCTTCGGTGTCTATGAGCCAGGCTGCCCTCAGGACGAGGAGCCGAGCCTGATCGATGCGAAGTCTCGACTCTGCGATCCAATCCTGGACGACACCTTGGTCGGCGACCCGCTTGCCGAACGCTTCTCGTGACTTGGCACGATCGATCATGAGGGACAAGGCGCGCTCAGCCTGCCCGATCGCTCGCATGCAGTGGTGGATTCTTCCGGGCCCCAATCTCGCTTGGGCGATCATGTATCCCTCGCCCGGCCCCGAGATCATGTTCGCTGCCGGCACGCGTACGTTGTCGTAGACGACTTCGGGGTGACCACCCCTGTGCCGGTATCCGTAGACGTTGAGGTCCCGCACGATCGTGACACCATCGGTGTCCATCGGCACGAGGATCATCGAGTAGCGCTGCTTTGGAGGGGCATCCTTGTCCGTGATCCCCATGACGATCGCGATCTTCGAGTCCTTCGACATGGCCCCTGAGGAGAACCACTTCGTTCCATTTACGACGTAGTCGTCGCCGTGAGGAGTGATCGCGCACTCGAGATTCTTGGGATCGGAGGACGCAACCCCTGGCTCGGTCATACCGAAATTCGACCGGATCTCCCCCTCGAGAAGCGGAACCAGCCAACGCTGTTTCTGCTCGTCGGTGCCGAACATGTGCAGGACTTCCATGTTTCCGGTGTCCGGTGCCGCACAGTTCGTTGCCTCCGGGGCAAGTTCGATCGCACGACCCATGATCTCAGCGAGCGGTGCGTACTCGACGTTCGACAACCCCGCCCCGTACTCCTCGTCGGGGAGAAACAGATTCCAGAGACCCCGTGAGCGAGCCTCGGTTTTGAGCGCTGCCATCTCGGGTGGCGCCTCGGTGGGTACGTCTCCCCACTGTCTCCGTGCGGCAATGATTTCCTCAGCGGGATACACATGCTCATCCATGAAGGCATCGAGCCGAGTCTGGTAGTCAAGCGAACGAGGAGAGTGTGAGAAATCCATACCGAGAGAATAGACCCAGACCACACACCAGAAGGGGGCGCCGCCCGCTTCCGTTCTCCCTGGGAGGGAGGACTGGCGAGCTTGCGAGCCTGGAGGGTGTTGGTCACCTGAGAACGGTGGACCTGCAACATCCCCCTTCATCGTCGCTGTGCTCCTCTGCCGTCCCCCTTGAAAGGAGGACGAGAATGTTGCTCGATGTCCTCCATGCCCGCCCAGCCGCTTTGGAAGACCCGTTTCGCCCGCATCAATCGCCGTGACCCGACCAACGCCGAATTCGTGTTGTGGCAGGAACTCCGCGGGTCTGCCCTTGGTGTGCGTTTCCGCAGACAGGATCCGATTGGCCCATACATAGCTGACTTCTCATGTCGCAGCCGCCGGCTGATCGTCGAAACCGACGGCAATTCCCATATCGATCCGATCCCCGATCGAGAACGCGACGTCTGGTTTGGAGACCACGGCTGGTTCGTTGTCCGGTTCGACGACAACGACGTACTCAACGACCTGGATCAAACCATCGGTCTCATCGTCCAGGCGCTCGAAGACCCGACCAGCATCAGCAACCCGTTGAACCTGCCTGAGTGACGTCGACTTCGTTCTCCCTGGGAGGGAGGACGGGCGAGCTTGCGAGCCTGGAGGGTGTTGGGCAACGGACGGGGGTTGAGCCTGCAACATCCCCCTGCATCGTCGCCCGCGCTCTCTACTTCCGATTCCTGAAACGAACGACGGCCCACGTCATGAACGTGCTCACCGCACTCGTCCAGCCCCTCGACCGCCTCGACTACTACGACGAGGCCAAAGAAGACCGTTAGCCAGAAGA
>PVMK01129396.1_pt1 | contig 65618 bp, 69 predicted proteins | sample 1853481 | NCBI WGS metagenome assembly PVMK01 (sample SAMN08533507, study PRJNA380276) | Marine sediment metagenome, whole genome shotgun sequencing project.
TTCTCTTCGGCAGCTTTCTTTGCTTCTTCTTCTCTCATTTTACGGGCTGTTTCTTCGGCCTTAAGCTTTTCTACTTTTTCCTCTGCCACTTTTATCTTTTTCTCTTCGAGCTTACGTTTTTCCTCAAGTTCATTTTTTTGTTTTTCCAGCTTGGCAACGCGTGCCTGTTCTTCTTTGCGTTTCTTTTCTTCAGCGGCTTTTTCCTTTTTGGTATCTGCCAGCTTTTTCTCTTCTGCCTTACGTTTGTTTTCTAGATTTTTGGCCTTTTTTTCAAGATCATCCAGACGTTTCTTTTCTTTCTTATGTTTGTCTTCTTCAATTTTCCTGATTCTTGCTAATTCAAGTTCAACCTGTTTTTTATCAACGGCTACTGCCTGGACAACATTTACATCTTTCCGAATTTGAGTTTTTGGTTGCGGGGTGAACTCGAAGCTGAAAATTAATAATGCGCCGGCGACAAGATGCAGCACTAATGAAAGCACAGTAGAACTGAGTGTCGTAAACCAACCAGGTCTCATTGGACATTAATTCTCCGGAGGTTCAGTGATCATGCCGACACTGGGGACGCCGGCACTCTGTAACAAGGCCATCAATCCAATAACGCGGCCATAGGGGACATTTGTATCTCCGCCCACCAATACCGGTATACCGGGCTGATATTTTAACAGGGCATTCACGCGGTTCGCCAAATCTTTAGCGCTAATAGGCTTATCCTGATCTTCGCCATAGTTAATATAGAAATTCCCCGCTGCATCAACAGTGATGATTACTGGTTCTTTATTCTGTTCTATCTGTAATGGTTTCGATGGAACCTGTGGCAGATCGACCTTTACCCCTTGACTGAGTAAGGGAGTGGTGATCATAAATATCACCAGCAATACCAACATCACATCAATGTATGGAACCACATTGATGTCGGCCATGGGACGTTTGCGTATTCTTTGTCTCATTTTACCTGGAAGGTTTAACTGTGTGCATGTCTGTGCAAAATAGATGAAAATTCATCCATGAATATGTCATAACGACTGATTAATCTTTCAACATCATTTGAATAACGATTGTATGCAATTACGGCGGGTATCGCGGCAAACAAACCCATGGCCGTGGCAATCAAGGCTTCGGCAATGCCTGGCGCAACCAGTGATATGGAAGCCTGTTGTACATTTCCCAGGGCACGAAAGCTGTTCATGATGCCCCATACCGTGCCAAACAAACCAACATAGGGGCTGGTTGATCCGACAGTCGCCAGAAAAGAAAGATTGGTTTCAAGGACATCGATTTCCTTGTTCATGGCTATGCGCATGGCACGTTGTGCACCTTCAATAATGGCATCTGCTGGCGTATTTTCCTGGCCACGCAAACGTGCAAACTCCTTGAAGCCTGCTTCAAATATTTTTTCCATGCCCGTCGAAGGGTTTCTGCTATTGGAAATACGATTATAAAGCGGGGAAAGATCTTCCAGTGCCCAAAATTGACCTTCAAATTTATCAGCTTCCTTTTGTGCTCTGCTCAACATGATCCATTTATTAAAGATCATGGTCCAGGAAACAATGGAGACAAGGACCAATGACGCCATCACCGCTTGAACCAACAAGCTTGCGTTAAGAATTAAATGCAAAAAACCTAGATCAGTTGCAGTTGTCATTAATTCAGCTCCGATATGATAGTTTCAGGGATAGGTTCGGGTTTCATTGTCTTGCAATTCAGGCAGGCAATCTTGATATGTGCCTTGCAAATGATTTCTTCGGCCTGGTTAGTAATAACTTGTTCAAAAACCAGACTGGCCTTGCGCTGATCGGTGACGTACGTTTTGACATTAAGCAGCTCGTTAAAAAGTGCTGGTTTATGAAAATCAATATTGATGTGGCGAACGGCAAATAAAATTTCATCTTGTTCAATCAAAGTATGTTGTTCAAAACCGATATGGCGTAACCATTCGGTACGAGCACGTTCCATAAAGTTGAGATAATTACTGTGATAGACAACACCACCTGCATCCGTGTCTTCGTAATAGACTCGTACTTGCAGATTGAATTCATTTTTATGGACATCACTCTTCATTAAACAAATCCTTATCTGATCCAATAGTCTCTGCTCCGATCATTCTGGGGGCATCCATTCCAAAATGTAGGTAGGCAGTTTTTGTTGCAGTACGCCCTCTTGAGGTACGCATTAAAAAGCCTTGTTGGATTAAGTAAGGTTCGAGTACATCTTCGATGGTGTCACGTTCCTCACTAATGGCCGCAGCGAGACTGCTGAGCCCAACAGGACCGCCATCAAACTTCTGGATGATAGCCAACAGTAATTTACGATCCATCATGTCAAAACCATGCACATCGACGTTTAACATATCCAGTGCCATGTTCGATAATTCCGCAGTGATCTTGCCATCGGCCTTGACCTCGACGTAATCACGGACACGTCGCAATAAACGGTTGGCAATACGGGGCGTGCCTCTTGAACGTGCCGCAATTTCTTTGGCACCAGCAGCATCTATATCTACCTCGAGAATTTTGGCGGAACGTTTGACAATACTGGACAACTCATCGGCGCTGTAGAATTCGAGTCGCTGCACAATGCCGAAGCGATCTCTGAGGGGTGAAGTTAACAGGCCGACACGAGTCGTTGCGCCGACCAGGGTGAAAGGCGGGACATCCAGTTTAATGGCGCGGGCAGCAGGCCCTTCACCAATCATAATATCAATTTGATAATCTTCCATGGCCGGATAGAGCACTTCCTCGACCACCGGACTCAGGCGATGGATTTCATCGATGAATAACACATCGTGGGGTTCAAGATTGGTCAGAAGTGCTGCCAGATCGCCCTGTCGTTCCAGTACCGGGCCAGAGGTTTGGCGCATGTTGACGCCCATTTCATTGGCGATGATATGTGCCAATGTGGTTTTTCCGAGGCCGGGCGGGCCAAAGATCAATACGTGATCCAGAGATTCCTGGCGTTTACGTGCCGCGCCAATGAAAATCTCCATTTGTTCATGGACAGATTGCTGGCCGAGATAATCTGCCAGCCGCCTGGGGCGCAGTGTATTATCTGCTGCAATATCATCAGCAGTGTTGGTCGGCACGATATTTGGATTAGGCTCGGTAGTCATTATTATTTCAATATTATTCAGAACTATACTTGAGTGTTATTTTCCCTGTTAACGCTTCAATATGCCAATCGGGTTAAGCTTTAGCTTATTCATTGATATCACATATTAAGCTGGAATTATGGCGAGATTATGTCAGAAGGCTGGAAATGCACTGTCATAGCTCATATCAGGGCTACTATTTCTTCACCGAAGCCTTGAGTGCTTCACGAATGATTTCCTCACTACTCATATCCTCGGTGACGACGGCGAAGACAAAACGACTGGCTTCCTGAGGTTTATAACCCAGTCCAACCAATGCACTGATGGCATCGTCAGACTGATTATCGGTTCGGGTAGCTGTGCTATTTGAATCACTGCCAACAATAGTTGTTAATTCCCAGTCCTTCAGGCGATCACGCATCTCAATAATGAGTCTTTCTGCTGTTTTTTTGCCGACGCCGGGCAATCTGACCAGACTGTCCGCATCACCATCACGGATGCATTGCACAAAGATATCGGCCTCCATGCCGGAGAGTATGGTCAGTGCCATTTTTGCGCCGACGCCATTGACCTTGATCAAGGTACGAAACATGGTCCGTTCTTCTTGTGTGGCAAAGCCAAACAACAGATGGGCATCATCACGTATCGCCAGATGGGTGAATATTGTGACTTCCACATCTGTATCAGGCAGCTTGTAGAAGGTGGTCATTGGTGCTTCGATCTCGTAAGCAACGCCCTGCACATCAACCATCATATATGGTGGTTGCTTGTGGATTAATATGCCGCGTATTTGCCCTATCATCGTATTTTTTTGCTCATACCAGGCGCCCACCCTTAACTCCTCGCACGCCTTCAATGCGCATCAGGATGTCCCTGGAGTGGGCATGACATAACGCAACCGCTAGCGCATCCGCCGCATCTTCCTGCAGATCTTCCTGCAGGCATAGCAGGATCTTCACCATATGTTGTACTTGTTCCTTCCTGGCATGGCCTTTACCGACGGTGGCCTGTTTCACCTGATTGGCGGTATATTCAAAAACTTCGAGATCTCTGGTAGCACAGGCAGCAATGGCGACGCCCCTGGCCTGTCCAAGTTTTAATGCTGAATCTGCATTTTTATGCATAAAGACTTTTTCAATCGAGACTTCTTCGGGTTGATAGTTGGTGATGGTCTCATCTATCTCAGTGAAGATTTGATGCAATTTTTCTGACAATGTTTCACCTTTGACCCGGATACAACCATTGGCGACGTGTTTGGCATGATTGCCTTCAATATCAATCACGCCATAGCCGGTGAAGCGAGAGCCAGGATCTATTCCCAGAATTCTGGTCATTTAATCCAGTTGAACCATGACATCATCAGGAATTTCTGCATTGGAATAAACCTTTTGCACATCATCGAGGTCTTCCAGCACATCAAGCAGGTTCAGCATGGTCTGCGCGCTTTTAAGATCCAGCGTCGCTGAGGTCGAAGCATGCATAGTCACTTCGGCACTTTCTGGTTCAAGTCCGGCGGCGATCAATGCCTCCTTAACATCAACAAGGCTATCTGGTTCGGTGAGCACATCAATTGATGCGTCGTCATTTGTGACGACATCCTCGGCTCCGCCTTCGAGTGCGGCATCCATAATGGCATCTTCATCTGCGCCTGCAGGGTATGAAATCAAACCAACCTTGGAAAACAGATAGGCCACCGAGCCATCCGTGCCCAGATTGCCATTATATTTGGAAAAGGCATGGCGCACTTCAGCAACCGTACGGTTCTTGTTATCTGTCATGGTGTCCACCAGAACTGCGACACCGCCCGGCCCATAGCCTTCATAGCGGATTTCTTCAACGTTTTCGCCTTCGCCACCACCGGCACCACGCTTGATTGCCCTTTCAATAGTGTCTTTGGGCATACTCTGGGATTTGGCGCTATCAATCGCTGCCCGTAGCCGGGGGTTGGCATCTGGATCGCCGCCGCCCATTTTTGCGGCAATGGTGACTTCGCGAATCAGTTTGGTAAAGAGCTTGCCGCGTTTGGCATCCTGTCTCCCCTTGCGGTGCTGGATGTTTGCCCATTTACTATGTCCTGCCATGAATTTGTTCCATCGTGTTTGATTGGTGTGAATTTGCTGGGGATTTTAGCATTAAGTTTGGTGTAAACGGGACATTTTGATATGTAAATAACGATCTGATTCCACCTTTTAGCGTCGTGATACTTTTTTTGTCCAGACTAAAGAAAAGTATCCAAAAGAAAACTGCCCATGATATCAAGGCCCCAAGAAAAGATTTGGGGCTTCCCTCGTTAGTCAGCAGTGATTACGGCCACCCTCTTTCTTGGTAACTTCTTGTGGGGTGAGCAACAAGAAGTTTTGTACAGGGATGTACTTATGCTGCGATCGCATGGAGGCGAAGGAGCAGTGCCTCGCCGCTAAAAGGCGAAACCAACACTTAACTAGGCATCACCACTCATAAGCATTCGCTGACCATGCTCTTTCGCAAAATCAAGCAAACGCTGGATGGGAATTCTGGCTCTCTTACCAAGTTCTGGATCGATAAGAATCTCACCACTACCCGTTTCAAGACAATGCACTACTTTTCTAAGGCTGTTCATTGCCATCCAGGGACAGTGCGCGCAACTGATGCAGGTGGCACCCTTGCCACTGGTGGGGGCTTCGATGAATATTTTATCCGGGGCGGCTTCCTGCATTTTGTGGAAGATACCTTTGTCGGTGGCGACGATAAATTCTTTGGCATCCAGTTCTTTGGCGGCTTTGATGATGCCCGTTGTTGAACTGACTACATCGGCAAGTTCGATGACGGATGCGGGGGATTCCGGATGTACCAGAACTTTGGCATCGGGATGTTGCTTCATTAATTCTGCAAGCTCAATCGCTTTAAACTCTTCGTGCACAATACAAGCACCTTGCCACAAGAGCATATCAGCGCCTGTTTGTTCCTGAATATACTGGCCAAGATATTTATCCGGTGCCCAAATAAATTTCTCACCTTTTGCCTGCAGGTAATTGATGATATCCAGTGCACTGCCCGAGGTGACTACCCAGTCAGAACGTGCTTTCACTGCAGCGCTGGTGTTGGCATAGACGACCACGGTCCGATCTGGGTGTTGATCACAAAAGTCACTGAAGGCATCAATAGGACAACCTATATCCAGCGAGCAATCAGCATTTAAATCCGGCATCAGGATACGTTTTTCAGGATTCAATATCTTGGCGGTTTCGCCCATGAACTTAACGCCACAGACAACCAGGGTATCTGCATCTGATTCATTACCAAAGCGGGCCATATCCAGGGAATCGGAAACATAACCCACAGTCGCATCAGCGATTAACTGCAGATCAGGATCGGTATAGTAATGTGCCACCATCACGGCGTTTTGTTCTTTTAACAATTGTCTAATGCGTGACTTGAGTTCATCACGCTCTGCATCACTCAGTACCTCAGTAACCGTCTCGGGAATATCTTCGCGTTTGAGCGTACAAATTTCAGCTGAAGGAATGTCTGTTGTCATAACTTAATCTATCAAACTAGTGCTGTCTGACTGAAGTATAGTGTCTATTCTGATTCAGGTTTTGCTTCTTCTTTTTTAGCAGGCTTTGCCAGCTTGATGCCCAGCTCGAGTAGTTGTTGTGATGAAACAGGGGCCGGGGATTCGGTCAGTAGACAAGCTGCGGTCTGTGTTTTTGGAAAGGCAATCACGTCACGAATCGAGCTGGCTCCGACCATTACCATGATTAAACGATCCAGTCCAAAGGCGATGCCGCCATGTGGTGGACAGCCGTAATCCAGTGCATTAATGAGAAATCCAAATTTTTCTTCGGCTTCCTGTTTTTCAATCCCCAGCAGTTTCAGAACCATTCTTTGCATTTCAGGCTTATGGATACGAATCGATCCACCTCCCAGTTCAACGCCATTCAATACCAGGTCATAGGCACGTGACAGGGCTTTGCCTGGCTCGGCTTCAAGTTCGGCTGCGTCCGCAACATAAGGTGCGGTAAACGGGTGATGCAGTGCATCCCAGCGCCTTTCATCCTCGTTATATTCGAACATGGGGAAATCAACTACCCAGACCGGCTGCCATTCACTTTCAAGCAAACCCCTATCCTGTGCCAGTTTGTTACGTAGTGCGCCCAGCGCATCATTGACGATCCTGGTTTTATCCGCACCGAAAAAAATCAGGTCGCCATTCGCAGCTTGTGTGCGTTCCATGATGGTTGCGACCACATCATCGGGCAGAAATTTTAATATTGGAGACTGCAGACCCTCGGTTCCGGCAGTCACATCATTAACCTTGATGTAGGCAAGACCCCTGGCACCGTAATTGGCGACAAAATCAGTGTAACCATCAATGTCTTTGCGGGACAGTTCACTGCCTGCCGGTAGCCTCAGTGCTGCCACACGACCATTTTCCATCTTCGCCGGGCCGGAGAAGACCTTGAATTCAACGCCTGCCATGACATCAGAGACATCGACCAGTTCCAGCGGATTACGCAAGTCCGGGCGATCTGTGCCAAATCGATGCAATGCTTCTGCATAGGTAATTCGAGGGAAAGGTTCGGGGAGATCAATATTCAGTGCATCCTTGAATAAAGAAGTCATCATTTCTTCCATGATGGCCATAATGGCCTCTTCATCCATAAAAGAGGTTTCGATATCAAGCTGGGTAAATTCCGGCTGTCTGTCAGCGCGCAAATCTTCGTCACGGAAACAACGCACGATCTGGTAGTAACGATCCATGCCGGACATCATTAACAGCTGTTTGAATAATTGTGGTGACTGTGGCAAAGCAAAGAACTTACCGATGTGTGTGCGACTGGGAACCAGATAATCACGCGCACCTTCGGGTGTCGCACGAGTTAACATCGGTGTTTCAATCTCCAGAAAGCCATTATCGTCCAGAAAAAATCGCATGGCCCTGGTGATAGCTGCACGCAATTTCAAATTTTTTTGCATCTCATCTCGTCGCAGATCAACGTAGCGGTAACGCAGCTTCACATCATCATGGACGTTTTCATCGTCCAGTTGAAATGGCGGTGTCTTGGCTCTATTCAATATTTCGATTTCATAACCGAGCATTTCGACCTCCCCGGTAGGCAAGTCAGGATTGATGGTCCCCTCAGGGCGGTGTCGAACCTTCCCGGTAATCTTTAATACATATTCGTTACGTACGGCATCAGCAATGGCAAAAGATTCGGCACGATCCGGGTCAAACACAATCTGGGCCAGACCTTCACGATCACGCAGGTCGATGAAGATCACGCCACCATGATCCCGGCGGCGATGTACCCAGCCACACAGGGTGATCTCCTGATCGAGGTGAGAAGTGTTTAAATGACCACAATAATGACTACGCATACTGATATATTTCCTGAAATATTCCTGGTAAAAATGCTGTTAAATCAATGCCTCGTGCACAGAGCAGGGCATCTTACGGATCGGCGGGATTTTACGCAAGCCCAGTACCCGAAAAGTGCCTGAAATATCTTGGGTTTCGGGTGTTTCTGGCCTGCGAATAAAGCCGGTTTTTAGACTTCTTTTTGGGAAAAATCAGTGTCGGGTCCGTTGGGGACAATGACACCCATGGAGATGATAAATTTGAAGCCATCTTCAACGGAAATATCCAGTTGGGTAATATCTTCTGCAGGCAGCATAATAATGAAACCGGATGTCGGGTTGGGGGTGGTCGGGACAAATACCGAAACAAGATCTCTTCCTGAGGCTTGTTTGGCAGCTGTTAGCGCTTCGTTGGTCTGAAACCCCAGGCTCCAGATATCTTTGCGTGGATATTCGATCAAGACCACACGCCGGAAGGATTCACTATTTGAGGCGAACAGGGTTTCGAGCACCTGTTTGACACTGCTATATATGGTGCGAACCAGGGGAATACGCCCGAGAATGGCTTCCCAGAACCCAACCAGTTTTCTCCCAAACAGATTAGCGGCAAAGACGCCAGTTAATATCAGGATCAGGAAGCCGATAATAATACCGAAGCCCGGGATAGAGATGCCGAACAGGGTTTCTGGTTGCCACTCAGGAGGAAACAGCAAAATAGTTTTATTAAGCAGCTCAATCAGCAACTTGATGACGATAACAGTTGCGGCTAATGGTAACCAGACCAATAGTCCCGCGATAAGGTATTTGCGTAATAGACGCATTCAGTCAGTCACCTGATTATTTCGAACTTTCCGCTACTGACTCTTTCTTCTTTGGCTTCTCTGCATTCGCTTCGGAATTTTTGCCTGAACTACCCGACTCACTGCCTTTGGCCTCTTTTTTGCCGTTGTTTTTGGCGGGCTTCTTGTCTTCCCTGGCCTTGCTGTCATTGTGTTTGAAATCTGTCTCGTACCAGCCTGTACCGGTTAATTTGAAGGCGGCGGCAGAAACAAGTTTACGCAGAGTTTTCTGTTTACATTCAGGGCAATCTTTCAGCGGGGCATCACTGATCTTCTGGATTGCCTCCATTTTGTGTTCACAGTGCTGGCATTGATATTCGTAAATTGGCACAAAAATTCCTCTTCGATGATCCTGTATATCGTTAAAATGGCGCAAAATAGGCTTTAGCGATGATAAAATCAAGTTTTATACCCAAACTACCCGGAATTTACACGATTTTTATTATTTATATTGCTTAGTAATATTTGGGTAATTTGTGAAAATAGCATGGTCTGTATTGCCATCTGCGAAATCTTCGGTATCATCGCCGCTTCGTCTTGGTTCGAGGTCTCGTTTCAGGGCATTCCATCATGAAATGGGTCGTTAGCTCAGCTGGTAGAGCACCGCACTTTTAATGCGATGGTCGCGCGTTCGAATCGCGCACGACCCACCATTTTTCTTCTGCTCGGATACTCAAAGGGTATAGCAATCTTTATCTGCCTAAACCTGTTTGACGTACAGGTATTTTCGCCAATAGATAATGGTCAGAATCATAAGCCAGAAGAATGATAAATACCCCAGCGTATGGTCAACCCAGTTGACCAGAAAATCGAACTGGCTATCTGGCACATACTGACTAAATCTACCTGTTATCTTTAGTGCCATGACCATACCTGCATGAACTCCGATACACATGGCAATATTACCGTTACGTAGTCGTATCATCGATAACAGTACGCCTAATGCGAACAAGGTCAGAAAGTGATCGGTAATATTCGGATAGGAAAATTTAAAAAATGCATCTGGTAACATTTCCATACCTGTGAGCCAGGTAATTTCTGAGCCTTCGGGCAGTTCTCTGTATTTGAGGAAATGAACCGCTGCATAAACAAAGCTGGTCAGCGATATAGCAATGAACGCGTTGGTTTTTTTATACAGGCTGCTGAACAGAGCCCCACGAAAAATACTCTCTTCGATAAAACCAACGGCAAGGCCTGCGAGGATGGCCTTGAAAAATATCAACAATAAATTTGACCAGAAATAATCCAGATTAGGTCTGATTTGATGAACGCCGGTGAGGATCAGGATTAATTTGATGAATGCCAGCATCAAGACTCCAGCAACAAGCCCACGTAGTAGATCTTTCAGGAAAAGATTTTTTGGGAGTCCAAAGCCAAATGCTTGTCTGGAATATAGCTGGTGATATTTTAAATAGATGCCACTGAAGATGAGACCGCAAATCAGTGTTACGTGACCGACTAGTTTATGAAAACGTAAATCGATAAAATTATCCAGAATTAAATAAACAGGGTACGCGAGCAACGGGCTTAATCCGATGACGAGCGAAACAAGGATGAAAAAACTTACAACGGTGCGCATGAAGGTGACCAGATCCTGAAATACAATAGCAAAATAGTTATGCTGCTATTGTATCACGGCTTCTTTTGATTCGGTGTTACCGCTACTGTCCTGCCAACTGATGCGAACTGTGTCGCCTTTTTTTGCGCCTGTGAAAGAAAAAGACAAATACGGATTTTTTGAAACGGCACGACTCCAGTCACATCTCATGATGACCATGTCGCCATGATAGATGGTCACCATCTCGATAAAAAATGCCGGGATCATATTACCAGTTTCAGGGTCGCGACTATTTCCAGTATCCATTGGGTGTTTGATGATGGCCTGAACTGTTGTCAGCTCATCTTTTATTGAGGTTCTTATTCTGATTCCGGAGGCCATTAGCCACAGCCCCCTTCAACAACCTCGACAAACTTTGTTGTGCTGAATAACTTGCCATCTGATTTAACAATGGCAGTAATATTTGAAGGTTCGCCTACTTTAATTCTAGTGGCAACAAAGCCCGCACAGGCAGGGGTCAGGTTAAAGTTTGCAATAAGCGGGTTCGGGTTTTTTTCAACCAGGATGGCGATAGATTCAACATTTGGAAGATCGGTATTTACTTTGATTGGTACCACAGCACCATTTTCAACCAGATCGTGCACCCCGATAGAGATGGCCTCACTGGGTGTGACTTCAAGTCCTGGAAAAAATTCTGCCAGCGCATCTGACTGTGTTTCTGCGTTGAATGCATCTACATTCCAGTCGGCAAAGGCAAGTACTGGTCTCAGCAAACCACCGACCCCGGCGACAATGATACCGGCACCTGTTGCCAGATAAGAAATAAATGTTCTGCGCCTGATGTTCATAATTTAGATGATTTTATGGTATATGTTGACATTATCATGCCTGTCTAGATTCGTAGGTCTTTTTCCAGCTCAAGTTCATATTCCAGTTCGCTCACTCTTGAAGTAATGATCTCCCTTTGATAATAGTCCAGAGCGTCAGTCCTTTGTGTATGAATAAGCTTGTCTATAGCCAGTTTGGTGTTACCAGTCAGATAATAATATTCTGCTTTGGCAATACCTGAATTTGCCATTGACCCGCTTTGTGCTTCTGCCTGGGAAAGTAAGTCATAAAATATGGGGTCAGGATCTAGCAGACGGCGATAGTGATTCAATAACTCACGCGCCTGATTAGGTTGTCGGGCATCCAGTAAGCCTTTTGTATAGGCAAAAACCAGCGGTCTGTAATCAGGATACAATTGATAGGCATTCTGGAAAATTTCAATAGCTGCCCGGTAATTCCCTTCATATGATTCAACTCTTGCAGCAGCGAGCAGATAGGTAATGTTCTCCTGGTCACTGGCTAACAAAGCCTTTAATTGTTCACGCGCGAGATGGTAGGCCCCGGCATTTGTTAATGCCAGTACATAGCCATAGCGGATGGGATCCTTTTCTTCTACGGGGGTAATTGTTAAACGATACTTGAATTCCTTTACTGCATCCTTGGCATTTTGGTAACCGTTAACTTCAAGTTTTGCCTTCACCAATTCATAGCCGGGCGTGTTCGTATAATTAACTGATTTATACCTTGCCGCCCTGGCCTTTGACTCAGCGATACGCGAAGTTGTCAGTGGGTGGGTTCTGAGAAACTCAGGGGCATTGCCCTGATAATATTCTGATTTTTGTAGTAGCCGTTCAAAAAAGTCGGGCATGCCCTGTGGATCGTAACCGGAACGAACAAGGAGTTGTATACCAATGCTGTCTGCTTCTTCCTCATTTGCACGGGTAAAGTTAATCTGGTTTTGAATACTTGCACCAGTGACAACAGCCAGAGCCGCTGCCCCTGCCTGAGGATCTGCAATAGCCAGTAAAATTGCACCAAGCATGGCAGCCGTTCTTGCCAGGCTAAACTGCCCCTGGTGTTCGAATTGTCTGGCCATATGTCTCTGCGTGACATGGCTGATTTCATGTGCCATGACACCTGCCAGCTCACTTTCGCTTCGGGAACTCATGATGGTGCCACTGTTTATGCCAATAACCCCCCCAGGTGCGGCAAAAGCATTGATATCCGGGCTATCAACCACAAAGAAAGAAAAAGTCAGACTATTGTCATCACTATTGGCGGCCAATCGATAACCAATTGATTCAATATAACTCTGTACTTCCGGATCATCAATAATGGTTGCATATTGTCTGATACTACGCATAAAGGCCTTGCCGAGGCGCCGTTCAAAATCTGGCGATATGGCACTGCCTGCTGAATCGCCAATGTCAGGTAAATCAGGCGAGCCGGTGGCCTGTACAATGCTGCTAGTCAGCAACAGGAATATCAGAATGTAATAATTGAATTTCACAGTAATCTTGGGTGTATTTTTGCTTAACAAGTTCCTTTTGCATAAATATAGGCGTATTTCTGTTTCACAAGCTCTGTTCAATTAAATACACGTTTTCAAGCATAAATTTGTCTTTAGAGTCTATCACAAGAATAATAGCCATATTTTCCATTAAGCAATGAACTTCAGGAGTCGGCAGTCAATGAGCCAAAAGGAAATGAGTCAGCAGAAAAATGCATTTTATGCGCAATCAGGTGGTGTCACATCCGTGATCAATGCCACGGCCTGTGGTGTGATCGAAACAGCACGTAGTCATACAGACAGGATTGGGCATGTCTATGCGGGGCGTAATGGCATTATCGGCGCACTGACCGAAGATCTGATTGATACAGGCAAAGAGTCCGATGAGGCGATTGCGGCTTTACGTCACACGCCATCCGGGGCCTTTGGTTCCTGCCGTTACAAGCTTAAAGGACTTGAAGAAAGCAGGGCGGAATACGAACGCTTGATCGAGGTATTCAAGGCACATGATATTGGCTATTTCTTTTATAATGGTGGTGGCGATTCTGCCGACACCTGTCATAAGATTTCACAACTTTCAGAAAAGATGGGATTCCCCATACAGGTGATACACGTTCCTAAAACAGTAGATAACGATTTGCCAATTACTGATAACTGTCCGGGTTTTGGTTCGGTGGCCAAGTATATTGCTATCTCAACCCGTGAGGCATCCTATGATGTGTTGTCCATGGCCAAGACTTCAACCAAGGTTTTTGTCCTTGAGGTGATGGGTCGACATGCCGGGTGGATTGCGGCTGCAGGTGGATTGGCAGCAGATGAAGATAATGATATTCCCGTGGTTATATTATTTCCGGAGGTAGAATTTAATCAGCAGCGTTTTCTGACGAAAGTGAAAGAAAATGTTGAAAGTTATGGTTACTGCACTGTAGTTGTTTCAGAAGGGGCACAGTGGCCGGACGGAAAGTTTCTGGCAGAGCAGGACACGCGGGATTCTTTTGGTCATGCTCAACTGGGCGGTGCTGCACCGGTGGTCGCGAATATGATCAAGGATGCCCATGGTTATAAATATCATTGGGCAGTGGCAGATTACCTGCAACGTGCGGCAAGACACATTGCTTCAAAAACAGATGTTGAACAGGCCTATGCCCTTGGCAAGGCAGCAGTTGAGATGGCGATCGCCGGAGACAATGCGATTATGCCTACGGTGGTGCGTACCTCCGATGATCCCTATGCCTGGGAGATAGGTAAAGCGGATCTGGCGGATGTCGCCAATGTTGAGAAGATGATGCCGCCTGAATATATTAGTGAAGATGGTTTTGGCATTACCGATGCCTGTCGACGTTATTTGACTCCGTTGATTGAGGGGGAGGATTATCCTCCTTATGAGAAGGGTATGCCGAAGTATGTTCGGTTGAAGAATATAGGTGTCACCAAAAAATTGAAGACTGAGTTTAAAATTTAATTTATCGATCCGTCATTCCCGTGTAAACGGAAATCCAGTCAAATATTTCCCGCCTGAAAGGCGGACTTTCTTATCCGTAAGATCTTGCCCTGATCATAGTGTAGGTTTCACTCGGTACTTCCCTGTACCTCGCCTACGGCGACATGCTGTCGTGCAAATCGTCTATCCTGACGATTTGTCGCCTTTGAACGGCGAGGCGCTACTCATCAAAATAAATTCAGTAAGACATCAACGGGAATAAAAAACAGCCAGACACAATCCAATGCTCTATAAACATAAATTCAGGGAGCTTTTTAATTTATTGAATTGATTAAAAAATAAGGCGCATTTTTAGTTATATGCCATCTATAGGGACAGGAACAATTTGTATAATGAAATCAGCAAAAGGGGCGTACTTGATAATGAGGAGCCAAAGGCATATTGTTACCTAACATTTTGATTAAAAGGAGGTTCTTCGAAAATGCCCGTCTGCAATATATATACGTTTATATTACAAAAAGCCCTATAGACACTTGTTAGAAGGCCACTATGACTCAAACACTAGGTTGGATATTAGTTATAGCTACACTAATATGCTTTTTTAGTCCGTTTCTAGTGTGGTGGCAACTTAGAAAAATAAGAAGCTTGCTTGGCCAGCTAAATTCTAGTTCTAAAAATGATATGCCACTCGTTACATTTTTTGGTTCGTATCGAAAAGGTCTTTCGTGGGTTCGTAAAAATCAACAGGAATTACCAGAGCAATTAAGTGCTTCGGCTAAGCAGGCGCTAATAATTGACAAACTAGGAATATATGCTCTTGGTTTTTTGTTCGCAATTGCTGCTATTAGTATGATTATAAAACCATGAAATATACGCCTTCTAACAAATCGCTCAAATTCGACGCGCGAAAAGCGCGCGCGTCTTAGCTTAACCGTTAGCCAGATAATCATATCAACACAATCATGAAATTCAGGGCAATAACAAAAACAATACGAGGACCATTTTTGATCTTGACGCCTGTTTGCGTGTTTTTAGGTGTTAGCACTGTCGTTGCCAGTCAAATCAGTGTGGATTTACAATTATTATTATTGATTCTGCTTGGTGCTGTTTTGGCGCATGTCAGTGTTAATACTTTAAATGAATATTTTGATTTCAAAAGTGGCCTGGATTTAACAACAACAAGAACCCGTTTTAGTGGGGGAAGTGGTGCCTTGCCTGAGAATCCTGATATGGTGAATACCGTATTAACGATTGGTCTTGTATCTTTGCTTACTACCTCACTAATTGGTTTTTTTTGCCTGGAAAATCGGATTAGGAATTATCCCCATCGGCGTTGTGGGTTTGTTGTTGATTCTTACTTACACTGGATGGATTAACAAACGACCAGTTATATGCCTGATAGCCCCTGGTATTGGTTTTGGAATTCTCATGGTTGTGGGGACTCAATTTGTATTGGCTGGAAAATATCTGACCCTATCGTGGCTAGCTGGACTTGTACCATTTTTCCCGGTCAATAATCTGTTATTGATTAACCAGTATCCGGACATTCAGGCAGACACGGGTGTAGGCCGCAATAATCTGGCGATTGCTCATGGAATTAGCATTAGTAACAGGGTCTATGCTGCATTCGTCATGGCCACTATTGTGGTTATTGCGGCTTGCGTTTTTACAGGCAAATTCCCTGTATTAAGCCTTATTGCTTTAACCCCGATGCCACTTGCATTTTTTACCTTAAGTGGCGCCGTGAAATACGGTGAAAATATTGGAAGTTATCCGCAGTATCTTGCAGCTAATGTTGTCGTGGCAATCGTGGTACCAGCCTTACTAGGGATATCTATATTTGTTGGCTAAGAAAGCCAGGGTTTATTTTTGACAGCTAGCACAATAAAAAGAAGAGCGTTGGCCAAGTTTGATTTCTTTGATTATTGATTTACATTTTTTACAGGGCTGGTCTGCTCTTCCATAAACATTAAGTTGCTGCTGAAAATAGCCGGGTTTGCCATCGCCATTTACGAAGTCGCGTAATGTTGTGCCACCCTGTTTGATTGATTGTTTCAATATTTTTTTGATGGCACTTGCCAGAAGTTCATAACGTTCCAGTGATACGTTTCCTGCTTTACGTTTTGGGTTGATGCCGGCGAGGAACAGGGACTCGCTGGCATATATGTTGCCAACACCGACGACATTATGGCTGTCCATAATAAAATTCTTGATGGCCTGGGTGCGTTTTCTTGATCTTTTGTACAGCCATGCCCCATTGGAATCATTGTTTAATGGTTCCGGGCCAAGATGCTTTATCAGTTTATGTTGTAGAGGATCCGTCCTGGTCCAGAGGATCGATCCAAATCGACGGGGATCGTGAAAGCGAAGAACCTTGCCCGAGGCAAACAGGATATCAAGGTGGTCATGTTTCCCCGGTTTAATTTTTTTATCTACAATGCGAAGGCTTCCTGACATACCCAGGTGCATAATCATGCAACCGTGATCTGTATAACAAAGCAGGTATTTCCCACGACGATCTACCTTTTGAAATTGTCTGTTTAACAGATCTTTTTTAAGTGTGGCTGTGATCGGCCAGCGTAAGTTTTTATTACGGACGACAACATCCTTTATTGTTTGTCCTGTGATATGAGGAGCGATACCCAACCGGGTAGTTTCGACCTCAGGTAGCTCCGGCATTTTCTATTTTGTTACAGTTTCAGTTTTTACTGGAAACAGGTCATCTGAAACGGCGCTACTAATATGATATTGAATGCCTCTCTCTGGTCTCGCCAGGATCAGGTTTGGTCTGTTTGAGACAATGACAAATTCAATCAACTCTCCTGTTTCGAGTTCGATTTTGATGGTATCAATCGCTTCGATTTCTTCATATTTACGAAGGGAAATTGATTCCACCTGTTTCCATGCATTAATGATCTGGTGTTGCGCCCCGGTTAGTGTGTCATCTCCAGTATTCTCAATAGTTAGATCGGGAAATTGAATGGTCTTTATCGAGGCATCAGGTGGAATTAATTTTGCGTCAAGGAAAAATGTTGCCGAAGTCTGTAACTGATGGAAAAGGCCGGCATTAATAATATGTACAGTGTCCTTGATCAACACATAACGTAGTTTTTCCTCCAGCGGATTGGTGTCGCCAAAGGCAATACGCGTATCATCCAAGACAATAGATACGGCGGGAACTGCCAGCATATATGGGGTGAGATCATTGTCTGGTGCACTGAAGTGATCATAGCTATGCGCTTGCAGCAAGCTTAACATCACCTGTATTCTCGATGGGTTTGCTGGCAGCTTAAACGGACTTTGCATCATCCATCTATTTTCCTGCTTTTGAAAAATGATATCGTCCAGATCACGTCTTTCTATATGGATAAGATGAATGCTATCTGGCTGAATGTCCGTCAGGGTAACGACAGGCTCGACAATTTCCTTGTCTTCCTCGCGGCTCAGGAACATTGCCAGGCCAATGACACAAAGCAAAAGAAACAGATTGATAAATAAACGTAGCCGCATCAGTGTTATTGTCTTTTCCTGCGCCACCAGATAAACAAGCCAGTCCCAAGGAAGAATAACGGCAAGACCAGGATGAACCCAAAAACAATGAGGCCCTTGGCAAGTAGCGATAGCTCAAGATGCGCATCATTAACTGTTTTTACCGGGATACTGATGAAGTCATCATCATTGCTTAACCAGTTAATCAGGCGCACACCCAAATCAAGATTGCCACTGTTACCGACATAGGTGTTAGAAAGAAAATCGCCATCGCCGATAACGATAATTCTTTGCAGAATAGTGGGAGAGTCTTCAGAGGTTCCGTTATTTATCGTTTTTTCAAGTGCTCTTTCCAGACTAATGCCGATATCCAGTGGTCCTAGCGTGTCGCTATCCTTGTTGAATTCAACTTCAGCTTCAAGTATGCCAGTCTTTAACCAGGTGTGGTCGCCACTTATCAATAGACTGGATGTAGTCCATTGCACCAGGTCCTCATTCTGGTCTTTTACCTTGATTGCTGCCGTTGTCGGGAAAAAAGTTGTTAAATTGAAGGCCTTGGTGATGGCATGATCAGGATACATATCCAGGGTGTTGATGACGATGGTGGGATCTTCAATGCCGACAAGGTTGCCAGATAAATCAATCACCACGCCTGCGGGAATTTCGATGTTTAATTGATCAGCCAGAGGTTCCAGTCCATGCAGACTACCCGGATCAGCAAGCCAGAGAATATTGCCGCCATGTTTCAGGTATTCAACGATCAGCGCGACCTCTCCCGGAAGAAGATCAACCGTGGGCGAAGCGATGACCAGTATTTTTGTATTGTTGGGGATGTTCTGAACTGTGGCGAGATTCAATGGTTGAATTCTGAAGCCCCGCAAGGCAAGTTGCGAGGACCACAGTTTGAGATCGTGCGTAGTTGTGCCATGAGGATCACGTTCTCCATGACCCTCAAGGAAGGCCAGCCAATGCTCGGAGCCGCGGGCAAGGCGTTGCAGGGCATTAGTAAATTCTTCTTCGCTGCCAGTTTTGACGTGTTCGGTACGTCCCTGGTAACGCAGCAACATTTCTCCATTAACACTAACTCCAGCATTGCGTACTTCATCAGGAACGGCATCTGGATTAACAAAGCGAAGGTTAATATCTGGTTTGAGCCGCTGATAAAGCCCAATAATTTTTTCAATTGCCTGTCGCAAGGCGACATCTTCTCGGGCATAAGCAGTGACCTCGACAGGACCCTTTATTCGATCCAGCACTTCCTGACTGGCGTGTGACAAGGTATGGCGTCCGCTTTGTGTCCAGTCCATTTGTGTTTGATAACGTACACTTAACCAGGCAAGCAATATAGTCAGGCAAACTATTAATAACAGTGTGAGGAGACTATTAAGAAGGGACTGCAGGCGTGGTCTGGAAGTAATTTTCATGACTTAATACAATCGTTCGTTATCCAGTCGCCAGATACTGAGGACGATGAACAGGCTGCTTACCAGCAGGTAATAGATCACATCTGCAGAATTTAAGATGCCATCGAGAAGATGATGATAATGATTCAGTAGTGAAGCATAGGTCAGGATCTCTCTGAATAATTCTGTGCCGGAACTGCCAACCATATTCATGATCACGAGCACGAACAAAGTACCAAAGGTACTGATGGCGGCAATGGCAGAGTGGCCTGTCAGGGAAGACAAAAATAAACCAATCGCCGCAAAAGAACTCGTTAGTAATGCCAGGCCTATTAAGGCTGCGAGCAATTGTAATAGATCAAGCTCAGTCCCCATGAGCAGGGAAAGCGGCATTAACGCAATAAGGCCCAACAACAAATACAAATAGCACATCACTCCCAGATATTTACCGAGGACAAGCTCGGTGATGGATATGGGCGAGGAGAGTAATAATTTTATGCTGCCTGTCTGGCGTTCTTCACTAAAGGTATGCATGGTTACGAAAGGTGTAATCAATAGCAGAAGACTTCCTGCAATTTGTAAAAAACCAATCGCTAAAATTTTAGTTACACCATAGCTGGTAAATAATGGCGCTGCGCTCGGATCATCGTATACATTGAGATTCATGACGAAAATGAATGCAAGCAGGAACTGTACGACCGCGAAGAGTATCCATGCTAGTGGCGAATAGAATAGTCGTCTTAATTCATGCATTGCGATGTGGGAAATGGCATTCATTCTGGATTTTCTCCACGAGTGAGTTGCACAAAGATTTCTTCCAGAGAATCCTGTTCGGGGACTATCTCATATAGTTGCCATTCAGAGGCTACAGCTAATTTTGTAATTCGATTGATGGTGTCAATACCTGACTCACAATAAATCTTGAAATGATGATTGCCTGTTTGTTCAATGTTGACGACACCTTCTATTTCGCCCAAAACTTCCAGAGGCGGTGGTTGTCGCAAGGCAATCTTTAGTGGTGTGATCTGATGATCTTGCTGCAGCTTATCCAGAGATTCATCCAGCACAAGATTGCCCTGATTAATGATCAAAACCCGATCGCAGACACTTTGTACTTCAGGAAGAATATGCGTGGATAAAATCACGCTGTGATCATTGCCCAGTCCTCTGATGAGTTCCCTGATTTCCAGAATCTGGTTTGGATCCAGCCCTGAGGTCGGTTCATCCATGATCACGACTGCAGGGGAATGAATGATTGCCTGGGCAATACCCACGCGTTGTTGAAAGCCCTTTGATAAATTTTTAATCAGACGTTTGCCGGTCTCTACCAGGCCGCAGCGTTTTTTGCTGTATGCTACCGCTTTTTCTAGTTCAGCCTTTTTAATACCGCGTAAACGTGCTGCGTAGTAAAGGTATTCATCTACATTTAGATCCTGGTACAAGGGGGGGTGTTCGGGAAGAAAGCCTATGTGTTGTTTTGCGGCCCTGGGTGACTCAAGCATGTCATGACCTGCAACTTTGATATGGCCTGCGCTGGCTGACAGGACTCCACAGATCATTTGCATGGTGGTACTTTTACCTGCGCCATTCGGGCCCAGGAAGCCAAGCACCTCGCCCCGATGTACAGAAAAACTGACATCATTAACTGCACAATCATCACCGTAATAGCGGGAAACGTGATCGACAGAGATGAGAATTTCCCCGTTCATTGTAGAGTTAATTGTGGAGTTCATTGCGAAGGTATTATTCGGATTAACAGCGGAGTTGCAAGGTAAAATAAAACAGGGGCGGATTACAGACAATAAAAAACCCGCATAAAGCGGGTTTCCTTAATTTGGTCTGGCTAAAGATGCTATTTAATCTTGGCTTCTTTATACATCACATGCTTGCGTACCACAGGATCATATTTCTTCATTTCCATTTTCTCAGGCATGGTGCGTTTGTTCTTCAAGGTTGTGTAATAGTGGCCTGTGCCAGCTGAAGAAACGAGTTTGATTTTGTCAGCCATAGTATATTTTCCCTATACCTTTTCGCCGCGTGCACGGATTTCTTCTAAAACGGTCTCAATGCCTTTTTTGTCGATGATACGCAGGCCTTTACCACTGACGCGTAATCTGACCCAGCGATTTTCATCTTCAAGCCAGAAACGACGGCTGTGCAGATTCGGCAGAAAACGACGACGCGTTCTATTCTTGGCGTGGGAGACATTGTTCCCTGACATTGGGCGTTTACCCGTTACCTGACATACTCGTGACATTGTTCTAAATCTTTAATCTGTTGAAAAAGAGCGCGGATTGTACATGGATTGGGTAGCTGATCCAAGTATTTGCCGAAGTTTTTGGCGCATACACCTGGCGCATATACCGTTCAGCGGGATTTCACCATTTTAGCCTATATTTGGCCTGTATTTTGGGCCTATAACAGACCCAGTTCGGCAAAAGACACAGCGGTATTATCACCAATGATGAAATGATCAAGCACCCGGATATCGACCAGTTTCAGGGCCTCCTGTAAACGTCGGGTAATATTTTTGTCGGCGAGGCTGGGCTCTGCGATGCCAGAAGGATGATTGTGGGCAAAGATTACCGCCGCTGCATTTCTGGCCAAGGCTTGTTTGACCACCTCGCGAGGATAAACGCTGGCACCGTCTATGGTGCCTTTAAACATCTCGTCAAAACTGATGATTTGATGCCGGTTATCCAGGAAAAGGCAGGCAAACACTTCGTGTGGGTAGGCGCGTAACTGGGCGATCAGGAAATTTTTTGTATCGTTTGGGCTACTGAGCACGTCTTTTTTACCCAGATTTTCCTGCAGATAACGCTTCCCCAACTCAATAGCTGCCTGTATCTGGCTGTATTTTGCCAGTCCCAGTCCCCTGATTTGACAGAATGACCTGGAATCGGCCTCTATCATGCCCCTCAGGCCATCAAATTCTGTCAATAAATCGCGGGATAGATCGATGGCTGTTTTTCCCTGCAGGCCTGTGCGCAGGAAGATAGCGAGTAATTCCGCATCAGAAAGGCTAGCAGCGCCTTTGGATAAAAGCTTTTCACGGGGCCTTTCCTGTTCTGGCCAGTCAGATATGGGCATGATGGTCACCTCCCTGTTAGATGAATTGCTATGGCGGGTATTTAGTAAGTCATTCCTTTGTTACAGTGTTTTTTTGCCAAGCTTGGTCCATTGTAACAAAAAGTAGCAAAAATGCGGATTCGGACACGATAAGGTAAAATTCTCACACTTTAGTAATATTAATGATGCAGATGATTAACTTAACAAATAAAAGAATACTTCTGGGGGTGACTGGCGGGATTGCCGCATACAAGAGCGCAGAATTGGTCAGGCGCTTGCGAGAACAGGGTGCGGAAGTGCGTGTAGTCATGACACGAGGCGCTTGTGAATTCATTACTCCGCTGACAATGCAGGCCTTGTCAGGTCGTGAGGTGCATACAGAATTGCTGGATCATGCGGCTGAATCTGGCCAGGGTGGTGGCATGGGCCATATTGAATTGGCACGCTGGAGTGATGTTGTCCTGGTCGCACCGGCCAGTGCTAATTTTATTGCTCGTTTGGCACACGGCTTGGCAGACGATCTGTTAAGCACACTGTGTCTGGCTACCACTGCGCCAGTGGTGGTTGCACCTGCCATGAATCAACAAATGTGGATGAATATTGCCACGCAGGAAAATATTGCCACGCTAGGCCAGCGAGAAATAAAAATAGTTGGACCAGCCGAAGGCAGCCAGGCGTGTGGGGAGATTGGCCCAGGCAGAATGCTGGAACCGGAACAATTGGTATTAGAGACAAGTCAGCTTTTTTCTACGGGCATACTCGCTGATTTAAAAATAGTGGTAACGGCAGGCCCAACCCGTGAAGCCATTGACCCGGTGCGCTATATCACCAATCACAGTTCGGGACAGATGGGTTATGCAGTTGCCAGGGCGGCAGCTGAGGCTGGTGCCGATGTGACCCTGGTTTCTGGTCCAGTAAGCATTGAACCGCCCCGGCAGGTTCGTCATATTAGTGTAGAGACCGCCGGACAAATGCGCGACGCTGTGATGTCAGACATTATTACATCTGATATTTTTGTCGCTGCTGCTGCGGTCGCGGATTACAGATGTGCTGACATTGCCGAGCAAAAGATTAAGAAGAAGTCCGAAGATCTCCAGCTATTATTGCAAAAGAACCCTGATATTCTGGCAGAGGTAGCAAGCTTGCCCCAGGGGCCATTCACGGTTGGTTTTGCCGCCGAGACTGAAAATTTGCTTGACAATGCCCGGAGCAAGCTGCAAAACAAGAAGCTGGACATGATTGCTGCAAACCAGGTAGGTGAGGGCCTGGGGTTCAATACGGATGAAAATGAATTACAGGTTTTTTGGCAGGCTGGGGATTGGACACAGGAAAACCGGGCCCAGAATAATCAAGCTGGGGAAGATCAAATCCTGAAACACCAGACATTGGAACGTGCACCAAAAGAAAAGCTTGCGCGACATTTAATAAAGGTAATTGCAAAACACTACTATGAAAAAAATTCAGCCCAAAAAAATACAACTCAGGCTCATTGATAAAAGATTGGGTAATGAATTCCCGATGCCAGAGTATGCAACGCCAGGTTCGGCAGGGATGGACATTAGTGCCTGTCTTGATGAGTCTGTTGAAATTAAACCTGGTGAAACTACTTTGATACCTACCGGTTTTGCCATTCATGTTGAAGATACTGGACTGGCAGCGGTACTGTTGCCGCGTTCGGGACTTGGCCACAAAAAAGGTATAGTTTTAGGAAACCTGGTTGGCCTGATAGATTCAGATTATCAAGGGCAGGTCTATGTCTCATGTTGGAACCGTGGACATGAATCCTTTACGATGAATCCAGGTGATCGGATTGCGCAGATGGTTTTTATGCCGGTGGTTCAGGCTGCATTTGAAATCGTTGATGAATTTGATGAAAGTCATCGTGGTGAAGGTGGCTTTGGTCATACCGGAATTCAAGTATAATTCTGTAATAGCTCGAGTATAAAATCAGGCGAGTGTAAAATTAGCCAGGAAAATATAACCAGGAAAAATGAGCCAAGTTATAATCTAAGCAAAAAAATTAAGCCAAATAGAATATAAAATCGGTTGGGAGGATAAGTCAATGGCTGTGGGCCCGGTAACAGGCAGGAAAATTAAACGAAGCACGATACGTAATGCCACAATTATTGGTGTTGCTGTCGTTGTTTTGTTGGTGATAGGGTTTGGCGGTGTATTTACTGCCAAGAATGTCTCTGAAAAAGCAGAAGTGAAAACACAGAGTATTCTGCAGCAGACCTCAGCACAAGCAGCAGATGCAGTGGCAGATCCAATTGCTTCGATTCAAAAACAACTGGATGCTTTGGCGCAGGATGAGTCTGTGCTGGCTGTTTTCACAGGGGCTGACAGTAGCACCCTTGAAAGTGAGGGGGAACAGAAAAAAACAGTATTCGAATCTGCTTTAAAATTGAGATTGCTTCTTCCTGGTAATTACGAAATAGACAGGGAAGCAAAGCCACCATTTAGTTTTGCCTCTATTGATTTAGTAAAACGGGCAGAGAAATCTGCAACACTCGTTGCTGCGGAAGCGCATGGCTTCGGGGGTGATGGGGCTCATGTTGCATTTGTGAGTCGTGTTACCAACGCAGACAATAAGCTCGTTGGTCTCCTGCATCTGAGTATGCCAACTTCAGTGATTGAGTCCGTGACTTCAGCATTTGATGTTCCTGACACGTATATCGAGATACGGCAAAAGGCGATTGTCCTGAGTAAGTATGGCGATGCAAAGTTTCGTAATGGTCTGGCTGTTAATGCCGGGATTAAAGGCACAAAATGGAATGCAGCCATCTGGAACAAATCATCAGCATCGGTCGTAACTGAAGTCAGTGAAGAGATAGAAGAGGGTTCCAGTATGGGGCCAATAATCCTGATTTTGCTGGTGCTGGTAGCAGCTGTTGGCGGGTTTGTCTTCTACCGACAAAGGCAGTCTGGTTCAGGATTGGCTGAAATGTTAGGAAAAGTATCGGGGGGCAAGTCCAAGGATGAGGTTGTTTATCAAGGTGCTGTTAAGGCCATCATGGATGGGGAACACCCCGGGTTTGAAGGTCTGGTTCCAGATTTGCCAGCATCCGATCGGCCAGCCGTTCAAGGTGCTGAGCCCGGTACAATTTCGCAAGGCTTACAGGGCGATGATATAACTCAAATAGCCAGACCTGCAGATATGCCGCAAGGGAGCCGAGGTTCCTGGTAGTGTCAATAACGAAACATCGTCTGCAGCGAGCACTACTCAGAAAGAAAAATCGGAACTGTCTCCACTAGAGTACACACCAGACGGTGATATTAAAATTTCACCGGAAATTTTTCGTGCTTATGATATTCGTGGTGTCGTCAGTAAAAATTTATCTGCAGCCGTGGTCCGTGAAATCGGGCGCGCCATAGGCAGTGAGGCCTATGATCGCGGACAGCAGGGTATGATCGTTGCACGAGATGGACGAACCAGCAGTCCTGAGTTAGGTGATGCATTAATTGAGGGCTTGCGTGCCTCGGGACGAGATGTCATAGATATCGGCGTGGTACCAACACCGGTATTGTATTTTGCGACACACTATCTGGAAATAAAAAGTGGAGTGATGCTAACAGGGAGCCATAACGGCCCTGAATATAATGGCTTAAAAATCGTGCTTGATGGCGAGACTCTATCAGGAGATGCCATTGCAAAAATTCGTGATCGAATCACAAATAATGATTTGACTGAAGGTCAGGGTAGTTTACAGGTTACTGATATCAGCCCTGACTATCTGAAAAGAATTACAGATGATATTCCTGTCGCCCTGGGCGGTGCATTTAAAATTGTTGTTGATTGTGGCAACGGCGTTGCCGGCCAGCTGGCACCTCAACTTTACAGGGCCATGGGGCATGATGTCGTAGAATTATTTTGTGACATTGATGGTACCTTCCCGAACCACCAGCCTGATCCTAGCCAGCCGGAGAATTTGCAGCCCTTGATAGATAAAGTCAAAGAGGAAGGTGCAGATCTGGGCTTCGCATTTGATGGTGATGGTGATCGTCTGGGCATCGTTGATGGTGATGGAAATATTATCTGGCCTGACAGGCAGCTGATGTTATTTGCCAAGGATGTTTTATCCAGAAACCAGGGGGCAACAATAATCTTTGATGTTAAATGTAGTCGCTATCTGAAGGCGATTATTGAATCCAGTGGTGGCAAACCGTTGATGTGGAAAACAGGACATTCCTTGATCAAGGCAAAAATGAAAGAAGTTGATGCGCCGTTGGCCGGCGAATTGAGCGGGCATATCTTTTTCAAGGAGCGCTGGTTTGGTTTTGATGATGCATTGTATTCAGGTGCCAGGGCCCTGGAAATTTTATCAAACGCCAAAGGCAGCCCTGCCGATACCTTTGCTGTTTTACCCGAAGGGTTTTCGACACCTGAACTTCGTATTCCCCTGCCAGAAAAATATCATGAAAAAGTAATGCAGATAATGAAGCATAAAATGGCATTCGAGGGTGCCAAGATAATAGATATCGATGGTCTGCGTGTCGATTTCCCGGATGGCTGGGGTCTGGTCAGACCATCAAACACAAGTCCATTTTTAATCGCCAGGTTTGAAGCGGAAACCAAAGATGCCCTGGTAAGAATACAGTCAGAGTTTCATGATTTATTACAATCGGTTTCAAAGGACTTAAAGCTGCCATTTTGATAAGCTAGCATCGCTAGTGGCTGAGTCAGCTTGAGCTTAAGCACAAGATCAGCCAATCACAAACAGGTTTGTCGAGAGAAGTCATGACGTCAGAATTAAATAGTGCGGCAGCGATTGCAAAGATCCTGACCGAGGCCTTGCCTTATATACAGCGCTTCAATGGTAAGACGATTGTTATCAAGTATGGCGGCAACGCCATGGTTGATGAGCAGCTTAAAAATGGATTCGCGCGCGATGTCGTGCTGATGAAATCTGTGGGCATGAATCCAGTAGTCGTGCATGGTGGTGGGCCACAGATAGGGGATTTACTCTCACGTATAGGCAAGGAATCCAAATTTGTTGAAGGCATGCGTGTAACTGACAGTGAAACCATGGATATTGTTGAAATGGTTTTAGGAGGTCAGGTGAACAAGGAGATCGTTAATCTGATTAATCGCAATGGTGGTTCGGCTGTTGGTTTGACGGGCAAAGATGGTGACTTGATTCACGCAAAAAGGATGGTTTTTGAACGGGCTGATCCTGAGATGGATGCCCCTGAAATTATTGATATTGGTCATGTGGGTGAAGTTGAAAGTATCGATACCTCAATCGTTGATATGTTGATTCAAGGTGATTTTATTCCTGTGATAGCACCGATAGGGGTTGGCAAGGACGGTCAGTCCTACAATATCAACGCGGATCTTGTGGCAGGCAAAATGGCTGAAATACTGACAGCAGAAAAATTAATCATGTTGACTAATGCGGCTGGCTTATTGAACGCAGAAGGAGAGATACTTACAGGACTCTCCACCAATGATGTTGAAAAAGCTGGTTGATGAAGGTGTGATTCATAGTGGCATGTTACCGAAGATTCATGCAGCGCTGGATGCAGTACGCGGAGGGGTCAAGCATACTCACATTATTGACGGACGAGTTGAGCATGCTGTATTACTTGAAATATTTACCGATCAGGGTGTAGGGACATTGATTGATGGGCGCAGTGCAGGCAATAGTAATAACGAGAATTGAAGGGTATGAGCGAAGCCAAAAGACATAACAGGAAGCAACAAATACTGGAGGTTCTTGCGTTACAGCTGGAAGAGAATCCTGGTACGCGGATCACGACTGCAAGTCTGGCCAGGGCAGTGGGTGTTTCAGAGGCGGCTTTATACAGGCACTTTGCCAGTAAGGCCAAGATGTTTGAGGCGCTAATAGATTTCTCGGAAGAGTCAGTTTTTGGATTGGTAAACAGTATTCTTGAGCAGGAAAAGGATGCCATCGTGCGTTGTGAAAAAATCGTACAATTGCTATTAGGTTTTGCCGAGCGCAATCCTGGCATTACCCGGGTGTTGGTTGGTGATGCCCTGGTTGGGGAGAACGAACGCTTACGGGTACGTGTAGTTCAATTCTTTGAGCGACTGGAAACCCAGCTCAAGCAAATCTTGAGAGAGGCCAATTTGAACGAAGGGGCACGACTTATTGGATCAATTGACTCCAGTGCGAATCAGATGTTGGCACATGTTGAAGGCAAGATGAGCCAGTTTATTCGCACTTCGTTCGACAAGAAGCCCACTCAATATTATCAGGATCAGTGGCAGAGTTTACGGCGCGGTTTGTTTAAATAATATTTCTTGGATTGCTATCGTTCAATTCCTGATTTATTTACCTTTTAGTTCATTGAAACGTGCGATTTTTTCTGCATATTCTTTTTTGATAACTTCTTGCTCCATGCGCTTGTCTACAATAAACTTATCCAGATTTTCGATCTGTCTTTTCAGTGATTTAATGTCTTTTAGCAGGTCTTCAGAGGGTTGCTTGCCCGCAAGCTCTGCAGCAGCGGCGGTTGCTGTATCTTTATCCAGATTGGCCTGAATTTTTTCAGTGCGCTTATTTGCCAGGTTGATGTTTGTTTCAAGCACGGCAATATTTCTGTCACTTGCCATCTGAATATCATCTGTGTTGCTGTATGTGTCCAGGAGAATTTTGTCCTGCGCTGCTGCCTCGGCCTTTCTCTTATCTTCTTCTTTCTGAATTGCCGCCAGGCGATCTTCCTCAGCTCTTTCTTCCTCGGTTTTTGCCCTGTCTGATGTTTCTACCGTGATACCCCGGCTGTTGATTTCTTCATGGCTTTGTTGCGAATATTCAGGGGGAACAGTTTTACCACATTCTCTGACGCCATCACTATTTTCCCAGCATTTAATACGTGTCTGTGCCTGGGCAGAGGTGGATATTACGACCAGGCTCATGCTTATTAAAGCCATGGTTTTTGCAGCTAATAAAGATCGTTTTGAAATAGTCATATCTGCACCTGTGTGTTATTCGGTTAACTGCTTTTCTCTCAATTCTAATTAATTTTCTTTGACACTGTACGCTTCTCGGTATTCTCTGATCTTATCAAGATTTTCGGACATGCTCGGTATTTTTTCCAGATATTCGATCAAATTTTCCAGTGTTATGATACTTACGACCTTTATTTGATGCCGTTTGTTCAACTTCCTGTACAGCAGATAATTCACCTTCACCCCTTTCCTGCCGGTCAAGGGCGATGGTTACCCCTGCGGTGGTGGCACCAGCCTGACTGATAATTTCCACTGAGAGATTAACCGATGTGCCTGCCGAGATAACATCATCTATGATCATGTTTTTACCCTTCAGCACTGCGCCGAATGTTATACCTCCTTCGCCATGATCTTTTGCCTCTTTTCGATTAAAGCAGTAAGGCATGTTGATGTCATAATCATCGGCAAGCGCCATCGCCACCGCTGATGCCAGTGGAATACCTTTGTATGCCGGGCCAAATAACATATCGTATTCGATACCTGCAGCCTGGATCGCCTGTGCATAAAAACGGCCGAGACGGGAGAGACTCTTGCCGTCATTGAATAAACCACTGTTGAAAAAATAGGGACTCAGGCGTCCTGATTTAAGTGTGAACTCACCAAAGCACAGGACATTATGTTGAATGGCAAACTCGATAAATTCAAGTTGATATTTTTGCATTAAAAACCTTCTTTACGAAACATGGTCATGAATAATTGATTATCATACATTGGCAGCGAATTTTAAAACAAATCCGGGAAAACAAATCTCCGGGAAAACAAATCAAGGCCCAAATAGATGAACATGAACAAATGAAAATAATGACATTGAATGCCAATGGTATTCGGGCAGCGCACAGGAAGGGATTCTTTGAGTGGATGTTAAAGCAGGATGTCGATGTGGTTTGTATACAGGAAACCAAGGCACAGACCCATCAATTATCAGAAGATATATTATTGCCCGAAGGTTATTACGGGGTTTTCAATGATGCTGAAATAAAAGGCTATAGCGGTGTGGCTATTTATAGCAGACAGCAACCAGACAGGATTAAAACAATATTAGGCTGGCATCATGCGGATACAGAGGGCCGGTATATTCAGGCTGATTTCGGTAATTTGAGTATTATCTCTCTTTATTTACCTTCTGGATCTTCCAGCGAAGAAAGGCAGGCTATTAAATTTGATTTTATGGAAAGGTTTATGCCAGTTCTGAAAAAGTACAGGAAGCAGAAAAGGGATTACATTATCTGTGGTGACTGGAATATTGCCCATAAGGAAATCGATCTAAAAAACTGGAAGGGCAACCGGAAAAACTCCGGGTTCCTGCCCGAGGAGCGTGCATGGATGGATACACTGTTTGATGTTGTTGGAATGGTGGATGCTTTTCGTGAAGTTAACCAGGAGGCTGATCAATATACATGGTGGTCAAACAGAGGACAGGCATGGGCCAAAAATGTGGGTTGGCGCATTGACTATCAGATAGTTTCTCCTGGCCTGACTGAGAAGATCAGCAGTGCTGAAATCTTTAAAGAAGATCGTTTTTCAGATCATGCACCACTGACAATGGTATACGATATTTGATTCAATATGGGACAGATATTACAGGAAGAACAGGCACCACCAGGCAGTTGTAATTATTTCAGTCGCGACTAGTCGATGTAAAATTGTTCCTGAAATGAAAGCGTGTAAGTTATCTTCTCCCCTTGTGGGGTGATCTCGAGCTTGTATTTCAGTATCTCGGCATGATCTACAGGTGTTTCAGCAATATAATAGATGGCACCCTTTTCTGAAATCTCACGCAGTTCTAATTCCCTGAGTTGCTGGTTCAGATTAGTCGTCGTTCCCCTAATGATTGCCTTGGCTGGTTTGCTTGATCCATCCGCTGTTTTTTTAAGAACGGAGACGTTTAATAGTGCACGTTTCTTGCTGCGGGGGATATTGTATTGCTTGGCGACGGAAGGTGTTAAGTTGTCTGTTGTGAAGACACTGTAATGTACGGTGTAATTACCAAATACTTTTGATTGCTCAGCCTGTGCAGCGAACGAAATAAATAGTGACAGCAGGGCTGCAGCTAACAGGCTGATAGTTATTCCTTTTGATAATCCTGATAATTTCTGAACAGACTTCATTGCCACATCCCACCATAGCCATAAAACATTATTTCTTGTATCACATCGTCTACACTAATAGCTGACAACCCCCGTGTCAAAAGTTCCCGTGGTGTTTCAGGCTTTTTCCGCTTAATTCGAGAAACCAGTCTGGTAATCTGGCAGGGGAGTGTATAGCGATGCATTTATTCCGAGACTGTGTTCCTGCGACTATCGCTGTACGGGATTTACTTACCTTGAATTCTTTCGCTATCAGCCCAAGCAGATACTGGTTGGCCTTACCTGCAACGGCAGGAGCTTTAATCCGTAGACATAATTTATTATCCAGAAGTCCTTTAAATTCATCACGCCGTGCACGTGTTGTCACATGAAGTTGCACATATAAGGTGTCATTCTGCCAGCGATACCAGTGGGGTTTCATGGGCGACAGGATCCTTCAAAAAATATCCTGTGCTTATGCTGATAGATATCTGCCCCAGTCGCTCAGGGGCGCAACAATCAGCATCAGTGCAAGATTAAGTAATATCAAAACTAAAAAAGGCGACCAGTCGATACCCCCCGTAGCTGGAATGTAGCGTCTGATAGGTCTTACTATGGGATCACTTAATTGATAGAGCAAAACAGTAAAAGGCGAGTAGCTACCAGGCTGAATCCAGCTGATGACGGCCTGTATGATAATGATGAATATGTATACCCATACCAGTAATTCCAGTAATTTCGCGGCAATAATAACGGGAATACTTATTAGCGAGGGGATGTGTCCGCTTATCAGCAATGCGATTAGGCATATCTCCAGCAGCTGCAACAGGATCATCAGCAGGATAGATGGCCAGTCAATTCCCATATACCCGGGGATCCACCGACGTAGTGGTTTCAAGGTCGGGTTTGTCACGGTAATTAAAAACTGACAGATGGGATTATAAAAATCTGCTCGAATGGTCTGCAGTAAAAAACGCAGCATGACTGCCAGTAAATAAAGCCCAAATACAATATTTATGAGATAAACAACCGCGTTTATCAGATAGCTTCCCTCGGACATTATTCCCCCCCCAATGTTGCAGCTAATTCAACCGATCTTTCCTGTGCTGCCTTGAGAGCTTCTGCAAATAAATCTTCAATACCACCGTTCATTAATACATTCAGGGCCTGTTCTGTGGTACCACCGGGAGAGGTGACCTGTTTACGTAAAGTCTCTGCATCATGATTACTTTCCAATGCCATTTTTGCTGCACCAAATGCAGTTTGCAGGGTGAGTATGCGTGCGTGTTCCTGGGATAATCCAAGCCGGGTTGCGGCTTTTTCCATGACTTCCATGATAAGAAAGTAATAGGCTGGACCACTTCCCGATAAAGCAGTAACGGCATCCATGAGTGTTTCATCGTCCAGCCACAGGGCCAAACCAACAGAACGCATAATCGCTTCAGCCAGATCGCGTTGCGTATCAGTGGTGAATTGATTTGCACATAATGCGGTTGCTCCCGACTGGATCATTGCGGGGGTATTCGGCATGGTACGTACAATAGCAAGTCCTTCTCCAGCCCATTGTCCAAGATGTGAGAGCTGGATGCCCGCTGCGATCGAGATAAGCAAAGGTTTCTCCTGTGCCAGATCTGCCCTGATCGCCTGCAAGGTCTCTTGCATTGATTGAGGTTTGACTGCCAACACAACAACGTCTGCATCTTTAATTGCTTGCCGGTTATCTTCCAGCACTTCGATATTGAACTGGCAGGCTGCCGTCTGGCGCTGCTCTGCATTTACGTCGCTGCCGATGATGGAATTGACTGATAGACCATTAGCTATCAGCCCCCCAATCAGGCTTCGGCCCATGTTGCCACAGCCAATGAAGGTAATTCTCGAATTTTTCATTGAAAACTCTCTTGTTTATTTATGCGAACATATATACCCAAACTACATTGGTAATGTAGTTTGGGTATGAGTTAGTGTAACAATTTATGTTCAACTTGATACATTTCAAGGCAGTTTGGGAATAAACAATTACTGGTAACTGCGTTCCCCAAAAATAGCAGTGCCGATACGTACCATAGTCGCGCCCTCGGCGATGGCTGCTTCCAGATCAGCGGTCGTACCCATGGATAAGGTATCCAGATCAGGGTAGTTGGTTTGTAGTTCGGTAAATAATAGTCTTAGCTGCCTGAAGGGAACACGTTGTCTTGCAAAATCAGAATCTTGTGCTGGCATGGCCATCAGTCCTCTTAACCTGATGTTTGCTAAAGACGAACAGTCATCAGCAAGCCGTATTAATTCGTCCGGGTTGATACCGGATTTACTGTCTTCACCGCTGATATTAATTTGCAGGCATATATTCAAGGGTGGCAGATGATCAGGGCGTTGTTCGCTGAGTCTTCGGGCAATTTTAATCCTGTCAATGGTATGCGCCCAGTGGAAGTGTTGTGCGATATCGCGGGTTTTATTGGATTGTATTGATCCAATGAAATGCCAGATAAGTTGCGGCTTATTGAAGTAGATGATTTTTTCTACAGCTTCCTGCAGGTAATTCTCGGCAAAACAGGCTTGTCCGGCATCAATGGCTGCCTGTATTGCGGCGACAGGCCTGGTTTTGCTGACCGTCAGCAGTTGCACTGAGTTAGGGTCGCGGTTGAAGCGTTGTTCAGCATCAGAAATTCTTTGCCTGATTTGTGCAAGTGCAGCAGAAATGTTTTTTTCGGTGTTTTTCTCTCAATGTTTTTCATGGGCGATCATTTTTGGGGATAGCGGTGGTCTATACTTCAAAAAGCAAGTAACATTGTGTTGAAACAGTATAATAATAATACAATTTTTTACCTGCTAGAGATGTGAAAGAAACGGCAATATTTATGTGTAAGGTGAAGCATAAAATATGTCGTATTGTATACAAGCGGTTATTTTAACATTGTAACTATTTTCCCTACGGGAGGATTTAGATGGATATTGGTGAACTTCTCGCATTCGGTGCAAAAATGGCTCTTCCGATTTGCATTTATCCGCAGGTGTACCCCCCATGATTCGTGTCGATGGTGACATGAGAAAGATTAATGTTCCTGTCCTTGAGCATTCTGAAGTTCATGACATGGTCTATGACATCATGAACGATAAACAACGTAAGGATTATGAAGAGTTTCTGGAGTGTGATTTCTCCTTCGAAATTCCGGGTCTGGCACGTTTTCGGGTCAATGCCTTTAATCAAAATCGCGGCGCTGGAGCCGTGTTCCGGACAATTCCATCCAAGATCCTGTCGTTGGAAGATCTAAAGTGCCCAAAGATTTTCGAAGAGTTGGCTGATATACCTCGTGGCGTGGTACTGGTGACAGGGCCTACAGGATCCGGTAAATCAACCACCCTGGCGGCCATGGTCAATCATAAAAATGAAAATGAATATGGTCACATCCTTACGGTTGAAGATCCTATTGAATTCGTACATGTCTCGAAGAAATGCCTCATCAACCAGCGTGAAGTGCATCGAGATACCCTGGGCTTTAATGAGGCCTTGCGCTCTGCGTTGCGTGAAGATCCGGATGTTATTCTTGTTGGTGAAATGCGTGACCTTGAAACCATCCGTCTGGCGCTGTCTGCTGCTGAAACCGGTCACCTGGTGTTTGGAACCTTGCATACCAGTTCTGCTGCCAAGACCATTGATCGTATTATCGATGTGTTCCCGGCGGCAGAGAAGGATATGATACGTGCCATGTTGTCCGAGTCATTGAAGGCGGTTATCGCACAGACCTTGCTTAAGAAAACTGGTGGCGGTCGTGTTGCTGCACATGAAATTATGATCGGTACACCAGCTATTCGTAATCTGATTCGTGAGAACAAGATCGCGCAGATGTATTCAGCAATACAGACAGGTCAGGCATTCGGGATGAAGACACTGGATCAAGATCTGAATGAACTGGTCAAGAAGAAGATAGTCAGCAAACAAGAGGCCATGTCCAAGGCCGCAAACAAGGACAATATAACCGGCCAATAATTCCTGTTTATATAACAGGTAACAGGAGGAACTCGTGGAAAGAGAACAAGCGATAAAATTTCATGCGTGATCTTCTCAAGCTAATGATTGAGAAAGAGGGTTCCGATCTGTTTATTACGGTGGGCTTTCCTCCGGCGATCAAGGTCCATGGCAAGATTATGCCAGTGTCAAAAACTGAATTGACGCCAGACAATACCAAAGCGCTTGTATATGCGGTTATGAACGACAAGCAGTTGAAGGAATATGAAGCGACCAAGGAATGTAATTTCGCTGTTAATCCTGTGGGCCGTGGGTCGATTCAGAGCAAATGCCTTTGTCCAACAGAGTTTTTGTGGCCTGGTCATGCGTACCATCGAGACTGAAATACCTAATCTGGACAAACTCAAGCTGCCAGAAATCCTCAAAGATATTGTTATGACCAAACGTGGTCTGGTGATCATGGTTGGCGGAACAGGTTCGGGTAAATCGACTTCACTGGCGGCCATGATCGATTACAGGAATGAGAATTCATTTGGCCATATCATTACCATCGAAGACCCTATCGAATACGTACATCCACACAAGAGTTGCATCATTATGCAACGTGAAGTGGGCATAGATACGGACGACTGGGATATTGCACTTAAGAACACTTTACGACAGGCCCCTGATGTTATTTTACTGGGGGAGGTCAGGGACAGGGAAACTATGGAATTTGGTATTGCATTTTCCGAAACGGGACATCTGGCAATGGCTACCCTGCATGCCAACAGTGCTAACCAGGCATTAGATAGAATTATAAACTTTTTCCCGGAAGAGCGTCGTCAGCAATTATTAATGGATTTGTCCCTGAACCTGAAGGCTGTGATCGCACAAAGACTTCTTAGAACGGTGGATGGCAAAGGTCGCGCCGCCGCGATTGAGATCATGTTGAACTCACCTCTTATTTCTGATCTGATCCTGAAAGGTGAAGTGCATGAGATCAAGTCGATCATGGGCAAATCCAATGAATTGGGCATGAAGACATTCGATCAGGCATTGTTCGATCTTCATGAAGATGGTCGGGTGAGCCTGGAAGATGCACTACGCAATGCTGATTCAATGAATGAATTGCGCTTGCGGATCAAACTGGAAGGTAAGGATGCCAAGGAACCCGGGGAAGATACCCTGGATCATCTGAAGCTGGAAGAAGAAGAGCAAGACACGAGTGGTATGTACTAGGTAAACAAAGAACCTAGCATGCGTAAGTTGTTAATGATAAATCACACAATCTGTTAGAGAGGTAGTTAATCAGTATGGATATGACGCCTTATCTTAAGTTAATGGTTGAAAAGAATGCCTCGGATATATTCATTACCACAGAGTCTCCAGTAAAGATCAAGCTGGAAGGTGTAATAACTTCCGTTGGCAAGACTATTCTGACAGGTGACATCTGCAAGGCAGCCGCCTATAACATCATGAACGATATCCAGATCAAGCATTTCGAAGAAACAATGGAATGTGATTTTGCCATTGCACTTGAAGATGGGTTAGCAAGATTCCGTGTCAATGTTTTTCGTCAAAGAGGTGATGTAGGTATGGTACTCCGCCTTATTCCTTCTGAAATACCTACCCTGGATAAGTTTGGTTTACCGAAAATCCTGAAAGAGATGATACTGAACAAAAGAGGCTTGATCTTGATGGTCGGTGCGACTGGTTCAGGTAAATCAACAACACTCGCGGCGATGATTAACCATCGGAATAACAATATGGCGGGGCATATTCTGTCGATTGAAGATCCGGTCGAGTTCAGTCATCCCAATATCAAGTCGATTATAAACCAACGTGAAGTTGGTGTTGATACCTTGTCTTACAGAAATGCTTTAAGAGCTGCTTTGCGTGAAGCTCCCGATGTCATCCTGATTGGCGAAATTCGTGATCGTGAAACCATGGAAGCAGCAATGGAATTATCCAATACTGGACATTTGGCAGTATCAACATTGCACGCCAATAATGCTAACCAGGCGATGGAACGTGTCATAAATATGTTTCCTCAGGAGGCGCATAAACAGTTATATATGGATTTATCTTTAAATATACGCTCCGTTATTTCCCAAAGGCTTGTTACCGGGATCGATGGCAAGCGTTGTGCAGCCATTGAAATTCTGGTGAATACGCCACACATTGCTGAGTTGATTCTTAAGGGTGAATTAGATGAGATGAAAATAGCTATGGAAGAAAGTGGACAAAAGGGGATGCAAACTTTTGATAAGGCACTTTTTAGTCTGTACAAGGAGGGTCGTATAGAACTTGAAGAAGCATTGAACAATGCTGATTCTCGTACAAACCTCGAAGCCAAGATTAATTTCGGTTAAACTCCCTGTTTCAGGACAAGTACAAACCTTCAGATAAAAACCATTTTCATTCGAGCCATGTAGGGTTGCTTGTCAGTAGTTATAAATTACTCACAGGTAATAATATTCTGGTGTCCGAGATTGATATTGATAGTATTTCACGAGAGATATTCTTTGCCCCCTTTGCTGTCATGTCACACGGTGCTGAAGCTGATCCCGTTTTTAATTATGCAAACCAATGTGCTCTGGATCTGTTTGAAATAACATGGGAAAAATTTATCAAGTTACCTTCAAGATATTCAGCAGAGATAGACTTACAGGGGGAGCGTGACAGAATTCTGCAACAGGTTGCAGAGAATGGTTATACAGATGATTATACCGGTATGAGGATCTCGAATAAGGGCAGACGGTTTCAGATTAAAAATGCAACCGTGTGGAATGTGATCGGCCAGGGACGTTGTTATGGGCAGGCGGCACTCATCAGGGACTGGGTTTTCCTGTAATCACAGAGGATTGGTTATGCGAAATTTCATCAGGCATCCTATAGATATCCCGATAAAAATCATTAAAAGTGAAAGTGAAAGTGAAAGTGAAGATTGCCTCAATCAATCATTACATGATATCAGCATAGGCGGTCTTCGCTGTCGGTCTGATAAACCATTGGCAGCAGGGGCCGAGATAAAAATAATCATAGATCTGGTTGATCCGGTACTGGAGATCCCGGGCATAGTCATCTGGTGCAGGGCTGTTGATAAATCCACTGCTGATGCATCTTATGAGCTTGGCATTGAGTATCAGGGAGAGAAGGACGTATACAGATTACGTATGGTCGAGCAGATTTGTCATATTGAACACTACAGGAAAGAGGTGCAAATCAGGGAAGGCAGAAATATCAGCAGCGAACAGGCGGCCAGTGAATGGATTACAAAGTTCGCTAGTAAATTCCCGAAGTAATTTGTTATGTCCAGGTTTAAGGCCGTTATGAGCAGATGTTTGTATGACTGCCTTTCAGACAGGCGGGAACACTGACGCAGCTTCGAATACAGGGCCATCGACACAGACACGTTTCATGCTGGCGCCTTGATCTGTTTCTACGAGTACTGTGCAGCCTGCACAACCGCCAACGGCACATGCCATATATTCTTCAAGCGAGACCTGACAGGCAAGGCCATAACGATGGGCCATCTGACTGACTGCCTTGAGCATGGGGGTTGGGCCACAGCTAAATATTTCAACTTCATTGAGTGTTTTTTTATCAAGAGAATCAAGCCAGTGGCTGGCGAGATCAGTCACATAGCCATCATAACAACCGGAATAACCCTGCAAGCTGCTTAATCGACTCGGTATGCCCCAGTCTTCCAGCAAAGGCATTGATGCAATCACCCCTTCGGGGAGGCCATCAAGCATGATTTGTGATGGCCTGGTGCTAAACGGAAAGGGAATTTCAGAACCCATGATGACAAAAGGTTTGATATCCCTGGCTGTTGCCCTGATGTGCTCGGCGAGGAAAACCATGGGTGGAATGCCTACTCCTCCGCCAATCAATAACGGATTTTTTTTATATTGGTCAAGTTTGAATGGCACACCTATCGGGCCAATCAAGTCAATGCGCTCACCGACCTTGCGTGTGCTCAGTAAAGTAGTTCCAATACCGTGTGCCTTATATAGCAGATCGATCCACCCCGTATTTTTATCCACGCGCATGATAGACATAGGCCGGCGCATCGGCAGTCCAGTATCACATTGCATGTGTATGAAGCTGCCTGGCTGTGCGTGTGATGCCGTTAATGGCGCCTGCAAACGCATATAATATTGATCCCCTGCAAATGCAGTATGCTCTAGTAGTTCTGCCTGTTCCAGGTGCAGGGTGTTACGTGATTGAGGGTGTTTCATTCTGTTGCTGTGATTTTAGAAAAGCACTAAAGCTGATAAATGATATTGCCATCAACCAGGGTATGCGTGACTTTACCTGTCATTTCCCACGCAGAGAAAGGTGTATTTTTACCTGCACTCAGTAGTGCCTCTCTTGCCACCGTCCAGGACGATTCGGGATCAAATATGCAAATGTCGGCACGAGCGCCTACCGAGAGATTGCCTGTATCAAACCCTGCTATTTTAGCGGGTGCTGACGTTAGAGCAGCTAGCGCCTGTTGCAGTGTCAGGTTTTTGTCTCTGACTAATTGTAAGGTCAGGGGTAAAAGCATTTCGATGGTTGAAGCGCCGGGCTCAGTCATACTAAAGGGTGCTGATTTGGCATCCGACTCATGGGGTTGATGATCAGAACAAATAGCAGTAATGGTCCCGTTCGCCAGACCTGCACGCAGTCCTTCCTTGTCCCGTTGGCTTCTGAGTGGTGGCAGGACATAACAGTCCGTATTGAATGAGCTTATATCCATGTCCGTAAGGTGAAGATGAGCGATGCCAACATCGGCAGTCACATCAAGACCATGTGCCCTGGCCTCAGCAAGCAGATCAATACTTCGAGCCGTGGAAATTCTGCAAAAATGTACACGTGCACCTGTTTGTTCGACCAGCAGCAAGGCGCGACTGACAGCAATTGTTTCTGCTGTTTCCGGAATAGCCGGTAGCCCCAGCCTGGTACTGACAGGGCCTTCATGTACAACACCATTATTTCTCAGGTAGTCATCTTCGCAATAAAGATGTACCGTAATTTCACAAGTCGCGGCATATTCCAGTGCTCGTCTTAATACTTCAGTATCAACAATTGGTGCACAAGCATTACTTACGCCGATACAGCCAGCACTTTTTAAAGCGTCCATTTCAGCAAGCGTTTCACCCTTCAGTCCGTGTGTCAGTGCGCCCAGAGGAAAGACCTTCGTTTTTTGACTATTTGATGAATGCTGAAAGATCAATTCGGCAACTGCGGGTGTATCTATGACTGGAATAGTATCTGGCGGGCAACAGATAGAAGTGATACCGGAGGCAACAGCCGCGGTAGTCTCTGAAGCAATGGTGGCCTTATATTCTTCTCCGGGTTCCCGCAGACGTGCACAAAGATCGACCAGCCCCGGACAAACAATTTTATTAGTCGCGTTAATTTCCCTTTGTGGTTTGAAACCTTTAGGGGATCGACCGATGGCTAAAATTTTACCTTTATCAATAAATAAACTGCCTGTTTGATCAATATTATTGGCCGGGTCAATAATGCGGCCATTGCTAATTTTTATTCGCATTATGCAGTCTCCCCCGATTGATTTACCGGTGGATGATTGCCCATGACCATGGCCATGATGGCCATGCGTACGGCAATGCCATGACTTACCTGCTGTAGTATCACTGAGCGTTCACTGTCCGCGATACTTGATTCAATTTCGATGCCTCTGTTAATTGGGCCCGGGTGCATGACAATTGCATCTGCCTTGGCGAGTGTCAGCTTCTTTTCGTCCAGTCCATAGCGCTTGAAGTATTCATGTTCACTGGGCAGCAGCGCACTACGCATACGCTCTCGTTGCAAGCGCAACATCATGATGACATCCACATCTTTCAGGCCTTCATTCATATCATAATAAGCATGTGCACCAAGGCTACCAATATCAGCAGGGATTAAGGTTCTGGGACCGATGACTCTGATTTCTGGTACGCCAAGGATACTCAGTGCATGAATCTCTGAGCGTGCGACCCGTGAGTGTAGTACATCACCAATGATGGCCACCCTGAGTTTGGTAAAATCAGGTTTGTGTTTACGGATGGTAAACATATCCAGCATCGCCTGGGTGGGATGTGAATGGCGACCATCACCGCCATTAATGACTCTTATATGTGGTGCAACCTTCGAGGCAATAAAATGTGCCGCGCCGCTGTTTGCATGTCGAATGATAAACATATCACAGTGCATGGCCTCCAGTGTTTGTAGCGTGTCTGAAAGGGTCTCGCCTTTTTTGGTTGCTGAGCTAAGGATATTCAGATTCAGGACATCGGCGGATAATCTCTTCGCGGCCAGTTCAAATGTTGTTCGCGTGCGCGTGCTGGGTTCAAAGAACAGATTGGCGATTGTAATGCCGCGCAACAGGGGGACTTTCTTTACCGCACGTTCACTGACAGCAGCGAAAGATTCGGCATAATCAAGAATTTCAAAAAGCAGGGAACGGTCAATACCTTCGATGGTAAGAAAATGTTTAAGTCGACCTTGGGCGTCGAGTTGAATATTGTTTCCTGTCATTCCGTCCCGGATATTTCCAGAGTCAGATCCCCTTGTTTATTGCTATTAGGGTTATCGCCTATAGGGCTTTCTGCGGCGCAGAGTTTAACATGTTCTCCGGGTTTTAGTGCTAACCTTTTGCCAATAAAATCTGCCTGTACAGGAAGTTCATGTGCACCGCGATCAATGAGAACGGCCAGGCGGACGCTAGCAGGTCGACCATAATCAAAGATTTCGTTTAATGCTGCACGTATTGTTCTGCCAGTATGTAGTACATCATCCACCAATAAAATGTGCTTGTCTTCGACATCAAAAGGCAATTTTGAAGGGGTAACTTGTGGATGTGTGCCTATACGACTGAAGTCATCACGATAAAAGGCAATGTTGAGTTTGCCAAGCGGGTGTTGAAGTTTCAGTTCCTTATGTAGTCTTTCTGCAATCCATACACCGCCTGTGTGAATTCCGATCATCAATAATTCAGACAAATCTTTCGCCGTTATTGTGGATTTTACTTCAGCGAGCAATTCATCAATACATTGATCAACGTTTGTCATGTCATCATTCATTTTTTATATCAGGTGATTGTTGACGGGCGATCTTATCATGATTCTCGGCAAACCATGTCTCCAGAATAGCCTGTGCAGCAACGGGATCCAGATCGGTTGTTTTGCCTGTGCGTTGTGCGGCTTCAAAAGATGATAAACGTTCATCTATACCATACACTGGCAGATGAAAACGGCCGTGTAACTGACGCATAAATTTTTCTGAGGCAACAGTCATCTCCTGAACTTCATCCATCATGTTCAGCGGTACGCCAACGACCAGGGCGTCCGGTTGCCATTCTTTTATCAACCGTTCGATATCGTTCCAGTCAGGTTTATTATTACTATTTTTAACCGTCTTCAGTGGATTGGCGGTTTGTGTAACAGTTTGGCCTACCGCAACACCGATACGCCTGGTGCCAAAGTCAAAACACAGGAGCGTATTTATTTCACGCGTGTCCGACATCAGGTGAGAGTTGATCTATATTGATACCCAAAAGACTGGCTGCTGAATTCCAGCGTTCTTCTACTGGGGTATCGAAAATAATGTGCGACTCCGCAGGACCACTTAACCAGATATTATCCTGCATCTCTTTTTCCAGTTGCCCCGCTGACCAACCTGCGTAACCAAGAGCGATGAATGAATTTTCTGGCCCCTCGCCATTGGCAATGGCGTCGAGGATATCCACAGAGGTAGCAATGCCTATTTGATCATTTACCTTCAGTGACGAATCCCAGTCTTTGTCATATTTATGTAGAATAAAACCTCGATCAGATTGTACCGGGCCACCATCATAAATGGGCGTGTCATTGGCAATGTCGTCCCCAAAGCTGATGTCCATCTGTTCCAGGACCTCTCCGAGCACCAGATCCAGCGGTTTATTGATAACGATGCCCATGGCACCTTCCTCATTATGAGAGCAGATATAGGTCACCGTATGGTAGAAATTGGGGTCATTTAGCCCTGGCATGGCTATCAGGAAATGATGCGTAAGATTCATTGAATCCATGTGCCTAGTATCTTTAACTATGAGGCAAACTACAAGCAGGAATTTTATCTGTGGTTTTTATCTGAAGTGATGGTTATTAAGGAATTGCCAGGTACGTGTGATGTGCAGTATGTCAGTTTCCTCACGAATATGGTCCGGGAATGGTGAATAGGGAGAGGCAAGTTTAACGATGCGGATGGCAGCATCATCAAGCACTTTATGGCCTGAAGAACGTCGCACAGTGATCTGATTTATTGATCCATCATTATTCAGGGCAACGTCGAGAATTAAACTGCCTGATAATTTATTTTTGCGAGCAGCTTCGGGATAGTTAAGATTTCCTACTCGTTCTACCTTGGCGCGCCATGCTTCCATATAGGAGGCATATTTATATTCTTTGGTACTGGCTGAAATAAATTTTCTTCTCGGGCGTTCGGCCTTTGCCTGAAGTTTACGTCTTATCTGGGCACTCAGGGAGGCTATCTTGAAGCTATTCGTCATCAGTGCTGTGGCGCTGGGTGCGGGAGGTAATTCCGGTTTTTCCGGCACTTGTTTGTCCCGCACGTTTTCTTCAGCCGGTTTGGCTTCTTTATCTTTTGTGTCGATTTTTTCTGCCAGTCTTTCCTCTGCATCGCTAGACTCAACTGCTATTTCTTCTACTATTTCTGGTGCCTCTGCTGCAGATTCGGCCGGAGCCTGTGATTCAGCGGGCGGTGGTGCGGCAATTTCAGGTTCTTCCTGAGGGAATGGTGCAGGTAATGGTGTTGACGGGGTTTCTGCTTCTGCCAAATCGCCGCCACCTTGAAGATTTGCCTGGGCAAGGATTTTTGCATCTTCAGGGGGATCGCTTTTTTGTTGGACGAGAATAATTTCCATCGTCTCGTAACGGGGTGGCGGTATATCTTCGGGGGCAAAGGTGACGCCCAGCACGAGGATGCCATGTGCCATGACGGCGAGACAAAATGTCAGACTAAAACGGTCTGTCGGTGTTATCAGTGGCTTTACTGCTGCCAATACATCAGTTTCCTGTTAAGTCCACAATATAAAATATTTTCAGAAATATTTAATGGTTGCCTCAGGCTGTTGCAAGCTTTTGTTCAATCGCATCCATTAAATCACCTGCAATATCGAGGTTATATATTGTATCAAGTTCCCTGATACAGGTTGGGCTGGTGACATTAATTTCAGTCAGGTAATCACCAATCACGTCTATGCCAACAAACAACAGGCCCTTCTCCTTTAAAACAGGCGCCAGTTGCTCGCATATCCACCGGTCTCTGTCTGTCAATTCAACACCTTTTGCTGATCCGCCTGCCGCCAGGTTGCCGCGGATCTCACCTTCTTTTGGGATACGGGCCAGGGCATAGGGGACGGGTTCGCCATTGATAATCAGGATGCGTTTGTCCCCATGGACGATTTCCGGAATAAATTTCTGAACCATGGCATGTTTGGCACCGTTTTCAGTCAGTGTCTCAATGATGACATTGGTGTTTTGATCGGAGCGCTGGATCCTGAAGATTGAAGTTCCTCCCATACCATCCAGAGGCTTGAGGATGATGTCCCGATGCTCATCCAGAAATGCAAGAATGTGTTCTGATTTTCTGGCAACCAGTGTTGGTGTCGTACATTGCGGAAACCAGCTAACAAATAATTTTTCATTGGCGTCACGCAAAGACGCCGGATCATTGACAACCAGAGTCCCTTGCCGATGTGCTAACTCCAGCAGATAGGTTGAATAAATGTATTCCATATTAAAAGGCGGGTCTTTACGCATGAGAATGACATCAAGATCAAACAATGACAGCGTCATTGCCTCATGAAATTGATACCAGCGAGAGACTTCATCTTCCACAGTCATTCTGCGCGTAGTTGCACTTGGAATATCGTTGACAAGAAACAGATCATCCATTTCCATATAGTAAATATCCCAGCCCCTGAATTGTGCCGCGAGCAGCATGGCAAATGAGCTGTCTTTTGCAATATTTATCCCGCTGATGGGATCCATGATAATGCCCAGTTTCATAATTCTATTTTCATCATCTATTGTTCATCTGTCATAATAACATTCTAACCATTGTTGAGCCTGGTAAATTATGTCGTTAAAAAAGAGCACGAAGCCTGCCCAAAGAAGTATAAGGATCGCAACCCGGAAAAGCCCGTTGGCATTGTGGCAAGCAGAGCATGTGAAGGCCCAACTTCAGCAACATCATCCTGGGCTTGAAGTCGAACTGGTGAGTATGCAGACAGAGGGCGATCGAATACTGGATAAGCCCCTGTCATTGGTCGGTGGTAAGGGTTTGTTTATCAAAGAGCTTGAACAGGCCCTGTATGAACATCGGGCAGATATTGCCGTGCATTCGATGAAAGACGTAACTATTGATATGCCAGAGGGACTGCAATTACCCGTGATTCTGGAACGGGATGATCCGCATGATGCATTTATCTCTGAAAAATACAAAAGAGCAGGTGATTTGCCCCAAGGTGCAATCGTTGGGACATCCAGTCTACGCAGAAAATGCCAGTTAATGGCTTGGCGCGGCGATCTGGATATTAAAGATCTTCGCGGTAATGTTGGTACGCGTCTGAAGAAACTTGATGATGGAGAATACGATGCCATTATTCTTGCTGCAGCAGGGGTAATGCGATTGGGCCTTGAAGATCGCATTAGTGAAATAATTCCAACAGATATTATCTTGCCTGCGATTGGTCAGGGCGCTATCGGGATACAGATGAGAGCAGAGGATAATGATATTCTGGGAATCGTTACTTCGCTGAATCATGAAACAACACAGCAACAGGTTGAGACAGAACGCGTAGTCAGCAGGCGTTTGTTTGGCGGTTGTCAGTTGCCTGTTGCTGCCTATGCCAAGATCAGCAAAGAAAACATCGGGCAGGAACAGATTAAACTATGTGCCATGGTTGGGCGTGTAGACGGGAGTGAGATAATCAGGGATTCGGTAATCGGAGATCTTCAGGATAGAGATGCCCTGGGATTACAACTTGCTGAAACTTTACTGAAGAATGGTGCTGACGACATACTCAAAGAATATTTACATGACTGAAGTACTCGATGGCATAAAGGTACTTGTTACTCGACCAGAACAGCAAGCACAAGCGCTTTGCAAATCAATCGAGAATCTCGGCGGCACGGCGATTCGTTTCCCGGTGATAGAAATAACACAAGGCAGAGATCAAAAAACTGCCAAAGCGATTCTGGATAATATTTCTCAATATGATATCGGAATCTTTATCAGCAGGAATGCTGTCAATTGGACTGTGAAATTGTTGGCTGAAAAATCGTCGACCCCCAAAAAATCAAGCCTGGATAAGCTGACTTTAATCGCCATTGGCACAGTAACGGCAGAGACACTTGAACAAATTTCATCAGCACAGGTCATTACCAACAGTGGTGCAAATAGTGAAGCATTGCTTGAATTAGAAGCCCTGGGTATTGAAAAGGTTCGTGGTAAGAAAATTATTATTTTTCGTGGTGAAGGTGGACGTGAATACTTGGCGACAACGTTAAGAAAAAGAGGGGCGACGGTTGACTATGCGGAAGTCTACCGCCGCGATTGTCCGCAATACGATAGAGATGTAGTAGCTAAACTTTGGTCATCAAATAGTCCTGATGTCGTTATCGTAAGCAGTAACAAGGGGCTGGAGAATTTATTTTCCCTGTTGAATGAAGAACAGCGCAATATTCTACTAGGTAAACAATTGCTTGTTATGAGTGGACGGATGCTGGATTTTTCAAATGGTTTCGGGTTTGCCAGGCCAGCAATTCTTGCTGAAGAAAGTAGCGATGAAGGTATACTCAGCACTATAGTGAAATGGGCTGCATCGAAGCGGGCTGGAGAGATTAAAGAATGAGTGATGAAGACAGCAATGTAAGAACTGAAGTTCCGGGTAAATATGAAGTAGAAGGCCAGACAGAAGATCCAACTGGCAATGAAAATGATATGAAATCAGATGATAGGGACTCTGGCGATAATAAACCTGAACAAATAGCAGCAGATAAAACCACTAAAAAGAAATGTCGTGGTCGATCCTTTGCCCTGATCTTTTTGATTCTAATCGGTGGCTTAACAGCTGGCGGTATCTATCTCTGGAAAGAATTACAGCAAACCAGGGATGAACTGGCTGCACTGGGAAATACTGTACAGGCACAAGAACAGGCACAGGCCGGGCTAAGGAGCGGAAATATTGCAGCGATGGCAGCTATGGATGATGCCATGAAACAACTACAGCAAAAACAAAGTGAACAGTCGGATGCATTGGCATCACTTTATCAGGACATGCAGGGTGATAATGAGGACTGGGCCATTGCCGAGGTTGAGTACCTGTTAATTATCGCTATGCATCGTTTGTTACTGGAAGAAAATGTCATATCGGCATTGGCGGCAATGGAAGCTGCAGATCTCAGGCTGAAAAACCTTGGCGATCCCGGGTTGTTGCCTGTAAGGCAGCAACTGGTCTCTGACATGAATCAGTTGCGGGCTGTCAACCGTGCAGACATCGCGGGGATGGCAATCTATTTGGCAGAGCTGGTTGCCCTTGCTGCCGATCTTCCGCTGAACTCGGGAGTGATTACAAAGGCAAACGCAGCAGATTCAGCAGATGAAGATCAGATTGGCGAAGGGCCTGATGCCGAGCCAATCTGGAAAAAAATCCCTCGACTGCTCTGGCAGGAAATAAAGGGCCTGGTTGTTATTAAACGTACAGGCGAGGCGAAACAGGTCTTGTTATTACCTGGTGAAGAATATTTTCTAAGCCAGAACCTCAGGCTGGAACTGGAAAGTGCAAGACTGTCAGTACTACGTGCGGATACAGGAAATCTTCGCGCCTCTATCGTGCTTATACAATCGTGGTTACGTCAGTATTTTGATACCAGGGATTCGGCAGTGATAAATGTGATGGAAACACTGGACCAAATGCAGCTAATTGAACTGAAACCTGCATTACCGGATATCAGTTCATCTGTTGAAACCTTGCGGGCTTATCTTCATGATGTCGCCAATTCAGAAATAACCGAAGCAGTGAGTGTAGAAGAGATTCAAAAAGAGACACTGACGCAATGAGATTACTTGCCTTAATTATAATTTCATTGTTGCTGGCAGTAGGCATTGGTAACTATGCCGAACATGATGCCGGTAGGATGATAGTCACAATATCTGGCTGGACAATACAAACAAGCTTCAGTTTTTTCGTTATCTCAATCATCGTTTTATTTCTGCTGTTATATTTCCTGCTGCGTTTGCTAAGCCGTTTCTGGAATATGCCTGGTCAACTTGGCAGCTGGAAGAAAGGCAGGCATCAGCGATTATCTGAAAAATATTTGTCACGTGGATTAATGGCACTGGTTGAAGGCAACTGGAATAAAGCCGAGGTTTTCCTGACCAAAGGGGCGCCACATAGCAAATCACCATTGGTTAATTATCTGGCAGCCGCAAGAGCTGCACAGCAATTAGGCGAAGTAGAAAGACGAGATGCTTATTTGATGCAGGCCTATAAGGATGATCCGGATGCGGAAGTCGCTATTGGTCTGGTACAGGCGGAATTGCAAATCAAGCAGCAGCAAACGGAACAGGCGTTGGCAACATTGACACACTTGCATGATCAAAAACCAAAGCAGGATCAGGTTAAAAAAATGTTATTGCATACCTATGCCGAGCTTGAGGATTGGGATGCTATGCTGGAATTATTGCCGAAGATACAACGTGCAGGGATTTTGCCTCGCGAGCAAATTCAGGCAAGACAACTGGAAGCCTATGGCGGTTTATTAAAACAGACAGGCTTGGACGCGGACAAGGAAAAACTAAACAATGCCTGGTTAAATACCCCGAGAAAATTACGTACTGAACTTCACCTGATTGAAGTTTATACTGAGGAAAAACTGAAACTCGCCGATGCATCAGACTGTGAACCTTTGATCCACAAGGCATTAAAAAAACAGTGGGATATTGCCTTGCTTGGTTTATACGGATTGGTAGAAGGCAAAGACCTGGCCAGGCAGTTAAAGTTTGCTGAAGGTTTTTTGACTACTCATGCAAGAGAACCTGTTTTATTGTTAACGCTGGGCAGACTGAGTGTTAAGAACAAACTCTGGGGCAAGGCGAGAACCTATCTGGAAGAGAGTATTGAAATCAACCCGATCCCGGAAACCTATCGCGCACTGGCTTCTGTATTGGAGGAGTTAGGTGAGGGGGAAGCTGCGGCGGCCCAATATCAGAGGGGGTTGGAATTAGCGACGGTGGGGGTTGTTGATGGTGGGGTTAAGTTGCTGGAGCAAGCTGAGTAATCGTCATACCTGTCTGAGCCGACCGACAGCCGTCATTCCCGTGAACACGGGAATCCAGTCAAAAGTATCCCTCCTGAAAGGCGAACTTTATTTATCCTTAGGTTCTTACTCTTATCATAGTATTGGTTTCGCCCTGTACGGCGAGGCACTTCTTTTTTGCTTGTCCAAAAAATGAAGTGCCCAAGAAAAAAAGACACCCCTGATATCAAGGCCTGCGGCTTCCCTTACAGCTGTATGATTTTTTAAGGTTATTTGAACATCCCTGTTCAATAACCTTAAATCATTCAACTGTTCGGCTTGATAAAAGGGGATTTAAAACTACCACACAGCGAAAGTGGCACATTTATAAATGATGATCTATCCTAAACCATTAGAGAATAAGGATTAGCTATAAATGGGAATTATAATACCTTGGGCTTTATTTCTGATTGGATTTTTCTTCAACTTAATTTTGATCTATAACGCTGTGACATTACCTTTTTTGAGTGGGGGTGGGGCTGCTCAAGCAGATTTAGGTTTATTTATGCTACTAATGGCATTTGGCATACCTATTGTTATATTATCAGCAGCAGTATTAGTCATTCATATTTTAAGGTTTAATAAAAACTCAATTCTTAATGCACTAAATAAACAAAATGGTGTTGCTTATGCAACAATTATTAACATAGCTATTCCTCCATGTATTGGATTTTGGCTTTTCTTTATTTGGAAATGAGTATGATCAGAACAATAGGTCTACGCGCGGAAAGCGCGCGCGTCTTAGCAGAGGCGTTAAATCAATTCGTTGCGAACTCAAACGAATCAGAATAAATAAATTCTGCGGATAGGCCGCGTTCGACGAATGAATCAAGGACGGCATGCACCATGGGTGGTGGGCCGCAGGTGTAGACTTCGTAGCCTGACACATCTTTGATATCGTCGAGGATGGCCTCATGAACAAAGCCGGTTTTTCCTTGCCATTTGTCTCCATCTTCAAGTTCTGAAAGTACCGGGGTGTATTCGATGTGGTCGTGTTGGTCGGCCCAGTCTTGTGCGAGTTGATTCAGGTAGAGATCTTCTTCTTTTCTTGCGCCCCAGTAGAAATGGATTGGGCGTTTGTCACCCAGATGTAATGCATGTTCGATGATACCTTTGATGGGGGCGAAGCCGGTTCCTCCGGCAACCATAATCATAGGTCGTTCTGAATCTTCTCTAAGGAAGAATGTGCCCAGTGGGCCTTCAAATCTTAATAGTGTGCTTTCCTTTAATTCGTGAAAGGCGTATTCGGAAAATAAACCACCTTCATAATGGCGTATATGTAATTCTAGGTGGTCATCATTATGCGGGGCATTGGCCAGTGAAAACGATCGTTTTTTGCCTTCACGTAATAACAAATCAATATATTGTCCGGCGAGGAACTGTAGACGTTCACTCTTGGGTAATTTTAAAAGCAAGCGGATGACGTCGTGATTAAGATGTTCGATTTCCGTGACACGACAGGGTAGTTTGCGAATGGCAATCTCCCCAACCCGGTCTATCTCCTGTGCTTCGATAGTGACATCGGAGTCCGGGATGGCCTGACAAAAGAGCGCATAACCTTCCTTGCTTTCCTGTTCGGAAATACCAGACACTTCATTTTGATAATGAATCTTACCTTTGATTATTTTTCCTTTACAGGACCCACAAGCACCATTTCGACAACCGTAAGGGAAGCTATGACCATGCTTGAGTGCCGATTCCAGAATGGTTTCTTCGCTGTCTGCTGGAAATGATTCCTTGTTTGAATCAATCGTAATTTTGTATGACATGATATTGGACAAAAATAATTTGCTTAAAGTGGGTTAAAGGTTTTTGTAATAATCTTACGGCAGACTTCTTTTGCTATTTAACCATTTCAATAAAGGTTGCCACTGTTCGCGATCAGGAAATGTTTTGGAGGGTGCCATTTCGAATATTGTCATTCCCCTTTCAGCGGCATAAACGTAATTCTGACTGGCACGAAGTAAAGTTATAAACGGGATCTTTTTACCATTTGGTAATTCAAGTTTTTCCAGATAGCCCTCAAGTTTTGCTGCAGCTATTGTTCTTTCTCTGACTCTGTTAGCGACGGTCACAATTTTAATTTTTTTATTAATAGTTTTCTTTCTTATCTTGATTAGATGTTTTAGAAATCTTTCTGCGGCACGCATATCAATAGGAGAAGGCAATACAGGGATAATCATTGTTTGTGCAGCGCTAACAATCCTGGCCATCTTCTGGTCGTGAATACTCGCCGGTGTATCCAATATGAGTATCTCTGTGTTCCCGGGAACAAGCAGTTTCGCCTTCTTCACAGGCACGTGATTAATTGTAGCCAGATGATCAGGGCGTACTGCCAGCCAGTCACGACTGGAACGTTGAGGATCACAATCAGCGAGCGAAACATTCTTGCCTCGCATAGCAAAATAACCGGCTAGATTTGTTGCTATTGTACTTTTGCCACAACCCCCCTTGGGGTTAAGGATTAATATTGTACGCACGTATTATCTTTCCTCTGTTTTCAGGTATTTTATTATACAGTCTTGTTAGCTGGGCTTTTTATTTTTCATCAAGCCCTGAATCAAGGGGTTGGTGATCAGTTGCATGGCAAAGATCATTTTACCTGCAGGAACCACAATTGTGTTGGGTGTTGTCATAAATGATCCATCCAGCAATTTTAGCAAATCCTGGAAATCGACTTTTATCTTGTCCTGATTCCTGATATGAATAACGACAAAGCTCTCATCATTGGTGGGAACTTTACGTGCCGCAAACGGGTTTGACGTGTCGACAGTAGGCACACGCTGGAAATTAATATCGGTCCTGGAGAATTGGGGGGTGATGTAATGCGTATAGTCATGCATACGACTGAGGATTAATTCCGTTGCGTCCTCTGGTGAATAGCCCCTGTATTCCTTGTCACGCTGTATCTTTTGCATCCATTCAAGATTGATAATGGGTGTCACGCCTATCATCAAGTCTACATACTGATGAACATTGACGTTGTCTGTGATGACAGCACCATGTAAGCCTTCATAGAAAAGTAAATCTGAATTTTCCGGTAAAGCCTCCCAATCTGTTAGCATGCCGGGAGATGAGCCCCGCAGTACAGCCTCGGTATCATCATGAATATAATACCTACGCTTACCAGTACCGGTTTTTGAATATTCATCAAACAGGCCTTCCAGTTCTTTGAATAAATTACCTTCAGGACCAAAGTGGGTGACGTTTTTACCTTCCAGTTCGGCCGCTTTAACGACAGCATCCATTTCCTGGCGGTTATAGCGATGGTAGCTGTCACCTTCGACGAATGCGGGGGTAATGCCCTCATGACGGAAGATAATTTCAAAGGCATGTTTGACACTGCTGGTACCGGAACCAGAAGAGCCAGTCACGGCAATGATCGGGTGTTGTTTTGACATATATTATATATTCCATTTATGGCGTGGCTATTTATTACGATATTGTTGTACGAACTTCAAGCTAAATCGCATTTCCAGGTAGTTTGGGTATACTACTTTTTTACATGGATAAATTATCCAGACCTATGATTCTTCAGGAAAAATATTGATGCCAAAAACAGGGAATGATGTTCGTTTATACAAGCGCCTGTTGCTGTATGTGCTGCCTTACTGGCGGGTTTTTATGATCTCCATTATCAGTATGCTGATTTTGGCAATCTCTGATCCTGCCATCCCCGCCCTGATTAAACCTATGCTGGATGGGGCCTTCGTTGATAAAGACCCGGCGGCGATGAAGTGGGTTCCCTTCCTCTTTGTCTTGCTGTTTGCTATCAGGGGCCTGGCGAGTTACGCCAATGGCCTTGCCTTGTATTGGGTCTCGAATAGGCTGGTTATGGATCTGCGGCAGGAAATGTTTGCCAGATTATTATCATTACCCAGCAGCTATTACGATGAATGTTCATCAGGCAGCCTGTTGTCAAAATTTACCTATGATGTTATTCAAATCAAAGAAGCGGCAACTAATGCAGTCACAACCCTGGTACGTGATTCTGTGGCTATCGTCGGACTGTTAGCCTGGATGTTCTATATAGACTGGAAAATGACATTGGTTACGCTGGTCAGTGCACCTTTTATTACATTTGTGATTTTAGTTATCCGTAAACGACTCAGAAAAATGAGTCGCAAGGTCCAGGATTCCATGGCAGACATCAATCATGTTCTGGGTGAATGCATTAACGGACAGAAACTGGTTAAGCTATACGATGGCAAGGAACAGGAAATTAATCGTTTCCAGGAAGTATCCAATGCTAACCGCAGGTATTCGATGAAATTTGCCATGGCTTCTGTTGCCAGTAGTCCTGTAATTCAAATGATTACAGCCATCGCCATGGCGACAATCATTTATATTGCCATTCAAAAAGCATCAGTCAACGAAATAAGAGTAGGTGAATTTACTTCGTTCTTTGCAGCCATGGCCATGTTATTAAGTCCACTTAAACGTTTGGCCAGAGTGAATGAACATTTGCAAAAGGGACTTGCTGCCTGTGAAAGTGTTTTCGCCTTGCTGGATCAGCCGGCTGAAACTGATGTGGGCAAACAAACTCTGGAAAGGGCAAAAGGTGAAATAGAATTCTGTAATGTCAATTTCAGTTATCAGGGGAGCGATCAAAAGGCGTTAAATAATATTTCCATGCATATTAAACCAGGCGAGACCATTGCATTGGTCGGTGCTTCCGGCAGTGGCAAATCAACCATGGCAAATCTGGTGCCATTATTTTACGCTGGCTCAGAAGGAAAAATATTGCTGGATGGGAAGGAGATCCAGGATATTTCATTACAATCATTACGCCAGAATATTGCCCTGGTCAGTCAGGAAGTTGTTTTGTTCAATGATACCGTTAGAAACAATATCGCTTACGGTAGATTGCATGATAGTAGTGAGGTATCAATTATAGCGGCAGCCAGATCTGCACATGCACTGGAATTTATTGAAAAGCTTGAAGATGGCTTTGACACCATTATTGGAGAAAGGGGCCTGAAGTTATCCGGTGGACAGCGTCAAAGGCTGGCCATTGCCAGGGCACTGCTTAAGGATGCCCCGGTACTGATTATGGATGAGGCGACGTCTTCACTGGACACACATTCAGAAAGACAGATCCAGTTGGCAATGGAAGAAGTTAAAGAGGGCAGGACATGTCTGATTATTGCTCATCGATTGTCAACAATCGAAAATGCAGATCGTATTATCGTGATTGATAACGGTGCGATTGTTGAGACTGGCACTCACAGTGAATTGATCAAACAAAATGGTGCTTATGCCCGGTTGCATCAATTACAGTTTAACATCTAGAAAATGCGTTTTTTCCGCGATGGCTGCGTCACCGATTTTTGCTCCTCGGCTTTGACTGGAAAAATTGTTCCAGACGTTTTCACCCGAATATGTCCTATATTCGTCCTGTGTCGCCCTACCTCCTGCATCCTTGCAGTCGTGCAAAGCCGGTATACCGTACGTCCTGTACATAAGTTCCGTGCTCACAAAAACGCTGGGCGCGTTTTTGGGCAGCTTTGCTGCTCGAAGAGTAAAAACCAAGGATGGTTTTTATCCAATCCTCGATTAATGTGGGTTAGTTGAAGGCCTGAATGCTCGGACCTGTTCCTGCAAATAGGAGATCTGAACATTGCCGGAACCATATCTGATTGCAACATAAATATCCGTAATCTTATTGATCTGTGATGCAAGATCACTTCTTGCCAATGCAGCGCGACTGGCAAAATCAACCGGGCCTTCGTATACATCACTATGGATACCACAACGGGATAATTTACGGCGAAATTTATTATAGATTGATTTAGCAGGATCTATATTTTCAGGAGTAAATTTCAATAGGGCAAAGGTTATATAAACAAGTATCAGAACAACAAATAATATGATGAGAAAGATCATACTGCTCAATTTAATATCCTCTAATCCAAATTGACCAAGGAATTCCTTCTGTCGTTTTGGTCCATAACTGATGACCCATTGGTTCCACTGATTGTTAACCGCATCCCAGCGGTAGCCCAGGCGTTGCCATAAGTCTCTGGCCAGGCTGCTTTGACTAAAGACCAGGGGTACATCCAGCACATCATCAGGCAATGCACTTTCAATTCCCTCTATTATTCGTAATGGTGAGACTGCTGCAGTCGGATCAATACGTGACCAGCCTTGTTCCCGCCGCCAGACTTCTGTCCAGGCGTGTGCATTACGTTGATGAACAACAAGGTAATCCCCAACAGGATTATATTCACCCCCCTGATAGCCGAGGACGACACGCGCAGGAATCCCGGCTGCCCTCATCATGACAACAAAGGCACTGGCATAGTGCTCACAAAACCCCTGTTTTGTTTCGAAAATAAACTCATCGATACGGTCATTTTGCAGCAGCGGAGGACGCAAGGTGTAATAAAAATCATCTTCATTAAATAATTTCAGGGCACGATCAACAATCTGGTCTTCAGATAAGCCTGCCTTTTTCCATTCATGCATCAGTGCTATTGTCTTGCCATGTTGTCGCTGTGGTAATTGCAGGGCGGTTAGTAATTCATCTTCATGTAAGCCGGTTATTCTGTATTGCGGATAGGAAGTCATGTCATAACGAATTCTTCTCTTTACCGGATTTCTGGTGAGCAGTTGAAAGTCAGAGGTCATCCAGCTTTGTCCAGATTCCAGTTCAGGACTCTGGCCAGGCATCTCCAGCGCATAAAGCCATTTCTGATTATGAGGCTCCAGGGTAATGGTATAGTCAACGGGAGCTGATAATGTTTCCAGTGATATAGCAGCATGATGTGCGGATTCCCCTCGGCTCCATGTTTTTCCATCTGTATGCAGGAGAATCGGGCCACGCCAATAGAGTTGAGATGGTACGGGCCTTGCACTCTTGAAGTCCACACGAAAAGCAACCTTGTTGCTTTGTATCAGTTGACTAATACTGCCTGGAGACATTTCATCATCGATCCCGGTCAGACCTGAGTGTGTGTCATCCGGCATGCCCCAGAGTGGGCCTGATATTCTCGGGAACAGCAAAAACAAAACCAGCATGACGGGAATGGATTGTAGCAGCAATGTTGCAGCGATTTTACCTGAAGCCCTGGTAGATAATTTTTCCTGAGTATCATTAAACGAGACCAGGCTCAGGGTCATGACAAATATCGTGCAAGCCATATAAGTAGCAGTGCCAATGGTTTGTGTGAAAAGAAAATTTGTCACGACCATAAAATAACCAAGAAAACAGCTGACATAAAAATCCCGTTGATGATTAATTTCAAGGACCTTAAATCCTGCCAATAATACCAGTAAGGAAACACCGGCATTACGACCAACAATGGTGCCAAAATGGACATAGATGCCAGCAAATCCGGACATCATTAAAATAACTAGAAATATTCTTATGATTGAAAATTTCTTTCCTTCTAAATCAGTTTGTGAAGGTGCATATATTTTCCATGCGCAAAGCATCAGAAACAGCACGATGATCCAGTAGGGGATTCTTTGACTATGAGGAAGTGCAGACATAAGTAATCCGCCAGTCAAAAAATAAAGGCTATTTGCAGGGATATTATCTTTAGCCGGACTATGCTTCATTCTTTATGTCCATTTTTCAGACCCATTCTCCACGCATATTCTCCAGGCCGTATTTGGCCAGTGAAGATAAGCACTGATGCAGGTGTTTCTCCCCATGCCCGGATTTGATAAATAATTCTGGAAGTTCGAGGCTATATTGTAGAGATTGTGATTCAGCTTCAATGATCCAGTGGCACAATTGTGAAAGCCGTGCTTCGACATCAGCCAGGGCTGAAACATCAGCCCAGCTCAAATGGAGTTTGTCTGCACCAGAACCACTAAAGCGTTTTACAAACAGGCCTTTTTGCTGGGCATAGGCCTTCCAGGCAATGTCCTTGATTGAGTCACCAGTCTGATAATTTCGAAAGCCAATGAAATCATCCGTTCCAGAAGCATTACCCTGAATGCCAGTGGCCTCGGTTAGTTTATATGCTGGAAAAGGATTTTGACCTGCAGGTTTGGGATAAACCATGCAGGGTTGTTTCATTTCTATATATGACCATGCTTTAAACAGGCCTAAAGGAAAGGTAGTGAATACCTTGATTTGGCCTGCATAGAGCAGTCCTCGTTGTTCAGCTTTAACGGGCAACTCAATACGATTAAATTTATTTGCATCAACATCGCAAGATGCTATGGGAACTTCATTTCCAGTTGATGTCAGAACGTCTGCAAGCAGTCGCCACTTTTTTGTTGTTTTAATAAAAGCAATAGAAAGACGAAGTTGACCATCTCGGTTATCCAGTATTAAAGGAAATTTTGCCAACTCCCCGGAAAAAACAGCTGAGGCAGGGGCCTGGTTTATTGCCAGACCGGCAAGATTTCTACAGGTATGCAGCAGAGTGACAAGTCCGAGAGAGCACAGCAGGAAGGTAAGTATGTATGCCATGCTGTTGTTGTAATTAACAGCACCCAGGAGCATTGCAAGTAACATCAATCCGAAAACTGCGCCATGCCGTGTGGGCATTATATAAACTCGTTGTTTTGTAACCTCCCTGTTTTCTGCTGTTGTTCGATGGGCAGAAAATGGAAATTGTACAAGGACAACGGTCTCTGACATCAGGGGATGGGTACTTGTTTGATCAGGTGAGCAGCATTGTCTTTCTGTGTTAGCTGTCCATTATTTTCAACTCTATTAAGTCGGTGAGCAATAACACTGGGCAAGACTTGTTGTATATCTTCCGGCAGTACCTGTGGGTGGCCATGTATCAACGCCCATGCCCTGGCGCATCGAAGTACTGCCAGGCCGGCGCGTGGAGAAAGTCCATTGGTGTAATCAGCACTGCGACGGCTGTACTCAAGCAAGTCCTGTAAATAATCCAGTAATGCCTCTGAAACATGAATCGAGTCTGCTTGTGCCTGCATCGCTATCAGTTGTTCTGAATCTATGGTCGCTGTGATGTGCTTTAACAGTTCTCGCCGATCGGTACCTTTCAATAATTCTCGTTCAGCTTCGTTGTCTGGATAACCTAACTCGATACGCATGGTAAATCGATCCAGTTGTGATTCTGGCAAGGGAAATGTCCCAACCTGATTTGAAGGGTTTTGCGTGGCAATCACAAAAAACGGTTCTGGCAGGCTACGTGTTTTTCCTTCTATAGTGACCTGGCTTTCTTCCATGGCCTCAAGCAGGGCGCTTTGTGCCCTGGGTGTTGCACGGTTAACTTCATCAGCAAGAATTAACTGACTGAAGATGGGACCGGGATGAAAGCTGAAGCTACTGGAATCACGGTCATAGATTGAAATACCCAGAATGTCCGCAGGCAGGAGATCACTGGTGAATTGAATACGTTGGTAATCCAGCCCCAGGGTACTGGCGAGCACATGAGACAGGGTTGTCTTGCCCACGCCAGGTAAATCTTCGATGAGTAAATGACCACGAGCCAGCAGGCAAGTAAGCGATAAACGGATGGCTTGTTCCTTGCCAAGAATGACACGACCAATCTCTTCAACAATTTTGTCGAGGGTATCTTTGGTGTTGGTGATCTCTGTGTCTAGTTGTGCGCTATTCATATTGTGACAGTTTATCCTTTAATAGAGATGCTCTAAAGTTGTTTGAACAGATCCTGAGGATAGGTTCACAATACTACTCTGATAATTTGAAAATCAAGCAGCTTTTGAATGATTAGGATTGGTTTTTTCTTCGTCATTCCCGCGGATGCGGGAATCCAGTGAGAGTATGTCATCCCGAACCAAAGGGAGGGATCTCACACAGTTAAATAGTGTTTGGTTTTGGTTTCACTCGGTACTTCCTTGTACCTCGCCTACGGCGACATGCTGTCGTGCAAATCGTCTATCCTGACGATTTGTCGCCTTTTAGCGGCGTGTACCTTTTCTTTGTACGAACGAAAGAAAAGGTACGAAAAGAAAGTCGCCCCTGAAATCGTGTCCCCAAATAAACACTTGGGGATACCCTTACAGTTGTATGATTTTTTAAGGTCGCGGATACAAGACTCCTCGACTCTGTCTCCTGATTCGTTCTACCTCCTGCATCCATGCAGTCGTGTCTTGGTTCCGCTTATTTGAACGTCCTGTTCAAATTACCTTAAAATCGTTCACCTGCTCGGCACGGTATAAGGGGATTGATCCCTTCGTTAACGATTGAGCTAAGGGGCGGCGCTTTGCGCCGACCCGTGCTTGAGCGATTGGTTAGAGATAAAACCTATAATTATTGGGTACACCATAAGTACAGACCAAGTAATAATAACGAATATCATAGATTCAACATCTACAATAAATTTCAATATAACTGTGAATAAAAGCAAGAAAGGGAAATAAACCAAGCCAGCAAATACAATTTCTTTATCGGATAATATATGAAATGAAGAATATGATGAACTTAAGAATATCGAAATTAAATATGCCAGAGCACTTATAAAAGAAATAATTAAAAAACCAAAAATTTCAATTCCAAATTCCATAGAAGGGGCATCACTAAATTTTGGATCAGTATCCCCTAGAATCAAAATACTAATGAATATGGCAATGATTCCTCCAACGCATGATGCAATGAAAAAATAATCCTGTTTTTTTCAAATATACATTATCCATTAAGCTTATCTCTAACTAGAAGAACAAAAAAGGGACACAAAAAAGGGGACAGATTAAAAAAAAGGGGACAGATTTATTTCAATGTGATTATATTCACACACACTATTCCCCCGCAACCGTCATATTCTCAATCAATACCGATCCGGTAAGAACATTCCCTCGTGGGTCGACATCGTTGCCGATGTGAACAATCTGTTTATACATTTCAGTGAGATTTCCGGCGACAGTGATTTCTTCGACGGGATATTGTAGTTCTCCATTCTCAATCCAGAAACCAGAGGCACCGCGTGAGTAGTCTCCAGTAATCTGATTAACACCGAAGCCGATCATGTCGGTGATGAATAGACCGGTGTCCATTTGTTTTATGAGTTCTTCAAGATCATGTTCACTGGTATCTATGGTGAGGTTATGCACACCGCCTGCGTTGGCAGTTGGTTGCAGGCCAAGCTTTCTTGCGGAGTAACTACTGAGTACATAACCCTGCAAGATGCCATCGACGATCAAGTCGCGGTTTCTTGTGATCATACCTTCGTTGTCAAAGGGGGCGCTGCCGAGTGCACCCTTTATGTGTGGTCGTTCATGGATGTGGATATGGTCAGCGAATATCTGTTCATCGATTTTATCCAACAGGAAACTGGCCTTGCGATAGAGACTGCCACCAGAGATTGCGGTGATAAATGCAGAAAACAAACCTGAGGCAATCGGTGCTTCAAAGATTACCGGACAATTTCTGGTAGATAGTTTTTTTGCATCCAGGCGTTGGGTAGTTCTTTTTGCGGCTTCTTTACCTATCTCCTGAATACTCTGCAGATCATCTTTATTGCGTGCCTTGCTATACCAGCCATCTCGTTGCATACCATTGCTGGTTTCTGCAATGACTGTGCAATCAATGGTATGACTTGACCAGTGCCAGCCATCGATAAAGCCATGAGTATTGCCATAAAAATGATTGCCGGCATAGGTGCTTACTGAAGTGCCATCAGAATTATTAATACGTTTATCTTCATCCCTGGCGATGGCTTCACAATCAATAGCCAGTTGAATCGCATCTTCAGGCGTGATTTCCCAGGGATGATAGAGATCCAGTTCCGGGGTTTCTGATGCCATGAGTTCTGCATCTGCAAGACCCGCAAACTCATCTTCACTGGCGAACCGGGCAATATCACAGGCGGCCGTAACAGTTTCCCTGATTGCCGCTTCACTGAAATCAGAGCTGCTGGCACTACCTTTTTGATGTCCAATAAAGACAGTCATGCCGAGACCTTTGTCACGTTCGTGTTCCACTTTTTCGACCTCACCCAAACGTGTCGTTACTGTCAGGCCGGCACCGGTACCGATGTCTGCTTCTGCAGCGGTGGCCCCCTGTCTTTTCGCCTCTTCAAGAATTTGCTGGATGATGCCTGTGAGTTCTTCTCTTTCCTGTTCTGTCCGACGATTCATTATTATGTTTACGCTACCTGTGTGTTTGGTCTAATTCGTTATTAAAAATAAAAGCGAATATTACCATCTATATTTCCAAGTAGTTTGAGTATTAAGTTCGAAGGTTTGTTAAAATCCTCCACCATGGATGTTTCTCTGGTTTTAGATACCCTCAACGAATCTCAGCGCGAAGCTGTTGCTGCGCCTGCCGGAAACATCATGGTACTGGCAGGTGCTGGCAGTGGTAAAACCCGTGTTCTGGTACACCGTATCGCCTGGTATATACAAACCAACCAATCCAGTCCATTTGGCATTCTGGCAGTAACCTTTACCAACAAGGCGGCTGCCGAGATGCGTTCACGCATTGAAACATTACTGGATGCACCTGCCGGGGGCATGTGGGTGGGGACATTTCATGGTCTGACCCATCGTATCCTGCGTGCCCATTGGCAAGAGGCGGGGTTGCCACAGAATTTCACCATCCTCGATAGTGATGATCAGTACCGCACCATTCGTCGTCTGCTACGTTCCATGGAAATCGATGAGTCAAATTGCCCACCGAGAGAAGTGCAATGGTTTATTAATGCACGCAAAGATGATGGACTGAGGCCACAGCATATCGATGATCATGGTGATCACACCTTGCATCAGATGATTCGAATCTATCAGGCCTATGAGGATCTGTGTAACCGCTCCGGCGTGGTGGACTTCGCAGAATTATTATTACGTGCGCATGAATTATTTCGTGATAATAAAAACATACTGGAACAGTATCGTGATCGTTTTCGTTTTGTACTGGTAGATGAATTTCAGGATACCAACTCTTTACAATATGCCTGGCTGAGATTATTGGTTGGTGACAAAGGGAATCTATTTGCGGTTGGTGATGACGATCAATCGATCTACAGTTGGCGAGGAGCGCGTGTTGAAAACATGCAGCAGTTTAAAAAGGATTTTTCTGATCCTTTACTGATTAAGCTGGAACAGAACTACCGTTCGACCGCGAACATATTAAATGCCGCCAATGCATTGATCACTAATAACAGCTCACGTCTAGGCAAGGAACTGTGGACCGATGGTGACAGTGGCGAAAAGATCGCTATATACAATGGCTATAATGAACATGATGAAGCCCGTTACGTAGTTGAGCAAATTTCAAGCTGGCATGCCAAGACAGGACACTATAAAGACAGTGCAGTTTTGTATCGTGTCAGTGCCCAGTCGCGTGTCATTGAAGAAGGCTTGATGCGAGCCAGTATTCCTTATCGTGTTTATGGCGGTATGCGTTTCTATGAACGCGCTGAGATTAAAGACGCCCTGGCTTATGTTCGTCTCTCTACATTTCAGGATGATGATGTCTCGTTCGAACGCATCGTCAATACCCCGACCAGAGGCATAGGTCAGCGGACTGTCGAAGAACTCAGAAGTATTTCCCGCCAGGAAAAATGTTCACTGTGGCAAGCGGCGCAAAATATATTAACAGACAAATTACTCAGTGCCCGTGCCCTGAATGCACTGGAAAGTTTTATGCAGTTGATTGTTCATATGGGCCATAACAAGGGACTGCCCCTGGATGAAATAGTAGATAATGTGATTAAGGCCAGTGGCCTGATCGATCATTACCGTAAAGAAAAGGGTGAACGTGGCCTGGCGCGTATCGAAAATATGGAAGAACTGGTTAATGCCGCAGGAGAATTTAATACAGATGATGATGAAATGTTGCAGGATATGGAACCCTTGCAGGCATTTCTCGCTCACGCTGCTTTAGAGTCCGGTGAAACACAGGCAGGGGAACATACGGACTGCGTGAATTTAATGACACTACATTCAGCCAAGGGCCTGGAGTTTCCTAATGTGTATTTGATCGGCATGGAAGAAGGGTTATTTCCGCATCAACGCAGTATGGAAGATTTGACACAGTTAGAAGAAGAAAGACGTCTCTGCTATGTGGGCATTACCCGTGCCGAAAAGGCACTGACGATGGTTTACACACAGCATCGGCGCTTGCATGGTCAGGACTATTACCCGCAACCCTCACGATTCATCAGTGAGTTGCCTGAAGAGTTAGTCAACGAAGTGCGAATGGGCGGATCGATTGCCGAACCGATGTTTGCCCGCACAAGACAAAGTGGTGTTGTCACTGGAGGTTATGATACAGGCAGCGGTATTTACTCATTGGGACAACGTGTGTCACATGCTAAATTTGGTGAGGGGATCATTCTGAATCTGGAAGGGTCAGGAGGGACCACCAGGGTTCAGGTTAATTTTGAAGAAGCAGGTAGTAAATGGTTGGTGGCGGAATACGCAAACCTGGAAACAGCCTGAGGAATATTATTAAAGAATCATTAATGAATCATTAATATTAATCAAAGAATAAACAGGAAAAGAACATGTTGAGGTTATTTCATTGGGCTGTCGTCGGCCTGGGCTTAGGTATTTGTTTGTTGTTTGCCGCTTGTGGCGGATCAGATAGTGGGCAGACAGCAGGAACAACGACAGGCGCAAGTCTGCAGACATTCAAATGGAAAATGGTAACCACCTGGCCAGCGAATTTTCCTATTTTCCAGGAAGGTGCCGAGAAATTTGCAGCAGATGTGAAGATCATGAGCCAGGGCCGCCTGGATATTCATGTCTATGCTGGCGGGGAGTTGGTGCCACCACTGCAGGTATTTGATGCCGTGTCACAGGGCACTGTGGAGATGGGTCATGGCTCACCCTATTACTGGGCTGGCAAGGTACCTGAAGCACAATTCTTTTCATCAGTCCCCTTTGGCATGACGGCCAAAGGTATGAATGCCTGGATATATAATGGTGGTGGTCTGGAATTATGGAAGGAAGTTTATGCGCCGTTTGATCTGGTACCGATGCCGATGGGTAATACCGGCGTACAAATGGGCGGCTGGTTTAATAAAAAGATCGATTCAATAGAAGACATCAAAGGTTTGCGCATGCGTATTCCCGGTCTGGGCGGTAAGGTCTTCAAGCGTGCTGGTGGTAATCCGGTTTTGTTGCCCGGCAGTGAGGTCTATACAGCACTGGAACGTGGAACGATTGATGCGACAGAATGGGTCGCACCGTTTCATGATATGCGTCTCGGTCTGAACCGGGCAGCAAAGTATTATTATTTTCCGGGTTGGCATGAACCAGGCACCGAGTTTGAGTTAATGATTAACAATCACGCCTGGGCACTATTACCTGAGGATCTGCAATTGATGGTTGAAACCGCGGCTGCTGCGGTGAGTCAGTGGATCTATGCACAGATGGAGTTTCATAATCAGGCGGCATTAAAAGAGTTACGGACAAAAAAGAATGTTGAGGTGCTGGAATTCCCACCTGAAGTATTGGCAGAGTTAAAACGCCTGACTAAAGAAACACTTGATGAAGAGGCATCAAATAATGCCAAATTTAAAAGGGTATACGATGCCTATACTACATTCAGCGAGGGTTATAAAGACTGGAGCAAGATGTCTGATGAAGCCTATCAAAAGGCATTAAGGGAATGAGCTAAGTCAGGTTGAGTGGATGCCTAAAATAAAAAAGGAGGCTTTTGCCTCCTTTTTTATTACGAAATGAAAGAGGCCTTATTGGCTATTAGTGACTATGTAGTCAACTGCTGCTTTTACTGCATCATCACTCAGACTCGGATTTCCGCCTTTGGCAGGCATAGGCATACCTGAAGCACCTGTATAGCCAGTAATAGCA
>PVMK01123093.1_pt1 | contig 65452 bp, 54 predicted proteins | sample 1853481 | NCBI WGS metagenome assembly PVMK01 (sample SAMN08533507, study PRJNA380276) | Marine sediment metagenome, whole genome shotgun sequencing project.
CTCTTCAGAGAGAGGGGTGAGGCTCACCGAGGTGGCCACATAGGCTGTTTCGCCATTTCGTTCCACGGCCAGGATCAGACCCGGCAATCCGCCATAAACGGAGGGCCCCAGCGAAACCGGGATTTCGGGGGTGAACCAGGCAACGATCTCCTGATCGTCCAGGGTCACAGAAGCACTCATACAGGTATATTCCAGAACTCTTTTCTTTTCGCTACCTAGTTTCCACCCCACTGCTTCAATCTCCGATTGTACCAGGAAGAAACGGGTCAGGTATTCCACCTGCTCCAATTTCTGGTTACTGGTAAAATCGTAATAAACCTGTTTGACAACCGGCCTGGGTGGTTTGAGTGAGCTTTCATACATGATGGCCCGTTGTAGTCCTGGAGGGGTAGCTTCCTTCTCCGAGTCGTCCTCTTTAAACAGTGCTTTATTGCTGTTGAAGTTTAAAGCCTGAATAGAAATGCCTTCCGTGGGCAGTGAAGTAATCCAATCTTGCGTCCCCTGGTTATTTCCATGCGCTTGCTTGATGTTCTCGAAATTGTAGCGTGTGACCTGCTGGTAGGTTATGGTGCCTGCCATTGGATCCTGAGCTGATAACAGGCCAGTTCTTAAAATTGTGCAGGTCAGGAATAATACCAGGAATGGAGCCGTCCTATTCATTAGATAAAGTATTCAAATTAATTATGCTTTTTACCTCTTGCAAATATACAAGGATGTCCCCAATAATACTGAATTATGTGGATAGAACGCAACTATACCCGCAAGATTGAGGAAGCTGTTGAAACAAGATCGACTGTATTACTTACTGGTGTTAGACAATCAGGGAAAAGTTCATTGCTTCAGAGGCTCTTCTCTGAGGCCGAATATGTAACCCTGGACAGAATTGTTCTTGCCGAAGAAGCAGAAGAAAACCCAACCACGTTTTTTAACCGTTTTAAAAAGCAGGTCATTATAGATGAGATCCAATATGCCCCATCACTTTTCCGAGAGCTTAAAATAAAAATAGATGAAGACAGGAGTGTTAGAGGAAAATGGATACTAACCGGAAGTCAGCAGTTCTCTTTAATGCGGCATATTAGTGAATCCCTGGCAGGAAGGGTTAGAATACTGACTGGGTACACTTAGTGCATCAGAACTAGGTAGAACAAAGTTATTGAAGAGCCTTAGGGACTTATTATGGAAGGGAGGATTTCCGGAAATATGGGCGGAAAATTTAAATTCAAATTACTTTTTTGACGATTACATCCAAACCTACCTTGAGAGGGATCTTAGGCAGATACTTAATGTTACAAACCTTCGCGATTTCAGACGCTTTCTCTCATTACTTGCGCTAAGGGTGGGGCAGTTGATGAACTATTCAGAATTATCAAAAGAGGTTGGAGTCGCTGTAAATACAATAAAATCCTGGGTAAATGCCCTGGATCATTCTCTTCATCTCGGATATATTTGGGAGAATTTCGTTTTCTCTGAGTATCTGAAAGAAGGATTTGTTGCAGGAAAGGACATTTTCTATTACAGGGATAAAAACGGAGTAGAAATTGACTTCATCATTGAAAAAGGAGGTGAGGTCTTTCTGGTTGAAGCAAAACACAGTGAACACCCCAACACGGGAAAACTCAATTTTAAAAAGATTGCCCCACTATTCAACGATAAAGTCAATTTGCTTGTTGCCTTAAAGGATTTTTCCATCTATAATCCCCTCTTCGGATCCATCATGAAAGATTAGATCACTCAAACTCCTTCGGCACTCCGAAATAGTTAGTTCTGTTCTACATGGGATATCTTCCATGTGCTTTTACTGTATCAATCAATGCAAATACATTCTCCAGGGGTATATCATCATGCAGACTGTGATCGGTAGCAATGATGTAGCCTCCACCGGGCGCTGCAATTCTCAGACATTCCAGCGTCTCCTCCTTTACATCCTGAGGAGTGCCGTTTACCATGGTCGATTTATTATTCACATTACCCACCGGACAGAGTTTTCCTGCATAGGTCTCTTTAACTTTTAACAGATCCATGCCCGCATCCTTCTCGACCGGATGAAAACCATTGATTCCGGTTGCAACCAGGTCATCCAGAACATCCCATATCTGCCCATCGTTATGCATCAGTACTGGTTTCCCAAGTGATTTAAGGCCCCTGACCAATCGTTCAAAGGGTATGATAAAGAACTCCCTGCAATGCTCAGGGGAAATCAGCAGTCCATTCGTTCCGCCCCAGTCATCTGAAATCTGAAATGCATCTACACCTCCCTGTTCAACTGCAAGCTGAGCTACCTGTAAAGACCAGTCCACAAACAGATCACTTATTTCGTGCACCAGGTCAGGATCCATAAACAGATTCATTGAGAAATTCTCAAAATCCATAAAATACCAGGTCATCATAGTTAATGGGCCAAGCAAACCAAGAACAACAGCCAATTCAGCCTCATTGGCTTTCACGGTATCTTTGAATATCTTCAGCCGGCCTTCCCTGTTCGCCTCAGGCATTTTATATTTTTCCCAATCAGATCTGCTCTTAATGGGAGTATCAATCTGTGCAATAATGGGCCAGCCATTCTTCTTATAGGTAATGCCCCATTCATCCTTATACACCTCATTCTCGGCATGAACTACGTCTTCTATCCCGCAAAAACCATTTACTGGAGTCCAGATGCAGTCAATCCCGTATTTTGCTGCGATTTTTGCCTGTGTCTCCCCATCATATAGTTCTGTCGTATAACCCAATAACTCTTTCTGGTGCGTACGGCTGAACAGGTGTTCGTAGATGGGCACCCTGTCCGGTGTACCCCCTTCCAATGCAGTAATGAATCGCTCAACTGGTTTCATATTCTTCGGGTTTAAAATTGCTATGTCTTAATCGATTCAATATGACTATTGTTCCCAGCAGTGGACCATTCTCCATCTTTTCTGTATTTGTACCAGGGCTTTACTTCATATTCAGGTTCTTCCATGCATTATCACAGGCCTGGAATGAGAGTGAAAGAACAAATTGTATAACCAAGAGTCTCCAGTATATCTTAATTGTTCTTGTTCTCATAACGATTTCCTGGTTTTCCAGTATTTCTCGATTTGTTCCAATGTCTTGCCTTTTGTTTCGGGAACAAATTTCCAAATGAACCAAATGGCAGGGAGTGTTAATCCGGCATATAAAAAGAAGGTGCCCGATGGTAGAATGCTTTTAATCAATACCGGGTTTGTAAGTGTGATGAAAAAACCGGTTACCATGAGTGAGAAGCTTCCAATTGAAACTGCCAGGCCCCGGATACGGGTAGGGAAAATTTCGCTGATAATGACCCAAACAATCGGACCATATGAAAAAGCAAAGCTTGCCACGTAAAAAAGCAATGGAATGATAATCAGTGTTGATCCTATTGCAAACAGGACCCCAACCCCGGCTAAAGAGATAAATGCTCCGATCACCCCGATTAAAAGCAGTTTCCGCCTTCCAAATTTTTCAATATTAAAAATGGCAATAAAAGTAAAGGCTGTATTTACCAATCCTACAAGTACAGCACCCAAAAACGAACTCTCAACACTTTGAATTGCTTCATTGATGATATTCGGTGCAAAATACATAATTGCTGCAATTCCACTGAGGTGTGAGAACACAGGTACCATAACCCCTATTAACAGAGGAATACGGAGAAACGGAGCGAACAGTTCTTTATAACCACCGGTTTCTGCTTTGACCATTTCATCAATCTCTGCCATTTGCATTTCTGCCCGCTCTTTTCCGCCTATTCTGATCATCGTATTCATTGCCTCTTCTTTCTTTCCCTTTGTAACCAACCATCGTGGACTCTCAGGAGTAAAAAAGAGCAAAATGAAAAAAAGAAATGCAATTGGAATCTCCGTTCCGAACATACCTCGCCATAATTCCTCAACAAATAGCCACTTCCAAATCCCATTGGCTTCATTTGTAATTACCCCTGCAGCATCACCAGCATGGTTTAAAACAATCCAATCAATAAAAAAGGCCAAAAGAATTCCAAGAGTTATGGAAAGCTGATATATAGAGACAATTTTTCCCCTGTTTTCAGGCAGGGATAATTCCGATATATATACAGGGGCAACCACTGAGGTGATACCCACCCCGATACCTCCAATCACACGAGCTATAATCAGCATATTAAAAGCAAAACCTGAATCTGACGTCACCCAAATCGCATGGTTAGGACTACCCAGGAATTGTGGGATTAACATGGAGGCAATAGCTGATACACCTAAGAACGATGCTGCCACAATTAAAGCTTTCTTTCTGCCAATCCGATCGGTGATTGTCCCTGAAATGACACAGCCCGCTATGGTCCCCAGTAAAGCGGAAGAAACTACCCAGCCCAACATGGCAGGTGTCAACTGAAATTGCGCCTGAAGAAATGAGTTACAACCTGCAATGATGGCAGTGTCGTATCCAAAGAGAAATCCTCCAATGCTTGATACAAAACTTATGGCAACCAGGTAAAGGGATGTTTTATTTCCAGGCCTGCTCATATTGCCATAATCATTGGTTTATTATAACTGATTCTCTAAGATCAATTAAACTGTCGATACGTTTTGCCATTTCCATCATTGCCCTCCCATTGTGGTATGGACATTTCCAGGGATCAATCTTCCAGTCATTGCGATAGTAAGGTGACGGATCATCATCAGGTTCAACCAGATAAGGAACACCCAACCGGTTCACTTTGGTGAACCACTCACCACCTTCATGGTCAATCACACAACGGTCAATAAACTCCCAGGCCAGTTTTACCGTATCCCAGTATTTATCATCACCTTTCAGTTGATACATATTCATAAAACCAACTAAATTTTCAGCCTGGAGCCACCAGTGCTTATTGGTGCGCAAGTGGCTCCCAAAACGGGTCGACTCAAGGAACAGTCCGCCATCCTTATCAACTCCAACACGCAATACCGCATCGGCCATTTTCAGTATCAACGGTTTTACTTTCACTTCAATTTTCTTGTCTCCAAGTATTTCAGCAGCTTCCCAGATTAACCATGAAGCTTCGATATCATGTCCGAACGAACAAATGCCTTTTGAAGTGTCTGTTTCAGTGAAATCAGAAGTAAAGAATATACCCAGATGTCCGCTTTCCCGGATGATACTGCAAATGAAAATCTCTAACAATCCGGTTAAACGTTGTTTGACCAGATCTCCTTTCCAGACTTTGTACACCGCAGCGTATGCTTCGAGCACATGCAGGTGTGTGTTCATGGATTTTGGCTCGTTGTTGTCAGCCATGCGGTTCTCTTCATACGGTTTCCAATCGCGCGTAAAGGATTCCAGGTAGCCCGGGTTTTCAGGATCTTTTATTTTCTCATCCAGAAAACAGAAGAATTTCTGAATGCCACTGATCACCTTCTCCGTGGGATTGAATTCGTAGTATTTGCAGAGGGAATAAATTACAAAAGCCTGTGCATAGGTATGTTTAATATCGTTAACCACCTTATTGGAAGCAGAAATCTCCATGAAAAACCCGCCAAGTTCTTTGTCGGTAAAATCTTCTGTTACCACCCTGTAAGCCTTATGGGCTAATGCTTCGTATCCTTTACCCGGGTACATTTTGGCTGCTGCAGCAAAGGTCCATAAAATACGTGCATTCAGTACACATGTTTTGTTAGCGGTTAACACCGGATTATTATCCAAATCAACTGCGGGATAAAACCCTTTTCCATCTTTTTCAACTCCGTACTTCATCCAATAGGACAGTATGTTATCATGCAGCTCTTTTTCAAAACAGTTTTTAAAATGGATTAATTCTTTTTTTGATGCCATGTTGTGAACTATTGTTTTTCTAATGATATCTTCCATACTTTTTGACCAGTTGGGCAACACGTTTTACCCTGCTTTCCAAACCATCCGGTGGAACCTGGTCTGCAACACCGAGCACATAACGAGGTTCTTTTACCATGATGCCAAGAATATGTTTGACATGACGTTCAAATTCTTCCTCACTTACATTGGAAGTGAAATACGCACCCGGAATTCCTCCCCAGAGAATGCTTTGTGAACCACCTGCAAAATCAGCTAATTCTTCCCACTTCAAATCGCCTACCGGATGTGGGGTTAAAGCTTCAAGCACTGAAAATCCTACTGAAGCTTCCTGATTCAACAACCCTGCCATTGTGCCATCAATATGAATAAAGGAATATTTCCCTGCCTTTCTTATTTTAGAGGTCCATTCTTCCTGATAAGCCCGCATGTACATTTCAAAAAAGTCGGGACCCACCATTTCTGAAGAGAGGTTTTCAGGAATCATCAAAACTTCGGCAGGACTATCGACTGCAATTTGTGCAGCCTGGTCAAAAGCTTTTTTCATAACATCCAGCAATTCCTGAAACTCCCCAGGCATTGTCAGGGCTGCCATTGTTACAGACATAACACCAGCTTCCAGGGCCAGAAGGTGCATGAAGGGGCTTTTGGGCAAATAGCAAAGCACAACACCCTGGTCGCCAACCTGCTGTTTGCGCTTAGCAGCAAAATCATAATCAGGTTCAAACCGGGTATTTTCATAGATGTGTTTCATTATGGGCAGATCTGCTTCGGTTTTCAGGAAATGCTCTATGGGCCCTTCTGTATATGAAGCAGGAATATACTCCCAGCATTCCCTCACAGAACCAATGGTAGTTTTGATCTCCTTATACCTTTTATGGCCTTCATTCCATTCGATGACTTCACACTGATCAAAGATTTGCTTAAAAGGGAAATTCCCCTGCAGATAAAAACCCACATCCAAATTGCGATGCCACTGGATATAATCTTCAGATTGGATAAATCCCTGAGGCTTCAGCCCTCTTTTTATCAATGAATTTGCCCAATAATCAAGGTCGCCACACCAGGGAACCTGATCGGGTTGTTCTCCTTTAAGGATATGAAGTATTCTTTCTCGGGGTGTCATCGGTATAGCTTTTGGAAGATACAACGATTTCTTTTAATGAAAGAAGACTTCGCCTGGTTGCTCGTGGATGAAATTAATATCAATTATGGTGTTCATTTTCCAGCTACCAGTCTAATTTTATAAATTTTGTTTCAAAGGGCTTTAATTGAACAGACCCGGGAACTATTTCTTCTCCTAACACATTCGCTTGTCTAATCATTAAATGCCTGTTATTGGCCAATTTTAATGATTTCAAATCAGCATTTTTTCCTTCAATTTCTCGAATATGCAAAATACATGAACTTCCATTTTTATCTGGTGTAGAACTCACCAGGATTACATTTACGGGCCATCCCTGAATAATTGATTTTTGCCATGATTGATCACCTTTTCCGCCTCCGGTAAAGACGCGTGCTAAAAATGGCACTCGGTTGCCCCAACCAAATCTGGTAGCCTCAGTTTGTGATTGCTTGCTTGAACTACTTATACTATAAACCCAACTAATTCCACCATGTTGCTCTGGATTAAAATTGGTCGTCCAGTAGTTATTCATGGGCCATCCATAAATGTGCGTAGATTCTGGTGTTGCTCCAGCTTTGTACCGTCCGGTATTTATGGCTCCAAATTGCATCATAGGAATCTCCTGAGAGCTTAATAGTATTTGTCCTTTTTCATTCTGAATCCTGGCATAGTTTTGTACAACATTCCAATCATTTGATGAGCCTGGAATTTGATCAATTCCAGCACGAATCTCACCACCCTGCACATCAAAAGACAAAACACCACCATCCAGCAAAAATGGAAACGCGATGTAAATTCCCTCAGGATCAGTAACTAATTTCTTTTGAATTGAATATGCAATATCTATACGTTTTGTAGTATTAAATAATCTGATTTCAAATTCATAACCCCTGTCATTGATGGCTGCTTTCGTATTTCCTTTGAAGTAAACAGTATTCCATATTTCGCCTTCTTCATAGCGCTCAAACCAAGCTGAGTCAAGTGGTTCCCGTTGGTAATCATCCAGGTAAAAGGCTTCCATTTGGGAACGATTACCCAGCGTTTCATAAATAAATTCACCCAGTTTCCAGGTTGCATCCTGGTCAACTAATTCCAGGTTCAGATCTTTGTCAAACAGACTTGAAATTGCCGCACGTTCAGTATCTATTTTTATAGTATACCATTGGTTTTCCATCTCAGGAATTTCTGACACCTCCTCCGATTTTTCCTGCTCGTTTTCACCTTGCAATATGAGGTACTTTTTATATCCAAAAGCGGGAACCTTATCGACCCAAATGGACCAGTAGGTGCCATCAGAATGGATTTCAACCGCTTGTGCTTTTGCTTTATTTCCTTTCTCATCAACCAGATTAAACTCCTGATATCGAGGTACAAGCTGATGATCGATATAGGCAGTAGCCAAACCACTTCTTTCCCAGTTCAGGGAGTTGAAAACCACAAGCGATGGCTCTTTCTCACGTTCAATATGCGATTGCAAAAGTCCAAGAGCCTCTTCACCAATCATCTTTGAGCGACGACCAGCCTCCCAGGCATAGGATTCTTTTAATGCGCGTTGCTCCATGGTGTATTTATGAAAAGGCTCACGTACACTGCCATGATAGCCAACGGTATGTTCTGTATAAAACAGCAAAGCATTGTTTGTCCAGTACATCCGGTTGTCAATATCCTCCGGTAAATCAGATCCCAGAATTGCTGCCATTGTAAGCCCCGCCATGTTTGCAATCAAGTCTGTCTGAGCCCGGCGTGTTGTTGCCACTTCGCGGGCAGAAGCACCAAATCCATCAGTCCACCAATCAGGCCATGCACCTCGTATTGTCTGAAACTCATTACCATACAGGGTCTCCATTTCCTCAAAGAACTCAGTGGCAGTAGCGGTTTTCAATTTTGGCCATGTATATTTTTCGTTCCACTTTTTAATCATATCCGACGCTTGTGTGGACGGAGGAGAATTATCGGTAAAATAACCCGAGTGCTGAATGGAGATCAGGTTGTATTTATATCCTTTGTTTTTCAAATCCGAGAGGTAGGTTAATAGCTTTCCTTCGAAAGCGTCAAAATTGTCTTTATGGATCTCGAAAAAATTCCCGGTCATATAATGTTCTGCACGGTAAGCCAGCATTTTATTTCCTGATGGAGATTCCCACCAGAAAAGGGTAGGCTTATCAAAGGCAATCAAAGCCCTGTGTCCGTGAGTCCCCATGTTAAGGTATTTAACTCCCAGATCGCTGTAATAGTCTATCAGACACCAACCGATGCCATTTACATCGTTTTGCATGGCCACTTTTACGTCCAGTCCAATTTCCTTTATCTTTTTCAAAGGCTGAAGGGATGCAGCCAATATCTGCTCATCGGGCAATTCATCAAAGTTGAAATACATGCCTGCAATTTCAATTCGCCCTTCGGCAACACGCTTTTTTAATCGTTCAACTTGCTCTGAAGGTCGCGAACGTAAATATTCATTCACAGGCCATGTTGCTTCACAGGTCCATCGAAATTTAGCAGCGTCGGGGTAGTTGTCGGTCAAATCGCAATAGTCCAGTGCATAATCAATATATCGCAAATGTTCACCAAGTATTTCTGTTTGTGAGCGTGTATAACCGATATCAGTATGAGCATGCTGCACAAAATTAACACGCCATTTGCGAACAGGATTAAGGGTTATTTTTCCCTTATCAATAAAATCTCCTACAACCAGCTTATATGAAACTTGTTTTTCCTTTTCCACTTTAGGAAGTGCCAATTTCATATAATTATAGCCGAACTTAATGGATGCCTCTTTCAATAGTTTTCCATCAATATAAATTTTGGCAACTGCCGGATTTCCAAAATGAGTAATTGCTGCTACTCCAAGCTGTTTTTCTTTTCCATCTTCAGTGATCAACGCTGGGAATGATCTGAAACTCAATCCACTTTCAAGAGCGAATTTGAAGGTCATATACCAAGATTCTTTTTCGAATTTTTCGCCAGTAATTCTAATTCTGAGTGACTCTCCTTTCTTGATTTTTTCCCTGGGCACTTTGAGATACATAAATCCAAAGCGGTCTCCGCTCCGGTCAATCATATCCTTTTTGAATGATAGAACAGAGCCGTCTTCTGCTACATCTTCCCATTGGTTTTTGTCTTTGGTCCAGAAAGAAAATTTCTGAATTCCGTTTACTTCAACATTAAATTTCGCAGGTCCGGGGCTTGAGCCAAGGCCCGCAAGCCAGGCAAAAGTGACATACTCTCCTTTAATATTTGATGGAACTGAAGCTGTTTCCCACTCCATTGTCGATTTCCCGTTTGTCGCTCTAATTAGCAAACACTCCCTCGCTACAGGAATAGAAGATTGATAACTGAAATCTTGTCCTTCAATTTTCTTCTCATAACCATTAAGGATGGTTTCTGTATCCAAGGCCTGAGTTTGCGCAACAATGACCATGGAGCTTATTAAAAAAATAAACTGAAGTAGGATGGTTTTCATATCTATTAATTTAAAATTTCTTTCACGGAACCTGGAAAGTCTTTCAACTAAATATACTCAATAATCCCTGTTATCAACGACCTCAAAGCGATTTCTCAGCCATTGTCATCTGAATCAAATGCGGGGGAGCAATTCGTCAGGTCCTTGAAGTCATTTTGAAGGGCTTGTCCCCTTTGTTGCGGTACTGGTGTTTTTCACTGGGATTCACCAGCGCACCACTGCCTTCGATCACATAATTCATGAGAAAGTTAAATTGAGCAGATTTTCCTGAAATTAGCAAATAATACATACCGAGGAACATGAAATCCGGAAGCACTCAAGTCTGAACTGCCCGGCTACTGGTGCCGACGAAAATATGTAGAGGACAGGATCATTTCTCAATATCCTCTCCATGGGCATTACTTCATTACCATTTATTTAAATTGCCTCCACGATTTAAAAAATAGTGAACCCATCCTAGAAATTACAGGACGCAAATACAGAATCAATCTTCTACTTTTATCCCAAATGACTATTATATAAATCCGGACCCGATCATGAAGTTCAGAACCTACTTGCTTTACTTATTCTTTTTACTGGTGACAATTATTCTCCCACTGAACCTGGCCTCACAGGCTACCAGGTTCGGATATAATAATCCTGAGTACACTCCGGCAGGAAAGCCTCCGTCTACAACACAATACGGATCGAAAAGCAAGTCATTTCCCTGGCTATACCTGGATCATGATCAGTGGAAGAACCTGCGCGTAAAGTTGAATGACCCATATTTCAAGGACATACACGACCGGAACATTCGTCAACTGGACGGTCCAGGATTGAAAAAAGTGAGCCCGGGCACCAATGTAAGGGTGCTGAAAAGAAGACTTCAACGGTCCACGGTCGCCTGGTATATTACCGGAGACTCCGTCTACCTGGATATGGCACTGGAGGTTCTGAATGCAGCATGTCAATCGGAATACTGGAAGGTGGAGCCCCCGGGCCTGTATCACATCAATGCTGCCGATCTGAAAACCGGTGAGCTCCTTTTTATTGTATCATTCGGCTACGATGCCCTGTATCCATATCTGGATGATCAATTGAAGCATCAATGCATTAAGTCACTCATCGAAAAAGGTCTTGGGGCTTACCTTGCAGGCCATGTGATGAAAGACTGGTGGGTCGATTGTGATTTTAACTGGAATTCAGCCCTGCATGGAAATGCAGGGATCGCAGCAATGGTTATCCGAAATGCCGATAAGGAACTGTCAGATCACGTTCTGGACCTGGTACATAAGGGACTGCCCCATATGATTTCATCATTCTACCCGGGAGGTGGATATATAGAGGGAGTCATGTACCAGGGAACTGCCATTGCTCACCTCACTGATTTCATTGTTCCCTATTATAAACTCTCAGGCAATGACCTGGGACTACTCCGGAATGAAGATTTTCACAATACACTCAGTTTCTGGATCCCCATGTTTGCGCCGGATAACAAAGCATATAACTTTTCTGATTGTTCCGAAGACGGTACGTATGGGATTGCGCATGGATTCTGGTGGGCTCACCAGCTTGACAGGCCTGAATGGGCGTGGGACCAGGAGAGAAGGACAGAAACTGTTCCGAAGCGAATGGGTCTATTTCATGACGTGGAAGCGTTCTGGTATAGAGTACCATACCAGGAAAGTGTTCCTCCTGAACTGCCCCGGCTCATGCATTTTAAAGGCATTGACTGGGCCATGTGGCGGGGAACGAAAAGCTGGCTGGCCTTCAGGGGTGGTTATAACGGGGGTAACCATGACAACGACGATCTGGGCAACCTGATCCTGGGCTATGGTAATGACCGATTCCTGATCGATCCCGGTTACAGGGCAATAAAAGCGAGTGAGCATAACTGCATAACCGTACGTGGACACGAACAGGCAGATTGTGCCAACAGTAAGATTACCAGAGCTTTCGAAAACAGGGAAGGATTCTATATGGAATGCGATATTAGCGAAGCCTTTCCCCACTCCATATCCCATTATAACAGGCACTTGTTGCTTCTTGATGATAAACATCTTCTTTTGATCGATGATGTTAAAGGTAAAGATGGAAACAGGTTATGGGTAAATGGCCATTTTCAGACTCGCTTCCCCGTGGAGAGATCTGGTAAAGGCTGGCATATTTTCGGCAAGCATGACACCTGCCGGGTAGATCTTCTTTTTGATTTTGGCAGGATTGATGTAGAAAAGTGGAATTTCGGCGGGCACATTAACAAACTTGTATACAAAAATCTGTATGACGGCAATCATTCTGTCCAGGCCGTTCTTTTCAGTTTTGATGACGCCCCTTACTCTTATGAAACAAGCCCAAGCGGATTTCGGCTGATCATGGGTAAGAAATCACATGAGTTTGTTTTCCGGGATCAGGAGCTTTTTTATTTATCAGAAGCCCTCAGTGAGCTTAGCCGCAAAGAATAAAACATGATTTCACACATCTACTCAAATTCCATTGGGTTGACCAGGGGAAAGATAGTGCTTTCACTAATGTTAATTAGCTCCTGTCAGCAATCAGTCGAAACTTATTGCGGTACTGGTGCTTTTCGTCGGGATTAACTAAAGCAAAATCGCCTGCTTTAAGGGGGTCTCCTCCTCTACTTCATTTACCAGGGCACCACTGCCTTCGATCACATAAGTCATATGAAACTTTAATTGAATACTTTCCATAACCATGATATTTTTGTACTTTTGGAAAGAATTCAAGCTTTTATATAGTTGTGCAAATAACTGGATACTATTAAGGGAGTATTAGGGATCAGCTTCGGAATTTCCATTCTCAATTAAAAAGTAACTCCAACAGATTCAACAAGATAAGGGTTCCAAAAGATTGGTTCACAGCGTTCGAAGTTTCTAAGTGCATTTGAGCATTTCTGGAATACATACTGTACAAAACGCAGCGATCTGGTTGTTGTGGTATGTGGATCAGCAGCATCCTTCATGGTCAATAATATCATCAAGAACAAAGGAGGATTGCATAACAGAATTTCATGCAAGATCCAATTAAAATCCTTCAATTTAAATGAGACTGAGCAGTTCCTGAAATCAAAAAACATTCAATTAACACAATATGATATAATCCAGCTTTACATGGCTATCGGTGGAGTGCCATTCTATTTAAATAAAATTCGAAGAGGAGAAAGTGTGGTTCAGAATATTGATCGGATGTGTTTTGAGAATGAAGGAGACCTGGTTGATGAATTTAATGAAGTCTTCACATCCTTGTTTTCGAATTCGAAAGCTCATGAAAAAATGATCCGGGTTCTTGCAAAGACCAGACAGGGGATTACACGGAATGAATTATTAAAACAATGCAACTTTGGCAGTGGAGGGGCTTATTCTAATACCCTGGATGAGCTGATAGAATCAGGGTTTGTAAATCAATACACGCCATTTGGTAAAAAGAGCCGGCAATCTCTATTCAGGTTGTCAGATGAATACTCACTGTTCTATTTAAAATTTATTGAGCCGAATAAAAGACAAGGCAGTGGTACCTGGGCAAGTTTGGCTCAGAAACAAGCATATAAGTCTTGGGCCGGATTTTCTTTTGAATCGATATGTTTGAAACATGTACAACAGATCAAAAGGGAACTGGGGGTTGACAAGATACACTGCATTTATTCCAGTTGGTTTAATGAAAAAGTCCAGATCGACCTGGTAATAGACAGGGATGATAGAATTATTAACCTCTGTGAGATAAAATTCTATGCTGGTCCATTTACCATCACACAGAACACATACAATGCCATCAGAAACAAACTTTTACAGTTCAAAGAGAACACCAGGACCAGAAAAAATGTTTTTCTCATAATTATCAGCACATTTGGAATTGTGGAAAATGCATACAGTACTGAGTTAATAACTAATAGCATTACAATGGATTGTTTATTTAAGCCGGATCATTAATGATTGCTTGTTCAAGTATCACAGATATCCTGCAAATTGTACCGAAATGCAGCTCTTGTGACTTGTAAAAGCTCACTCAAACTCCTTGGGCACCCCGCAAATCATCTTAAAGGGCTGATCGCCTTTGTTCCGATACTGGTGCTTCTCACTAGGGTTAACCAGCGCAAAGTCACAAGCTTTAAGAGGGGTCTCCTCCCCCGCCTCATTTACCAGGGCTCCCTCGCCCTCGATGATGTAATTCATTGGCACTTTAAGTATTTAGAATAATCATGGAGAATTGCAATACGATTGCAACTAAAATATAGTTGCAATCCTGGACTGGATTTTGTATTTTTGTAAGAACAATCATGATCTTATGACAAAAGCTGAGAAGCTTCTTAAACGGTTCCTGTCCCGGCCAAAGGATTTCACCTATAATGAGCTATTAAGGCTGTTAAGCAACTTCGGGTACAAGGTACAACAGGGATCAGGATCAAGGATCGTTTTTTACAGCGAAGCAATAAAACATAATATCAAGATACATAAACCTCATCCTGGCAATATTTTAAAGAGGTATCAGGTTGATCTGATAATTCAAGAGTTAAAATCAAACGGACTGTTATGAAAGATAGAATAAGATACAAGGGATTTATCGGCTCCGTGCATTACGCAAGTGAAGACAGGGTTTTCTATGGCAAGGTCGAAGGAGTGAAAGATCTTATAACCTTTGAAGGGTCCACTGTGAATGAACTTGAGGAGAGTTTTGAGTATATGGTTGATGAGCATATAAAGGATTGCACCAGGAATAATATTTCGCTTGAGAAATCCTATAAAGGCAATCTCAATATCCGATTGTCACCAGAAATCCATAAAAAAGCTTCATACAAAGCTGCACTGAGGGGTGTCTCCTTAAATCAATTTATCAATGATGCCATAAAAGAAAAATTGACATCCTCTGATCCAGATGTGTAAAAGAATAATCACTCAAACTCCTTCGGAACCCTGCAGATCATTTTGAAAGGCTTGTCGCCTTTGTTCCTATACTGGTGTTTTTCATCCGGGTTTACCAGGGCAAAATCACCTGCCTGTAGGGGCTGCTCCTCTCCTGCTTCATTGACCAGTGCTCCGGAGCCCTCGATTACATAAGTCATGTGAAACTTAATTTGAAGGTAATTCCTGTTACATAGTTTAGATCCAGCAATCTAAAGAAGTCCGTCTGCTTCGCGTGGATAATGAGAATAATCTGAGAGGCATTGGTTCCGGTGGCTTACTGTCTTAAACTCGGACTCTTCTGAATTCCTCAGGAGTTAATGAAGTATATCTCTTGAAAATTCTGCAGAAATAAGCGGTAGTGCTAAATCCGGAACGTTCAATGATTTGGCTTAACGAAAGGTTTTTATAAATATCATTAGCCAGTTCATGGTCACAAAGGCATGCAACTGCCCGCTTATTCACTTCTGATCCTGATGATGATCAACCCGGGAATAAGAATTGAGAGTTAACAGCTGGTTCCCAATCACTCCATCTTGATGATCTTTTTGCTATAGACATTGCCATCAACAGTCACCCTGATGAAGTAGATCCCTGAAGGAAGATCAGTGGCCTTAATGGATCCTGAGTAGGAGCCCGCACTAAATCCATCATCCAGAGCCAACATCAGAGATTGACCCATGAAGTTGCACAATTCAATGATCACCCTTCCCGATTCTTCAAGCCGGAGCTCATAATGGAGCTCAGAGTCGAAAGGATTGGGGTATACACTGAATGTTGCCAGATCCACCAGTGCAGGTCCGGTTCCCACAAGCTCACAAGCATCGCCTATTCCATTATTGTTGGAATCTGTCTGGTCCTGATTGGCTGTCCGGACACAATTATCGACACTGTTGTCGACACCGTCACCATCCATATCTGCATCGCACAGATCGCCAAGGCCATCAAAGTCCATGTCGCCCTGGTCTGGATTGATTGTTGAAGAGCAATTGTCAATAACATTAACAACCTCATCCCCATCAGTATCATTGTCACATGCATCTCCAATACCATCATTGTCGGTGTCGGCCTGGTCAGCATCGGCAAACAAAGGACACTTATCAACGGTATTTAAAAACCCATCACCATCGATATCATCATCACAGGAATCACCAATTCCGTCTTCATCCATATCTTCCTGGTTCGGGTTGTAAGTCAGCATACATATATCGACACTATTTGGAATGCCATCTTTATCGGAATCGATCGTTGGATCCTCGAGCGCTTCTTCCACCGATGGAATCGTAAATGACCATGAAAACGGATCTGCCACATTTCCATAAATGTCGGTCACATTGGATATGGTTACCTCCAATTGATCACCATCATTGAGCCCACTCAATGAAGGAAGCAACACAACCTTTGTTTCGGCACATCCGAATTCAAAATCGATGGCAGAACCTGTTCCGTTGTTTATAATACTGATATCTCCAATATTCAGGGGTTTGATGGATTCGTTAAAGCTTGTGGAAATATCGTCTCCAAAGTTCATCACTCCTCCATTATATGGTTTGTTAAAGAGTACTACCGGAGCAGTCCGGTCCACCGTTACCTCGATGATCTCCGATTCAATTGCGTCGCTCGAACACATGGCCACAGCCTCCAGATAGTAGACAGCATCCACCTGTGCCTCAAAGGAAACATCAACATCGGTCTCTGTTTCACCAATATCTGAACCAGCCAGAATCTGTAGGGTTGTCCAGTCCTGACTCAGGGTCGATACCCTCATGTTGATAGAATTCAGTTTATCCTTGGTATATCCCGAAATCTTAACCGGGACACTATTCCCAGAATTCTGTGTAATGGTGTTGACGATATTATCGGCAGTCAGCGTAATCCCTCCGCAATCTGTCTCAAAGATTGCATTCAGGAGAACCGCATCTTTAATGCTTCCATCGCATGTCGACCTTAAGGTAAATTTCAGATTCCTGAAGACGGAGCTAAAGGGGCCTTTCTTCACTGTAATTGTTGCCTGTACCGATCCTCCGGCAGGAATATCATAAGGTGTTGGAATATTACCCACAACCGGACTGCCCCCAATGGTTATGTAAGCACCATTTGGATTACTAGTGGGATCAAAAACCAGTTCATATGTATTGTCCTCACCACTCTCACTGGTATTGGCCAGCTGAAGTCTGAAGACTGCTTCACCCGCTGGATCATCAACCATTACTGTATAGCTGTCCGCCCTTAACTGAACACCTTCCCGGGGTTGGCTACCGGCTTCCCAGGGACAACTGGTTGTAGCTGCTTTCAGATAAAATGTGGGTGTGCCATACACTTTATCCCTCAGAACATCTACACTCATATAATCACCGAGATCATCATCGGCTAGTGTATAACCGGTCGTATGTTTAGTGGATACACCCCCACTGGTACTGCTGCCCATCTCAAATTTGAAAGAATTTTCATATCCAACTTCAAATCCGGTCCCGGATTCTTCCAGCCCGAATGCGATTTTAAAATCAGTTCCCAGGCTTAAGCTGGTTGTGATTGTCTGGGTAAAAGAGACGGAAGATTCTATGGATGAGCTGAATTCTGATCCTCCACTGATTGAGATATTCTCCACAAACTCTGCTTCGCTCATATTCTTATGATTGTTCTCCACTACCTGACTCCATTCACTGATCTGTTTATCGTAAACCAGGGCAGAATCATTGCCTGCAGCCTTATACAGATCTCTGATGGTCTCCAGTTGAGGGGTCAGTACATCAGTAATGTGGCTTTCAGTATACATGAAAGTAGTTGCAAAACCATCAGGCTCCATGGCCAGGCTAACTGTTTTCTCTGCCTCACAGGTCTCATAATTATATTCAATGATATCGGTTAAGGCGTAGATCAGATTCAACGCCCCGCCAAAATAGACGTCTCCATCATCCCCTGTGAGATCATCATTTCCTGAAGTAGAGAATCTCCGCGTGGTGGTTAAAGAGGTTTCAAGTTTAGATTCTGTGTTAATTCCCATGTCAATAGAGAAACCCCGCTCGGTGGTCAGTCCCGATTCTGTCTCTGACAAAACAAACTGCCCTTTAATAAGCTTAATTCCTACTTTGACAGAACCGTAAATCCGGTTTTCCAAAGTTGTAGCCATACTGATTCCCAGACCAAAGGTCACAGAGGTGCTCTCCTCCATGTAACTGGAGCTTCCATCACCAGGAGGATCATGAAGTATCAAAAACGGAAGTGAAGGTGATACTGTTGTAAAGGTAGAGCTGCGGGGCTTGTGGCCAACAACGAGCACATTGTACTCAACCATATCGCTGTAATTGCCAACATAGGCAGTTGCTGTGAAGGAGTTCAAATAGGGTTCAATGATATTGGGTACCCCGATTTTTATGAGTATTGTATCAATGGCTCCCCCGCTGAACGAAATGGTATCCACCTCCAGGTTATCACCTGTGATATCCTGTTCAATGACAATGTATCCACTTTCAGCATGACAACTGGAACCGTTAAATAATTCATTAACCGTCAGTACAACCTGGTACTCCTTGTTCTGCTCCAGAATGATCTGTTCAGATCCGCAGGTTTCACTCCTGCCCAATATACTTACATTGAGTACAGGCTGGAGACGGTAGGTAAAATCGTGGGTCGCCACCCTGATCTGTTTTGTACTGTCGTATTGTGCTTCTGTCTCCAGGTCAATTGACATGACCGGCACAAAGTAATCCACAACATCACCGGAAGCTACCACTCCTTCATCAGCAGAAGAAAAGCTTAATACCTCAATATTGTATTCCCCAGGAGGTAGTTTCACTTCATAATAACCGGTATCGGTTGTTGTAAGAGTTGTGTCGATACACGCCCCGTTTGTAAAGAACCTTAGCTGGGCCGTACCGATATAGGTATTGCAACTGGCAGAGAAATAGCCATTGACCATATACAATGTGGTATCCTCGAAATCGATCCCGGTGATGTTATCAAGTATTGGGATTTGTTCATACGACTCAGGGTCAAAATGATGACCATCCCGTTTTGGAGTGATGGTATGGTTCCCCGGCTGACTCACAATTGCAGTGTAGCTGCCATTGGCATCGGTGATGTATCCGCGGTCGATTCCGTTTACCAATATGGATATCCCTTCTGCCGGGCATCCTTTATACATGATGGTTCCTTTTACCGATAGCGCTGTTGTATCCTTGAAGTTTACTGCTGATTGCTCAGGATAGCTGGCCGATAATGTTTTGGTCAGTGTATCCGGATCAAACATATGATTAGCAAACTGAGGGGTCACAATATATTCTGCCCCGTCGGCGCCATAATAAATTGTCTCGTTGAAGTAGCTTCCGTCATCGTGGGCTGTGGTGGCATAGAAAACCTTTTGAACGGTGTCACCGGGCAGGTTGGGTCGTTCAATTTTAATTGTAACACCACCGATGGGATCTCCATAGGGTGTGGTCACCGATCCGCTGATCTTCCCGTTGGGCCTTGAGCGGCCAATGGCATAACCCTTTTGAGAGGCTTCATTAATGGCCTCAATTGAATAATTCATATACAAGCCGGGAGTCAGTCCCTGGTCATCGATATATGAGGCTATGCTGCTCCCCACCTGGTCCAGGTCAATCCCGTTTCGGGATATTTTATACTCCGTTGTCAGATCGGCGGGTTTATCCCAGTGAAGCACTACCCTGCCTACCTCATCATCTGTTGCGGACAGATTAAAGCCAAATGTATTCCCGGAAATAGTGGTTGGTTGTGAAACCCTGTTGGTTTCTTTTAGTTTGGTTGTCACAGTATAGGTGTGGCTCTCATTATACCCAAGCCCCGTCACTGTATATTCAAACTGACCATCATCGTTATCAGTACCCTGTACAGTGGCTATATAAGTTCCACCTTCACGGATCACATATTCAATTTGGGTACCTGCATAAGATGTAGCCCCTCTCCAGGCCAATGTGATCTTGTCCACTTTATCGATTGAAGCCGATTGCCCTCGTGGAGCACCCAGCATGGGGGCCGTAAAGTTAAACCGGAAATTGGGTCCCCAAGGGGTGATTCCACCCACCCACGGTGTTGAGTGCACTGAATTTGTTCCTGCTCTTCCCAGGTAATATATTGTATAATCTACAGTCCCGGTGGTCCATACTCTATATTTAAAATCCTGGTGGTACTCCGTATCCAGGTTGAAATGATATACGAGATCCGTATAATTAAAGGGCCACCATCCAAGATTCATCCCTGACATCCGGATTTTAACATAAGTTTCACTGGTTTCCAGTAACTGGTAAGTCTCAGCCTTCAGTACTTGCTGAAAGCTCATGGATATGAGTGCCAGCATAAGAATTACAGTTTTTGCTTTGCCTGCGTTTCTATTGAAAAAAGTTCCAATAGAGAAATGTGGAGTTGATTGTTTGGATGAAGTCATAAAATGGTGGATTGTTGTTTGGGTAGACAACATAAATATCTCTTTTTGAATATATTCCTTTAAAATACAATAATCATAGGTGTAAAATACAGATTTGAGATGGATGTAATCAACATTTAATTCTTATTAGTGCCGTATATGTATTAGAGGTAAATGATAAGAACAGAGTTTTGATAGAATATACTAAATTGGATTATTTTGTGCGTTTGTACCATTTGGTAAATAGGAGACATTATAGTGATCATCAGTAGTAGAGAATTCAGGGACCATCAGAAGAAGTATCTCGACCTTGTAGATCAGAATGATCAAGTAATTGTCCAGCTTGGCAAGTATTGAGCATATGTGCTTGTTCCTGTAAACGATGTGGATCAGCTTATCAGTCAATGAGGAGTTGATTCAAACGGTTCAAGAAGCCGAAGCTGAGCTTTCTTATGGTAAAACTACTTTGTTAAAGGATCCTGGTATTATATGGAAAAGGATACTTTAGAGATCTCCTCAAAGGCCAGGAAGGAATAGGGAGTCCGGAAGCGTTCAAGTATAGTATGTCTGGTTATTGGTCGTGACAGATTGATAATAAAAACCGGATCGTCTATAAGGTCTATAAAGATAAAAGCAGCTACCCAAACTGCATTCACTCAAACTCCTTCGGCACCCCACAGATCATCTTAAAGGGCTTGTCTCCCTTGTTGCGGTACTGGTGCTTTTCACTCGGATTAACCAATGCAAAGTCACCTGCTTTTAAGGGCGTCTCCTCCCCTGCTTCATTGACCAGTGCGCCGGTGCCCTCGATGATGTAATTCATATGCTCATAGGGATGGTTGTGATAGGGCGTGTGTCCTCCTGGCTCCACAGTAAATACCCGGTATGAATAGACGGGGGTTCCATCATCGCTTCCCAGGGGGAGCTGCCTCGAGGCTCCTACGGCGCCTTCCATATGAACTTCCTTTTTCTCAACTTCGGATAATGCAATAATTTTCATGATGTGTTCTTTTATAAGTTAACCTGTATTATTGATTCTTGTTCAAACTCCGTGTAAGTAAGCGAAATAAGTCTGCCACTGGTGTAATTGGACATAGGTAATTACACCAGGGTCTGGTTATAAAAACGGAAGCGATAAAGAAAATTCCCGTCATGATAAACAGGTAAGTAGCACCAGTAAGACTCAGTGAAACCCCAAAAATTTCATAGTTCAGCTGTACCGGATTTCGATAATAGAGGGCCAGAACTATGGCCAGCCAAGCGACAAATCGCTGCACCCATTTCATCACATGATTAACTTTCTTAGAAAACCTGGGTCTGGCAGCTCCAACCAGCCCAATCCCATCCTGAATACAACCCAGTGGACAGATCCATGAGCAATAGATATTTTTTCTGGTCACCAATAGAGTTAAAAAGAAACCGAATACAAGAATATACCAGTACAGATGATCATGCCAGTCGGGCCAGAAGCCTATCAGGAATAGGTTAATCCTTGAAAGCGTGAGGGGAAGTGAAAACCAGAAACCCAGAATTACCAAACCGGCTACCAGGGTAGCCCATCTAAGCATCTTCTTGTAAGGAAAACTTGTATAGACCCCCACCAGAGCCACCAGATAGAGCAACACAAGGGCGATCTCAGGAATTCCCAGTGAGAATTTGGTTTTAATATCTGCGGGAACCTCAAAACCCAGCTCTTCTTTTGCGATTTGTCGGGACCCTGCTTTAGCACATTCGATAATAGCAATTGAGGTATAGGTAGCCCCAGACACCACATCAGTTCCCTGATCTGAATCAAAAGAGTCTGCATAGGCGGCTCCCTTTAGCTGGCGAATCAATCCTTTTTGAATAACCTTCTTTAAAAATGAGGGTGTTTCACTATGGTTGATAATCTGAAAATCGGTAATGTTGCCTAAGGGATCGATCCTGACGGCTGCCCTTATCTCACCCCCATATCCTTCAGCTCCGACCACAGACATATAGGCCTGAGGCTTTTCACTTTCGCTTCCGGTAATTGTATATCGACCTTCGCCTTCAACCTGTAATATTTCTTTATCAGTAATAAGAGAAGCGATCTCAAGCTCGAAATCGTCTGCCTTTCTTATGAATCCAAGTAGACCTGCAATTGCTATTGTTACCACAGCTATCAGGGCTAATATCCTCTCAGCTCTTCTCTCAGTCATGTTAGGGTGAAGTAGACAGGTAAAAGTAAGCAAATAGGGGGAGAGTACTCACCATTACAGAAGGAATTGGGGACAAATAGCCTCTGCTTAAAAATAGAACTTGAAGCCTATCATTACTTTCTTTACGAAGGCATTATCGTCAATACTTTTCAAATACGTACTATACATATTAAACTGCAGCCCCAGCTCAAAATCATCTGACCCAGTATAGTATATCTTAAACAGGACTAAGTTTGCAGCTCCTCCGTCATTCATCACAAGCGCCGGAGATGTTGAAAGAGCATATCCCAATGCCAATCCAATGGGTACCTCCTGCTTTGGATTGAAATCGATATCACCTAATATACTTCCGGCAAAATAACTTTGCGTAGTTTCCCTTGCAAGTGTTTCACCATACATATAATCCATATTAAATTGAAGTCCATAAGTAGGATTAAATGCATACGCCCCGCGAAGTCCAAGTCCGGCAGTCAATGCAGGGACCTGTTTGATGACGGAGGGGTAGGGTTCATTATTTATTATTTCTTCAAAATATTCTGGAACATTAATAAAGTTTCCTCTAATATTAGTAAGCCTAACTGACCCTGAAAGCATAAACTTTTCAGTTTCTTTGATCCGAACGAGCCAGCCAATATCACCCCCCACCAGAGTATTAACCCCATCTGCCATGATGGTTGACATATCAGCTCCCACACGACCGGCCATTTTTGCAGAAAAAAACAGGGCTAACCATGGAGTGAAACGCTGCTGGTACTGCACATCCAGATCAACATATATTAACTGTCCCGTAAAAGCCAGAATTTCATAGTCTCCAACAGAAATTCCGGGTATTGTTAATACGGATGTAGCACCAAAACCAATATCGGCCTGTACAGAGGTTGAAACAAATGCGCTTCTCATGTAAGAGGTTGAAGGAAACCTGTGTCCATTGAGAATCTGAGTTTTTGAATCAGAGGATGATATAGAAGATGAAGCAGCAGATGAATCAGTTGCTTGTGCTACCACGGAACCCGAACAGGCTGTGAAAATTAGAAAAAGGTATATCATTTTTCTCATCTGCCTAATTTTTAGATTTACTTAAGGGAATTTCAATACCCATCAATATTTTAAAGCCTGCAGTTTTCACCCTGGGGATAACATTGGTATTTAAGGGTTCGTTGGTGATATTCACCAATCCCTGGCTGTATCTCAACTCAACAAATAAGCTGGGAAAACCGACAGGAATACGGATGCCTGCACCAAAATGTATGGTAAAATTCACTTGCGCAATATCCAAGTCAATATCCTGACCCGGTTGGTCTCCAACATCAATTGAACTGTTGAGAAGCATTCCCGTTTCAAATCCTGTGAGGGCATAAAACCGCTGATTGGTACTGGTCACTTTTAGCAAAATGGGCAGGGAAAAATAATTCAGGTGGATCTTGATACTGTCAACAGGTTCAGGCTCTCCCTTTACAGTATAGGTGATTTTTGTGCCTTCCTGACTGTATGAGGGTTGAAAACTCAAATACAAACTTTTGCCAAGTTTAACATCAAGAATGGCCCCAAAATTACCTCCCATCAAATTCGTATAAGTACTATTGGCAGGAGCATCTCCCGACAACTTACTCATGTTTAGTCCCCCAAAGGCTCCAATTTTGGTTTGTCCCATGACAACAGAGCAGGAAAGTATCAAAGCAAGGAAAACAATTGGAAATTTTGATTTATTCATTGGATCACGGTTAGTCTGGTAAATTTACAAAACTAGAATAGAACCCACCAGCCATATCCCAATAAGATATTAGCTTGTTAAAGGGTGTTCGATTGGGTACCCTGTATGCATATCTGTAAGGCGATGTTAAATCGATCCTAATTACCAGATTTTAACAGACTAAAACATCTAATACCGTAAAATAAGGGATTATTCGCTTCGCTCATGAGCTCGCCCTTTGGGCTCGGTTTTCTCCGTGATCCCGTAAGGGGAGACATGCAACACAAAACAAACCCCCGGCTTTCGCCGAGGGTTTGATTTGCTTTGCGGAGAGGGGGGGATTCGAACCCCCGGTACCCTAATCGAGTACGCCAGTTTAGCAAACTGGTGGATTAAGCCACTCTCCCACCTCTCCGGAGTTTGCTTAATATTGCTTTGCTCATTTCAAAGCACGACAAAAGTAAATAATTAGTCCCATTTCTACAAGCCCTATTATTTGATTCGATCCTTAGGTGGTTTATCTTTATTTAGGGAAAAGGAATACCTGGTGTAGATGCCTATAATCACTTGCGAAGCAAGGGACTTAAGCATCGGCCAGGTATCCCTTCGACCCAAAAAAAAACGTCCACCGAAGTGGACGTTAGCTAGTGAACGGAGGACCTCAGATCCTATGTATGTTAATGTTAACCTTGCAACTTTGGCAGGTAGGCGGCAATTAAGCCAACAGCCTGATCTTTCTCAATTTTACGGTCCTTAACCAGAATGGTTTGATCGTGAAACTCTTCTGCGTCAAAACCATCCCTGATGGAGGCACTTTTAAACATGGACTTCCTCACTCCAAATCCATCTTTTGTGCAGTTATACATAAACCAGTATCCGTTGGCATATGCGATATACGATTTACAGTTTCCTTCATCCAGTACGGCGATCTTCATATTGTGAGAAGGATCGTCATAGTATACATTATATACATTGTACAGCTCACCCTGGAAATGATAGACTGCATCGGTTCCGGTTACAACAAAATCACCGGCTGCAGTATTGGTGGTTCCACTAAGGTAAACTTCGGTAGTTTCACCATCGGCGAATACGGCTACGGATACAAATAAAAGAGCTAGAGTAAGTGCTGCGAATCTTTTCAGATAGTTTACTGTTGTTTTCATATTTCAAAGTTTTGTGTTTAACTAATAGTAGATTTATGTCAACATATAAAACAATTCATGTGCCAAACCTCTTATATGTCTGTTTAACTGCCGTTTATGTGCATTTTTAAGGGAATGTAAAAATGGTTAAATTCGCACGAAAATGGACACTTTTGTCCGAATACGGATGAATGTGAACGCCTGTTAATGGCCTGATGTTAAGAATGTTATAAAACGTAAAGGGTCGGCGGTTACCCGCCAACCCTTTATTGGTGAAATCGTACTGTAAAATTTGGTTAGTTCAAGTGGCTATCCTTTTAGCTGAGGAACATAAGAAGCAATCAATCCAACAGCCTGTTTCTTTTCGATCTTACGCTCCTTCATAAGGACCGTCTGGTCGTGAAACTGCTGAGCGTCAAATGCATCCTTTGCCCAGGGATTTGAAAACATTACCTTTCTTACGCCAAAACCATGCTTATTGCAGTTGTAAAAAAACATATACTCCGTCGTAAAGGCCACAAATGAGGTACACTTGCCTTCGGTATTTACTGCAATCTTCATGTTCATATCAGGATCATCATAATAAACACGGTATACTTCATACTCTCTCCCCTGGAAGTGAAACATATCACTGGTGGTTTGCACCACATAATCTCCAGCGGCTGTATTAGAAGAACCTGTTAGGTACACTACTGTGGTCTCTCCATCGGCAAATACAAATGCCGAAAAGAGACACAGTGCGATGACCATCGTCATCAGTCGTCTCAATAAACTAACCTTCTTCATAGCGATTTCTATTTGATTATAAACTAAATGTATTGGAAAAGACAGTAAGTCTCAAATATGATCAACCAACTACATGAAAGAGAATGTTTACTACCTGCAAATGAGTGACAATGACAGTGACCTGGTTTAAGCTGCTTCCCGACCTATGATCAGGTCAACAGCATAAACATCGCCAATGGGTCTGGCATTCAGGTAGTACTTCTTTTTGAAAGAATCGTCAAGAAGTTTGCGAACAGCCTCGATCCCGAGGCCAACATGGGAGTCCTGGGCAAGTTGTTCTGTATTTTCACAGGATCGAACAGAATTCCTCACCTTCAACAGAATCTTGTTATCCTTCACGACCAGGTGGATGGTAATCCATCCGCTGTTTTCGCATTTCCGGATTCCATGCTTGAAAGCATTTTCGATGAGCGTATAGATGGTAAGAGGCGGTATCGATACTCCAGTAGTATCGCCTTTTACCTGGAAGCCCAATAAGAAAGAGCACTCTCCAAGCCAGTTCTTCTCCAGTGAAATATAATCTTCAATGAGCCCGACCTCCTCAGACAACAGGATCTTCTCCTGCATGGAATAAGAAACAACCCTTTCTAATAAATGGGATAACCCAGCAATGGCTTCCGAAGTCTGATCAGATTTCCTGACTGAAAGCGCGTAGAGGTTGTTAAGCGAATTAAAGAGGAAATGGGGCTGCAACAAGCTTTTGAACAGCTCAAGATCATTCCGGCTATCTGCTTGTCGTTGAATAGATTTCGAAACCAAATATTGATTTATAATCATACTTTTCCTCCTCCTTTTGTACCGTCCCTTGTACAATCCACATTAACTTATATGACTTATATCATGTTTCATGCCATCCTATTCATCTGGCTGATTATGTGATATCTACCAAATTATGCATAAAATTAGATTGTGTTAAAATTGTTCGAATATGTACAAACCTGTGCGTTTCGGTACGGTTTGGACTGTAACCACATGTAATATTTTCTTTGCCATTTGATGCTAAGGCACAATGTGGTTTGCTGCAAGTCTAGCACTCTTGGTGTAGAAATGGCAACATATGTCTCATTTTGGAAGAAAAAAACTTGCCGCCGGGGAAGCTACTTATTAAACCTAAAACTTTGAAGTAAGACTGCTGGCGGCAAGTTTGCTATTGACGTGTATAGAGTCAGATCAAATGTAGGATAGAAGATCCACTCCGAAAAACTAATTCAGCTTACAACAACTTTTGCCCTGTTAAATGCATGGGGTGACCTGTAAATGGGATTCCCTTGCGTAAACTAACTTTTTCTGATCATCACAGAACAGCCATATGTATGCGATTCAACAGATATGTCCACCTTTTCCCGGTATATTAATCGGAGTTGTTCCAGTGTTTCCATGCACTCCTCGCTGTTTTTGTCTTTCTCTAATCCATTGCTATTCAGCACCTGGACTGAAATCATATCTGAAAATCCAGAAGCCTCAATATACAGCTCAGGAATTTGGTCCTCATCAGCAAATTTCCTGAAGATCATATCTATGAGTGTGAAAAGGATCATTGTGGGAAGTTGGATCTGTCCGGGATCCCCTGAAATAAAGAACTCTACATCTGGCCTATTCTCTCTGAACAGAGAAACCAGAGATACCAGTTTCTTAACAAGACTTATCTCCTTTGTAAAAAGAGGTTCCTCCTCATCGTTATAGATCATCACATCACTAAGTAGTTCTGATGTGAGCGCTATGGCCCTGGTTACCTCTGCTGACGACTTCTCCACCATCCTGTCAATTTGATCAATGGCGTACAGCAACATCAGGGGTTGCATTTTCGTAACTGTGCTCTCCATTTGCAACTTGAGTTCTGCTTGTTGAAGTTCCTGTTTCCTGATACTGGCCATATACCATTGCCGCACGGAGCGTGCTGCGAGAAAAACCAACATGATATAGAGGTTCCCAAGTCCACTTATAATCACCGCTCCAGGCGACAGATAATCATCCAGCAGGATGGTATCTGTGGGATACCATTTGAAAATGAATTCATGACTAAGCAACAGCTCAAGTACCGAAAATCCATAAAAAAACACCAGAAAGAGAGCCATGAACAGGAGCATATACTTTCGGGAGAAAAAGTAGGGAATGAGTACATATGCCACCAGGTAGGTATGAACTACAAATATGGGCAGGGTAAGCAGGTAGTATGAGAACCAACCCAGATAGACTTCAAATGGCTTACCTAAACTCTTTAAGATCGTGAACCCAACTACCCAGCATATCCAGAAAAGAATATGCCGCATGGGCCTGTGCTGTTCAAATAGGGAGAATCCTTGCTTTATCATGCTAAAGACTCAGATTCAGTTCAACAATATGTTCATTTCTCTTCTCTTTGATGGTCAGCCTGTGACTGTTGGGATACTGCAATTCGAGCCTCTGCTCACTGTTTTCATTGGTACCCCTTTGTCCATTGGTTCTTTTTACTCCTTGATGATCAGATACGGAGTTGGCTGCCCTAAAGGTTAGCCTCGAATCCTTTACTTTCAAGTCAATCCTTATCCAGGAGTTCTTAGGATCCTCTCTTGCTCCATGAACGTAACAATTCTCCACAAAGGAGTAGAGAATCAGAGGGGCAATGGTGAGTCCTTCCACCTTCCCCTCCACTTGAAACGTACTATTTAACCGTTCACCATACCTGAGCTTCTCCATTCCCATATAATTCCGAATCATTTCCACTTCCCGGGATAGCAATACCTCGCTGCTCTTGCTATCGGTAAACAGGTAATGAAGGAGGGATTTGAGTTTTTTAACAGTTGATTTTAGATGCTCCGGGCGATAGATGGATATGGAATAAAGGTTATTAAAATTGTTAAAGATCACATGTGGATCCATTTGATGTTCAATTAGTTTCAGCTCGGCCTCCAGACTCTTCTTCTGTAATTCCAAAATATTTGATTCCAGAATGAAATGATCCCTGGCAAATCGAACCAGGGCGAATATGGCCACTATAAAAGTCATATCTTTTGTATTTACCAGCAATGCCACAAGTGAAAGTGTACTTCCTGTGGAGGTGCTCTCTGGCGCAATGGCATGAAAGAAAATAAAGTCGGAGAAAAAAAACTTCACTAATGAGAGGCACAGACCCGCCGCCATGAATAGCAATACAAACAGGATCACCTTCCGCTTCACCAAAAGTTTAGGAATAAGGAGATAGACAGTCAGGTAAGCATAGCCAAAGAAAAAAAGGGCATTGGTAGATACCATGGCCAATTCTTTCAGAAAGCTATCAGGCTTTTCAGAACTCGAATAAGCTACCCATGAAAACAGCAGCACCATCGAGAGGAATAAAAGGAGGTGCCTGACGATCTTGTGAAAAAGATTTTGGCTGGCCAACAGTTTATACATGGCCTAAATGTAGTCAGGACCGGTTGTATTCCCATTTATTATCAACCAGCTACCGTTTTGAAGCCAGATACCGGCTTCAAACCAATATAATGTCATTTGACTGACATTTTACTGCATTTGGCCCAATTTTATGAGTCATTTACTGAAATGATTTAATAAAAGCTCGTAAATTTACTATGTTCAAACTAGGTTCGTAAGACTGTTTTCATGTGAAGTGAGTAATTAACCCCAATGGAGTGGCAGTTTTGCTATTCAGTATGGCCATTTCAGCAAATAATTTAGAAACATGAAAACAAAATGCCTGATCGTTGACGATGAACCCCTGGCGCGTGAATTAATCAGAGGACACATTCTGAAACTTGAAAATTTCGAGATAGTGGCTGAGTGTGATAATGCCATGAAGGCAATGGAAGCTCTACGCAATCATCACGTGGATCTGATGTTTCTTGATATCAAAATGCCCCAGATGACTGGTATTGATTTCCTGAAAACTCTCAAAAGACCTCCTAAAGTGATTATAACCACCGCATATAGTCAGTATGCACTGGATGGATTCGAGTTGGATGTGGTGGATTACCTGATGAAACCTGTCACATTTGAACGTTTCTTTAAATCTGTAAATAAATACTTTCAATCAGGTAGCCCTGAAAGTGTTGAATTGGAAAGTGGGAACGGAGTGAAAGCTGATGCTTTCATCTATGTGAAGGAGAATAAGAAGGTGATCAAAATCTACCTGAGAGAGATCCATTTCATTGAAGGTTTGAATGAGTATATCCGGATTCATACCGACAACCAAAGGGTAGTGGTGAAAAGTAGTCTTCAGAGCATTGAGAATAAACTTCCATCCGAACAATTCATCAGGATCCACAAGTCCTATATTATCTCAATCCCCAGAATCAGAGCATTTAATGCCACCACCATTGAACTTGAAAATGCCAAATTGAGAATTGGACGCAATTACAAAAATCAAGTATTTAGTGCGCTTCACTATAAACAAGAGATGTAGCATGAAAACAAATTATTGGTGGGCCGGTTTTGGGATACTCCTGTCTGGTGGAGTAAAAATTTCACAGGTAGGCATTACATTTTCAATTGATTAAGGCGATCCATTCCATTTCAAAAACTGAGCTAAACATACATGATTATACTCTAAAATGAATAGGAGACTCCTAAGTTATCAGAAGTCTCCTATTTATATGGAATTAATGTTTGTGGTTAATCCTCTGTTCCGTCATCCCACCAAACACCATTGTAAGGGGTAACATCAGGAACATTCTCCGCATTTCCAGAGATTTCATTTTGTGGATAAGGGAACCTTCTGGGAGTCTCAAAAGGATTGGTTAGTGTTGGATACCCTGTTCGCCTCCATTCAGCATATGCTTCCATTGATCCATATGGCCACAAATGAATGTACTTTTGCCTATAAATCATAGCCAAAGTCAGGTTAGCTGCATCAACGGGTAGAACTTCAGGTTGTGCAATATAAGCGTCGGTTGCTGCCTCATCTACGCCAGCCTGAAGCAATGCAGCATCCAATCCTTCTGCATAGGCTGCAAGAGCAGCAGTTGCATCCGGTGAGGCCTTCCTTAAATGACACTCCGCCTCTATAAACTTCAATTCGGCGTAAGTCATTATGGGTAAAGGTGCAGTTGGATGAATCACAAGATCCGACATCCTGGAATAGATGGTACCCGCCTGATCTTCCTCTGAGGTTCCATTTTGCCCAGGTACATATTCTCCATTTACTTGTGTAATAAATAAAGGGATTCTGGGATCGTTTACTTCAGCCAAGATATCATAGAAGGTAACACTAATGGCATGGTGACGACGTTCATTCTCCTCCTGGTACCAGGTATTTTCGTGACCCAGGTTATTGGACCAATTGTCAAAGGTGAAATCATCAAGTGAAGAAGTAAATCCGTTAGCGGCTGCAGCCAATGCATCTGTGGCTGAGCCTGTTGGATCACTATTGCTTAATCTATTCATATATCTGGCCTTCAGAGAATAGGCTGCAACTATCCACGCAACTGGATCTCCTCCATAAATATAATCCTCACCTGCCGTAGTACTAATATTATCCTTCTGAAGATCAGAAATGGCCTCATCCAAAAGATCCATCATATTGCCATAAATCGACTCCTGGGTATCAAAGACAGGCTTCCGGTTTTCTGCTCCGAGGGTGGCTTCTGTAAGAGGAATCCTACCCCAGGTATCGGTTGAAGCCAGAAATGTATAAGCCTGAAGAACTTTTGCAATACCCACATCTGTCCACTTTCCCTCTTCGCTTCCACCTTCAGATCCTTTTTCTACAATTATTTTTAAGTCTGGATGCAACCTGGGGTAAATTTGAAATGCCCAGCTGTTTTCACTAAGCTGAGAGTTAATATTTGCCCGCCTGTCTGCATCCCGCATCTGCCCGTGGGCACCGCAGGTATGTTCTACAAAGACAGAGCTATACCAAGCAAGGGTAGTACCAGTCACCCAGTAGGGAGCGGCGGCAGTACAACCCGACATGAGCATGCTTATGGGCACATCGGTGGGGTTGTTTGGATCCGTATCGATCTCATCCATGATCTCATCGCTGCAGGAAATGGTGAACAGCATGAGCATAAAAACACTGAATATTGAAATATATTTTTTCATCTTATGGTATGTTAAAAGGTTATTTTAAGACCACCGCCAAAGGACCGTGTATTGGGCAGGGAAACGTATTCAAATGCCCCTATGCCGTTCCCTTCAGCTGTACTTGATTCGGGATCGAAGTTTGGATAGTCGGTCCACAATGCAAGATTCCGTCCATTGGCATATACTGAAATTGAGCTGATAAAAGTATTTGTAAACCAGCGTTGAGGCATGTCATAGCTAAATATTACTTCTTTAAGCCTTAGCAGGGTCTTATCAAAAATTTTTGATTCTTCGGTACCCCACAAGACAGTACTGTAGTAATCCTCTCCTTTAAGGAATTCAATGTCATTGTCTCCCTCAAGGATCAAATCACCTGTGGCGGGATCCAGGTAGCCTTTTGCCGCATTGGGCAGTACCACGGGGGTCTCCCTGTCTTCAGTCTCTTGGGCTGCACCGTAGTTTCTGAGAAGTCCAGTCAAACCACTGGAAATAAATCCTCCACTAGAGTAGAAAAGCTGTGCTGTTAGAGTAAATCCTTTATAGCGAAAGGTATTGGTTATACCGAGATCCCAGTCGGGATTAACCTTGCCCAGAATCTTCTCGTCTCCTCCTTGCAAAGGCATGCCATAAAAGGGATTAGGCTCACCAGCAACAGTCTCTCTGGAATCCACAACAATCCGATCATTATCATCTCTTACATAACCACTACCAAAAATAACCGGGTATGGATGTCCTTCGTAGGCATAAGCTCCCACACTGCTGAAATTCTGCCAACCGGTCTGAACCCTCTCTACTCCTGGAGCCAGAGAAAGAACCATGTTCTCATTTTGCGAGAAATTAGTCAGAATTTCCCATTCAAAACCTCCACTGGATCTAATGGGTACAATTGATAGTATCACCTCATGACCTTTCGATTCCAGTTCACCGGCATTTCTGTATTCCGAACGGAAGCCTGCGGAGGTTGCCAGTGGGACATTAAATATCTGATCGGTCGCATTCACATAATAGTAAGAATAGTCAATCCCTACTCTGTTCTCAAAAAATCTAAGGTCAGCCCCAATCTCATAGCTGGTGATATTTTGAGGCCTCAGTTCATTTGAAAGTAGGGTTGATTGAAGCGTAAATGCAGGATATCCCTGATATGGGAATGAAAAATCATTATTCAGGAATCCACTACCGAGAGCCTCGTTGTCTTCCTTGGCAGTATACAAAGTCCGAGTGGCATATAGTGCTCCCGCCTGTCCCATCTGAGAATAGGAAGCCCGTATTTTCCCAAATGGAAGTACCTGCTGATCTTTCATGAAATCAAGTTCTGTGAACACAAAACCTGCAGATACAGAAGGGTAGAAATAAGATCTGTTTCCAGAAGGCATATTAGAAACTATATCATTCCTCCCTGTAACAGTTAAGAAAACCATGGAGGCATAATCCACTGTAGCGCTTCCAAAGAATCCAACTACCCTTTGCTGAGTAAGCTCCATAAATACGGTTTGGGCTCCAGTATTGGAGATGTGGTCAAATCCACCAATGGTAATATTGGTACCTGTCATGGTATGTGTTTTGGTTGTAATATCATAGAACTCGTTTCCGAGGACGGCATCCAGCCCAAATTCTCCAAAATCTTTGGTAAATGTGATGGTTGCATTGGAGTTCAGTTCCTGCCGTTGGTAGGTATAATCATCGACTTGACCAGCTGCAGGCTCCATGCCAAACTCCGGATATCCCCGTCCCTGGCCACCTGAACCAAGTGAAATTACTTCATGCCCGGTGGTTAAGAACCTGTCAAGACCAATCCGGTAGTTAATACGCATCCAATCAAAAGGTTGAAAGCTGATAGAGGTATTACCAAAGAACCTTTGGGTGAGTTCATTATAATTATTATTCTTCAGAGCCCAGTAAGGATTGTCCATAGCAAATCTGTAGTGATACTGCTGATATGGGTTTTCCGCTCGCTCAAAAGGTTTGTTAGTCAAATCGTAAGTCCGGGGTGCAAAATAGACTGTAAAGAGCGGATTCGCCAGGTTACTTCCTCCGGGTATCTTATCTATGTCCACACTGGAAACATTTGCCGATACTGAAGCTGACCATTTGTCACTTAAATCGAAAAACCCATTAAATTTGGCATTGTTCCTGACCATTCCGGTGGTCTCAATAATCCCCTTCTGGTCGGTCCTGCCAGCACCCAGGCTATAGCGGGCATTCTCGGTTGCAGAAGAGATATCAACCGAATTGGTAAATGTGTACCCATTCTGGAAAAAGTCCTCTTGGTTGTCATATACCGCTGGTACCTGCGGTGGAGGATTGCCATCAGAGGTCTCATATGGATTATCAAATAATAAATTGTCTGCCTGACTCTGATAATTTTGAAGTGTGTCAATCCTGGGACCCCATGATCCGGATGACCATAGATTTAAGACTCCTCCATTACCCTGGCCATAAGTAGACTGTAGATCGGGTAAACGGCTGATTCTATCTGTAGAGAAGCTACTATTCACAGTAACTAGTGTTTGTTTACCAGCAGCTTTAGCTGCAGAACCACTTTTGGTGGTGATAACAATCACTCCGTTAGCAGCCCTCAATCCATAGAGAGCCGAAGCAGTGGCTCCTTTTAAAACCGAAATGGTTTCGATATCTTCAGGATTCAGGTCAACAATCCTGGATGAGGGATTGGTGCCCTCTCCCACATTTTCCATAAATGCTTTTTCAGAGGCAATAGGCATACCATCCACCACATAAAGGGGTTGGTTGGATCCTGTTAGAGAGACATTTCCCCTTATGGTTACATGAGATGTTGCCCCAGGCATTCCACTGGACTGCTTCACATTTACCCCAGCAATTTTCCCCTGGAGTGATTTGGAAACATCCATATTTTTAGCCCCTGAAATCTGATTGGCATCAATCTCCTGGACCGAATAACCCAGGGCCTTCTTCTCTTTCCGGATTCCCATGGCGGTGACAACTACCTCATCAATCTCCAAAAGGTCCTGCTCCATGGTGACATCAATAATTTGATTATTTCCAATCACAACTTTCTGAGGAAGTAATCCAACAAAACTGAAGACTAATAATTCTCCATCCTGTGGAACGTTGATTGCATATTTCCCATTCACATTTGTGATGGTTCCCACAGAGGTCCCTTTTACAGCTACAGAGACACCAGGTAGGAGTTCTCCGTCTTCGGCACCGATCACCGTACCGGTGACTTCCCGGGCCTGTCCATAAAGGAACATGGTTCCCAGCGCCATAAATAGCAATAAGCTGACTAATCTTTTCATAGATTCAGATTTAGATTTGGTTTAACGTTAAAATTTCAAACGGAAGAAAGCAGAAAGCAATGTGGAAATCTAATTATATCAAGCAATGGCTGCTTGACAGGGTCATTCGGTCGGTTGAAATCCGCTTTTATCCGTTCACCGGGTCTAAGCTGTAGTTAAAGGGGTTTCTATGCGCCATAGACTGACAGCCGCGACATTTTAGATGGGTATTGCCATCTTTGGTGGGGGTCAATGGCCTTTTGTGAAGGGTCAATCAATGTACTTTACCCATCCTGCCCAGGACCAACATCCTTAGAACATGCAAGGAACTACCTGATACCCATCTTAAATATTTTGATATATTTACAAAGTTGTATACCTAAACTAACCACCATGCTAATCCTGACCGACTACATTATTATTGTGGCTTATTTTCTTGTGATCCTTCTTGTTGGAGCTCTCACCGGGCGAAAACAGGAAAAAGAAGACTTTCTGATTTCTGGTCGAAAGCTCACCTCCTTGCAAGCTACAGCTACTATCTTTTCCAGCCGAATAGGGGCAGCTATATTGCTTACCTACACTGCACTGGTCTATATGTATGGAATGGGTGCTCTCTGGTACTTTGTGGGCTCTGTTTTTGGATTGTTTGTTTTCTACTTTTTCGGACTAAAAGTCAAAAAGATCGCAGATAAGGAGAAGTTCTATACCATGCCTGACTTCTTCTTTTTTCTGAAGGGGAAGTTTGCCGGCTATCTGGCCACTCTTATTACAATCATTATCATGTTTGGATGGGTTGTACTCAATTTTACTGCAGGGGCCAAGCTGGTTTCAGAGTATACGCCCATCAGCTACGATCTCTCTGTAATCATTGTGGGGGTCATCATCCTCCTCTATCTGATTGCCGGAGGATTTGATGCCGTCGTAAAAACCGATATCATTCAAACCTTTGGGATCTTCCTACTCTTTGTGCTGATGATGTACCTGCTGAGCACCACCAGTACCAAGCCGGAAGTGATATTTATGGACCTGTTCAAAATCCCGGTCATGCAGCTGGTCAGCTTCTTCCTTGCAGGATTCTTCATTCCCATGGCTTCCCCAGAACTCTGGCAACGTGTATATGCCATTAAGGACAAAACGCATTTCAGACGCAGTATATTCCTCTCCTCCATATTCTATATTATAGTTGGTTTTATTCTTCTCCTGATCGGATTGGTCATAAGGACCGATATACCCGACATCGAAGCCGACACCTCCCTGATTGTAGGATTCAGCAGACTGTTACCGGTGGGACTGGCAGGTCTCTCCGTGGTAATTATCTACTCTTCGGTATCCTCCTCGGCCGATACCTATATGTTCACAGCGGCAGCTTCTGTAACTCAGGACTTTTTGGAAAAGTCAGGTTTAACCAAGCAGGGCAACCTTCGCAAGACCATGCGCTGGAGCATGGTAGTTTTGATGATTTTAGGGATCTCTATGGCCCTGGTACTGCGCGATATTGTGGATGCCACCTTCTTTTTTGTATCGCTCACCATGTCCCTTGGTTTGCTGGTCCTAGTGTTGTGGATCGCCCCAAAGATCAATCGCCTGAGTGTAAATCTTTCGATCCTGTTTTGCCTGGTGGGTGTTATTGTACCCGCCATCATATATGGAATCTCTGAGGATCTGGTGATCTGGGCTTTTGCTTTCTGTATAGCAGGGATAGTGATCGGCCTGGTTGTAGAGCAAATTAAAAAAATTGCCAGTCGCGGGAAATGATCTCCCAGAAGAAAACCTCTTGCTAACAATACAAAATGGGAGTAAACTTTGTGGTTTACTCCCATTTCACTGAATGATACCCATAGCCATCAATCAGTGCCGAGCTACAGTTATTCTGGCTGGCTCCTCCGATACGATCCCAAGGATCTGTATTCGGTGAGCCCTGGTTCTCAGCCCGTGTTCCATAGAACACTGACTTGCTACCGTCCTTTCACCCAGTGACAAGCACTGAATTTCCGGGACTGGCTCCTGAAGGCCTCTGCAACGTCCGGTTCTAACGATCTGTCCGTTGCCAGAGTGAGAATGCTTAGTGGAACCCGCAAGGATTCTTTTTGGCTCTTCAGCCTTTCGGATCAACCTTTTAAAGACCATCCAAGAAGGGATCTGCGATTGAATACACCAGAAAACACTGTTTCGAGGTATATGCCTGGCTCTGGATGAATCTCCGGCTTGGGTTTAACCCCTTTGCCGGCCGCTTCGCTAACCGATCCCTTTCGGAATGGTTCACTACATCGGGCGAAACTTCAAGCAGCCTGTTATCTCTTACTCGGTCCAATAAAAATAGATGATCATGAAGTACAAGTCAAGAAAGTTGGGCAATTCTCTATTCACAAATAATACACAATGGTTATTAACAATTTGTTAATAACCCTTATTCCAAGACAGTATTGCCCGGCATAAGAATAAGCTTGATCTATCAACAGGTGTTCATATTTTTAAATGAACATAAAGAGATGTTTATCCTCGCCCCCGTACCCCTAACTAATGACTAAAATTCGTAAATTTACTTACCTAACGAGCTACCATGAGTCTGATTAAACACAGGATATCCACAATACTACTGGCACAATTACTTATTCTGGCAAGTGCCAGCGGTCAGCAAATGTACGAGATGAAATTCGCTGGAAAACTTGCCGATATTCAGGGCAAAGCGATCTGCAACGAAGCTTTTAATCTGTCAGTTCAGCTTACCAGGGAAGGGGATTATAATATATTATTCGAAATCGATACCAGTGCTTCTTCTGACGATGAGGGGTGGTTTGAATATACAATCGGTGAAATCTCTCAGTATTTGCTCAAAGAGGATGGGCATACACGCCCGGTGGTAATAAAGATGGAACTTTTTCCCAATGAAAAAACAAAATGGATGAAGGAGGGTGAAGACTTTATGGTCTCTTACACCCTTAAACCGGTCCAAGACAGCATAAACAACCAACTGATAATGACCCGGATGGAAGGATCAACTCTATTAAAGCATATGGAGGATCAACTCCTAGCCTTTAAAGATTTGGATCCCTTCTCCTATTTACTGGGTGGGTTTCTGATTACGGATCACCCGCCCATGGGTGATCAATCCACAAGCGATCTTAAGCAGTGGCTTTCCCCCGAAGATCAGGATATTGAAGGCGGGGTATCCCGGGGTGTTAAAGGGAGCTTCCCATCCGGAGGATACAAACACAAAAAGTAACTACCTATTTATCCTTATCATTATCCTTATCCTTTGAACCGAGTCTGTCCGTAGACCGCTGTGTGCCTTTGGAAATGGAGTCCCTCATGGTGGTGTCTGCCTCTATGTTTTTGAACTTATAATAATCCATGATCCCCAGGTTTCCTGACCTGAAAGCTTCAGCCATCGCAAGTGGAATTTCAACTTCGGCTTCGATTACTTTGGCCCGTGCTTCCTGTGCCTTGGCTTTCATCTCCTGCTCGGTGGCAACTGCCATGGCTCTTCGCTCTTCGGCTTTGGCCTGAGCAATGTTCTTATCTGCATTGGCCTGGTCCATTTGCAAGACAGCTCCAATGTTTTTCCCAATGTCTATATCTGCCACATCAATGGATAGTATCTCAAATGCAGTTCCGGCATCCAGTCCCTTCTCCAATACCATCTTAGAGATATTATCCGGATTTTCCAGGACCTCCTTATGGGACTTTGATGAACCAATGGAGGAGACAATTCCTTCACCAACCCTTGCCAGAACGGTCTCTTCTCCTGCACCACCCACAAGTTGCTTAATATTGGCCCTGACAGTTACCCTGGCTTTGGCTATCAACTGGATGCCATCTTTTGCAACAGCAGTTACCGGAGGTGTGTTAATCACCTGTGGAATCACCGACATTTTTACGGCTTCAAGTACGTCACGACCTGCAAGATCGATAGCTGTAGCCATCTGGAATGTCAAATCAATATTGGCTTTGCTGGCCGATACAAGCGCATGAATCACCTGCTCCACATGACCACCAGCCAGATAGTGTGCCTCCAATTCATCCCGCTTTATATGATCCAGACCCGCTTTAAAAGCTTCGATCATAGATCTGACTATAACCGTTGGTGGAACTTTCCTCCATCGCATCAAAATCAATTGCAAAAGAGACATTTTCACACCCGACAGTAAGGATGTAAACCACAATCCAATGGGGATGAAATACAAGATTATCCAGAGGCCAATTATACTGGCCACTACAATTACAATCCACGAGTAAGTAAATTCCATAATATTCTAATTTTTTATTGGTTTCACACTGATTCTGGTCCCTTCGATTGAGACAATTTCTATTTCGGAATGCTCATCAACATACCCTTCTGTGGATTTGGCCTCCCTGACCAGGTCATTCACAAGAATCTTTCCCATGGGGGCCAGCCGGGTCAGTGCAGTACCCAGATCACCTATTTTGACCTGGTCTTCGGTTAAATTCTTATCTACAGTTCCTTTAATATCTGTCTTCAGCATCAACCTGTTCCACGTTCTGGTCCTGAGCGACATTGCAATTACAAAAACACTGAGCAAAATGGTTCCGATTAAAACCCATGACCCTGCGGTCGCCCCAAAATCATTAAATGCCTTGTATACACCAAATACAGTAAGTACAAGCCCTCCAATCCCTGCAACAGTAACTCCGGGGACCAGCAGGAACTCTATCACAAACAGAAGAATTCCAAGAACAATAAGTATGATGATTACAGTCATAGTTGAATTCTAATTATCCACAGAAGCCTTAAGCCCTTTGGATATCAGCTGAAAACGCAGCTCTTTCATATCGGTAAAATTACCTGTCCTTACTTCGCATTTCCCCTTATAATGTGTGATCGTAGCACATTGCTCTGCCTGAGTCATCGAATGATCACAAACCTCTACCAGTGTTTCCATCACATAATCAAATGTGTTGATGTTGTCGTTATGAAGTACAAGAATCGCCTGGTTCTGGCTATCTGTTTCCTCAGAACCTATTTTCTGTGGCCGACTGGTAAAATTACTATCCATAAGGCGATGATGACACTACTGCTCAAATATATAAAAATTATCCTTTAGTGAAAGCCTCATTCAAGCTCTTTTGCTTTTTGAGTTGATACAATTTTTTTATTGTACCAGGCCACAATGAATGCATCCTCATAGCCGTGGGTCTTAATCATCGAAAGTGCAGCAAAGGCATCGTCATAATTAGAAAACTTCCCTGCGTAATACTTCACGATACCACGTTCATTCAAATGAATACCTGTTATAGGGCTTAAGCCCTGAAATGCGTCAGGTTCCACTTCGGAGCCAACAGCTCCAATCTGTATCCGGTAGTGCACTCCTGAAGGCAAGGGCACATCCATGGGTATGGGATTGTTTGCGCTGTAAGGTGAGTGATCCAGAATTTCAAATCCACTGGGAAAGATTATAATGGGTTCAGCATTAACGGGAGGCAGAGCTACTTCGACAGCAGGGGGGTTAGTCCGGGATGGATTGATATTCGTATATCTGTAGATAGTCAGATCTCCCATCACAGTATCCACTTCAATTGTTTCCGGGATTTTCCCTGTATAGAACTTATTAAGGGCTTCTCGTTCTTCCTTCATTCTTGTGTAGAGTACTTCAGCCATTAACTCCTCGTCACGGGCTTTCTTCTCCCAGAGCATAATCTGCTTTTGCCAAACCCAGCGGTCATTCGGATCGTCTGAGTCCTCTATCAAAAAACGTGCATTGGAGACCAGGTTATTCAGTGAATCCGAATTCGCCTTGTGCCTGAGGGCCTTCACAAGCAAATACTTTTGTTCCGATACAACCCTTTCTTCCGTCAGAACAGTCACCTCTGTGATGGCTGGTGGGATATGCTCCATGGCCTTCATCTCTTTAATCTCAGCCATGATATCTCCGGCAGCTCCCCCAAGAGAAGCGATCTCTTGTAGCATTTTGAAATCATTGGGACCTATTTTTTTCTTTGGTTCAACCAAATGTACTCTATACACTGTAACAGTGCTGTCGGTACCCTCCCGTGAAGAAAAAAACATCACCATCCCCAGGTCTGAGCCCGGAAGCAGAAGAAATTCATCCATTGCAGAGTTTACCGGAAAGCCGAGGTTAGCTGGTTCCGACCATTGATCTCGCTCTTGATCATAATGCGTCCTGTAGAGATCAAATCCTCCTACACCCAACCTCCCATTGGAGGCGAAATAGAGATTGTTTTCGATGGGATCAAAATAAGGCAATACTTCATCTCCCTCACTGTTCAGAGGCTTGATCTCTTCGGGATCTCCCCATGATTTTCCCGAACCTTTTTTCACCCTGAATAGCTGTGTCCCTCCTTTCTGATTCCTGCCATAACCGGAATAGTAGATATAATCACCCCGTACAGAATTTTTAGGTACAAATACAAGGCTGGTCAGACCTTTGGGGTCTTCGTTGGCATGAAAATAGGCAGCTGGTTTTCGCTGTAGCTGACCTCCCTTCATTTTAATCTGAGAGAATTGCAGGGAATCAAAAAGATCAATGAAGGTAACATTCATCACCTCGTAAGGATTATATGTGCCTGTAATCTCGGTAGCACTTTGGGTGGTTTCCATCAGAAAGGACGGATTGTACTCCTTTGATTCCTGCCGACTGGCTTCAACTTCAAAACGTCCGTAGTACTTTCTGGCTTCAGAAAAGTTATAATTGCGATGATAGGCTTTCCCCAGGTAGTAATACACATCCGAAGGAACACCCTTAGTGGATGCCCCATAAAGGAACTCGATGGCATCGCTAAGGTCTTCATTCAGTTCCACCAGGCAGATGCCCAGGTGATAAGAATTTAATGCATTCTCGGGTTCGGCTTCCATCAGCATCCTGAAGCCAGGAAGAGCTGATCGGAAGTCACCTTCATTCAGACTGGTCACGGCTTCGGTTTGCAGCTGCTGCAGGTTAGACTCAGCATCCTGACTGAAGAGAGGATTTTCAGTGATCAGTAACAGGATTCCTATGAGACAAAAAAAGGTTCTTACTGTTGGATTAAACATAATGCGATCAGAGCTGTTTTATATTCAAATTTAATAATAAAATAAAGCAATCAAGGAGTCCCAATTGTTAATAAACAGGGTTCTCCCAAGACTGCTCATTTGAGTCAAACTTCGTACATTTATAAAATAATTTTGCTATGCCTGAATTGAAAGAAGGAGACCTGGCACCTGCTATTAAAGCAGTGGACCAGAGTGGTGAATTGATCACCCTTGAAGAATACAGAGGTAAGAAGATCGTGCTCTATTTTTATCCCAAGGACAACACTCCCGGTTGTACTGCCGAGTCGTGTGACCTGAGAGACAACTATTCACAGTTTATTGAAAAGGGATTTGAGGTGATTGGAGTAAGTGCAGATAGTGAAAAATCTCACCAGAAGTTCATATCCAAATATAATTTACCTTTCAGGCTGATCTCTGATGAGGATAAAAAAGTGCTGAAGGACTATAATGCATGGGGTGAAAAAAAATTGTATGGGAAATCATACATGGGGGTCCTCCGTAAAACATACATTATCGATGAAAAAGGGTATGTTGAAAAGATTATTGAAAAGGTCAAAACCAAGGACCACAGCAGGCAGATATTTTCTGAATTATCACATTAATCAATAAAATAGCATGAGTAAAGGAAATACCAATGGAAACAACCAGGAAAAATTGAAAGCTCTTCAACTGACTCTGGACAAGATAGAAAAAGGGTATGGCAAGGGAGCCATTATGAAATTGGGAGACAATGCCATTGAGGATGTGTCTGTAATATCCTCAGGATCGATAGGACTTGATGTGGCTTTGGGAGTGGGAGGTTACCCCAGGGGCCGGGTTATTGAAATCTACGGGCCTGAATCTTCAGGTAAAACGACCCTGGCCATTCACGCCATCGCTGAAGCCCAGAAAGCAGGAGGAATAGCAGCATTTATTGATGCGGAGCATGCCTTTGACCGCTTTTATGCCAAAAAACTGGGAGTGGATATTGAAAACCTATACATTTCCCAGCCCGACAATGGGGAACAGGCCTTGGAAATTGCCGATCACCTCATCAGGTCAGGGGCCATTGATATCGTTGTCATCGACTCTGTAGCTGCACTTACCCCTAAAGCTGAGATCGAAGGAGAGATGGGCGATTCCAAAATGGGATTACAGGCAAGGCTAATGTCTCAGGCACTCAGAAAGCTTACAGCCAATATTAGCAGGACCAATACCACCCTCTTTTTCATCAATCAACTCCGTGAAAAAATTGGAGTGATGTTTGGAAATCCTGAAACCACTACGGGTGGAAATGCATTGAAGTTCTATGCATCAGTTCGCATCGATATTAGGCGGATCGGTCAGATCAAGGATGGTGAAGAAGTACAGGGGAACCGCACCCGGGTAAAAGTGGTAAAGAATAAACTGGCTCCTCCCTTCCGCAAAACAGAATTTGACATTATTTATGGACTAGGTATCTCTAAAACAGGAGAATTAATCGACCTGGGCGTAGAGAAGGAAATTTTGAAAAAAAGCGGATCGTGGTTCAGCTATGGTGAAACAAGGCTTGGACAGGGCAGGGATGCTGTGAAGAATCTGCTGCGGGATAATCCTGAGCTATCAGAGGAGATTGAAGCCAAAATTAAAGCTGCCATAATGGGTACTGAGAAATAGTATCCATGCATATAATTGATTTTTTGTATCTTGGGGATGAACCCCCAAGATTGTAGCAGGCATGAATTTTTTGCTTCATTTCATTTTTATTGCGGCGTTTCTTCTGATTTATATCATTGCGATCATCATCTTGAAACCATTTCGGATCCACCGAAAACGCCCCATGTCCACAATCTTTCTTAAGGCCAGTTACCTGGTCTACCTGGCCTGTTTCCTGCTTATGGCCTATTTGATCCTCTTCTTTTCAGCGACCGCTGAGCCCTCAGAAGATGTGGACGAAGAGCGAATACTAAACCTGCTAACGGTTTTCAGCGTGCTGGCATTTTTTATTCCGAACATAGGGATTATGATCCGCCGGAGAGTATCCAACTGGCGTGTCGCATACAATTATACAGTAACTGCATTAAATATTCTGATTTCGCTTGGGCTGATATGGTTCATTCTAGATATGCCCTGGCAGTTTAAGTAGCCTCCTTATTATGGAATTTCTAAGGCTTAATGATCTTTATGGCCATTTCGACCTTATCCTCCATGGGAAGCTGACCTTCGATCCAATGGATAGTTAGCCCTCTGCGCTCCATTCCTCTGAAATAGGTCATTTGACGCTTGGCAAACTGGTGAATGGCCGTATTTAGTTTATTAAACATATCCTCATAGGTCAGCTCCTTCAGAATGTATTTACTGACCCATTTGTACTCAAGTCCATAGTATTCCATCTTCTCTGCTGAGACTCCCTCAGCCATCAATCGTTCCACCTCCTCAACCATTCCGTTCTCCAATCGTTCTCTAAGGCGATCTGTAATTCTTTTTCTTCGCATGGTCCGCTCAAATCTGATTCCCAAAATGATTGGATTCAATTCTCTCTCCTTTTCATCCTCTTCGGGCTGAGTGGCCTGAAATATACCAATCTCTATGGCCCGGATCATGCGTTTTCGATTCCCGGTATCAGTCACATTATGTAGTGGTCCATAGAGCCTGAGGATCCCCTTCAGCTCCTCAAAACTCTTAAGCTCCAAATCTGCCCTCAAAGGGTCATTTACAGGTACATCAATCATTTTGTAATTTCGCAGTACGGATTCGATGTAGAGCCCTGTTCCGCCACAGAGAATGGGGGTTAGATTCCGGTCTGAAATATCAGTATAGGCTCCTAAAAAATCGTGCTTAAAAAGATATACATTGTACTCATAACCAGCTTCCATCAGATCGACCAGGTGAACTGGGATTCGGACATTCTCAACCATATAGTCGGCATAATCCTTCCCCGTCCCAATATCCATTCCCCGATATACCTGCCTGGAGTCGGCGCTTATTATTTCGCCTCCCACGCCAAAAGCCAGGTTTGCAGCAAATGCTGTTTTCCCTCCAGCGGTGTGCCCCAGGATCGTAATCAGGTCAAATGGGTTCTTCTCCATGAATCAAATATACCTCTAGATTTGAAATTATAAAACACAAGCTGTTTTTTATACCTTTGATCGCTTAAATCAGCATGTCGAATCAAATCAACATAAGGAATAAAAAGGCTTTCCATGACTATGAAATCCTGGAAAAATATGTCGCCGGGCTTCAATTACTTGGAACGGAAATTAAGTCCATTCGTCTGGGTAAGGTGAGTCTGGGAGAGGCATACTGCCTGTTCGAAGGCAAAGAACTCTATGTGAGGGGCATGCAAATTTCTGATTATGCATGGGGAAGCTATAACAAACATGAGCCTGGCAGGGACCGTAAACTACTGTTGACCCAGCATGAGTTAAAAAAGCTTAAGCGCAAAACCCGTGAAAGTGGTCTTACCATTGCAGCTCTACGTATGTTCATCTCCGGATCAGGTTTTGCCAAACTTGAAATTGGACTAGCCAGAGGCAAAAAGGAGTATGATAAGAGGGAGACCATTAAGAGAAAGGATACCCAACGCCAGATGGAACGCCTTAACAGAATCAAATAGCACTGAGTATTAGTTACTACCCACTGAGTACTATCATTGGGAGAAGAAAAACTCATTGACTTGCCTCAATTCATCCAGGCTCAGGTCCAGTTGAAAATCAAAATACTGATCGATGGTCTTTAACAGTTCCTCAAAGGATATATATCCATCCCCATTCGAATCCAGGGGTTTATAGCGTTCTGGAATCTCGGAAGCTGAGGCGAGCCTGTAATTATTTACAATAAGGGTCATGTAGGCATCCACCTCATCGCGAGGCATGGCGATATTTCTATGTTGTATGATGCTCAAAAATTCCTCTTCAGTGACTGTAACTCCCTCGTCATCAACCCATGCTCCCGGTTTGGTGTTTGCTTCCTGATCCAGGTAATCAGCCACCCCATCCAGGTCACTGTCATAGGCACAACCCGCCGAATCAACCGCAATACCAGCGGGCGTTCCAGGGCAATGGTCAAACACATCAAGCACTAAATCGTTATCCTCATCTTCAAAAAAGAGGGGGTCAAAGTCCAGATCAGCATAGAGCAAGTCCACCTGTCGGACAGCCGGTTTGGAGAAAAGGTCAAAGTGTACAGACAGATGGGTAAAAAGGTAGCTGTCATTGCCCTTATTTCCCTGGATGCTGGTCCCTTCATAGGCCACATTATCCAGAAAATCTGTGAGGGTATGGTGATAGGATACGCCCAAACTGAAAAATGCCCGTTTATCAATCCTGAAATGGAATCCGGCCGAAACAGGTATGGAGAGGGCCCACTGGTTGTAAGCGCCAAGACCAAACTCTTCTCTCTCTTTGAGGCGAAGGTCCGTCTCATAGCCGTAATCCCTGTACAACAGGTTTGAAGCACCCCCGGTTTCCTCCATGTCCCTGATGGTACCATCTGACCAGTAATAATAAGTGTTCCCACTGGCATCTTTCAAATCCCCTTTGGGGCTAAAAACAACAGTCTCCAATCCCAGAGAGAGATAGGGTCTGACCAGGGCCTCCTTTGGAAACAGATGGCCAAATCGATACTCCACATTTACCCCTATGGCAGATAGGGAGGTTTTAAAGTTCAAATTACGGCTAATGTCGGAATATGAATATGAATTCCCGCTGATCTGGCCCTGGAAATAGTTGAAGTTCGCCACAAAATTATGCTTCTGGCCCAGGAAGGATGAGACACCGATCATCACACCCGGATCCCCAATGGAAGCTGTCTTCTGGCTGTTCTGTACATCTCCAAGAAAATTCAAGACTCCATAGGAAAGTGAAATCACCGGTTTGTAGACCGCATGTTCGATGGTATCAAAGAGTTGGGGTAATGAATCCTGGGGTGTCTCCTGGCCGCATACCAGAGATGGAACCAGGATGGCTGCCAGAAATAAATATCTGTATGGGCGTGACCTAAACAAGGCTGCAGAAAAAGATTAAGGGTCTCATTTTGTTAAGGGGACTGGAACCCTTCTACCATCCCGATATGCCACCACAAAAGGTCCATCCACTGTTTCGAAACCCTCCATCCTCTTCCTGTAAGCTTCAGCTTCGTTGTAATCCCGGAAGGAACCTACAGTGTATTTGTACATTCCATCAATCTCTTCAACCATTGCCTCCCTATCCACTCCTTCATTCCTGAATTGGGTCTTAGCATCAAAAGCTGTCTCTACAGCGATGATCTGAACCCTGTAATAGAATCCAGGTTCAGCTGTCAGGACCTTGGTGTTAAGGATATACGTATCCGGACCGGTTTGGGTTTCAGGTTTTGGTTTCACCACCGGATCGGGAGGCTTCTGCTGAACCACTGTTTGTACTGTGCGACCCGCATCACTTGGCACCTTCCCTGTTGCCAGCAGGAAAGTCCTTTCACCCATATCCAGGTCATTAAAATTCACATCTATCTGCTTCACCTCACTCAGCTTACTTTCATCACCCTTGGTATGCGTAAGCCGCCCGCTTAAGATCATCTCTCCCTGTGGCCGACTGTCTATAGGTACCAGCTTATACACTACCTCAAACACCGGATCCTCCGGAAGAGTCATCCAGATAAACTTGATGGTTGAAGGAGCAAGTGTGGCAATTCCATTATAAGAGTTCACCTCTTCAAAGAGATAACCGGAGGGAATAGTTTCCTCAATTTTAAGGTATTTACTTCCTTCGGGAGTGCTTACAATCAGCTTCACTAAATATTCTCCTGAAGCTTGAAGAATGGGCCTCTGCCTGACCGCCATTGCATATGGTTCTTGCTCCGGGCTTAACGGAGTGATGGCTCTGCCCCCTTTAAAATTCTTTATATCGACAATCAAAGCCGGGTCAAGGGTGGAGCTGGGTATGATTGAGATCTCATCGGATTGATCAAAATTCAAAAACTTTCTTTCATCCTCCACTACATAGGCAAAGACACCTCCAAGGACAAATGATCCCTTAAGCCTTTCATCCACCCTGATTTTGTAGGAAACAGTTACAGCATCTCCTTCAGGCAACTTAAGCCAAATAATCCTGATTCGCTGGTTGTCAAAACTGAAATCTGCATTGGGCGAACTCACATTAACCGCTGATAATCCAAGTGGAAGATCCTGAGAAAAGCGCGAATAATCAGTGAGCCCTCCTTTGGTGATTGTCACCGCAACCGTAAATTCCTCGCCTGCATTTACCTGGTTTGGATGATCTATGGATATCTCCACATTTTGCGCTTTGAGCGGAACACCAAAGCAAAATAAAATCAGGACGAGACAGCTTATAAGATACTTCATCATTAGAACAGCTTAATATTTAACACAAAATACAAATTAATTTAAAACAAAAGCTCCTGAATTACTAACACTTGCAAGTGTGAAAGATTAGAAATTCGGGCTTAACAAATACTTCGAGTAGAATTCATTTATTACCCCTACTGCCTCATCTGCGGTGTCCACAATTTCAAAAAGATCCATATCCTCAGGGCTAATGTTCTTTTGCTCCTGTTGAACCACCGCCTCAATCCATTCAACCAGACCCTTCCAAAAATCTCTCCCAACCAGCACTATTGGAAATTTTCCAATCTTTTCTGTTTGAATCAAAGTTGCAGATTCGAAAAATTCATCGAAAGTTCCAAATCCTCCGGGTAAAACAATAAATCCTTGGGAATACTTCTGAAACATTACCTTACGAACGAAAAAATGCTTGAACGTGATCAGCTTGTCTGCATCAATGTAGGGATTTGAGCTCTGTTCAAAAGGCAACTGTATATTAAGGCCCGCACTAATACCGTCACCCCGCAGAGCTCCTTTATTGGCAGCTTCCATCACCCCCGGGCCACCCCCGGTAATCACACCGTAACCATTTTGAGTAAGCTTATATGCAATCTCTTCGGCCAATTTGTAATAGATGTTATCTGGTTCGGTTCTGGCAGAACCAAATATTGAAACGCATGGGCCAATGGACGCCATCTTTTCGAAACCTTCCACAAACTCGGCCATCACTTTGAATATCTGCCATGAATCGGAAGCCTTTATCTCGTTCCAGGTTTTCTGCTTGAATGCCTTCTTGATCTTTTCTTCATTTGCGCTCATACAATTGGTCCTATTTTAACCTAAGGTAGTCAATTTAGTCTAAAGAAAGTTCCTCCTTCAGGAATTTCCCGGTATAGCTATGGGCAGCTCCTGCCACCTCCTCTGGTGTTCCCGTGGTCAAAATCGAACCACCCTTACTGCCCCCATCTTTACCCAGGTCAATGATGTAATCTGCCACCTTTATTACATCAAGATTGTGTTCGATCATCAATACACTGTTTCCCCGGTTCACCAGCTTGGTGATGACCTCCAGCAATACCCTGACATCTTCAAAATGAAGTCCTGTGGTAGGTTCATCCAGAATATAGAGTGTTTTGCCAGTATCCTTTTTGGCCAGTTCGGCAGATAGTTTTACACGCTGCGATTCACCTCCTGACAGCGTGGTAGAGGGTTGACCAAGGCGGATGTAACCCAGTCCCACATCCTGAAGTGTTTTCAGCTTTCGCAGGATGGACGGAACGCTGGCAAAAAACTCCACGGCCTCGTTAATGGTCATCTTCAGCACATCGTTGATGTTGCTGTTCTTAAAAGTAACTTCCAGAGTCTCTCTGTTATATCGTTTCCCATTACAGCTTTTACACTTCACATAGACATCCGGTAAAAAATTCATTTCAATGGTCTGCAGACCCGCACCACCGCAGGTCTCACATCTGCCCCCCTTAACATTAAACGAAAACCGGCTTGCTTTGTATCCTCTTATTTTTGCATCGGGGGTTTGCTCAAAGAGCTTCCGGATGTCACTGAACACTCCGGTATAGGTCACCGGATTGGACCTTGGTGTTCTACCCAACGGAGATTGGTCCACTTCAATCACCTTATCAATATGGTCAAGCCCTTCAATGGAGCCATACGAAAGGGGAGATTTAGCAGATCTATACAACCTCTGGCTTAATATTGGATGAAGGGTTTCATTGATCAGACTGGACTTTCCGCTACCGCTCACTCCTGTAATACAGATAAACATACCCAGAGGAAACGACACATCCACACCCTTTAGGTTATTGCCTGAAGCACCCTTCAGTACCAGATGTTTCCCATTTCCGGGCCTTCTCACTTCAGGAACCCTGATCTCCTTTGTTTGATTCAGGTAAGCTGCTGTGAGTGAATTCCCCTTTAATATCTGCCTGGGCGAACCCTCTGCCACAAGATCACCACCCAACCTGCCTGCACCGGGGCCCAGGTCAATGATGTGATCGGCCGAAAGGATCATATCCCTGTCATGTTCAACCACTATGACCGTATTGCCCTGATCACGTAAGCTTTGGAGGGAGGCAATCAATTTTCGATTATCTCTCTGGTGAAGACCGATACTGGGTTCATCCAGGATATACAGTACATTCACCAGTCGTGAGCCAATCTGGGTGGCCAGACGGATGCGCTGACTTTCCCCGCCTGACAGGGAACGTGCACTCCGCTCCAGGGAGAGGTAATTTAATCCCACATCAAGCAGGAATCCCAGCCTGCTTCGGATCTCCTTAAGAATATCCCGGGCAATGATGTTCTGTCGTTCACTCAGCTTGACTTCAATGTTTTTAAACCATCTTGACAGCTGACCAATATCCATAGATACAAGCTCTGCTATGTTCTTCTGATTGATCCGGAAATATAGCATTTCAGATTTGAGGCGCGCTCCCTTACAGTGTGGACAGGTTACCTTTCTGATAAACTGACGGGGGGGCTGTTTGCCATTGCGTCCATTGGATTCAGCAGAGTTGTTTTGGAGGGTACTGATGATCCCCTCAAAGCTAAGCAGGTAATTGGAAGTGGCGCCCAGAGGAGTATTTTGAAGTTTCAATGGCTCATCCGAACCAAAGAGGATGCAATGCATACCCTGCTCAGGAATATCCTTTACCGGGGTATCCAGTGTAAATTTGTATCGTTTGCAAATTGCCTCTATCTGCCAAAATATAAGCGCATTACGGTACGCTCCCACAGGTTGTAATGCGCCTTTACGAATGCTTTTGGTATCGTCCGGAATGATCTTACTTACATCCACATCATTGATAGTACCCAGACCGTTACAGTGGGGACAGGCCCCCTGGGGGGAATTAAATGAAAAACTGTGTGGAGCAGGTTCATTGTATGAGATTCCGGAAGTAGGACACATCAGTTGACTGGAGAAAAAACGCGGTTCCTGACCATCCTTTTCAAGGATCATGGTTACTCCTTTGCCCTGCTTCATGGCAGTGGAAACCGATTTTTTCAACCTCTCCCTATCCTTCATCCTGGCCGATAGCCGATCAATAACCACTTCAATATCATGATTCTTATACCGGTCTACACGCATACCTGGCACCACTTCTTCAATTTCACCATCGATACGCACGTAGATATATCCATTGCGCCTGATCTGATCAAACAGCTCTCGGTAATGACCTTTCCGCCCTCTCACCACAGGTGCTAACACGTAAATTTTTTTATCTGCAAAATTCTCCAGGATAATTTCAAGGATGTGATCTTCGGTATATTTTACCATCTTTTCACCTGTCACATAGGAGTAGGCCTCAGAAGCCCGGGCATATAAAAGCCTCAGGAAATCATAAATCTCCGTAACAGTGCCCACAGTAGATCTGGGATTCTTGTTGGTGGTTTTCTGCTCAATGGAAATAACAGGGCTTAAACCGGTGATCTTATCTACATCGGGGCGCTCCATGTTTCCAAGGAATTGCCTTGCATATGCATTAAGTGTCTCAATGTATCTGCGCTGTCCTTCTGCATAGATGGTATCAAAAGCCAGAGATGATTTTCCACTGCCACTTAAACCGGTGATCACTGTGAGCTTATTCCTCGGAATGGAAACATCAATGTTTTTTAGATTATGCTCACGGGCCCCAAGGACCTCTATCTGTTTTTGTTCCTTTTTCACTTCTTCTTCCTGCTATGGGCCTTAATTCATTTCCCATGCATCGGGACGTCGATATCCCTCTTCGGGCAATAGGATTTCATACTTCTTCCGTCCTGAATTGGTAAGTTTATTGTCTCTTAGCCAGGGATTCAGGTACTTCAATATTTTATAGTTGGTCTGATGGTCGGCTGCAAAATCAGCAAAATCAGCGACAGCGCTATCCACCTCAACTGAATAGACTGGAATCTCAGGATAGAGATCTGCATCATTAAGGTTGAATCCGTATGCAGCAGGATCTTCAAATATCATTTTAAATGCCACCACCCTGAAGAGATACCTTGCAGTCTCCTCATTTAACAACAAATCATAATAATTCTCTTTCTTTTGACGTTCAACCTGACGATCCACTCCCCTTCTTCCCACATTGTATGAAGCTGCGGTCATGGTCCAATTTCCATATTTCTTATAAGAATCGATCAGGTATCTGCAGGCTACTTCCGTGGATTTACCTACGTGATATCGCTCATCCACCTCTGAATTTACGGTAAGGCCGTAATCACCTGCTGTCCCTTTAAGCAATTGCCAGAATCCCACTGCCTTGGCCGGGGATACTGCTTGTGAAAGACCGCTCTCTGCCACTGCCATGTATTTGAAATCATCCGGCACCAGGTTTTTCTTCAACACGGGCTCAATCTGTGGGAAATAACGGTTGGCCAGCTTAATCAGCCTGATGGTTTGGGAGTGGAAATAAACATTGGAGAGTAATTCACGGTCCAGAGCCTCTTTTACATCAAACAGGTCCAGAGGCAAGGGTTCACCGGCAAAAGTGACCTCTTCGGGTATTGGCACTCCCTGTACCGTATATACTTCATTCTCAATCCCGCTTACAGGATCATCTTTATCTCCGGAGTAAGCTGTGGTAAATACAAACTCAGCAAGTACACTGACGGCCACTATTATCACTAAATAAAGGAATAGCTTTGCGCCTTTCCTATTTCTCACACTTCGCATAATCTCTCAATAATTATTTACGACAATCGGGTAAAAAATACAAAATTAAGATTTGTTTCCAAACCATTGAGCTTGAATACCAAATAGTTGTTTAATTAACAAAATGTCTTTGAAAGGTATTAGAAGGTATAGCTTATCCCTGTGTATAATCCCAGAGCATAGGGCCTGGTGGTTGGAAGGCTTGCATCATTAACCGAGTTAAGGAAATATCGGAACCTGGGTTCCAGCAAAAGGCTGAATCGTTCGTGAATGTGATATATCATACCGATGCCTGCATTGCCTGAATAGTTCACGCTTCTGATGTTGGTCAGGTAACCTATATCTGCTGTACCTGAGCCAGTTTCCATGGTCACATAATTATTGACCAGAAAGTTGGTACTCAATCCCCCCACCAGTTGCAATTCAAAAGTTCTGTCCACTATGGTGTACCTCAGGTTAAAAGGTATCTCAAGATAATCAAGGTGCTGCTCTATTCCCTGCTCGGCCACCTGTGCTACATCCGCCAATTCTGAGTTGTTGATGGCGTCAGCTCCATACCGGGCATTCAACTTATATCCATTTACAATTACCTGCCCCGACTCAGTCACAATATTGCCCACCGAATTGGTAATGGCCAACACTTCCGGGTGGTTGGCCATATCATATACAGGCGCGAAAATAGGAGGTTCTTTAAACCACTGAATACCAGGCGCCCCTATAGAAATACCCATTTTATTAAAGTGAATTCCCGATTCAATGGTCAGTCTGGAGTTGCCCCGGTAACTCACATTGATTCCGCCTGCATAGGATACCAGTCCCGATTCATACTCAGCACCTCCTGACATAGCTTCCATATCGGCATCCCGATAACTATAAAGCGGCGACATCACTGCACCCAGCATCCACCTTGGATCTCTCTTCTTGGCAGCATCGAATTCCGGAAATGGATCCAGGGGAAGGTCTTCCCCGGCTTCAAGCGTTAAGATTAGAGCGGTATCTGCTTTTTGATGGAGAGTAAGCTCGTAACTATCACTCGAGGGTACATCAAAGGTAGAAAGGGATTCAAGCTTCTGATCGGACTCAGGCTCCTGATATGCAAGGCTTACTTCACCATTGTCCTCTTCATCCGGTTGAGCTTCAACCGCCATTATTGCCATGGTCTCAATAACTTTATCCTGAAGCTTTTCTCCACGCTTTGCATCGCTTATATGAGTTGCAGTGTCGATTCCGGATTGCAACTCAGGCAAAGCCTGCTCAACCTCACTCAACTGCTCTGACGATCCTGCTCCAAAGTAGCTTATGCCCACAGTAAGAGCCAAGGCAATAGAAGCAGCTGTGGCAAATAATATTATAAATCCTCTTTTTCTGTTTCTACCGCCCAGCGAGGCCGAAATGGAGTTCCAAGAACTCTCCGGTGGATCCACCCGGTAACTCCCAAGCTTCTCCTTTAGAAATCCTTTTCCGCTATTTAACTGATCACTCATCTTACTAATGCTGATCCATATATATTTTTAATCTTTTCCTGTAAAATGGCCCGTGCCCTTGAGAGATTTGATTTTGATGTGCCCACTGATATTCCCAGTGTCTCACTTATTTCTTTATGGCTGTATCCCTCAATTGCGTAGAGGTTAAATACCATGCGGTATTTAGGAGAAAGAGTTTGTATAAGCGCCACCAATTCTTCGCATGTAAGGTCATTAAGTGCCTCTTCTCCACTCAGCTCCAGGTTCTCATCTTTTGCATCTTCAATCCTTTGCAGATGCACCTGACTTCTGTACTTTTCCAGCGCTGTGTTAATCATGATCCTTCGGATCCACCCCGGGAAAGCAGCAGGGTTTTTCACCTGATCCAGTTTACCAAATACTTTAATGAACCCCTCCTGGAGAATATCCTGAGCATCTTCTTCACCAGAGGCGTACTGCAGGCATACCCCATACATGGCCGAAGCAAACCTCCTGTAAAGCTCTTCCTGGCTCTTAGGTTTCCCCCTTCTACACCCCTTAATTAATATATCCAGCTTTTCTGCCAATCCAGTTTTCCTCCAATGACAAATTTATGCAAATTGGCAGGATATTACATCCTTGGTATACAAAGCTATGATGCAGGTAGTGCAAAAAAGGTTGCGTCACAAGGATGATTCTTCTAAATGGAAGACGCAACCCGAGGGCCCACTTATGCGTCTTTGTATTGAGATTACATGATAACAACACATAAAGATGGCTATGAAAAAACTTACATATATCAATATTCTGGTGCTCATGTTAGCAGCGCTGAGTTCAGCTTGCAGTCAGCACATTGAAGATCCTGTTTTTGACTACAACCTCAAATCGGCCAGGGTCATTGAAACCAATAACGACTTCGGATTTACGCTGTTAAACAAGGTATTGGAACAGGATGATTCCCCTAATCTGATGATCTCTCCTGCATCGGTGAGCATCGCACTTGGAATGGCTTACAATGGGGCTGAAACGACCACCAGGGATGCCTTCGAACAGGTTCTGAATTATGAGGGGCTCTCCCGTGAAGAAATTAATGAGATCACCAGGGAATTAATCAATGTCCTTGTAAGCAATTTAGATGGTAACCTGCTGGAGATAGCTAACTCCATGTGGTACGACAAGGGATTTCCAGTGGAACAGGATTTCATAAATTTGAATAGCAACTATTATAATGCAGAAGTTCGGGAGATTGATTTCCGTACACCGAATGCGGTTAATACCATCAACGAGTGGGTTAGCGCCAACACCCATGGGAAAATCGATGAAATTATTGATGCCATCGATCCTGAAATGATGATGATCCTGATCAATGCCATCTATTTCAATTGTGTTTGGGAGGTGGAATTTGATCCGGAAGATACCAGAGAGCAGCCCTTTTACAGGGAAGACAAAAGCCTTTATAGGCAAATAGAGATGATGGAGATGAAAAACACCTTTAATGTGGCATCTACCGATCATTTTGAAGCCGTGGAGCTACCCTATAAAAACAAAAAATTCAGCATGTTCCTCTTCCTTCCCTCTGAGGAATCAAGCGTTGAAAAGCTTGCGGAGATGCTTGACGGAAAAACCTGGAATGGCTGGTTGGAAGAGTTTACCGAGCGCCAGAAGTTCACCGTTACCATGCCCAAATTCAAATTTGAGTATGAAAGGTCCCTGGCCGAGGATTTGAAATCCATGGGACTGGAGGAGGCATTTACTGATATGGCTGACTTTTCAGGAATCAGTCCGGTAGATCTTCTTATCTCGGATGTGATCCATAAAACCTATATTGATGTGAATGAGGAGGGTACTGAAGCTGCTGCAGTAACCGCCATTGTGTTCGAAGCCACTTCCATCGGGCCAGTAAACGGGATCCGCCTCGACCGTCCCTATCTCTTTGCCATCACCGAAAACAGCAGTAAATCCATTGTCTTCATAGGAAAGGTTCAGGAACCGTCCTATGACTAACTTTTAACGCCCACGCAGTGGGCATACTAGCCATTAACGTTTGCGAAGCAAACTTATATATGGATTACCTCACCGTACGCGACGGCGGCAGCTTCCATCACTGCCTCGGACATGGTTGGATGGGGATGAATTGCCTTGATAATCTCTTCACCTGTTGTCTCCAGCTTCCTGGCTACCACCAGCTCTGCGATTATCTCGGTCACATTGGCACCAATCATATGAGCTCCCAGCAACTCCCCATATTTGGCATCAAAGATCAGTTTTACAAATCCCTCCTTCGCTCCGGCAGCAGATGCTTTACCTGATGCAGTAAAGGGAAACTTCCCGACTTTCAATTCATAACCAGCTTCTTTGGCTGCCTTTTCTGTCATACCCACTGAGGCAATCTCAGGACTGGTGTAGGTACAGCCAGGGATGTTGCCGTAATCCACAGGCTGTGGATCATGACCTGCAATCTTTTCCACACATGTGATTCCTTCTGCCGACGCAACGTGTGCAAGAGCAGGTCCTTTTACGATGTCCCCAATGGCATACAGACCTTTTACATTGGTCCGGTAGTAGGGATCGACTTTCACCTTGCCCTTGTCCATCTCCACACTCAGCTCTTCAAGACCTATTCCCTCCACATTGGGTGCAATGCCTACTGCTGAAAGTACTATTTCGGACTCTACCTCGGTAATCCCCTTGGGGGTTTTTATAGTGACTTTACACAGATCGCCAGATGTATCCACCGACTCAACTGATGAAGAGGTCATCACTTTCATTTTCGATTTCTTAAAGGAGCGCTCCAGTTGCTTGGAAACCTCTTCATCCTCTACAGGAACTACGTTGGGAAGAAACTCCACAAGAGTTACCTCTGTACCCATGGTATTGTAGAAGTTGGCAAATTCACTTCCAATGGCACCTGATCCCACGACCACCATAGATTTAGGCAGCTTGGGTAGCGTCATGGCCTGCCTGTAACCAATAACCTTCTTTCCGTCCTGCTTCAGATTGGGCAATTCCCTGGAACGTGCACCTGTTGCAAGAATAATATGATCGGCTTTTACCTCTGTGGTTTTGCCATCTGAATCAGTGACTACTACAAGCCCGGGAGACTTGAGTTTCCCTGTGCCTTTTATTACTTCGATCTTGTTTTTCTTGAAAAGATACTGGATCCCGTTACTCATTCCTTCAGCCACTGTGCGGCTTCTTCCAACCACCTTATCAAATTCGGGTTTAACGGTACCATCAATTGAAATTCCATAGTCAGCAGCATGCAGGAAATACTCATATACCTGTGCGCTTTTTAACAATGATTTGGTGGGGATGCAACCCCAGTTGAGACAAATCCCTCCAAGGGACTCACGCTCCACTACTGCAGTTTTCAATCCAAGTTGAGATGCACGAATGGCTGCTACATACCCTCCCGGTCCACTGCCAATTACTAAAAGATCAAAGTTCATTTTGGTTGTGTTTAAAATTATTCGCGAATTTACCTTTTTATAACAACCAAAACGAATTAGGGTTTACACTTTTTAGTAAAATTTGGCCGGGTTAAAGGGATTTCCATCCTTTCGGACCTCATCATGGAGATGTGGGCCTGTGGATTGGCCCGTATTCCCAACACGTCCAATAACCTGACCCTTAGCAGCCTTATCTCCTGCTTTTACCTCAAATTGATCCAGGTGGGCATAGCGGATTGAAATCCCTTCATTATGTTCAAGAATCTCGATCTTTCCCCATCCACCGAGATCTTCAGCCTGCTTTACCACACCACTTCCAGATGCACCGTCTTTTTCCCGGTAATGGGATGAACAGCCTCTTTCATCTCTTGTCCCCCTTCAGCAAATCAATTTTCTGATCAATTAACGCTTTGATCTCCTCCAGCTCTCCAAGGTCAACCACATCATCACCCGTAAAGAACGAAGCAAAACTTACCGCAGAACCTTCGAAATGGTTATTGATAATCGATTTTACATGCTTCCTGAAGTAAAATTGCCGGGAAATCTCAGGATAGTATTCATGAATTTTGCCATAGGTTTTAAAACCTACCACTCCCTTATTTACCAACACCCTGATCACAGTTGATATGGTGGTGTAGGCAGGCCTTGGCTCAGGGAAAGCATCTACAATATCTTTAAGGAAACACTTCTCCTGTTCCCATATGTAATGCATGACCTGTAATTCAGCCTTTGTCAATTCCTTCATGGAACAAACATATAACTATTTTTATAGTAATACAACTATATTTATAATTATTCAAAATATAGATCGAAGAAAGTCGGCACACAGCGTGAGGCAAGGCCATTGGGTGAGTTCTGAAGGAAGGCTATACCTATGTTTTCTTCGGCACAGAAGGCTATCTCGGCCCTGTAGCCTCGAATGTATCCACCGTGATAGACGATTTGCCGCCCCTGGTAGTTATAAATGCGCCAGCCCAGGCTGTAATACCTTTCACGAAATGGTTTCCAGTACCTGGTGTATCGCCATTTCAGAGGTGTATAGATCACCGGCGTGCTTAAGGAGGTGAGTATGGTATCAGGCATCATCTCTGGCTTTTGTCCCAGCAGAGCCAAAAGCCACTGCTCCATATCTGATATACTGGCATTGACTCCTGCTGCAGGCATCACATTGTAGTAGCCTTCATGTGGATTTAAGGAGACATATCCTGCCCCTGTCTTTACGTGGGGGAAAGCCAGATTCGGATTTTTATCCAGGTCCATGGGTCCGGCCGATGCATCATTCATCCCAAGAGGTTTGAAGATCTTTTCGTCCAATAATACCTGGTAAGGTACGCCGGTGGTCCTCCTTGCGATGGGATCCAGCATACTGAAAAGCACATTCTGATATCCATAAAGTTCACCGGGTGGAGCAGATACATCCACCTCATCCAAGCGCGCAATAATATCATTCAATTTCTGATCCGCTTCAACCAGGTTGTCGTAGGCATAAGGCACAAGGCCGGAAGTATGACTTAGTAAATGCCTGATAGTGAGCTCGGCTGTACTGGCTGAATCTTTAAGCGCAAATCCCGGATAGTGATCGACTACCCTGTCATCCAGGGAGAACGCTCCATCCAACTCCAGCAAACAGGCCAGGGCACCAGCAAATCCCTTGGAGACTGAAGCCAGCCTGAAAAGGGTATGGCTGTCCACCTCCAGATCGGTTCCATACTCACGCTCTCCGAATGTCCCCGTATAGGCCACATCCCCATTATGAACAATGGTATAGGCAGCACCAACAGTATGGCTGCTATCCAGTTCTCTGGCCATAAATGAAATAAACTCCTTAAAAGCCGGAAGTTCAGGAATTGGACGCTCGCTGTTAGTAGCGACAGCAATTTCCGGCACTGCACTTGCCGCAGTGATCAAACTCTCTTTGATCTCAAGGGTTCTCGTTCCTTTAATAAATAGAATGGAACCTGTAGTTATTACAAGTACCAAAATAAAATACAGGGAGAACCTCTGGTGATGCTTCTTCTTCTTCTTCAACTTCTACTCCTCAATAAATTCCAGCGAACAAAAGTATAACTATATTTATAATAATAGAAGTTTAGTTAAAAAAAGTATTAACACATTATGACTTCTTAGTGGCATCAAACACCTTGGTGGCAGTCGCTATAATTCCATCAAGTATTGTTCAGCAATCCGGAGGATGACCGCATCTTTACCCCCCTCCTCATTGATGGCAAGAGCAATGGCTCTGATTCCATTGGCTGTGGCTACCTGCTCAATCTCAGAAGCTTTCATGGCATCAATTACCTGAAGATAGAGTATCCCATCCACCTCCACGGAAATATTGTCCCTTGTGATACAGATCTGTGAGGCCACATCTATGGCCTGCTCTTTCAGGTTATGCTTATACCTGACTCGGTCAATAAAAGGAACGAGGACATTAAATCCGGCCATCAGGGTTCCGCGGTATTTGCCAAGCCGTTCAACGATGTAGGCCCGCCTCTGCGGGACCACCTTTATGGAAGACAGAAGTAAGATCAGTGCCAGCAGGATTAAGCCGCCATATACTAGGGTTAATGAGGTAGTATATCATTGATTTACTGAATACTAGCTACTGAGTACTAGCTACTATTTAACTATCAGTGTAAGGCCATCCTTGCTATTAATGATAACCCACTGCGCTTTGGCAACAGGCTCACTGCATCGGGCCGACCAGCGAGTGCCCTTGAACTCAACTTTGCCTTCGCCCTCGATAAATGCATCAACTGCTCTTGCTTTCTTTCCTATAAACTCCTCAAGCTGATCCTGAGCTTCCTCATCTTTCTTACTGAAGAATCTGTTTTTTTAAATATTTGCGCAACAGGACCAATCCAAGCAGCGATGCTACCAGAAAGATGAGAATTTGAATATTCAGATTTATATTGGTAATGGAACAGACCAGTGCTGTTACCCACGCACCAGCTCCAAAATAAGAATGACCAGTCCGGGAAGTATAAGTTCCAGAAGCAGCAAACCCAGCCCAATCAGGAACCAGACTACTGCAGGATCAGATAAAATTTCCATGATGAGGTGATTTTCCTTTAAAAATAGCAAAAAAGAGCACAATTCCAATGGGAGGAACGCCTATTATAAGACAGGTTATCAGTCGAAGATGTTATAGATTCATTAAACTATACTTACATTTGTATAAGGATCGGTAGCATATGCGCAAATACGAATACACCAATCGGGACATCAGCTGGCTCTCTTTTAATTTCAGGGTACTTCAGGAAGCCATGGATAAGACATTGCCTCTCTATGAACGACTTAAGTTCCTGGCCATCTATTCAAACAATACAGAAGAGTTTTACCAGGTAAGGGTAAGCTACTACAAACATATGCTGCGCCATGAAAAGGAATTTCCTAAACAGCATTTTGATGAGGTCGATCCTGCAAGTATCCTTCGCCAGATTAATGAGATCGTTACCAATCAGCAATCGATCTTCCACCTGATATTTGAGGATGAGATACTTCCTGCACTGAGAAAGAATAACATCATTGTTGTCAATGAAAATGATGAATTATCAGCGTCTCACCTGGAATTTATAAGCGACATATTTCACTCCACCATCCTGACTTCCATTGAGCCTGTGCTTCTCGTAAGGAAAAAGGTTCGCCCATTTCTTAAGACTGGGCACCCCTACCTTGCCATGGAGATGGTCAGTCGGGAAAGTAAAGAAGATACGCACATTAAACGATATGGGATTGTAAAGATTCCCACCGATCACAACATCTCACGATTCATTGAGCTCCCTGGCGAGAATGGCCAACACTTTATTATGTTTGTGGAAGATGTCATCATGCGGTATATCGATGCCATCTTTCCTGGTTATAGTGTAAAAAACTGGTACTCATTGAAGCTCACCAGGGATGCCGATATGGAATATGACGAATATGAAGGGGATGACCTGATCGATGCCATTGACCGGATACGGTCGGCTCGTTCAGTGGGTGAACCCAACAGATTCCAGTATGACCGGGCCATGCCCCAAAAATTACTGGATTACCTGACTACCTCGTTTCATATCTCAAAGGACCTGTTGGTCATGGGGGGAAGCCGACACAACTTCAGAGATTTTTTCAGTTTCCCAAATCCAATCTATCCTAAATTGGAGATTGAATCGCTACCGCCCATTCCTATTCCTGCACTGGCTAATCTTAAGAAGCCCATTGCAGGTTCGATCAGTAAAAAAGATTACCTGTTAAGCCTTCCCTATCAACCCTTTGAGCATTACCTCCGATTCCTGAGGGAGGCATCAATTGATCCTACCGTAAAGGAGATTAAAGCTACTCAGTACAGGGTTTCTGATCACTCAGTAGTGGTTAATTCACTGATAGATGCAGCCGAGAACGGAAAGAAAGTCTCCGTTTTTGTAGAATTGAAAGCCCGATTTGATGAAGAGGCTAACCTGAAATGGGCCAATCAGATGACCAAGGCCGGTATCCGGATTATATATAGCATTCCCATGTTAAAAGTCCATGCTAAAATTGCATTGGTCCTCAGGAAAAAGGGTTCCAAGCATGGAGACCAGGCCTATCTTGGCACTGGCAATTTTAATGAAAAGACTGCACGGCTCTATGGTGACCATGGATTATTCACATCCAATCCAGAAGTCGTGAGGGAAGTTAAGGACCTGTATAAACACCTTGAAGATCAAACACTAAGGCCAGAATTCAAGCATATTCTGGTGCCCGGATTTAATTTGGTTCCGACTTTTATTCAACTCATTGATCAGGAGATTGAAAATACAAAAAAAGGGGGAATAGGGTACATCCTCTTGAAAATGAATGGGCTTCAGGATAAAGAGATGGTTGACAGCCTCTATAGAGCCAGTGAGGCAGGTGTGAAGGTTAATTTGATCATCAGGGGGGTTTGTACACTTAAAACAGGTCAGCCCTATAGCAAAAACATAAGGGTTATCCGCATCGTAGACCGATACCTGGAACATGCCAGGGTATTTGTATTTCTCAATAATGGGGATCACCAGGTATATATGGGTTCGGCCGACTGGATGAAAAGAAACCTCCGTAGAAGGGTTGAGTGCATTTTCCCTGTCTACGATCCAGATCTAAAAAAGGAAGTACGTGACGTTTTGAATATTCAGCTATCAGATAATGTAAAAGCATGTGAGATAGATAAGCATCTGATCAATAACAGGATTGTCACCAAAGGGCCAGATATCAGGTCTCAGGAATCCACCTATGAGTATTTCAAGAACAAATACACCATGCCATAGCAATGCCTGGGGCCCTTAAGAAAAAATCAGCGCTATCGGTTTCTGAAGGTGTCTCACAGCCCGACTCCATTAACCGCAATGCAGTTAAAAAATTAAAAAAATCCAAAAAGAGACAATTCAGCACAGAGGAGTTATTCGAAGGAATCCGGCAAGGCGATATTGCCTTGCTCAGTCAGGCCATTACCCTGGTTGAAAGTTCTCTTCCCAAACACCTGTCCATGGCTCAGGAGCTGATTGCTGCGTGTCTTCCCTATTCCGGATCAGGCTTTCGTCTGGGCATCACAGGAGTTCCAGGCGCAGGCAAAAGTACTTTCATTGAATCACTGGGCCTACATCTAATCAACAGGGGTGAAAGACTTGCAGTGCTTGCCATAGATCCGAGCAGCGAAAGGTCCAAAGGAAGCATTTTAGGTGACAAGACACGCATGGAGACTCTGGCTGGTCGCTCCGAAGCGTATATCAGGCCATCCCCATCCGGAGGTACCCTGGGAGGAGTGGCCAGAAAAACAAGAGAGACCATTATTCTGTGTGAAGCCGCCGGATTTGACACCTTGTTTGTTGAGACTGTGGGAGTGGGACAATCCGAAACAGCAGTTCATAGCATGGTGGATTTCTTTCTTCTGGTTATGATCGCAGGGGCCGGTGATGAACTGCAGGGTATCAAACGAGGTATTATGGAGATGGCCGATGCCATCCTGATCAATAAAGCCGATGGCAGTAACATGCAAAAAGCCCGCAGGGCCCAGGCCGAATTTGCCAATGCACTCCACCTGTTTCCACCTTCAGCTTCTGGGTGGACACCTCAGGTTAATACTTGTTCGTCGCTATATGGATTCGGAATAGAGGAAGTCTGGGGGATGGTCGGTAAATACCATTCCATGGCACTTAAAAATGGCTACCTGAAACAACGTAGGGAGGAACAGGCAAAATACTGGATGTATGAAACCATCAGAGAGGGAATCTTCGACCAGGTATTTAATAACACCGATATGCAGAGGGAACTGGCGAAATATGAGCTTGAAATTTCTCAGGGTCGAATGACCTCCCATATGGCAGCATCGATTATTTTGAATAAGTATAAATCCCAGGACAAAACCACCTAGCTATTTCCCTGTTGGATAATAGTTTGTAATATTGCACGTTCATTATTAAAACCGTGTATATGCAAAGAATTATTTATATGCTTGGGATTCTGGTAGCCATGACTTCCTGTAGCATGAAAAGTGACAGTTATACCATCGAAGTAGGTTTGGATGGAACCCAGGGGAAATGGGTCAAATTGATGGCCATGGAAGACCGAAACTATATGACTTTCGACTCTGTAATGGTGGAAACCGAAACCCCTGTTGTTTTGTCAAAGAGTGTAGAGGGAATCAAAACCATGCACCTGACAGTTGAAGGTATTCAGGGATCCGTAAAACTTCTGGTAGAGAATAGTACTTACGAAATAACAGGGACCCTTGAAAATCCCGCAATTACCACCGATAGTAAGGCTCAGAATGACCTGAATGCTTACAACCAGAAGATCGAGCCCATCAATGAAAAAATGGCCGTACTTGTAAGTGAACTAAGAAGTGGAGACAGTGAAGCCAAACAAGACAGCCTTCGGGAAGCTTACTACGCACTGAATGACCAAAAAAGTAGCATAGATTCAGTTTAC
>PVMK01128034.1_pt1 | contig 65324 bp, 60 predicted proteins | sample 1853481 | NCBI WGS metagenome assembly PVMK01 (sample SAMN08533507, study PRJNA380276) | Marine sediment metagenome, whole genome shotgun sequencing project.
GCCTTTGCTTTAGATTTTGTTGGTGAGTTATTTTGTACTTTGTCACTATCCTGAAGGTTATATAAAGCCTCTTTCATTTCCATTTCGATTAATTTTTGATCCGCCTCAGTATCTTGTAGCTGCATCGGTTGTTTAAGGCTTTTATTTTGATCCATTAATTCCTTAAAATCTTTTTGGATAGATTCAAATTTTTTATTGAGTTGTAATTGTTCTTCTGACAATTTATTTTCTTCTTTTGATAGATCCAATTGTTCTTTAGATAATTCATTTAGCTTTTTCACTATTTGTGCCGATTTTTTCTCTACATAAAACCGTTTCGTTAACTCTAATATTCTTTCTAAAGAACGTTTTTCCTGTTTATTTTGCTTCAAAAGTCTGTCTACTTGTTCAATTAAACCTTCTTTTTTAAGTTTTTCCGCTAATTCCTGCAATTCTTTTAGTAATTGTTCCTTCTCCTGTAATTCTTTGTTTTCTTTTATTCGCTCTTTTAATTCTTGCTTTTTGTCTTCCAAACTCAAATTATCCTCCTCATTCATTTCTTCAATATTTTGCAATAGTTTGTCAGAATTTTCCTGAAGCATTATTTGATACTTTTTTTGTCTTTCTAAAAATTCATCAAACTGTTTTTTATCATTCCAATCTGTATTCTTCTTGTTTTTTAATTTTTTTGAAAACTCTTCTAAAGCTTTTTGTATTTCATCAGAATTTTTTGAGAAGCTTTCAAGTTCTTCCAGATTATTATTTTGTTCAATTAAAATTTCATCATCAATTTCGCGTTGAGTTTTATTTCTGTAGTAAAATATTTGAGACGTAGATTTTTTTCTCCCATGTATCGCATCATTATCAAATATCTCAAAATAAATTTCATATTCAGCACCATCCACCAAAACCAATCCTTCAGGGAATAAGTAATAGAATTCTTCAAAGTCTGAATAGTTTATTTTAATATTTGCAGTATTAATTGTATTGCTATTTGAATTTTTAGCAATGACCTGTAATCGAGATAAACCGTAATCATCGGTCAATTGTCCTACAAATTGTATTGGGCCCCTAGTAACAGAATCTATATCAGATTTTACAAATATTTTAGGAAACTCATCTTTAATAACCTGAATTTGGTAATTCAATTTTTCAAATTCTTCTATAAAATTGTTTGAGGTATTAACCTGATAGGTAAAACTATACTTGATCTTTTTTGTTATTTCAAAAAGACCCGATTCTCCTTTTGCTAATTTCTCATTATTTGATCTTAACGAACCCAGTACCTTCCCTTCTCCATTATTGAAACTAATAAAATTCATGGTTTTTGTATTCTGAGTGCTAATTTTCCAGGTAACATCAGTCCCCTCAGGTATCATGGCATTACCAGTATTTGTAATTAATTCAGATTCCTTTTTTAAATACTCTGGGTAATTTAAAATCATTTTAAAGTCCACTATTCTCGGAGCGTCAATAACATTTAATGTCAAAACATTAGAATCGACATTATTAGCTTCCAAATAAAAATCAATATCCTGATTAGGATATTCAAATATATAAGTTAACTCTCCGTTATTTGATCTATTTAAGTAATATGTTTCATTACTAAAATTAATTTTTACCTCCTCCGGAATTACATTTCCAATGGTGATTACTTTTAAAACAAACGACTTCCCTTCAATTGCTTGAAGATCATTATTTAAAATTTTGAACCTAAAAGGAGCTGGTGGACTATAGGCCGTTTTATGATGAACAACCCTATTAAAGCTTTGGGTAAAAATCGAATTATGGCCGGTAATTATTACTATTAACCAAATCCCAACAGGTACAAATAAGTATTTTAGGTACTTGATGTTTTTATTTAATTGTAATACATTGAGTAGCTTATCATCAACCTCCTTAAAATGTTTCCCAATTAATTTAGAGGCGTCCGTAAGTGAAATCCCTTTTTGCATTCCAACCAATTTTAAGATCGGAAAAATATCAAAGATATAATAATCACTGCTAATATCTTTTATTCTTACCATACCTTCACATTTATTTTCAATGATTTCAACGTAAATACCCCACTCAGTTACTCCTGAGATAACACCTTTAAACTCTTGATTTTGGTGATCTTGCATATATTTAACCTGCATATATTTTATAGAATCCCTTTCAGCTTTACTAGCCATAAGTTCTCTTTCAGAGGCATGTTTACATTTATCTTCATAAATCTCATTTTTAGGCGATTTTCCTCCATCTAAATAATGTTGAAGTAATCTATGTACCATAACATCGGGATAACGTCTAATTGGCGACGTAAAATGCGTGTAGTAATCAAATGCCAATCCATAATGACCTATATTATCTGTTGTGTAAATTGCTTTACTCATAGAACGGATCGTTAGAGTTTCAACCATATTCGATTCGGCCTTCCCATGAACATCGGCTAATAATTTATTTAAAGATTCTGTAATGTGTGTTTTTGTATCCATCTTTATTCTATACCCAAATTTTGATATAATACCTTGCAAAGCTTCTAATTTATCAATATTTGGTTCATCATGAATGCGATAAACAAATGTTTTATCTTTATTGTTCTCTTTCTTTTGTCCGATAAATTCAGCAACTTTTCTATTTGCTAATAACATAAACTCTTCAATTAATTTATTGGCATCTTTTGATTCTTTTACATAAACTCCTGTCGGGTTAAAATCATCATCCAAATGAAACTTTACTTCCGTTTTATCAAAGGATAAGGCACCTTGTTTCATTCTACGGTTGCGTATTTTTTTTGCCAGTTCATCTAATTTTAAAATGGCTATATCAATTTTATTATTAGGATTTTGTTCTGTATTTTCAATAATTTTTTGTGCATCTTCATAAGTAAATCTTTTATCAGAATAAATTATGGTTCTTCCAAACCATTGATTTATTACATAACCATTTTCATCAATTTCAAAAACTACCGAGAAAGTTAATTTTTCTTCATTAGGTCTTAAAGAACAAACATTATTAGATAAAATCTCCGGTAACATAGGCACTACTCTATCTACCAGATAAACCGATGTTGCCCGTTGATATGCTTCATCTTCTAAAATAGAATTTTCCTTAACATAATGTGAAACATCAGCAATATGTATACCAATTTCATAATTATTATTTTCTAATACGGTAAATGATAAAGCATCATCAAAGTCCTTTGCATCTTTAGGATCAATAGTAAATGTAAGATCCTTTCGCATATCCTTTCGTTTAGCAATTTCATTTTTAGTTATTTCAATAGGTATCTTTGATGCGTAATTTTCAACTTCTTCAGGGAATCTATAGGGTAAACCATATTCCAATAAAATAGAATGAATTTCTGTATTATGATCACCCGGCTTTCCTAAAACCACGTCAATCTTACCAAATGGGTTTTTTGAATTACCAGGCCAATCAGTAATTTTTGCCAAAACCTTATCTCCATCTTCAGCCTCAAATAAATTACCATGAGAAATAAAAATATCACTGTACATTTTAGGGTCATCAGGTATAACAAATCCAAAATTCTTATTTAGTTGCAGCACACCAACAAATTCTGTTTTAGCTCTATTTAAAATTTCAACTATATCACCTTCTTGTTTTTTATTTTTCTTTCTTTTATATACATAGACCTTAACCAGATCGTTGTGTAAGGCATGATTTAAATTTCTTGAAGGTATATAAATATCATGGTCTAATTCCTCACAAACAACATAGGCATTTCCACGTGAGGTAATATCAACAATTCCCTCAAAATAGTGACTTTGTGCAGCAATGATATATTTACCTTTTGCTACCTCATCAATTCTCTCTTGATTCTTTAAATCATTTAATTTCTGAATAATTTGATTTCTGCCATGTGTATCGTCAATACCCAACTTACTGGCTATTTGTTTATAATTAAGTATCTTATTTGTATTCTTATTGAACACTTGTAAAATATCACTGGTTAAATTTTTAATAATCTCCCCTTTCTTTTTATAAATTCTCTTTTTTCGTCTCGACATTTATTTCTTATTTCTAGGGTTCAAAAGTAAGTATAATAATCAAATTACACTTTAATAATATGTTATAAAAACAAATTGTAATTTGCATTAAAATATATAATAAAAATGAAAAGTACTTGGTTTGCTATTATCAACCCAACTTCAGGTAATAACAAAGGCTTAAAACATTTAAATCACATTAAAGATCTGTTTATAAAATATGAAATACCGGTTATAATTGTTCTATCAGAATATATTCATCATGAAAAAATATTAGCTCAACAAGCTATAAAACAAGGATATACTAAAATAATCAGCATTGGTGGTGATGGAACTTTACATCATATAGTCAACGGAATTATGAGTCAAAAAACAATAGAGAGCAATAAAATAAAATTAGCAGTAATACCGGTTGGAACCGGAAACGACTGGATAAAAACATATAATATTCCCAATAATATAGAACAAGCTGTTCAAATAATTAAGAAAGAGAAAATAATTTATCAGGACATTGGATCTATTAAATTTTTAGAAAATAAGAATGAAATCTATTTTAACAATTTAGCAGGTATAGGTTTTGATGCATTTGTGGTTCAAAGAATTACTTCTTTTAAAAAATTAGGATCCATCTCTTATCTACTCGGTGGATTAACCAGTTTTTTTAGTTATAAAAAAAGTTTACTTGAAGTTATTATCGGTCAAAAAAAAATTAAATCCAAAATATTTATGACCTCCATCGGACTATGTAAATATTCAGGGGGAAATATGCAACTCACCAACTTTAATAATCATAAAAAAGGTGCTTTTGATATAACCATAATTAAGAATATCAGTTTAATTAAAATATTAATGAATTTAAGAAAATTATATAATGGTAAAATTATCGATTTGACCGAAGTCGAAACTCATCAAAATCAATCTTTAACATTAATTGGTAATAAAACAACCTTTATTCAAGCTGATGGAGAATTATTAGGAAAAGGGAATGTTGAAATTAACATTATTAATGATGCCATTCAATATGTTGTACCCAAAATATAAATGTTAAAATTTAACATTTTTGTAACATTTTAAAATAACCATCGTCCTTAATGGTATATGAAACTTATTTTTAAAATATTAATTCTATGCTTAATTATCTTTACTTTAGGTATATATATCACCAAAAAAAGTATAGATTATACCTTTGAGAAAGTCCAATGTTCTCATATTGAAACAGTTTCTACTGATTTAATCCTAAATAAAATAATTGAAGTTTAACTTATTTACGATTTATACTTCGTTATTTAGTAAAAACAAATCCACATAATTTCTATCTTCATTAGTGGTATTCATAATTAAATTTTATTGTTTTTATTAACATTTATTATATATATATATATTTTATTAAAAAAAAATTAAAACTATATGATGATATATATAGTATGTTAATATATAGCATAAATAAAGGTAAATAAATTTTGAAATATTATTTTTTAAAAACAATTAACAATTTTTAAAACATTAATACCTTATTAATCAATTTAAAATACTTAGTTATTCACAGTCTGTTTATATTATAATTAACCATAAATTGGTTATAACTATTTTTACAATAATTGTTATAAAAGTATTAAAATGTGTTAATAAAACAGGGTTAAAAAGTAATAAAATAATTTGTTTGTTTTAATAAAATTTATATATGCTAAAAATATTTTAATTATCAAAATTTTGTTTTAATATTTAAGCATAAAATAATTAACATTTTAGTAATATTATAACAGATTTATTTCCAAATATTTACATATAATAATTAACAATCTTAAATTTTTATGTTTATTACTTGAATAAATGTAATTTTGTATAAATTAATTTAAATATGAAGATAGCAATTGGTAATGATCACGCTGGTACAGCTTATAAATTTGAGATAGTTGAAAAGCTAAAGGATAAAGGCGTAAATGTATTAAATTTTGGTACAGATAACGAAGATAGTATGGATTATCCAGACGCTATTCACCCGGTGGCTAATGCGGTTGAAACAGGAGAAGCTGATTTAGGAATTATACTTTGTGGTAGCGGTAACGGCGCAGCAATGACCGCTAATCATCATAAAAATATCAGGGCTGCTCTATGTTGGAATAATGAATTAGTTGCCTTGGCTCGCCAGCATAATAATGCTAATGTATTGAGTATACCGGCTAGATTCGTTTCTTTAAATGATGCCTTGGAATTTGTACAAACATTTTTAAATACTGAATTTGAAGGAGGTAGGCATCAAAGAAGAGTTGAGAAAATTTCTTCCGAAAACTGTTAAATATTAATGAGCCATAACCATTCACATCAACACTTCAAATTATCGGGTAAAAAACTTTTATTTTCAATTATAATAAATATACTTATTACCGTGGCCCAGGTAATTGGTGGTTTTATTTCAGGAAGTTTAGCATTGATATCAGATGCAGTTCATAATTTATCTGATGTTATATCTTTAATAATAAGTTATATAGCTAACTTATTAACCAATAGAAAAAAACAAACTTTACATCAAACATTTGGTTATAAACGAGCCGAAATAATTGCAGCATTTTTTAACTCAGCCACCCTTATCATTATAGCTGTTTTTTTAGCCATTGAAGCGATAAAACGCTTCAACAACCCACAACAAATAGGTAGTGAATTAGTAATATGGTTAGCTTTAATTGCAATTTTAGGTAATGGTTTAAGCGTATTGTTACTCAAAAAAGATGCAGATTATAATTTAAATATGAAAGCGGCGTATCTTCATTTATTAACAGATATGCTTACTTCGGTAGCCGTGTTAATTGGTGGATTGTTAATGAAATGGTATGAAGTTTATTGGATAGATGCTGTGCTTACAATTCTTATTTCTCTGTATTTATTATATATGAGTTGGGAAATATTTATGGATTCCTTAAAAATACTAATGTTATTTGCACCAAAACATCTAGCCATCAAAGATATTCAAAGTGAAGTTTTAATGATTGATGAAATTAAGAATATACATCATGTGCATATTTGGCAATTAAATGATCACGACATTCATTTTGAGGCCCACATCGAGTTTAATAATGATATTAAACTTTCAGAATTTGATCGAATTTGTAATAAAGTTGAGAAAATTTTAAGAAATAAATTCCATATCAATCACTCAAATTTGCAACCCGAATTTGATCGAGATGATCATAAAGATTTTATAATACAAGATTAGGAAATTCACGAAGTCATTGCGAGCGTAATGAAATGAAGTGTGGCAATCTCAAAAAAACATAATATCATTAATTCATTTATATATGAAATGGATAATAAAAAAATACAACGAACTCACTGTAGATGAGTTTCATAATATATTACAATTACGTATCAATGTTTTTGTAGTCGAACAAAATTGTCCATACCCCGAATTGGATGGAAAAGATAAATATGCCTATCATTTTTTTGCTTTCATGGAAGAAAATCCTTATCAGATTATTGCATATACTCGTATCTTTAAACCTGGTGATTATTACGAAAAAGCTGCAATTGGCAGAGTAGTGGTACACCCGGATTTTAGAAAGGATGGATTAGGTTATAAGTTGATTGTAAAATCTATTACCCAGGTTAAAAAACATTTTAAAACTGTGGAAATTCAAATCGGAGCGCAAACCTATCTTAAAAAATTTTACGAATCCCTTGGTTTTAAAAAAGTAGGTAAGGATTATTTAGAAGACGGAATTCCTCATATTTATATGTTAAAAAGCTAAATCAATTGGAAAAAAATTAATTTCCATTGTAAATTCAATTACAAAAATCGATGAAATATTTATTAATTATAACAGTTCTTTGCTCAATTAATTTCACAATAGCACAAAATGACCTCGGTGTTTTTAATAACAGTGTAGATTTAAATAATCCACTAAGACAGGATTCATCAAGATATAACGAAACTTCACAAGAATACACGCTAAAAAGTTCAGGAGTTAATTCACAATTTAGCATAAGAGAACTAAGATATCTATTTAACAAAATATCAGGCGACTTTTTGCTAACCGCTAGTTTTCAAGTGAAAAACAAGAAATTAGCGAAGCATTCAAAGGTAGGTTGGATGATACGGAAATCTAAGGATGAGAGTTCAGTTTATGCCAGAGGTTCTTTAAATAAAAAATTTGAAATATTACAATTCGAACGTAAAGGGAATGATCTTATTTTCAGAGCCGCTCCTTTTGGTGAACCTTTTCAATTCATTTTTACAGATACATTTAACAATTTACCCAAGGCTGTTTTAGCGGGTATTTTTATAACTAGTAATGACTCTGATCTAGATGTTGAAGCTAAAGTTTGGAATGTTCGTATTGATCAACCGGTAGCAGATAATTATGATTCTTATAAGGAGGGTTTTTTGGGCTGCCGATTGGAAATCCTTGATCCTTTTAACGGCAAAAGAAAAGTGATATATGAAAAACCCGATAGGTTTGAAGCCCCAAACTGGATGCCTGACGGAAAGAAATTGCTTTTTAATATGGAAGGGTCACTATATAAAATACCTATAGAGGGAGGTAATTTAGAAAAATTAAATACTGGATTTGCTGATCAAAACAATAATGATCATGGTATTTCATTTGATGGAAAACTATTGGCAATTAGCCATCATCGGGAAGGATTTCCTGGAGGTGGTTCAACTGTTTATACCCTCCCGTTAGCAGGAGGTGAGCCCAAACTGGTTACAGTTGATACCCCTTCTTATTGGCATGGCTGGGCTCCTAATAATAAGGAAGTTGTTTATGTTGCACAAAGAAAAGGAGAGAAAATTTATAATATTTATAAAGCTTCTATTGAGGATGGTAAAGAAACCAAGCTCACTAATTTCACCTCCGGCCATGTTGACGGCCCCGAATATTCTCCTGACAGTAAATATCTTTATTATAATAGTTCTCAGTCGGGAACCATGCAGTTATGGCGAATGAGCTCCAATGGTTCAAATCAAGAACAAATCACATTTGATGACAGTAACGATTGGTTTCCACATATTTCACCTGACGGAAAATGGATACTTTATCTTTCATTTCCTGCTGATATACCGGTAAATTCACATCCATCCTACAAAAAAGTGTTGTTAAAAATAATGCCTGTCAATGGAGGGGAATCAAAAGTAGTGGCCTACCTTTATGGCGGTCAGGGTACCATTAATGTACCTTCCTGGTCACCGGATAGTAAATATGTTGCCTTTGTGAGTAATTCAAAGTAGGAAAGTAACAGGAGACTTTATTCAATATTATGACAGAAAATAGCAACAAAATCATTCAAAAACTCGATGGAGTAGATATGAACATCTATCTAACATCAGAAAATAAGTACATAACTTAGGATCAAGATAAATGTCCTTGGAATAAAGCTGAAAATTCTGATGAACATAAATGTGCAATAAAGAATGTTTCAATTTGTTCTTTGCAGTTATCCAAATAAGAGTCTATAAAACCTTCTTAATTATCAGACGGACTAAGTTGTTGACAACTACTGTTTACTTTTGGTTTCATATGCAATAAATAAAAAAGATCTCAATCTTATAAATTGTTAGTAATATAATGGATTAAAAATAAATAAAAACATTTAAAATTTCCTATTTTAGCTTCCGGTAACTATTTGAATAAAAAACATAAAATATTAGCAAGATTATGGTAGAAGAAAAAGAAAAAGCAGCAAAATTAAAAGCCTTACAACTTACCCTTGATAAATTAGACAAAACCTATGGTAAAGGTGCCGTGATGAAGATGGGTGATGTAATATATGATGATGTACCAACTATTCCATCCGGATCTTTAGGATTAGATCTGGCGCTAGGGGTTGGCGGATATCCGCGAGGAAGAGTTATTGAAATATTTGGACCGGAATCATCTGGTAAGACCACACTTGCAATACACGCCATGGCAGAGGCTCAAAAAGCCGGGGGAATAGCAGCTTTTATTGATGCCGAACATGCTTTTGATCGTTTTTATGCAGAAAATCTCGGTGTAGATATTGACAATTTAATTATTTCACAGCCTGATTATGGTGAGCAGGCACTGGAAATTACTGATAATTTGATCAGCTCAGGCGCCATTGATATTATAGTAATTGACTCCGTAGCTGCCTTAACACCTAAAAGTGAAATCGAAGGAGAAATGGGTGACTCAAAAATGGGATTACACGCTCGTTTAATGTCACAAGCTTTACGAAAATTAACCGCTACAATTAATAAAACAAAATGTACGGTTATATTTATCAATCAGTTACGTGAAAAAATAGGTGTGATGTTTGGAAACCCGGAAGTTACTACCGGAGGTAATGCTTTAAAATTCTATGCATCGGTAAGATTAGATATTAGAAGGCGTGCGCAAATAAAAGATGGTGATAAAGTTCTTGGAAACCGAACAAAAGTTAAGGTTGTCAAAAATAAAGTTGCACCACCATTTCAAACTACTGAATTTGATATTATGTATGGTTATGGAATTTCCAAAGTTGGTGAAATTTTAGATATGGGAGTAGAATATAATATTATCAAAAAAAGCGGTTCATGGTTTAGTTATGGCGATACTAAATTAGGACAAGGAAGAGATGCAGTAAAAGCTTTGATCGCTGATAACCCTGAACTTGCCGATGAATTGGAAGCTAAGATCGTTGAGGTGATAAAAGAGGAATAATATAATTTTATAAAATAAGTTAAAAGGTGTTCAACCCTAAGTTGAACACCTTTATAGGTTATTGTTGACCCCGACAGGAAACAAGACCCTAATTAATAAAAAAAGCATCCGTCATTTAACGGATGCTTTTAAAAATTTATAAAACTTCTGACTTTCGTCTTCCGAATTTATTATTTATTTACTTCTTTAATATATTTTTCCAGAGCCATTGTCATGGATGGATTTTCCTTAGAAGGAGCTGCAATATCTATTTTTAATCCCGCTTCTTCCGCAGCTTTAACCGTTGAATTACCAAATACAGCTATTCGGGTATCATTTTGTTTAAACCCGGGAAAATTTTCAAACAGAGATTTTATTCCACTAGGGCTAAAAAACACCAGGACGTCATAAAAAACATTTTGTAAATCTGAAAGATCACTAACTACAGTTCTAAATAAAATGGCTCTATTCCATTCAATACCTAGTTCATTTAATTTATTGAGCATACTGGATTTAACCTTATCAGAACAAGGTAATAAATACTTCTCAGTCTTGTGTTTCTTAATTAAGGGTAACAAGTCATCAAAAGTTCGGGTACCAACATAAATTTTTCGTTTTCTGTACACAACATATTTCTGTAAATAAAAAGCGACAGCTTCAGATAAACAAAAATATTTCATTTCATCAGGAATGGTAACACGCATTTCTTCTGCTAACCTGAAATAATTATCAACAGCATTTCTACTGGTAAAAATAACAGCGGTAAAATTTAGGAAATCAATTTTTTGATTACGTACATTTCTGGCAGTTTCCCCTTCAACATGTATAAATGATCGAAAATCAATTTTTACCTTTTGTTTATCCATTAAGTCGAAATAAGGAGATTGTTTTGCCGTTGGAGCAGGTTGCGAGACAAGTATAGTTTTTACTTTCATATATATTTTGTTTTAATCAACAAAGAGTTTATAAATAACTATAAAAGGGGCTAATTCAAGGGCGCAAAGATACAAAAATAAATAGAACATATTGTTAAAATTTAATTTTTCGTTTTTGATGATTATAAAGTAACGAAATAGGAATAAAATCATCACGATAATGATGCTAAAAATTATTAATAACTTATGAAAGAAACCGACACTGTAGTTCATTAAAATCAACAAGGGGTAGATCAGCACAGATATTAAAGATAAGTTGCTTATTTTTAGAAATGTAAAGTACTTTTGACTCTCTGAAATATCGAAGATATTACTTAATAATAAACCTAAAAAATACCTAATAGTCAAGTATAAAATAGACAGGCTGAATATTTGTGTGAAAAAAAATAAACTATTGTCAAAATAGGTGGGATAATAAGCTTCAAAAATAAATAATATTAATAAAGAAATGTTAAAGGTTATAACGAAAAAGTATATTAAATGGAATCCATTAAATAAAAGAGGTACAATTTTAATATAATCTGTATAATATTTTTCAGAATATAATAAAGAAAACAGTTTAGAAAACTGGTCGTTATAATTATTTTTTAATAGGGTAATTAAAATTAAAACGATCACTAAAACTAGAGTGATCCAATCATCCGTAACAGAAATTCTTTCTAAACCTTCAAACATTTGATCTTTATTAATTTGAAGCAGATCCCTCTACTATAGTGGGATAAACTTTATTTCCTTGATACCCTTCTAATAAATTATGAAATTCTAATGCTACCCGAAAAGAAATATTTTTATTTATCTCTAATTCAGGTACTAAAAAAGAAGCTTCAAATATTTTTTCCTTGTTAGCATCTAAATAATTTATCTTTTCAACCTGTAAAGGCACTTTGGCTAATATAATATTTTTATATCCTTGAAAAACACCAATAAACCTCACATTATTAAAATTAATCTTTTTATTGTAGGTGTTTATAAATGTAAAATTAAATTGAACCCATTTTCCTTTCTGAAATGTCATATTATCATCTTTAATAATACATTTAACTTTTTGGAACGTTGAATAATTTTCAATGGCAAATCCGTTAAGCGAAGTTTTGTTTTTTTTCACCAGTAAAGGGGCTTTTTCTAATAACTTACTTACACCGAATACATTTTCATTTTGCATATTCTTTTCAAAGTTCAATAAGTCATATTGACTTTTTCTGCCCTTTAAAACACTGTAAGAGTGTGTTTTAATACCTGTATAAAAAGAATATAAAGAAGCGTTTCTATAGGAATTGACAAAAATAATTGGTTTGTTTTCTGTTTTTTTCTTTAAGGCCGGAATCCAGGTTTGACCGAAATGTGGTTCTAATTTTATTGGTGAAATATTTTCGTTTACTAAAAATACTCTTATTATCAAAAATATTCCAAATTGAATTGAACCAACAATAATCAACCATTTTCTCGCTTTTTGATGTTCAACAAAATAAGAGAAGGTCAATATGAGTAAAGGAATCAGTATTACCACTATCCATTGGGCTTGCGGCCGAGATGTAAAAGTTGTAAAAAAGAAGAAAAGAATAAAACCAAACACTAAAAAGGTTAAGGCTTTATCAAATGCAGATTCTTTTTTTCGTTTTATAAAGGCATTATAAATAATTGGAAACGTAATACCAACAACAGCCAAAATATTTACCAAATGCATCAGCGTATTATCAAGTCTGTAAGGTTTTTTACCCCTTTCCTTTAAATGGTAAACAAAAGAGGGAAAATCATTGTTATATTGCCAATATAAATGAGGCATAAACAACAAAATTCCGAAAATTCCAGCCATCCAAAACCTTTTACTTTTTAATAAAGATAGATTAGACAGTACCACGAAGAAAATAACCAAAATCCCATGGTATTTACTGTATAACATTGCTGCCATAGTAAATCCTAACAAAAGTGTATTTTTATAATTATCACTAGATAAAAACTGCTTGTAAGCGTATAAAAATAAGGAAACAAAAAACAAAAGAGGTGTATCGGGTGTTGTTACAAAACCGAATACATTGAGCATCGCTAATGAAATGACTATCAAAAAATACAACCAAACAAATTTCCATTTTTCTTTAAAGTCGATGGTCAACCAAATAAAAACAAGCATTAAACTAAAGCTTATATTTGAAAAGAATCTGACCCCTAATTCTCCGGAAAAAAATAAACTGCTGATTTTTATCCAAACAGCTACTAATGGTGGGTGATCAAAGTAACCTAGGGCCAGATTTTTTGACCATAACCAATAATATGCCTCATCTTCAAAAAGTGCTGTAAATTTACTTTGTAAAATATTGATTAGGAACAATAAAAAAAGAAATAAAATAAATTGATTTTTAGGTTTTTGAAGTATTTTCATAAAGACAACTCGTAAGTATAATTCTATTCGTTTATTCAATACAAAATTAGCAATAATTTATTTTACCTTTGCATTAGCAAAAAAAGAATTATGCAAGATACTTTGGTCATTATACCTACTTATAATGAAAAAGAAAATATTGAAAAAATTATTAGAGTCACTTTCTCTCAAAAAAAATCGTTTGATATTCTGGTAGTTGATGATAGTTCACCTGATGGAACGTCAAAGATAGTTAAGGAACTGCAAAAAGAATACCCTAAAAGTTTATTTATAGAAATAAGAAAAGAAAAAAAAGGCCTTGGCGCGGCATATATTCATGGTTTTAAATGGGCAATTGAAAAAAAATATGACTACATCATTGAAATGGATGCCGATTTTTCTCATAACCCAAAGGATTTGATAAGATTATATGAAAAATGTGTTATAGAAGGAGCTGATGTTTCTATAGGTTCAAGATATTCAAAAGGAGTTAATGTTGTTAATTGGCCAATGAAAAGAGTGTTACTTTCTTATTTTGCATCGAAATATGTTAATATCGTTACCGGAATGCCTTTTCACGATACAACTGCCGGGTTTGTTTGTTACCACAGAGAAGTTTTAGAAACCATAATATTGGATAAAATAAAATTTGTAGGATACGCCTTTCAAATTGAAATGAAATTCAAAGCATGGAAACGTGGCTTTAACATTAAAGAGGTATCGGTTATATTTACAGACAGAACCTTAGGGGAATCGAAAATGAGCAAAACAATAATTACTGAAGCAATTTTTGGTATTATTAAAATGCGATTCCTCGGTTTACCAAAAAAACCAAAAATGAAAAGTAAAAAGAACAAAATCAAAAGCAAAAAAAGCTCTTTAGTATAGCCGAAGAGATAAAATGGAATGAACAATACTATACTAATAAAAAACGCCCAAATTGTTAATCAAAATTCTATTGCAAGACTAGATGTTTTAATTGAAGGCGAAATTATAGCAGAAATTGATAAAAATATTGCAAACATTCCTTTAAATACATTAATAATTGATGGGAGTAATAAAATTCTTATTCCCGGAGTTATTGATGATCAGGTTCATTTTCGTGAACCGGGATTAACACATAAAGCTGATATTGCTTCAGAATCAAGGGCTGCTGTTGCTGGTGGAATCACTTCGTTTATTGAGATGCCAAATACTGTACCACAGGCTACTACGCAAGTATTATTGGAAAACAAATTTGATATAGCAGCGAAAAACTCCTATGCCAATTATTCATTTATGTTTGGAGGAACAAATGACAATTTAGAAGAACTTTTAAAAACAGATCCAAAAAAAGTAGCAGCCATTAAGTTATTTTTAGGGTCCTCAACCGGCAATATGTTAGTTGACGACCAAGACGTTTTGGAAAGTATATTTTCATCGACAAAAATGCTAATTGCTGTCCATTGTGAGGATGAGTCTACTATAAAAAAAATTTAGACAAGCAAAAAAGCATTTATGGCGAAAATATACCTATAAAATTACATCCGAAAATAAGAAGCGCAGAAGCCTGTTATATTTCATCGTCAAAAGCAATAAAATTAGCAAAAAAGACAGGTGCAAGACTACATGTTTTTCATCTTTCTACTGCAAAAGAAACAAATCTTTTTACAAATAAGATACCTTTAGAGGAAAAGCAAATAACTGCCGAAGTTTGTATACATCATTTATGGTTTGATGAAAATGATTATGAAAATAAAGGAACTCTGATAAAATGGAACCCTGCAGTAAAAAAGAAAAGCGACAAAGAAGGTCTATGGCGTGCTTTATTGGATGATAGGCTGGATATAATTGCAACCGATCATGCACCCCACACTTTGGCAGAAAAAGAACAGGTCTATACCAAGGCACCAAGTGGTGGACCCCTTGTACAACACGGCTTATTGGCTATGTTGGAGTTTGTTAAATCAGATAAAATCAATTCGGAAAAAATAGTAGAAAAAATGTGCCACAACCCGGCTAGAATATTCAAAATTAGAAAAAGAGGATTTATCAAAAAAGGATATTTTGCTGATTTGGTTTTGATTGACCTTAATAATGGTGAAATAGTGTCAAAGGATAATATATTGTACAAATGTGGCTGGTCACCGTTTGAGGGAACTAAATTTAACTCTTCAATAACACATACTTTTGTAAATGGTAGCTTAATTTATAACCAGGGAAAATTTAATGATAAAATAAAAGGTCAGCGCTTAGAATTTGATAGATAATGAAAAATAGTTATTACATATTGATTTTACTTTTATTTCTTTCCTGTGAAAGCAATATAAAATATGAAAAACCTAAAAATTTGATACCTAAAAGGCAAATGATTGATTTATTGTATGATATGCATATTGCTAATGGAACTTCAGGTATTCAAAATAAAAATTTAGAAAGAAATATTAATTATATGACTTTCATTTATCAAAAATACAATATTGACAGTATACAGTTTGCCAGTAGCAACCTATATTATACAGCTAATATTAGTGAATATGAAGAAATTTTCAAAGAAGTTGAAAAACGATTAAAAGTTTTACAGGAATATTATGTAAAAGAAAGAGACTCTCTGATAGAAAGGGCCTTAGACTCTAGTAAATTTAGTTCACCATTAAAAAAGTTAAAAATAATTGACTCCTTAAAGAGATAAGTTATCTTGTTTAAAATTTTTTGCAATATTTTGAATAGTGTGATTAATATTTTCGAATTTGAAGTTTAAAACTGTTTTAAGTTTTTTTGAAGTATAATAATTTTTTGATTGTGAAGCTCTGGCAGAATTCTTAGTAAGTAACGGGGACTTTCTCATAATTTTTGATCTTAAAATGTCTAATCTCCAGAAAATTTCGCTCCAGGGTTTTGTAATTTTCACTTTTGGTCTTTTTTTATGAAGTGAATCAGCTATGGTATAAAAAATATTTTTAAATGAAGTATTTTGTGCAACTACTATAAATCTTTCATTTTTAATATCACTTTGCATTAATTTTTGCATAATTTTTACAAGGTCAATTACCCCGACAAATCCAGTAACTCCTTCGGTATAAAATTTAAAACCTTTAGATATTTCAGTAAATAAATTACCAGTTCCTTTCTGCCAGAAACCGGAGCCCAATATTACCCCCGGATTAACAATTACAACATCTATGCCTTCTTGAGACGCTCTCCAAACCTCCATTTCAGCACCATATTTAGTTATAGCATAACCGCTTTTATAGATGGCACTGTTCCAATTTTCTGATTCGTCAATTTTTGATTCTGATACTTTCTTTTCAACAGCAGCTACAGAACTAACAAAACATAGTTTTTCAATAGCATTTGTTATACAAAGATTTACAATGTTGGATGTTCCATCAATATTTACTCTGCGCATTATTTTATATTCAGCAGGATCAAAAGAGACCAGTGCAGCACAATGATAAACTCTAGTGATTAGCTTAAAAACATTTTCCAAGGCAGGAACATCGTTCAGGCTTGCTTCAACCCAAATAATTTTATTAAAAAACTTTTCATAATCCGAAGTGTAATAACTAAAAACCCTTTTTACAGCATTTACATCGCTATTTTTTTGGTAAATTGCCTTAACAGGCTCATCTTCTAACAACAAATGATATAATAAATGTGACCCAACCAGGCCTGTACCTCCAGTAACTAAAATCATATAGCGAAAATAGACAATAGTAGTGAAATCCAATCGCTTGAAAGATATTTTTTGATTTGGAAAGTTTGTTTGTTATTTGATTAATGTAAAAAGTTTCTTTTTTATATTTGCTGAAATTTTTGAAGATGACCAAAAACTTTGTTGAGGAAATACGTTGGCGCGGACTCTTGCATAATATAATGCCTGGAACTGAAGAACAATTGCAAAAAGAGCAAACTGCTGCCTATATTGGATTCGATCCAACGGCCGATTCCTTGCATATTGGAAGCCTGGTTCAAATTATTTTGTTAATGCATTTTCAAAAAGCCGGACATAAACCAATTGCATTGGTTGGTGGTGCTACAGGAATGATTGGAGACCCATCAGGAAAGTCAAATGAAAGAAATTTATTAGATGAAGAGACCTTAAACAAAAATATAGCAGGTGTTAAAAAAACTTTGGAAAGATTTATTGATTTTTCCGGCGATATAGATAATGCCGCAGAAATGGTAAATAATTACGATTGGATGAAAGACCTTTCGTTTTTAGATTTTGCCCGGGATATTGGAAAACATATTACCGTTAATTATATGATGGCTAAAGATTCTGTTAAAAACAGGATAAATGCTGAGTCAAAAGAAGGAATGAGCTTTACGGAGTTTACTTATCAGTTGGTGCAAGGCTATGACTTTTTACATTTGTATTCACATAAAAATTGCAAACTTCAAATCGGAGGAAGCGATCAATGGGGAAATATTACCACCGGAACGGAATTGATCCGACGAAAAGTTCAAGGTAAGGCATTCGCCTTAACAAGCCCGTTAGTAACTAAGGCTGACGGTACTAAATTTGGGAAGACAGAAGGAGGAAATATATGGTTAGACAGCAAAAGAACTTCTCCTTATAAATTTTATCAATATTGGTTAAATGCAAGTGATGTTGATTCTGAAAATTATATCAAAATATTCACTTTTTTAGATCAGGAAACAATAGAAAAATTAATTGTTAAACATAAAGAAGCTCCACATTTAAGATTATTACAAAAAAAGGTAGCTGAAGAAGTTACCATTATGACACATGGTAAAAAAGCTTTTGACAATGTTGTAAAAGCTTCATCAATTTTATTTGGAAAATCAACGGCAAATGATCTTAAAGCGTTGGATGAACAAACTTTTTTAGATATTTTTGAAGGAGTTCCGCAAGCGGAAATAGATATTGAAAATCTGGAGGAAGGCATGGAAATAATTGATGCATTAAATGAAAAATCAGGTTTTTTAAAGTCAAATGGAGAGGCCAGACGCGCATTAAAAGAAAATTCCATTTCTATCAATAAAGAAAAAGTAAAAGATGATTTTGTGATTAGAGTGAATGATTTGATCGCCGAAAAATATGTTCTTTTGCAAAGGGGCAAAAAAAATTATTTTTTATTAAGAGTAAAATAAATCAACGCTGCCAAATTTATTTTTTTTCTGCCGAGTTTGCATCGAAAATAATTTTTAGGCCTACAGGCTCAGATAAAAAATGTGATAGGTTCCTTATATCTATCCATTTACCTTGATGAAAAACGTAACTACTAGTTTTTGATAAGCCAATACGACTTTCAATATCACGTATAGAGGACTGTTGGAGTAATACATACAATAACAAAGCTTTATCTCTGTCATTACCTGTTTTGAAGTATAGGGTTTCATCAGGCATCATTATCCTATCCCGGTTTTCAAAAATGGATTCCTGACCTTTGATCTCAGATAATACCATATAAACATCGGACAATTTCTTGATTTTTTCTGCTATTTTTTTGACATTATGATCACGTAGTGCAGCACGAATATATACTTGGGGCAACGATACATCAAGCAATCGAAACGCATAAAGTGCAAACTCATATATTGAATCCGGATATTGTTGGGCAAGTGCTATAATGGAATTTTTATAACTTTCATGGGAATCGTATTCCAAAGGATTGGGAATTTGAAAACCTGACTGAATGAACTGAATCAAATTAGAGTCAGGATGCTTAAGCGGGTTGGAAACAAAATCGCCTATACCATCAAAAATTCTTGTTATCTGTTGTTCTGGGATTTGCGAAGTATGTGTGTCACAATGATACATTCCCATTTCAGGATTGTAAAAAAAAGTTGTTTCTGTACTTGATGCAACAATACGGGTAAACTCAGATAATTTCGATTGATTTCTTATCCTGGTGCTACTAAACCACTTCGTATTGTTGAGCAAATGTCCGTCTTCAATATCCAGAAACACGAACATATGTGCTCGGTTACCTATAATGATAATTTTATCAAGAGGAAATCTACCCCATATCACAAGGGCAGCAGCCCAAAGCATTCCAAGACCGATACATTTACCAGAGCTTTTTCCTGTCTTATTAACCAGAGAAAAAGCATTCATAACCTCCAGAGTTTCATTTTTCAACCTGGGGAAGAATCCTTTTTGGTAATACAATTGATTTATGATTTTTCCAAATTGGGATTTGGGATTCTCCGCCAGAAGTTTTCTAAAGGTAGTATCATATTCTCTTCGAATTTTTTGAATGAACACAGAACCAAACCTCTGTTCCTCTTCGACAAAATTTAAAAGTCCCCAAGGGTCACCACCTGGTTCGTTTGGAAGGATAGTAAAAGTGTAATGATGAAAAAAACGCTGTATTTGATTCAAGCGGTTTTTAGTGCTGAGTAATTCTCCTTCATTGTTAAAAGCATTTTTTTCTGAGCGCCAGGCCCATAAGGAAGGAGACATCAAATTCGCTAATAGAAACGCTGGGATAAGTTCATTTGGCGAAAAGTCGATCTCCAACACGGTCAGGCTTACCGCAGAGGAAAGTTTTTCGATCTTATCGTTCATTTAGTTTTTACCTTATCAACAAATATACGATTTGTATAGAAAATAAATAAAGAGGTTTAAATAAGAGCTTATAGGTGAGTATATTAAAAAAATGTAAATAATAATTTTAAGATTAGATTACCCTACTAATGGTTAACCCGTCACGAATGGGTAAAAGAACACTTTCAATTCTCGGATCCTTATTTAAGAGTTTATTGTATTCAATTAAGGCCATAGTGTCTTTGTCATTTATATTTGGCTTTTCTGTAACTTTTCCACTCCACAAGACATTATCTGATAATATTACTCCGCCTTTATTCATTTTATCAATTATAGCATAATAATAATTACTATAATTTTCCTTATCAGCATCGATAAAGACCAAATCGAGTTTTTCATTAATAGTTGGAATTAATTCCAGAGCATTACCTAAATGTTGCTTGATCTTGTTTTTATATGCAGATCTGTCAAAATATTTTTTTTGGATATCTACCAATTCTTCATTGTGATCAATGGTGTGTAAAATTCCTTCATTGTGCATTCCCTCTGCCAAACACAATGCCGAATATCCGGTATATGTTCCAATTTCTAAGATACATCTTGGTTGTGTTAATTTAGAGATCATTGCCAATAACCTGCCTTGAAAATGTCCACTTATCATTCTGGGAATCAATGCTTTTTGCCAGGTTTCCTTAAAAAGGTCTTGCAATAATTCAGGCTCTATTTGGGTATGATCAACGGCATATCGATCTATTTTTTCAGGTAAAAAATTCATAATTTTATTTTATAAAACAGGTGCTAATAATCTCGCAATAGAACTAATAAATTTAATATACCATTTCCGGTTATTCAACTCTTGTATTTTTAACTTATAAGTATGTTTTAGATCTTTATTGAATTGTAATTTTAATTTTTCAGCGATAGAATTATCTATAATAAATGCATTTACTTCTGCATTTAAATTAAAACTTCGATGGTCCATATTAGTACTTCCAACTGTACTTATATAACTATCAATGATCATAATCTTTGCATGCATCATTCCTTTGGTGTAATAATAAATTTCAACACCGCTTAACAATAAAGATTTTAAATAAGTTTGTGATGCGTAAAAAGCAGTTTTAATATCAGTTTTTTTCGGAATAATGATCTTGATTCTTACCCCGCTTTTAGCTGTTATTTTTAAGGCATTTAAAATGGATTCATTGGGTAAAAAATATGGTGTTGTAATTAAAATTTCTTCCCTGGCATTAGTAATCATACCAAAGAACGCTTCCATTATACTTTGATTGTTCGTACCGTAATCACTGCCTAAAATACTTGTGGCAATTTGTTTTTTAATTTTATCTTCATTTGTATACAAAATTGTGTTCAAATTGATTTTTTTTCCACTAACAAAATACCAATCACTAATAAATAAATACTGTAAATCAATAACGGCCTTACCTTTTAACAGGATATGTGTGTCACGCCAATATTTTTCATTGATGTTTTGATTAATATATTTATCACTTATGTTTATGCCTCCTAAAAAGCCAATTTCATTATCAATAATTACAATTTTTCTATGATTTCTATAATTAGCTTTATATGCTAACCTTGAAAACAGAACTGGCATATAGGCATATATCTCAACCGAACAATCTCTCAATTTTTGAATAGTTTTTTTGCTTAAAGAGCTACCAACATCATCATAAATAACCTTAACTTTTACTCCTTCCTGTGCCTTATTGCAAAGAATATTAATAATTTTTGTACCTATAGTGTCATCATTAAAAATATAATATTCAAGGTGTATACTTTTACTTGCTTTTTTTAATTCGTTGATTAATACCGGGAATTTTTCTTCACCATTATTCAGTATCTCAATGGAATTATCTAATGAAAATTTTACTTGTTCTATATTGTAAAATAAGGTTGGTAATTTGATATTAGTTCCAACTTTTGATATTTCAGATGGATGTTTGATACTTTCATTTAATGTATTGAGATATACATTTTTATAATATCTTTTTTTAGTAAAGATCCTTTTTTTATGGTATTGGGCGCCGAATAAAAAGTAAATTAAAACCCCCCCAACAGGAAATAATAAAATTAAAAAAATATAGGCAAAAGATTTTTCAGGTTTTTTATTTTCTAAAATAATAATAAGAATTAAAAAACTTATAAAAATATAATAGCTTATTAGTACATAAGGTTTTAAATTATAAAAATAATCCATAAATTATCAAATCAATTATTCTCGGATATTCAAAGATAAAAAAAAAGCGACACTGAAATTTCAATGTCGCTTAAAGAATTTGTTTTTTGAGAATTTATTTATCAATTTGTTCCTTTAAATTTTTCTCTAAACCTTTCTTTTCTTCTAAGGTCAGGTGTTTTGAACCATCACAAGTATTTAAATATTTTCCTAGTATTTTAGTCATGATATTGTTCTGTTTTGAATATGATTTACAGTGTTTGCATAATAAAGTATGTAAACTTAATCTAAATATATCCCAACCAGAAGCTTCACCATATTGATTTTTATCACATATGGCTGTGGCTTCATCGCAACTAATCATTATTTTTTTCCCCATAAAACTTTAATTTTTAAACCAACTATCTTCAATACATTTTCTCAATTGCACCCTCGCTCGATGAATGATAACCCACAAATTTGACGAGCTAATTCCTAACTCATTACATATTTCATCCGTTTCATAATTTCGAACAGTTTTTAATAAAAATACAATACGATATTTTTCAGGTAAGTTATCAATACAATTGTCTAATGCACCTTTGAGTTCTTCGTTTTCAATGGTTTTTTCCGCCTCATTACCCCACGATTGCGGTACACATTCTTCAATCCAACTACCTTTTCTTTCTCCATCTTCATAAAAACTCATTCTCACTTCCTTTTTACCTTTTATAGAGTTAATTTTCCTATAATGATCAATTATCTTCCTTTTTAATATGGAAACTAACCAGGTACGTTCAGAAGCCTGACCTCTAAAATTATCTTTTCCTTTTATACCTGAAAAAAAAGTTTCTTGAACCAGGTCCTTAGCTACTTCCTGATTATCAACTCTTGTTAGAGAATAATTATATAAATAATCCGCATATAGTTCTATCCATTTGTTTGGATTTAAAGTATGCTTCTTAATATCTGACATTTAATTTTGATTTTTACGAGGTAAATATAATCAAACTTAATTGTAATATTTAAAAAGGATAAATACTTAGGATATAAAATTATTCAATCTAATCTTTTATGAGACAAACAGCTCTGTTATATTCATAATTCATACGGGTAATATCTAGTAATTGCACTTCTTGCGGACATACGATTGCACAGGCTCCTGTATGAGTACAACTTCCAAAACCTTCATCATCATGAGCATTAATCATCATTATTACGCGTTCCATTCGCTCTACCTGACCTTGAGGTAATTTTGCCAAGTGACCAACTTTTGCCGAAACGAATAATGCGGCTGATGAATTTTTACATGTTGCTATACAAGCTCCACACCCTATACAGGCGGCACTGTCAAAAGCACTTTCTGCTATTTCATGATGAATAGGTATTGTATTTGCTTCAGGTGCCATTCCCGTAAAGGAAGAGATATAACCTCCGGCTTGAATAATTCGATCCATAGAAGAACGATCTACCTTTAAATCTCTGATAACAGGAAATGAATTTGCTCTAAATGGTTCAATATATAGAGTATCGCCATTATTAAATGAGCGTAAATGTGTTTGACATGTTGTATAATGTCCTTCTGGCCCATGGGCTTGCCCGTTAATAACTAGCGAACATTGTCCACAAATCCCTTCTCTACAATCATGATCAAACTCAACAACTCTTTCACCTTTTGTTGCAAGTTGTTCATTAAGAGTATCTAACATTTCTAAAAATGACATATCCGAACTTAGATCTGATAATTTATAGCTTACTAATTTCCCTTTAGATTTGGCATTATCTTGACGCCATATTTTAAGTGTCAGTTTCATAATTTTTATTATTTGTATGAACGTACAGTTGGTTTAACTTCGGTAAATTCGAAGGCTTCTTTGTGTTCTTTCCATTCTTGTCCATCTTTCCATTCCCAAGCAGAAGAATACATATAATTTTTGTCATCTCTAAGTGCTTCCCCTTCGTCAGTTTGATAATCTTCACGGAAATGGGCACCACAACTTTCCTTTCTATTTAAAGCGTCGACAGTCATTAATTCAGCTATTTCCAAATAATCTGCCAAACGCCCCGCTTTTTCCAATTCAGAATTAGGACCTTTTTCATCTCCCGTAACTGCTGCATTTTCCCAAAATTCTTTGCGTAATTTTCTAATTTCTTCAATAGCCCAGAGCATTCCTTTTTCATTTTTTGACATGGCCACTTCTTTAAACATAATTTTTCCCAAACGACGGTGTATCTGATCTACGGGAATTGTTCCTTTTATAGATAATAATTTTGCTACTTGATCTTTTACTGTTTTTTCAGCTTCATCAAATTCCGGAGTATCCGTTGAAATTTTTCCCGTACGGATGTCATCTGCCAAATAATTAGAAATAGTATTTGGTAATATAAAGTTACCGTCAACTGAGGCTTGCAATAATGAATTTGCTCCCAAACGATTAGCACCATGATCTGCAAAATTTGCCTCACCTACAGCAAATAAACCGGGTATTGATGTTTGTAATTCATAATCAACCCACAATCCTCCCATAGAAAAATGAGCGGCAGGTGATATTTTCATAGGTTCTTTATAAGCATTAATTGCTGTAATTTTTTCATACATAGTAAAGAGGTTACCATAACGTTCTTTAATAGTACCCTCACCCAAACGTTCAATAGCTGTTTTAAAGTCAAGGTAAACAGCGTTTTTTAAGGGTCCAACTCCATAACCTGCATCCATTCTTTCTTTAGCTGCTCTGGAAGCAACATCACGAGGAACTAAGTTACCGTATGCAGGATAACGACGCTCCAGGTAATAGTCTCTGTCTTCTTCCGGAATATCTCCGGGAGCTCGTTTTTCATCTTTATTTTTAGGTACCCAGATTCTTCCATCATTCCGTAAAGACTCTGACATTAAAGTTAATTTGGATTGATGTTCACCCGATTGTGGTAGGGCAGTAGGATGAATTTGTGTCCATGAAGGATTAGCAAAATAAGCGCCTTTTTTATGTGCTTGCCAGTTTGCTGAGCCGTTTGAATTCATTGCTAATGTTGAGAGGTAAAAAATCTTTCCAAAACCACCGGTTCCGAAAACTAGCGCATGGGCCGCATGACGAGTAACTTCTCCTGTATCCAGGTTTCGAGCAATAATACCTCTTGCTTTACCATCGACTATAACAATATCTAAAATTTCATGACGACTGTATTGTTTTAATTTACCAACTTTAACTTGTTTCATCATAGCCTGATAAGTAGCTAATAAAAGTTGTTGACCTGTTTGGCCACGAGCATAGAACGTACGAGATACTAATACCCCTCCAAATGAGCGATTACTTAAATATCCACTATACTCACGTGCAAATGGTACGCCTTGAGCGACCATATGATCAATCAAATCAACTGAAACTTCTGCCATTCGATAAACGTTAGACTCTCGGGATCTAAAATCTCCTCCTTTAATAGTATCATAAAACATGCGGTACACATTATCACCATCATTTTTGTAATTTTTCGCTGCATTCACTCCACCTTGTGCTGCCACAGAATGAGAACGTCTGGCAGAATCTTGAAAGAAGAACACTTTTACATTGTATCCCAACTCTGCTAATGAAGCTGCTGCACCGCCACCAGATAAACCTCCTCCAACTACGATTACATCTAATTTTTTGCGATTTGCCGGGTTAACAATACGGGTTTTAGCAAGATAATTTTGCCATTTATCTTTTAAAGGACCTTCTGGAATTTTTGCGTCAAGAGCCATAAATTTTATTTTTAATTTCCAAAAAACAATTTCCAAAAAACAAATAGTATTGAATTGTTTAGCAGTTCAAATTTTTGCTCATTGAATTTCGAATATTTTGAATTATATACCATTTTATAATTGTTGCTTATTTATTATTTGAAGTATAGAATGACAGGTATGATGGCATATAATATTGCCATTATAAAACCAAAGTATAGTGCTATATATTTAACAGTGTGCATTATTTTTTTAGGATAAATTCCTAAAGATCTATGAGCGCTTTCAATACCATGTACTATGTGAAAACCTATAGCAATTATACTTACTTCATAAATCACCACCATCCACCAAACCTTAAAAGTTTCAAGAACTAGATCATATAAATCCTTTTCAACTTTTAACACTTTATACTGTAACCAGAACTGAGCCATGTGCATAACAATAAAAACACCGATAATAGTTCCTAACAGACCCATATTACGTGAAGTCCAGGAACTTGTTGAGTTATCTATTACAGCATATTTACCTCCTTTAGCCTTTTTATTATTTAATGTAATTAACAATGCATCAACTATGTGCAGCGCAATTGCAAGATATAATACCCACGCTACAACAGTTATAGGCCAAAAATGTACCAAAAAATGAGAATAGGCATTATACATGTCATGTTGATTTGTAACATTATCCCAAAATTCAATTGGAAAAAAAGAGTCAGGAATGATCAATATAAGATTACCTAAGAGATGGATAATGAGGAAAAAAATAATAAAAAGTCCGGTTAGCGCCATTAAATTTTTTCGCCCAACCGATGTTTTAAAGAGTCCTTTTTTAACTGCCATAAGGCTAAATTTGAAATTAACCTCACAAATATAGATGTTTAATATACTTTCTAATATGATATTTGTCAAATTGTAACAAGGATTACTATTTATAATTTGTCTAAATTAGCCAATAGAAACCTTTTATTAATTGAATTCATAGAATCAATTTTTATATTTGCAACGTTTAAATTTAACCTATCAAAAAATGAGTGGATTAACATCTTCATCCTTAGGAAGAAAAATCGTAATGTCACTAAGTGGATTTTTCTTAATTACTTTTTTACTAGTTCATTTGGGGGTTAATTTAACCCTATTTATTGGTGCTGATACCTTTAATGTAGCATCCCATTTTATGGCTACCAACCCCCTAATTCAGGTAATGCAATATGTTTTAGCTGCCGGTTTTATTATCCATATAGTTATGGGAATTATTTTAGAACTAAAGAACCGCGCTTCCCGACCGATTAAATACGCTAAAAATAATGCTGCAGCCAATTCGGGCTGGGCTTCAAGAAATATGATAATAACAGGAATCCTGGTATTATTTTTTTTAGTGTTACATATAAAAGATTTCTTTGTAGAGATTAAATTTGGAGAAGTACATGATGATTACCAACTGGTAACAAAATTATTTGCAAATCCGATTTATGTTCTGATTTATGTTATAGCATTTATTTTGTTAGGCATACATTTAAGTCACGGATTTCAGTCGGCATTTACAAGTGTTGGAGCAAGGTCTCCCAAATATTTAAAATATGTAAAAATTTTAGGAATGGCTTTTAGCTATATAATGGCTTTTGGTTTTTCAATTATTGCAATTTACTTTTACTTTGCTTAACATCTCATTATTATGTCATTAAATTCAAAAGTTCCAAATGGTCCGATTAAAGATAAGTGGACTAATTATAAAGACAAAATTAATTTAGTAAACCCAGCCAATAAGCGAAATATTGATATTATTGTTGTTGGTACAGGTTTAGCAGGAGGCTCTGCCGCAGCTACATTGGCAGAATTGGGCTATAATGTAAAAACATATTGCTATCAAGATTCTCCCCGTAGAGCACATTCAATTGCGGCCCAGGGCGGAATTAACGCAGCTAAAAATTATATGGGCGATGGTGATTCAAATTATCGTCTCTTTTACGATACTGTAAAAGGAGGTGATTACCGTTCTCGTGAAGCCAATGTATATCGATTGGCAGAGGTATCTTCAAATATTATTGATCAATGCGTTGCACAAGGTGTGCCTTTTGCACGTGATTATGGTGGTTTATTAGATAACCGATCTTTTGGAGGCGTATTGGTTTCTAGAACTTTTTATGCTAAAGGACAGACAGGACAGCAATTACTTTTAGGTGCATATTCGGCGATGAACCGTCAAATTGCTCGTGGTAAAATTGAAATGTTCAATCGACACGAAATGCTTGATGTTGTTAAAGTTGATGGTAAAGCCCGCGGTATTATTGCCCGTAATTTAATTACAGGTGAAATAGAAAGACATTCGGCTCATGCTGTAGTGATAGCAACAGGTGGCTATGGAAACGTTTATTTTTTATCGACCAATGCGATGGGTTCTAACGCCACGGCTGCATGGAAGATCCATAAAAAAGGCGCATATTTTGCAAACCCTTGTTTTACCCAGATACACCCCACATGTATACCTCGTAGTGGTGATTATCAATCAAAGCTGACTTTAATGTCGGAATCTTTACGTAACGATGGAAGAATTTGGGTTCCGAAAAACATCGAAGATGCAAAAGCAATTCAACAAAAAAAATTAAAACCAACTGAAATTACAGAGGAGAACAGAGATTATTATTTAGAACGCCGTTATCCGGCTTTTGGCAACTTGGTTCCTCGTGATGTTGCCTCGCGTGCTGCAAAAGAACGTTGTGATGCGGGCTATGGTGTAAACGCAACAGGAGAAGCTGTTTATTTGGATTTTGCTGCAGCCATTGACCGTTATGGAAAGGAGCAGGCTAAAATTCACAGCATCGAAAATCCGACCAAAGAAAAAATAACTGAATTGGGTAAAAATCTAATGGAGGAAAAGTACGGAAACTTATTTCAAATGTATGAAAAGATCGTTGATGAAAATCCGTATGAAACCCCTATGATGATCTACCCTGCTACCCATTATACTATGGGAGGAGTTTGGGTTGATTATAATTTAATGACCACTGTTGAAGGATTGTACTGTATTGGTGAGGCTAATTTTTCCGATCACGGTGCAAACCGTTTAGGGGCATCTGCCTTGATGCAAGGCTTGGCTGATGGATACTTTGTATTGCCCTACACTATTGGTGACTATTTATCTGACGATATTCGGACCGGTAAAATTTCAACGGACACCCCTGAATTTGATGCAGTAGAAAAGGAAGTTAAAAAAAGAATAGATTTCTTTATCAATAATAAAGGATCAAAATCGGTTGATCATTTCCATAAAAAACTTGGAAAAGTTATGTGGGAAAAAGTTGGAATGGCACGAAATGAAAAAAGCTTAAAAGAGGCAATGACTGAAATAAAATCTATTCGGGATGAATTCTGGAAAGAGGTAAAAGTGCCGGGAGAAGCTAATGAAATGAACCTTGAACTCGAAAAAGCAGGGACGTGTAGCCGATTTCTTAGAATTGGGAGAACTTTTTGCTAAAGATGCTTTAGAAAGAAATGAATCATGCGGTGGTCATTTCCGTGAAGAATCTGTGGAATTAGAGGGTCTACAAAAAGGCGAAGCTAAGCGTAATGATAAAGATTATGCTTTTGTTTCTGCATGGGAATACAAAGGAGAACCAGCTGATGCATTATTGCATAAAGAAGAGTTGGAGTTTAAGGATATAGAATTAAAACAACGCTCTTATAAATAACAAAATAGTTATGAATTTAACACTTAAGATCTGGAGACAAAAAAACGCCCAGGAAAAAGGGAAAATGGTTGAATATAAAGTAACTGATATTTCAGAACATATGTCATTTTTAGAAATGATGGACGTTCTAAATGAAGATTTAGTTGAAAAGGGAGACGAACCTGTTGCATTTGATCATGATTGTAGAGAAGGTATCTGCGGAATGTGTTCTCTGTATATCAACGGACAAGCCCATGGACCGGATAGAAATATAACCACGTGTCAATTGCACATGCGTATGTTTAATGATGGAGATACTATTTTTATAGAACCATTCCGATCAAAAGCTTTTCCTGTTATTAAAGATTTGGTAGTTGATAGAGAATCCTTTGAAAGAATACAGCAAGCCGGTGGATATATCTCAATAAATACATCAGGTAATACCCAGGATGCAAATGCTATTCCGATTTCTAAACACAATGCTGATCTTTCAATGGATGCAGCAGCATGTATCGGTTGTGGTGCTTGTGTGGCTTCTTGTAAAAACTCAAGTGCCATGTTATTTGTTTCTGCTAAAGTCTCCCAGTTTGCTTTATTGCCACAAGGTAGGGTAGAAGCTGCTGATAGAGTTATGAATATGCTTAAACAGATGGATGATGAAGGTTTTGGTAACTGCACAAATACAGGAGCTTGTGAAGTGGAATGCCCAAAAGGAATTTCTTTGGATAATATTGCAAGAATGAATAGAGAATATTTAAAAGCAAGTATTTAAATAGGAATTTCATTTGGATAATCAGCAGGATAAAAATAATAGCCGTTAATATTTCTTCACGGTTTTTTATTATAAATGGATAATTTATTTACTTTTAATATTAATTCACAGTTAAAAGAAACCTATAAAATAATCGTATAATGCCTTCATATACTCCAACAATTATTTCCAAATTGCCCAATGCATCTACAAGTATTTTTGCTATTATGAGTGGAATGGCCACCAAAGAAAATGCTATCAATTTATCACAAGGTTATCCCGATTTTCCTATTTCTAAGGAATTAATCGATCTGGTTTCTAAAGCAATGAACGATGGTTACAATCAATATGCGCCGATGCCCGGAATCCAGGTACTTCGGGAGGCTATTGCGGAAAAAGTTTTTGGTTTGTACGGAGTAAATTATCATCCCGATACAGAAATTACTGTTACAGCTGGTGCCACACAAGCTATTTACACCATTATCTCAGCTTTTATTAACAAAGACGATGAGGCTATTATCTTTGCTCCTGCGTATGATTGTTATGATCCGACAGTAAAATTAAATGGCGGAAAAACGATTGAGATTGAATTAGTTGCACCAGATTTTAAAGTGGATTGGGATAAGGTAAAAAGCAGTATTTCTGCTAAAACAAAAATGATAATTATCAACACCCCTCACAACCCAACAGGTACTGTATTGTCAGAAAATGACATGAAAACCTTGGAGACTTTGGTAAATGACACGAATATCATAATTCTTAGTGACGAAGTTTATGAGCACATTATTTTTGATAATGAAAAACATCAAAGTGTAGCATTGTTCCCAGGTTTGTCTGAACGAAGTTTTGTGGTTGCTTCTTTCGGAAAAACATTTCATGCCACGGGTTGGAAAATGGGTTATTGCCTTGCTCCTTCCGAATTGATGGCAGAATTTAGAAAAACGCACCAGTTTAATGTATTTTCTGTAAATCATCCAATGCAAATGGCCTTGTCAACCTATATTAAAAAGCCTGAAAATTTTGATATATTACCTGGATTTTATCAGGAAAAACGTGATTTCTTTTTAAACGCTATTAAAGGATCAAAATTTAGAATCAAACCTTCAAAAGGAACTTATTTTCAACTGTTGGGATATGACAAAATTTCAGATGAAAATGATTTTGATTTTGCCATTCGATTAACCAGAGAAAGAAAAATTGCCTCAATACCGATTTCTGTATTTTACAATAATAAAACAGACAATAAAGTATTGCGGTTTTGCTTTTCAAAAAGTGAAGAAACTCTGTTAAGAGGAGCAGAAATTTTAAATCAAATAGGAAGCTAATTCAGATAAATCATCAAAATAAATTTTACAACCCAATTCAATAAGTTGTTTTTTGTTTTTTTGTCCAATTCCGATAAAATCCAGATCCAATCTTTCTGCGGTTTGTAAATCCCAAACGCCGTCACCAATCGAATATATTTTATCAAAATGATCAATCTGATAGAACGACATTGCATTACTAATAGATTGTTTTACAAATGTTTCTCTATCAAAACTTATTTCTGATGTAGCAATTAAACTTTCATCATACCAAATACTACATTGTTCTAATTTCAATTTGGCAGGCTTTAATAAAGAACCTGTAGCAAAAGTTATGGCAAACCCTGATTCAATTAAAGTGTCAATACATTTTTTGGCACCTTTTATTTCTGATATTGGGGGATATTTTTTCAATTCAGAATGTAGTATGTTTTCGAATTCTGTTAATAAGAATTGTGAATAATGTTTACCAAAATATTTTTCATAATTAAACTTTAAGGTATAACTATCGGTGTGGTATTTATAATTATTAAAATCGGTATCAATATCATTGATTCCCATTATTTTTAAACTTTTTATCACCACTTTATGGTAAAGGGGCAAACTATCTGTTAGTGTTCCATCTATATCAAAAATGATTAACTTTTTAAGAGTTTTCATAAAATAAACTATACAGCAATATTACTATTTTTATTACCTTTAAACGATGAAAAAATCACTAAACATACAACTTGTTCAAACAGATACTGTTTGGAAAAACATTGATCAAAACCTGGAGAACTTGTCGGGAAAGATTAATTCTTTAAAAGAGGACAGGGATATTATTGTTTTGCCAGAATTGTTTTCAACCGGATTTACCATGGATGCAAAAAACATTGCTGAGACCATGAACGGGAAAGCAGTTTTATGGATGAAAGAACAGGCAGAAAAAAACAATTGTTTACTTATAGGCAGTTTGTTGATAAATGAGAAAAACAATTTTTTAAATCGCCTGATTGTCGCCTTTCCTCAGAGAGAAATGTTATATTATGATAAACGACATTTATTTTCCTTTGCAGGTGAGGATAAGGTATTTACTGCCGGTAATAAAAAATTAATGTTTACATATAAAGGGTTTAATATTTGCCCTTTGATATGTTATGATCTACGATTCCCTGTCTGGTCAAGGAACACCGAGCAAATTGACCTGCTAATTTATGTTGCCAATTGGCCAAATGCGAGGATTTATGCCTGGGACACTTTGTTAAAAGCAAGAGCAATTGAAAACTTATGCTATGTTGTAGGAGTTAATAGAGTGGGGACGGATAATAATAATTTAGTATACTCCGGGCATTCAGTAGTTTTTGATGCTATGGGCGAAAGGATATTAAATTATAAGGAAAATGAGCAGAAAGTAAAATCAATTTCTTTACAGAAGGATCATATCATAGAAACCAGAAATAAATTTAGGTTTTTAGATGATAGAGACGATTTTATAATTAAATAATAATAAAAAGAGCCCAGTATCTGTTGCTATTGAATTTAAATTTTTCTCTAAATTGGCAGATAAAGATCTTTAGTTCAGGAATATATAAATCATGATAGAAACGAATAAAGCACTTGAAATAATACTAAACCATACAGAAGGTTTTGGAGTTGAAGAAATAAATTTTATAGATTCTGTTGGAAGGATAATAAAAGAAGACATAAAAGCAGACAGGGATTTTCCCCCGTTTGACAGAATAAGCATGGATGGAATTGCAATATCTGCCAAGACCTTTAATTCTGGTTCGAGAGAATTCAAAATCGAAGGAGTTCAGGCGGCCGGAAGCGAACAATTAACCTTACATGATTCTAATAATTGTTTAGAAGCAATGACAGGTGCTGTTTTACCGGTAAATACTGATGCTATAATACCATATGAATTGATTACAATTGAAAATGGAATAGCAAAAGTTAATATTAATGAGATCAAATATTTTCAAAACATTCATAAAAAAGGAATAGATAGAAAGCAAAACGAGATATTATTAACAATAAACACAGTTATTTCTCCGGCCGAGATAGGTGTGCTTGCAACAGTTGGAAAAGAAAAAGTAAAAGTGGCTAAAGCACCTGAGGTTATTATAATTTCAACAGGTGATGAACTTGTTGAGGTAAATCAAACACCGCATGATTATCAAATAAGAAGGAGTAATGTTTACACTTTAGTAGCGCTACTGGATAAGTTGAAAATTAAAGCAACCACTATTCATATAAAAGATAATAAAGCCCTGTTAAAAAATAAAATTAAAGATCTATTGAATAAGTTCGATGTTTTGATTTTTAGCGGAGCAGTCAGCAAAGGAAAATTTGACTATTTACCGGAAATATTTAAAGAATTGGAAGTTAATAAATTGTTTCATAAAGTAAAACAGCGTCCGGGAAAGCCATTTTGGTTCGGCAAAAAAGATGATAAAACTGTTTTTGCCTTTCCTGGAAACCCGGTATCAACCTTTGTAAGTTGTATGAAATATTTTTACCCATGGTATCAAAAATCAATGAATTTAAATCATGAAAATAAGAACTATGCGTTATTGGCTCAAGACTTTATTTTCAAACCTGATTTGACCTATTATTTACAAGTTAAAATGGAAAACAAAAATGGGGTAATTTATGCATACCCATTAGCCGGTAAAGGATCTGGTGATTTGGCAAACTTGGTTGAAAACGATGCATTTATTGAATTACCGCCTGGTAAAGAAAAATTCAGGAAAGGAGAAGTTTTCCCATTGATAATTTATAGGTAAATTTGTGAAAACAAAACGTTTTTCAAAGATTTAGAATTAATTATATTGTCTTTGTCAATTAAAAAGTCCATTAAAGAAATGTCAAAATTCACACATCTAGACAACAAGAACCAACCAAAAATGGTAAATGTTGGTGATAAAAAAATAAGCAGGAGAAAAGCAACTGCTAAAGCAGAAGTTTTTTTAGGAAAGGAAATAATTTCTTTATTTAATGATGATGAATTAATCACCAAAAAGGGACCAGTTTTTCAAACTGCAATAATTGCGGGTATTCAGGCGGTGAAAAAAACCCCTGATTTGATTCCTATGTGTCATCCATTAATAATTAATGGAGTGGATCTTGATATTCAGATTATAAACCTTGAAGATATTGAAATTACTTGTACGGTTGAAATTGATGGAAAAACGGGAGTAGAAATGGAGGCATTGACCGGGGCAAGTACTGCGGCATTGACCGTTTATGATATGTGTAAAGCAATTTCACAAAAAATGGTGATCAAAGAAATAAAACTTTTAGAAAAAACAGGAGGCAAATCTGATATTAAAAATGCAAAATAAAACATATACTTAATTCAAATTATTATTATTCTACTTTCTTCAATTAAAGTATTTTTTGTATTTATTATTGATCTCAAATATTCTATTCTCTAAAATATCTTTAATTAACTCCATTGATTTTAACTGAGATTCATCGATCCCATATTTTTTTTCATTTTCAATATATTTATTTGTTTCTTCCAAAACATTAGTCATTTGTGTTGAATTTGAAACAAATTGAACAGTCATTAAACTGAGTTTTTCTTTATCGGTTGAACTCAGGTTTTCAAGGTCTTTACTCAGAACATTTTTTCCATCAAAGGCTATTTTTTCGATATTATCAGAAAATTTATTAATGGCTTTTTCTGATGATTTAAAAAATTCAACAGCATCAACATTATAAATTAATTCCTTTGGTATACTTATCTCTACGACTTCTAGATATTCAGGATTCCTAATTTCTTTTTTATCATCGCATGCAATCATAAAGGCTAGAATAAAAATTAAAAACGAGGTTCTAACTAATTGATTCATACATTGCTTTATAATGTTAAAATCGGGTGACCTAGGGGGAAGGGGGAAAGTTTTAGTCACCCGAATAACTTTGGTTAATTGTTAAGCTATTTTTTAATTGAATTTTTAATATCGTCTAAACCGATTGTAAAGGATGAGAATTATAACTATCACTAGAATTTCACAAGGTTCATTTTAATTCGGTATTAATTATAGTCAAAACTACATAATGGACTTATTAATAGCCTCATACTTTTGGTTAAAAAGATTAGTACTTTAGTATGATTTTGTGTTTTAAAATCAGGGATAGATCGAAGTAGAATGTTTTTGTTATTAAAAATGCTAAATCACTTGTGCTTTTCTTGCGGCTTCTATTCTATTGCGAACGTCGAGTTTGTCAAAAATATTTTGCGTGTGTGTTTTAATAGTAGAAAGTGACACAAACATTATATCCGCAATTTCTTGATTTTTCATACCTTCAGAAATATATTTTAACACTTCCATTTCTCTAGGAGATAATCCGTATTTATCTATTTTGCTTGATATATCTTTCTCGCTCCTTATAGAATCTTCATTTTTTAATTTAGAGATTTGCCCCAAATATTCTTCAATCTGATTACGCATATTATCTATTTGCAAATTATTGTTTTTAAGTTTCATTCGGTTGAAAATCATAATAAATACACTTAACACAAGTAACAAGCCAACTGTTAAAAACAGAATAACGCTCCTGTTTTTATTAACCTTACTTTCTAGATTAAGTCTTTTTATTTTTTCATCTTTTTTCTCAGAGTCATATTTAGCATTCATTGCCACAATATTGTTTTCGCTTTGAATATTAAAAATACTATCACGATAAACAATCATTGTTTTATACTCTTTTAAAGAATTATTAAAATCACCTTCCGATTCTAAAAGATCAGATAAGGCCTGATACCCTAGTACGATGTTCTCTTTATTTGATATTTCTAATGATAATTGTAATCCCTGATAAAATATATTCCTTAGCATTTTCTAAATTCTTTAGCTGTTTATAAATTATTCCGGTATTTATTAAAGTAAAACTCAATAGCCTTTTACTCTTATATTTTTTTAGAATTGGAATGGATTTAAAATAATAATCTAAAGCATCATTATATTCCCCTTTATGTTGATACATCAAGCCTATTGAGCTGTATATTATAGCTTTATCATTTTTATTTTTTGACCTGTTTGCAATTTCCAACGATTTGTTATGGTAATAGAAAGCAGTATCATATTGTTGCTTATACATATAGGCCTCCCCTAAATTGCTATAACCATATCCCATTCCTCTTTCACTATTGCTCAGTTTTTCCATTTTGAGGCCAAGATTGAAATATTTTATAGCATCATCATATTTATTTAAAGTTACATATGCATTACCTATTCCATTAAGAGCAATGGCAATACTCTTAATATAATTCATTTTTTCTGACAACCTCAATGCCTCAAGGTAGTATTTTATGGCTTCTTCTTCCATATTCAACCTTCTATAGGTCACTCCTAAACTATTTATGTTTTTTATTTTAGATTCGATATCCCAAGAATTTTGGTAATATAGCAGAGCTTCCTTGTGCAGCTTCATTGATTTTAAATACTCATGCTGATATCTGGCATTAACTCCTTTCCTATTTAAACAATTTGCAATTCCGGTAACGTAATCTATATTTTCTGAAATGTGAAGAGCTTCATCCAGAATATCGTTTCTTATGGGTCTATTTCTTATGGATAATTTAAATATAGATATTAGATTGTTTATTTTTATTGTGTCGTTTTTCTCAAGAGTAATTATTTGGTATAAACTATCAATATTTATATTTTTTTGAAAATTGAGAACATTAAAATCTGACGCTTGAGAATCCTTAGAAGTTTTGTTTTCTTTTTTCGTGCAAGACAGTATAGAAATAACAATAAATAAAAAAACCAACCCTATCTTATTCATCAAAAAATATATTTGAATTGAAAAATATGAGCCTAAATATACTAACATTTTTCACTTAATCTAAAACAACGAACTTAAAAAATAATTAGATCGTTTTAAAATTAAAGTAATTGATTATTTTTGCCTATCTGTTCTATCTCTTAAGACAGATCTAACTAATGTTCAAAATTGCGTATTATGGAGAAACATAAAAAACACGGCAATCTAATTAAAAGAAAATTTGGAAATTTTGCTCCAAACGAAATTGCAATTTTGGGCACAAAATGCTCAATAATTAGTGATTTAGTCCAAAATATCACCAAAAACTTCAAAAAAAGTGAGAAAATAGCATATTTAGATGCTTCTCATAATAATGAAATTACAGCGCCTGAAATAGATAATTTCACTTTTCATAATTCAGGTAACTTGATAAAAAATTCTGAAACTGTAATGAATCGTTATAATGATAAAATGCTTTTTTCAAATTATGATTTTTTATTTATAAATGGGAACCATTATCAAGCCGAACAGCAAATATTGATTTTAGATAGCGAAAAAGAATCTTCAGTTTTAAAAAGAATTGAACAATTGAAGAATGTTCAATTTCTAATTTTGAAAGACAAAAACACCGAGATCTTTGATTTTTTAATTGAAAAATATCCGGAATTAAAGAATTTAAATGTTTATTTAATTTCTGAAATTGATAAAATTGCTAGTCATGTTGAAAATTTAATTTTTCAGAAAACAGCTTCAATTCATGGTTTAGTTCTTGCCGGAGGGAAAAGTTTACGGATGGGAACCGATAAAGGATTGCTGGATTATTTTGGTAAATCACAAAGAAATTATACAGTTGAATTATTGGAAAGGTTAAATTTAAAAACCTACTTATCTGTAAGAAAGGAGCAAAATGTTGATGACGTAGCAACCATCGAGGATGCTTTTTTGGGCCTGGGCCCTTTTGGTGCAATTTGTTCTGCGTTTCAATCAAACCCAAATACGGCTTGGTTGGTTCTAGCTACTGACTTGCCATTTGTAGATGAAAAAATTATTCAGTTATTATTAGAAAAAAGAAATTCAAGTAAAATAGCGACTACGATTAAAGGAAAGAATAAAAAATTCCCAGAACCATTGATCACAATCTGGGAGCCAAAATCCTATCCAATATTGCTAAATTATTTATCTCAAGGCATTTCTTGTCCTCGTAAGGTTTTAATAAATAATGATGTTGAAATTATTGAAATTGACGATGATTACATTATAAATGTGAATACGCCTGACGAATTTGAGGCAGTGAAAAAAGAACTTAATGATTAAAACTTTGCACATACTTAATGGTGATAGTACAAGACAAATTTTTTCTGAAACTACTTTAAATGGAGATTTGCTTGTTTGGAGAGAAATGCTGTGTACCGGGCCATTGCACAAAGATGTGGGATCAGACCAATTTTGGATTAAAAGGTATGATTTTTTTGAAAAAGAAGCAGGTATTGACAGATTAACATACTACGATAAAACCATCAAAGAGATAATTAAAATAGAATCTATTTCTAGGTATAATGAAGTTGTTTTGTGGTTTGAATTCGATTTGTTTTGCCAAATCAACCTGTTGGCATTATGCTCATACTTATTAAAATATTTTCGAAAAGACGTAAATTATTATTTAATAAGTACAGGTAAAACAAAAAAGGTTTATCTAAGCCTTGCAGACTATTTACCTGAAGAATATGAAAATCTTTATCGAAACAAAATAAAGATTTCGAGAAATGATTTACTTTTTGCTGAAGAAAGTTGGAATATGTATGTTGAAAATGATGAAGAAAAGTTAAGAAAGTTTGATTTTTCTAAAAACAAAAAGTTTGGTTATCTGCAAATTGCAATGGATCAGCATTTAAAACGATTCTCCGGAAGCAATGGTTTAAATCAAATTGAGTTTAAGATTTTAGAGACAATTGAATCAGGTATTTATAATAAATCAGAAATTATAAGAACTCTATTAAATTGGCAAAAAATGTCAACTGTTTATGGCTTTGGAGATTTACAATTTGAAATTTGTTTGAAAAAGCTAAAGAATTGTTATTCTATTGTAAATGAATTGTATTCATTAAATACCAAAGGAATTGAAATTATGAATGAAGTTCAGTCCTAAAAAATAATAGTCAAATGGGAATTACTAAAAAACAACTATATAAACGACAAACGATTTTATCTGAATTTGGAGACATTGGCCAGAAAAGATTGCAAGAAGCTAAAATTGTTATTGTTGGTTGTGGAGGATTAGGTAGTGTTGCAGCGGTTTATTTGGCTGCAAGCGGAGTGGGAAACATCCATTTGATCGATTTCGATATAGTTGATGTTAGCAATTTACACCGTCAGGTATTTTACAAAATTATTGATATTGGAAAATCAAAGTCTGAAGTATTAGCCAATTATATTAATTCCATAACTCCTTTTGTTAATATTACATTTTCTGACAAGGCATTGACAAAAATGAATATTTCTGATCAATTACATAAATACGAATTAGTTGTTGACTGTACTGATAGCTTGCCTGTAAAATATCTAATCAATGATTTTTCTGTTATTTCAAATAAAGTTATGGTGTATGGGTCATTGTACAAATACGATGGATATATAGCTAGTTTTAATGTTGATAATGGATTAAAAAGAACAGCAAATTTAAGAGATGCCTTTCCTACGATGCCCAAAGATGCGATTCCAAATTGTTCCGAAGTTGGAACGCTAAATCCTATTGTTGGAATGATAGGATTGATGCAAGCCAATGAAGTTATAAAAATAGTATCAAAAACAGGGAATCCCCTAACTAATCAGATTTTAATTATTAACAGCAATGACAATTCGCAATTTAAAATGCAGTTGAAAAATGCTATTTCTAAAAAGAAAATTCAGGATATTTTTGACTCTGAAAATTATCAGGATCTGAATTGTGAACTTCAGGACGAAAAATTATTGATATCTGCGAATAAATTAAAAGAAATCCTTGCTCAGAAGAAGGAGTTGATAAAAACGCATATTATTTCTGTAATTGAAAATGTAGATACTGAACTACCTTTTGAAGCAAAAATAAAAATTCCCTTATCGAAATTAGAAATAGATAAATTTATTCTTAATAAGAATATAGAATATGTTATTGTTTGTCAGCAAGGAATTTCTAGTTATATCGCAGTTAAAAGAATTAAAAAAAAATACCCACACATTAATATATTTAGTTTAAAAAACGGAATCTCAAGATATTAAATGCAAAATCCTCTAGAATATTACAAAACGGAAAAACAGGTTTACGAAAAAGAATATTCCTCCTTAAAAAAGAAATTATCACTAAATAGCTCATTAAGATTACTCGTGTTTTTAGTGACTTTTTTAGGAATATATTTCTTTTTTAACAACACTAACCTTATTGTTGGAATTGCAATTATTGGACTTGTATTCTTTGTTTTTTTAATATTAAAACATACAGATTTACAGAAAAATAGCAATTTCACAAAAAAACTGATCCAAATAAACAAGACGGAAATACTCGTTTTAAACAGAGATTATTATGACTTAGATAACGGTAGGGAATTTATTGACCCAAAACATCGGTTTAGTTATGACATTGATTTATTTGGAAGGGGATCTTTCTTTCAATATTGTAACAGAACAGTAACAGTAGAAGGGAAGAAAAAATTTGTAATGTACTTATTGGCAAATGATATCTCAGGTATTGAACGAAAGCAAGAAAGTATTAAAGAATTAGCACAAATGCCGAAATGGAGGCAAAATTTTTCTGCCTTAGCAAGCCTGATAAAAGTCCAGTATTCTGCAAATTTAATAGTGGGTTGGATACATAATTACAAATTTAATTTCCCGAAAATTTTGCCTTTGATAACAACCATATTTTCCTCAATTTCTATATTGATAATTGTTCTTGTAAGTTTAAAATTCATAAATTTTCAAGTATTGGTTATCTGGTTTTTTATTGGCTTGGGATTTTCAGGATTCTATCTTAAAAAAATAAATGAATTATATAAGAATTCTACAGTGGCGAAAGATACTTTTAGGCAGTATCATAAGTTATTGCATCAAATAGAATCTGTTAATTTCACCTCTAAAATTTTAAATGAAAAACAGGATGCTATTCAAAGCGAAACCGAAAAGGCTTCTGTAATTTTCAGCAAATTCTCTAAATTATTGGATGCTTTCGACCAACGGAATAATATATTAATAGCTATAGTGGCAAATGGACTATTACTAAGAGATTTAAGAATATCATATAATATTGAAAAATGGATAAGAATTTATCACCATCAGATCGAAAATTGGTTTGAAGTTATTGCGTTTTTTGATGCACAAAATTCTTTAGCAAACTTTTCATTTAATCACCCCGATTATGTTTTCCCTGGAATTATTACGAAAAATAGAACAATCAGATCGAATAATTTAGGACATGTTTTGCTTAATAGATCTCAACGTATTGATAATGATTTTACTATTGAAAATCAACAATTTTTTATCATAACAGGTGCAAATTTGGCTGGCAAAAGCACTTTTTTGCGCACAGTTTCATTATCCATTGTGATGGCAAATATGGGATTACCGGTTTGTGCCGAAAAATTTGAATATAGTCCGATAAAGTTAATTACCAGCATGCGAACTTCAGATTCATTAGCGGATGATGAATCGTATTTCTTTTCAGAATTGAAACGATTAAAATTTATCGTTGATGAAATAAAAAAGGACAACTATTTTATCGTTTTAGATGAGATTTTAAAAGGCACCAATAGTACGGATAAAGCGATCGGTTCAAGGAAATTTGTGCAAAAATTAGTGGCCTCAGCTTCTACTGGAATTATTGCTACTCATGATTTGAGTTTATGTGAAATAGACAGAGATTTAAAACAGATAGAAAACTATTATTTTGATGCAGAAATAACCGATGATGAACTTCATTTTGATTATAAACTTAAAAAGGGGGTATGCAAAAATATGAACGCTTCTTTTTTAATGAAAAAAATGGAAATCGTTTAATCCTATTGAATGATAATTATCTTTATGATTCAATATTATTACTTCCTATTAATTAATTTCTTTCTTTAACGGATGTAATGAAAATTTTTTTTTCCGACGAAATCACAATAATAATAATTATGGAAAAAATTCTCATTATTTCAATTACCCTTTTCTTATTAATTGGATCTGCTAAAAAAAGTTACGCGCAGAATCAAGAAAAATGGATAGCGCCCGAATCTTCTAAAGAAATAAACAACCCTGTTTCTGTAAAAAAAAGAAGTTCTTCAGCAAAAAATGGAGCTAAATTGTTTAAGAAATTTTGTATAGTTTGTCATGGTGAACAAGGTATCGGTGACGGTCCTGGCGGAAAAGCTCTCGATCCTAAACCTGCAAATCTAACCTCAGAGCCTGTTCAAAAACAAATTGACGGTGAAATTTTTTGGAAAATTTCAAATGGAAGAAATGCAATGATTAAATGGAATCCTATTATAGCTGAAGAAGATCGGTGGAATTTAGTAAATTATATAAGAACACTTAATCAATAATCAATATTAACTTTTTAATCTTCACAATTATGAAAAACAAAATTATTGCTTTAATTGCTTTAATAGGAATTGGAGTTTTTGGTCTGATGTCTTTTAATAATGTTAAATCAGATGAGTACATGGAAGTTGAACACAAAAATGCTATAACCGCGAATCCTTGGGATGGTTATGCATCATGGTATCACATTACAAAAGATGCACCAAATACAGGTGACCCAACTGGTTTTATTGAAAAAAGACATGATGGTGCTAAGGCCTATAGAGAAATTTATATTAATGATTTAGGAGAATCAACACAACAAGGTTCAGCTCCTTATAAGTACCCTGAGGGTACCATAGTTGTAAAAGAAACATATAAAAATAAAGAAGCCTGGGAAGCTAAAAAGAAAGTAGTTCTTACAATAATGATAAAACAGGCAGAAGGAACATCTCCTGAAACCGGCGATTGGGGTTTTGTTATGGGTGCCAAAGGTAAACTGAGTATCGGAACTTCAAAATGGGCAAAATTTTGTAGCGAATGTCATGTATATGCTGCTGCAAAGGATTATGTATTTATGAGTTCTGATTTTATGAAGACTTTGAAATAAGTCACTTCCTTCAATAAATGAACAATGCTCGATTCTTTCGGGCATTTTTTTTAAATAGAAAATTTTATAACTTTTAATTTTCAGAAAGAAATTAAGGGTGTGCATTTACCCAAACCTCTCCATCTTTGAAAAATTCTTTTTTCCAAATTGGGACTGTTTCCTTTAAAGTATCAATAGCAAATTGACATGCTTTAATTGCTGCCCCACGATGGGCTGATGAAACTGCAATAATTACCGGAACATCACTGACCTGTAATGTTCCTATTGCGTGGTGAATTGTAATTTTAGTAATTTCAAATTGAGCAATAGCCTTCAAAGCAATTTTATTCATTTCTTTAATTGCCATAGGTTCATAAGCGGTAAATTCTAATTGATTTACGGTTTTGTTTTGTGTTGAATTTCTTACGGTTCCAACAAATAAGGCAATTCCGCCACAAGTATCATCTTGTACAAAATCATAACATTCTTGCAAGTTCAATTTATTGGATGTTATATTTATAGAAATGTTTTTGTCCATATTTTAAATTTGAAATTCTCCATTTTCACCTTAGATAGTGCTGTTACAAAGAGGAATAGTTTATAAAAATCAAGAAAATCTATAACCCTAAATGTTTTATCCACCACTAACAGGAGGAATTATGGCTACAACATCATTTTCATTTAGTTTGTAATCTCCGGTTACATATTCTTCATTTACGGCAAAAGCGAAACTTTCTACATCGGTTAAACCGGTAAATTTATCTTTTAATATTTTTTGGAAATTCTTAATAGATAGTTCAGAATTTAATTCTAAAACAATAGAATTTTCTCCAACCAGATCTCTTACAATGCCGAAAAACAAAATTTTAATTTTCACTTTAATATTTTTTACAAATTTAGTTAATGCATATAAGACGAAAAAATAAATTACAATTTCAATGTAGAAAAAAATTATATATTAAAAAAACTCAATTAAACAACGATTTTCATCAGTTTAAGTAAACCAAAGTAACTATTGTTACAGCTTGTGTGTTCTAATTTTATAAATTTGGAAGAATTACTAAAAAATCATGGCTCTAAAGTTACTTTCAATTTCTACACTGTTAAATAATTGTCTACCTTTTAGCAACTTACTAACCAAATTTGAACTTTATTAAAATATGAAGTACGGTTTTATTATTGACAATCGAAAATGCATTGGTTGTCATGCTTGTACAACGGCCTGTAAAAGTGAACATGATGTTGCGATTGGGGTTAACAGAACTTATGTAAAACAAGTTGAAAAAGGTATATTTCCTAATACAAGAAGAATTTTTTCCGTTATGCGGTGTAATCATTGTACCAAGGCACCTTGTGTTGAAATTTGCCCTGTAGAAGCTCTGTTTACTCGCGAAGATGGTATTGTCGATTTTGACAACAATCGATGTATAGGTTGTAAATCATGTATGCAAGCCTGCCCTTATGATGCATTATATATAGATCCTGACAATAAAACAGCAGCAAAATGTAATTATTGCGCACATAGAGTTGATGTTGGGAGGGCACCTGCTTGTGTTGACGTTTGTCCTGAACATGCAATTATTGCTGGCGACATGGATAATCCTGAAACAGAAATTTCAATATTATTGTCACGGGAACAAGTGATGGTTAGAAAACCTGAAAAAGGTACAATTCCAAACCTTTTTTATATTGATGGTGACTACCAATCTTTAAATCCGGAAGCTACAGAAAAATCAGAAATATCACTTTGGAGCTCACAGGCTCGCGGTGTTGGGCATTATGCAAAGGCTGCTGAAAAAATGATGAACACCAATGATGATGTCAATTTATTACAAATGACCATTAACAACGAAATGGAATCTGCATATTATAATAAAACTTCTGATAACCCTAACTATATTGATGTTCTTAATGGAAAAGCCCGAAGAGTTTATGACACACCCGATAAGGGAATCTTATGGGGTTGGGAAGTTTCGGCATATGTAACTACCAAGGCAATTGCTGCCGGTGCTTTTATTATTCCATTTATGGCAATACTTTTAGGTTATGAAATTTCTGATTTGGCTAAATTGTGGTCTGTTGGAATATCGTTGACTTTTTTGGCTTTAACCGGACTTTTCCTGGTTATGGATCTAGACAGACCAGATCGTTTTTTAAACGTATTATTACGCCCGCAATGGAATTCTTGGTTAGTTAAAGGAGGTTATACAATTACAATCTTCGGATTGTTAGTTACGGTTTGGGGACTAATGATCTTTTTTGAAATTAAAACAGGAGAAGCAATTTTATTGTGGATTACCGCATTTTTCGCAATATTGTTGGCAATTTATACTGCGTTCTTATTTGCTCAGGCAAAAGGCAGAGATTTTTGGCAAAGCCCTTCTTTAGCCTTACATATGTTAGTGCATAGCGTAATGGCCGGTGCAGCAATCTTTGCTTTGATCTCTTTAATAATTGGTTATGAAGATTGGATGATAATCCTAAAAAACACGTTGATCACAGTTCTTGTTGTCAATCTCTTTACAATGATTACAGAATTAACCATGACGCATCCATCAACTTCAGCACATGCAGTGGTTAAGATGATAACAAAAGGGCGGTACAAAAATATATTTTGGTTTTTTGTTGTCCTTATCGGAAATGTTTTACCCTTATTATTAATGTTAGTTGTTCCAGGCGAAATAATGTTGGCTATTTCGGCAGTATTGGTGTTATGTGGAATTTACGCCACTGAAAAGATTTGGATTGAAGCACCACAGAGAATACCATTAGCTTAATTTAAAAAAACAAAAACAATGGGTTATAAAAAACCATCATTCATAGAAGGAATCGCAGAAAAAATAGGAATCATTCCTAATTTGCATAAAGAAGGATATCAAGAATTTGACGGTGATATGCGTCATTTTAGTGACAAAGAAGTTGCAGAATTATATGAAAATTTTCCGCCACCCGAAAAATGGAATAATTGGGTAGAATACAACCCCAAAGTATGGCCTAAAAAAGAAAAGAAAACTTATCAAATTGTTCCAACTACTTGTTTTAACTGTGAGAGTGCCTGTGGTTTAACGGCATTTATTGATAAAGATTCAGGAGAAGTCAAGAAATTTGAAGGAAACCCATATCACCCGGGTAGTAGAGGCAGGAATTGTGCAAAAGGACCTGCAACTATAAATCAGATTACAGATCCTGATCGAATTTTGTATCCGCTTAAGCGAAAAGGAAAACGAGGTGAAGGAGAATGGGAAAGGATTTCTTGGGATGAAGCCTTAGATACTATTGCAGCAAGAATTCGCAAAGCATTGAAAGAAGACCGGCATAATGAAATTGCATACCACGTTGGCCGACCGGGCCATGAAGAGTTTATGAACTGGGTATTGCCTGCATGGGGTATTGACGGACATAATTCGCACACAAATATTTGTTCTAGCGGCGCTCGTTTTGGATATAATATATGGTATGGATACGATAGACCATCGCCTGATCATGCTGAGGCGAAATTTATTTTGCTGATCTCTGCTCATTTAGAATCGGGTCATTATTTTAACCCGCATGCACAAAGAATTATTGAAGGAAAAATGAAAGGTGCGAAATTAGCTACAATGGATCCTCGATTGTCAAATACTGCCTCCATGAGTGATTATTGGATGCCTTCTTATCCAGGTACAGAAGCGGCTGTTTTATTGTCAATGGCATTGATCATTTTACAAGAAGGATTATACAACCGGGATTATTTAGAGAACTGGACAAATTGGCAAGAGTATTTAAAAGCGCGTCATGCAGATAAAGAGGTGACTTTTGAAAACTATATCGCGGCTATGATCGAGGAATATGTAGAATTTACTCCTGAATTTGCTGAAAAAGAATCGGGTGTAAAAGCAGAAATGATTAAAGAAATTGCTGTAAAAATAGGTGAAGCAGGTGAACGATTTGCATCGCATAACTGGCGTAGTGCGGCTGCTTCAAATTTAGGAGGATGGGCAGTTGCCAGATGTCTGCATTTTTTAACTGTTTTGACCGGGGCAGTTGGTACTAAAGGAGGAACATCACCCAATTTCGTGGAATAAGTTTAAGCCTACGGTACCTAAACCCTCCTAAACCACAAAAAAAATGGAATGAATTGCATTTTCCTAAAGAATATCCCATTAGCCTTTTTTGAAATGAGTCAATTATTACCTCATTTATTAAAGGAAGGGAAGAGGTAAAATGGATGTGTATTTCTCAAGAGTATTTAATCCGGTGTGGACATATCCTGATGGATTTACCTGGATGGAAATGTTTATGGATGAAGACAAATTTGGTTTACATACGGCCTTAACACCAACCTGGAATGAAACTGCATTTTTTGCCGATTTCGTTTTACCAATGGGATTGGCCTCTGAACGACACGACATTAATTCATATGCAACACATGGCGGTACCTGGGTGGCTTTTCGTCAACCTGTTTTGCGAGAAGCGGCAAGAAGAAACGGGAAGCCTGTTGAATTTACTTATGAAGTTAACCCGGGGGAAGTTTGGGAAGAAGACGAATTTTGGATAGAATTAAGCTGGAGAATAGATCCGGATGGAAGTATGGGCATTCGAAAACATTTTGAATCACCCTACAGACCAGGAGAAAAAATTACAATTGGAGAATATTATCAATATATTTTTGAACGTGTTGACGGTTTACCGGAAGCTGCAAAAAAAGAAGGCATAAGCGAATTAGAATACATGTCAAAATACGGTGCTTTTGAAATTGAAAAAGGAGAATCATACAAAAAAAATGAAACGGCATTGACCAATGACCAACTAAAAGGTTCTGAGATTGACAAAACCAATGGTGTGATCAGTAAAGATGGTAAAGATATTGGTGTTATGGTTAATGGTAAAGCCGTTGTCGGATTTCCCACACCTTCAAGAAAGAATGAATTTTACTCCCAAACCATGGTTGATTGGAAGTGGCCTGAATACGCAACGCCAACTTATATTAAAAGTCATATTCACAATGATGTTCTCGATAAATCAAAAGGAGAATATGTACTTGTACCAACCTTTAGATTACCGGCGTTGATCCATACCCGTTCTAGCAATGCCAAATGGTTGGTTGAGATCTCCAACAGAAATCCAATCTGGATGCATCCAGAAGATGCGGCAAAATGGGGATTTAAAACTGGTGATTTGGTAAAAATGAACACTGATATTGGCTATTTTATTGACAAGGTTTGGGTAACTCAATCTATGAAACCGGGAGTTGTAGCATGTTCACATCATATTGGCCGATGGAGAAGAGAGCAAGATCAAACTGGCAATCGTTGGGCAACCAACACAGTTAATATTGAAAACAATAAAAAAGGAGAATGGAAGATGAGTACAAAATCGGGAATCAAACCCTACGAATCAAAAGACAAGGATAGCAAACGAATTTTCTGGAAAGATGGTGGAGTTCATCAAAATATAACTCATGCAGTGCATCCTGACCCTATAAGTGGAATGCATACCTGGCATCAAAGAGTTAGAATTGAAAAACCGGCTGAGGGTGAAAAATACGGGGATATTTTCGTAGACACCAATAAATCTCACGAAATATTTAAAGAATGGCTGGCAATGACCCGCCCTGCACCGGGTCCTGATGGATTAAGAAGACCATTATGGTTTAGAAGGGCTTTTAAACCAGATGAAAGTACTTATTATATTAATAAAGAAAAATGATAAAAATAAATACCGCTTAGACTTTAAAAGCGGTATTTTTGTTTAAACACACTATTTCTAGATTATGCTTCAAAGAATTTTCCCATTTTTAATTTGGCTACCATTAGCGAAAAAATCTTGGAAAGATGACCTAATTGCTGGAATTACAGGAACTATAATTGTTATTCCTCAGGCTGTGGCTTTCGCAATGATTGCCGGATTACCTCCTATTTATGGTTTTTATACGGCGATGGTCACACCAATTATTGCGGCATTATTTGGATCGTCTTACCATTTAATTTCTGGTCCGACAACTGCAATATCTATTGTTGTTTATGCAACGATAAGTAATTTTGTGGATCCGGCCAATGACATAGAACAATATGTAGCTCTTACTCTGGTTTTGACTTTTATGGCAGGCGTTATTCAACTGGCAATGGGAATGGCGAGAATGGGTAAACTGGTTAATTTTGTTTCTCATTCGGTAATAATTGGATTTACAGCAGGCGCCGGAGTTTTGATCGCTTTCAAGCAATTAAAACATGTTTTTGGTTTAGAAGTACCACAAGGAAGTTCATTTTATAGTATTTTAAAGCACATAATAAGTAATATTTCTGAAACAAATTGGTATGTTTTTACTGTAGCCGTAGGAACTTTACTCATTGCCATATTAATTAGAAGGTTTATCAAACCACTTTCAAGATATTATATGTTGATCGCTATGGTATTAGGGAGTTTATTGGCAATATTTTTAGGAGGTGAATCAAACGGAATTGAAAACGTTGGGAAAATTCCTTCAAATTTACCACCATTTCGAATGCCTGAATTTAATTTAACAAATATTCGAAATTTAAGTGGAGGTGCAGTCACTGTAGCTCTTCTTGGTCTGATTGAGGCGGTTGCCATTGCCCGTTCAATTGCCCTTTCATCGCATCAAAGAATTGATTCTAATCAAGAATTTAAAGGGCAAGGCCTTTCTAATATAATGGCTAGTTTTTTTTCCAGTTATATGGGATCAGGTTCTTTTACAAGATCAGGTGTTAATCATCAAGCAGGAGCGAGAACGCCAATGTCGGCTATTTTTTCAGCTTTTTTCTTAATGATTGTATTATTGGTATTTTCTAATTATGCGGCTTACTTACCTAAAGCAGCCATGGGAGGGATCATTTTAGTGGTTGGATATAATTTAATAGATTTTCATCATATTCAGCAAGTCGTTAAAAGCAGTGGTCGTGAAATAATTGTTTTGAGCACGACTCTTTTTGGCACTTTATTTTTTGAGTTGGAAACTGCCTTGTTTTCAGGTATAGCATTATCATTATTCTTTTATTTAGAAAAAACGGCAAAACCAAATATAGCAGAGTTGGGAATTTCAAAAACCCATAGATTTATTAATATTATTAGAGATTCAGATGTTAAAGAATGTCCGCAATTAAAAATTGTTAGAATTGATGGTTCCATTTATTTTGGTGCATTGGAAGTTGTTTCCGATTTTTTTAATAACGTATATGAAAAAGGAGAAATTAAAGAGATTCTTATTATTGCAAATGGAGTTAATTTTATTGATTTAGCCGGTGCAACATGGTTAAGTCATGAAGCATTTAAATGGCAAAAAAGAGGAGGGGGAATATATTTTAGCGGATTAAAAATTGTAAGCCAGCAAATACTTAAAAAAGGAGGTTTTAGAAAAGAGATCGGGGAAGAAAATTTTTATAAAGACAAGTTGACAGCGATCAATGATATTTTCAAGAAATTAGATAAAGATATTTGCAAGGATTGTAAAGTGCGCATTTTTCATGAGTGTAATAATTAAGAAAATATACTATATAAATCACCTCCATTTATTGATCTTCTTCATTTTCGTATATTTATTGAAAGTTAGAAGGCTTATTGAATAAGGATGAATTTAGATAGAAAACTTAATACATTACCTTTAACCAAATCTAATCCCGATACACTTATTTCGTTATTTGACAGTAACAAATTAACACCTATGTGGGTTGCTGATATGGAATTTGAAATAGATAAATCTATTCAAAAAGCTTTAATAAAAAGGATTTCTGATTCTGGATTTGCATATGAGTATAAACCGAAATCATTTTTTACCGCTCAAAAAAAATGGTATCAAGATCATTATAATATTCAGTTAGTTAAAGATCAGGTAGTATATAGTCCTAGTATAACTACATCAATTTCTATAATTATTGAGAATTTCACTTCTAAAAGTGATGGTATTATAATTCAACCACCGGTTTTTATGGAATTCAGAGAAGTCATTCAGAATACAAACCGACGAATAATAAAGAACCCATTATTATTTGAGAATGGACCTTATAAAATTGATTTTGAAGACTTAGAAAAAAAGGCACAACAAAAAGAGAATAAAATACTAATTCTGTGTAACCCTCATAATCCTGTTGGAAGAGTTTGGCGTAAAGAAGAATTAAAAAAAATCATTGGCATTTGTAAAAAACATAATACTCTTTTAATATCTGATGAAATTCATAAGGATATTACTCTATTTGGAAATAAGTTTACTTCTATTTTAAATTATACAGATAAATGGGATAAAATAATTGTTTGTACCTCAGAGGCTAAGACTTTTAATCTTTGCGGAATTTCTGATTCTATGATAATAATACCAAATAAAGAAATTTTAAGCTCCGTAAAGGATACCTTTAAAAAATACAATTTAGGAAGAACAAATGCACTGACAAGAATTGCATTGGAAACAGCTTATACAAAAGGAGATAATTGGCTAAATAATTTGATTAAAACTATAGAAAACAATGTATTTTTGATTGCAGAAGAGCTAATAAAATCAAAGTCAAAAATTAAGCTGATTAAACCCGAAGGGACCTATCAAGTATGGTTAGATTTTCGAGAAGTTTTTAATGATACCAAAGAAATGTTTCATCAAATTACTGAAAAATCAGGTATTGGAATAAATGCCGGACACTGGTTTGGAAGAGAAGGAGCTTTATTTATGAGAATGAATATTGCAACAACTGGTGAGAAAGTAAAAAAATCAATGCAACAAATAATTCGTGCGTCGCTTTAGATAATATTAGATAAATGAAAATAAAAAATCACTTTCCAATATTTGATTGGCTTCCCAACTATCAAAAAGCCTGGCTTAAAGGTGATTTATTTGCGGGAATAACAATAGGTGTGATGTTAATTCCTCAAGGAATCGCTTATGCAATTATTGCCGGATTGCCTCCTATTTATGGTTTGTATACAGCAATGATTCCACAAATTGTATATGCCGTTCTCGGAACTTCACGACAACTGGCAGTAGGTCCGGCTGCAATGGACTCTTTAATTGTGGTTTCAGGAGTTAGTGTATTAGCTTCAATTGGCTCAGAACATTTTTTAGTTTTAGCTGTTCTACTGGCATTTATGGTTGGTATTTTTCAAATTGCTTTTGGGTTTTTTAAACTGGGTTTTTTAGTAAATTTTTTATCAAAACCGGTTATTAGTGGTTTTACATCAGGTTCAGCAATTATTATTGCGATAAATCAATTTGGGAATCTATTAGGAATTGAAATAGATAGAAACAATCTCTTTCATGTATTAATGGTAGATTTATTTACCCATTTAAAAAACATGCATTGGCAGTCTTTTCTCTTAGGAGGATTATCAATTATAATATTACTCTTAATAAAGAAAAAGTTTAAAAAATTTCCTGCCTCTTTGGTGGTTGTTATTTTGGGCATTTTGGTTGTTTATTTATTTAATCTGGATCAGCACGGAGTGACAATTTTGGGTAAGATCCCTCGGGGTTTACCCAGTTTTGTAATACCTACATTTGATACTAATTTAATTCAGGAACTTTCAGGTTTGGCTTTAACATTAGCTTTAATTGGTTTTATGGAAGCTATTTCAATAGCTAAAGCCGTTGAAATAAGACACAATGATTACAAGGTAAAACCTAATAAAGAGTTAATAGCTCTGGGGTTTAGTAATATTGTAGGCTCCTTTTTTCAAACTTATCCGGCCACAGCCGGTTTTGCCAGAACGGCAGTTAATGATCAGTCTGGAGCTAAAACTCCCTTAGCATCATTAATTGCTGCCATAGTAGTTGCTTTGAGTCTGTTATTTTTAACGCCTGCTTTTTACTATTTACCTAAAACTATTTTGGCGGCCATCATCATTGTTGCTGCGTATAGTTTATTGGATTTTACTATGCCAAAAAGATTAATTTATTATAATTTAAGAGACCTTATCATACTAAATGTTACCCTATTTATGACTATTTTTATTGGTATTAAAGAAGGGATATTGACGGGTGTTATATTATCTTTAGTAATGTTAATTTATAAATCAACGAAGCCGCATATTGCTGTTTTAGGAAATGTGCCTCAAACACATTTTTATAGAAACATCATGCGTTTTAAGGAGGTTCTAATACATGAAGAAATTTTAATAGTACGCTTTGATGCTCAATTACATTTTGCCAATACAACATATTTTAAAGATAAGTTGCAAGAATTTGCCAGGAACAAAGGAAGTAAACTTAAGTTACTTATTATTGATGGTGAAAGTTTAAATGCATTAGACAGCAGCGCAATATATGCCTTAGATGAAATTTTAGATTATTTTAATGATTTAAATGTTGCTGTTTCTTTTACGGGATTAAAAGGACCTGTCAGAGATGCTTTAGTTAAATCTACTTTAATGAAAAAAATTAGGTATGATCATTGCTTTATGAGTATTCAAGAAGCTGTTGATTGTTTTGAAAAAATGTGTTTAGATCTTCCGAAAAAATACAGTTATCAGGAATATACCAAACAATCTAATCGCTAAAAGGCCTCATAATCAACGTAACAACTGTTACAGTTATTAAATCAAGGTTTATTAATTTTGAAAGAATCAAAAAGAGATTAACTAAAAAAACAAAAGAATATGAAAGTAGAACAATTATTTACTGGTTGTCTGGCAGAAATGGCTTATTATATCGAGTCAAATGGCGAAGCTGCGATTATTGATCCATTAAGAGAAACGGAGCCCTATATCAGAATGGCTGAAGCCGATAATGCCAAAATCAAATACATATTTTTAACTCATTTTCATGCTGATTTTGTTTCCGGCCAATATGATTTAGCTCAAAAAACGGGCGCAAAAATAATATTTGGACCAAATGCAACTGCAGAATATGATATTTATAATGGTAAGGATGGTGAAGAATTCCCGCTAGGAGGTGGAAAGATTACTCTATTGCATACTCCGGGTCATACCATGGAATCATCTTCTTATTTAATTACTAATGCAGCTGGTGAAACGCCATATATTTGTACCGGTGACGCACTGTTTATTGGTGATGTTGGCCGCCCTGATCTTGCTGTTAAATCTGGAAGTATTACCCAAGATGATTTAGCGGGATTTTTATTTGATTCGTTAAGAAATAAAATCATGACCTTACCGGATGATATAATAGTATATCCTAACCATGGAGCTGGTTCTGCTTGCGGTAAAAATATGAGTTCAGAAACTTTCGATACTTTAGGAAATCAAAAGAAAACCAATTATGCCCTTCGTGCTGATATGACTAAAGAGGAATTTATCAAAGAGGTTACGACAGGATTAAAAGCTCCACCACAATATTTTCCTAACAATGTAAGAATGAATAAATCAATCAATATTAGTATTGATGATATTATACATAAAGGAACTACACCTCTTGATGCCGCAACATTTAAAAAAATGAGCGAACAAAAAGATATTTTAGTAGTTGATACCCGATCAAAAGAAACCTATACCGAAGAAGGAACGGTACCTGGTGCGTGGTATATTGGCTTAGATGGTAGTTTTGCACCTTGGGTAGGTGCTTTGATTACTAATATAAGTCAAAAAATAATATTTATAGCCGAAGATGAAACCAGAGTTAATGAAATTGCCACTCGTTTTTCTCGTGTTGGTTATGATAATACATTAGGATACCTTTTTGGAGGCTTAAAGAACTGGATAGATCACGGATATAAAGTTGATAAAATAGATTCAATTTCTGCTAATGAATTTGCGAATAGATTGGTTGCAGGAACATTGGAAGCACCATTGGATTTGCGTAAAGAGTCTGAATATTTATCAGAACATGTAGTTGGAGTTGATAACTTTCCGTTGGATTTCATTAATTCAAATTTTGCTGAAATTAATAATGATTCAAAATACTTTTTATATTGTGCAACCGGTTACAGATCATTAGTTGCAGCATCAATTTTTAAAGCAAATGGCGTTAAGAATGTTACTGACGTTAGAGGGGGTTTAACCGACATTAAAGAAACAAGCGCTCCTTTATCGGAGTATGTTTGCCCTACAACACTGTTGTAAATAGTCCTTCAAAGACGCGCCTTATCTACAATAAACAATAGAAACTGTGAGCGTTGAGTTATATCGAAATCAGGTTATTAAATTGAATTAAAAAGAGGGTGTTTAACACCCTCTTTTTGTTTATTTTTACCAACTAATTTTAAATCTACTAAAAATGAAATCAATAACATTAAAAATTGTAACCCTATTAATTTTCAGCATCGGTTTTTTGAGTTGCGGGCAAAGCACAAAAGAAAATAAAGATGCTGAGCCTATGGAAGCTATTCAAAAAAGAGTTGTTTCCCTGATATCTCCCGAAGACCTTAATAACCTTAAGGATATACAATTAATTGATGTAAGAACTCCAGAAGAATTTGACGAAGGACACATTAACAATGCGATGAATATAGATTATTATGATGATAATTTTATGAACGATATGTCATCAAAACTGGATAAATCTAAACCTATATATATTTATTGTAAAAGTGGAGGTAGAAGTGGAAAAGCATCTAAGAAACTTAAACAGCAAGGTTTTATTAAAGTATATGACTTACAGGGAGGAATTATAAATTGGAAAGAGAATAATTTAGAGGTTGAAAAATAACTCATTATGAAAATTTCATCTTTTTTTTTAGTTCTAACTTTTTTAATAAGTAGCTGTACCAAATCTATTTCTGATAAAGATCTGGTTAAATACACAAATCAGGGTTTGGAAATTGCCCAGGCAACACAAAGAACCTTAGGGAGTAGTTTAAGCCAAAAAATGAAAAAAGGAGGTACAAAAGAAGCCTTGCCATTTTGTAATACTATGGCCCAACCGCTAACAGCTCAAATGATAAAAAAATATGATGCCGGGATAAAAAGGACTTCACTTAAAATTAGAAATGAAATTAATGCTCCTTCTAAACGAGAAACAAACATTTTAGAAAAGTATCAAAAATTAAAAAATAATAACGAAACATTAAAACCAATAGTAGAAAAGGATAATGATGGAGTCGTGCATTTTTATTCTCCCATAATATTACAAAAAAAATGCTTGGCCTGTCATGGTACGGTGGGTAAAGAAATAACGAAACAAACAGATTCATTAATAAAAGCTCATTACCCTAATGATTTAGCGATAGGTTATAATGAAGGTGATATAAGAGGGATTTGGAGTATAACATTTAATAATAATACTAGTGAATATGATTGAAATAGTAAGTCTGAAATGTGCTGGTTGTGTAACTGTTAAATAAACGTTGAATCTAAATAAATTATAAGCTCATTTTTGTAATATTTGTCAGAGATAAAACTTTCGCTTAGAAAAATTAATATCCTATAACTTTCAGAACTTGTGATAATTGTTACAAGTTTTGTATAGTTAAAAAGATCTTTTTCCCTTCGAAATGAATTTTTCTGTTTAGTTTTTCCTTTCTAAAATTTCAGATTAATACCAATTAAAAAATTAATTCCCGCCTGAGGATAATAACCGGCACCTTCAATTGTGGTTGTTTCTCCTGGTACAGACCAAGTATCGTCATAAGTAAAAAAGTACCCGTTAGATACATATTTCACATTAAAGATATTATTGATTAAGCCAGTTATAATTAAAGATTTAAAAATGGGAATACTCTTAATTTCGTAAATAAGATTCAGGTCATTTACAAAATAACTTTCTAAAACAGAAGCTTGGCTATCAATATTACCCATATATTGTTTTCCAACATATTTTGAAAAGAGATTAATTTGGAAGTTTTGATACGGATTGTATGTAAAGATATTTGCCGCAATAAAATTCGGTGAATACGCAATGTTACTCTTACCAAGTTCAACCAATTCACCATCTTTTGATGCGACAAAATTTAAATTCTTATTTGAACTCAAAGTTAAATTCGGTTTAATACTAAATTTTTTAGATAGTATAAAATTAGCATCTATTTCCAAGCCTAAACGATAACTTTCTCCGCTTGTAGTTCTAACAGGATTTCCAACATCATCCAATTGGCCTGTTAGCACCAATTGATCCTTATAATCCATAAAATATACATTTGTATTGATTCTTAATTTTTTAACCCCAATACGCCATCCCAATTCATAGTCGTTTAATTTTTCTGCCGTGTTTATACCATTTTCAAAATCATTCCTATTTGGTTCTCTGTTGGCACGGGCATAAGATGCATAAACATGATTTGAATTATTAATTTTAAAGGTGGCTCCAAGTTTAGGGTTGAAAAAATTATACTTTTCATCAACTTCAAAAATATCTCTATCCGAGTTTAGTCCTGTTGTTTTATAATGTACAAACCTTTCCTGCAAGTCACCGAAAACAGACCAGTTCTCGTTTAAATGAAATGTAGCTTTGGCAAAAAAACTGACATCAGATTTTCCCCCATTACCGTCATAATATCTTTCTCTTATCGGAATATCACCGGCAAATTGCATCCATATTATTTCTCCAAAATGATCGCCATCGTAATAACTGGTTGAGCTACCAAAAATAAGATCAATATTATCATTTTGATAGTTTGCATTTGCATTTAGCACATAAAATTTATTGTCAAGCCACCGGCGCCTGATCAGATCGGTGGTAGTAATTTCTTCATCCCCAATTTCTAAATTCGGAAATCCATAATCCATTAAATTCTGATCCTCTTTATATTGTTCAAAATATCCCTTCCCGATAGTATAATTTAAGCCTAAACTTGTTGACCATAAATTATTTATTCTTTGGGTCCAATGCAATTGAAAATGATCTTGTTTGTAGTTATCAACTTCCGTATCATAAAATTGCATTGCATCGTTTTCATCAAAATAGATTCCAGCCGGGTTAAAGGTTCTATCTGTTTCTAAAGTTTCCTTATCAATACCATACCAGGCCTGATAGGTAATTTCATGGCCCCCAAAACTCAAAGCCTTGATCAGCGTATTTTCATCTTTATAAGTAGCTTGTAAAAAATAGGATTTCAAATCTGAAGTTGCCCTGTCAATATATCCATCAGATGTAATTACCGATAATCTGCCTGACAATTCTAAATGGTCACTTAATAAACCTGTACTAAATTTTATAGTATTTTTAAAAGTATTAAATGAACCGAAACTACTTGCAATTTCAGCATTCGCGCTTTTTGAAACCCGATCGGTAAGTAGATTTATGCTGGCACCAAATGCTCCCGATCCATTTGTTGAAGTTCCAACGCCACGTTGCATTTGCAAATCCTCCACAGAAGATGAAAAATCGGGTAAATTAACCCAAAAAGTTCCTTGTGATTCGGCATCATTATAAGGAATCCCGTTAATAGTTACATTTACTCTTGTAGCATCACTTCCTCTTACTCTAATACCAGTATAACCTACACCGGCACCTGCATCGGTGGTTGTAACCACTGATGGCAAAAAGTTCATAATAATTGGCAAATCTTGCCCCAAATTTCTTTTTTGAATATCCTTTTTTTCTAATTTAGAATGGGTAATAGGGGCATCTTCTTTTACACGTACTGATTTAACTATTATTTCCTCTAAATTTACAGTATCTAAAATACTCTGTTTTCCCTGAGAATAGGTTAAAAAACTACTTAGTAAGATCAAAAACAAATATCTTTTTTTCATTTTATTTCGCCAAAAGGCATTAATAAATTATTATAAAACGAATAAAAGGAGTGGTATTCGAAAGTAAAACTATTTTTCCTTGAAAGGATCTTCAGGTCATATCCCTAAACAGCATTACCTGTTCCAGGTTCTATGGGTTTAATCTCAGCATTTTTTAAAATTAAAAAAGCACCCCTAATAAGATTGCAGCAAATTTAATCAAGATTTTTCAATCAATCCTGATTTTTATCGATTTTTATTTTTTTCCTAAAAGCTTTTTTGAAGGCTTGCTTCTTTTTTTTCTCTAATCGAATTTTTCTTGAACGCACACTCGGTTTGGTTGCTTTTCGTTCTTTCGGAATTTCCAGGCCTTTTTTCAGGATCGCAAAAAATCTTTTTGTCACAATTTCTTTATTCTGATGCTGACTTCTGCTTTCATCACAATTTAAAATCAAAACCCTTTCTTTAGATAGCTTGGATTCCAGGTTTTTCAAAAGCAATTCCTTTTTACTTTCAGAAAACGCCTTTGAATTTGATAAATCAAAGGTCAAAACCACTTTCGAAGAAACTTTATTGGCATGTTGACCTCCCGGCCCACCAGACCGTATAGCTTTAAAAATAAGTTCATTAAGTAGAATTTCAGTATTCATATTTAATCTTCCAGATCTATAAAATTTAAATCTGATTATAAAATATTCAGAGCTTTATTAAGCCTGGTAAATGTTAATTTTAACCCGAAAATGAATCTAAATTTTTACGGGTTTTCAAGATATTATCGATTGCTTTTACAGCCTTGTTCAATCTGTTTTTCACATCACCTCTTAATATGATATATGGCCGATTGTACTTTTTTAAAGCATTTTCAAAAGCATCAAACATTTCCTGTCGTTGTTCAGGTCTGTCACGCAAATCATCTGCTATCCAAGGGGTATCAATATTGGTCAATAAATAAAGATCATATTGATTTTCTAATGCAGCTTTATTTAAATTATGATGTGTATAACCTCCATAATATTCTTCAGAATAAACCTTTGTTTCTAATAGATCTGTATCACATATCAATACTTTATCGGCTTTTTTAGCCAGCTCGTTTTCCAATGTTATTTGTCCTATAGCTATCGGAATTAAATCAGAATCTTCACAAGTCTTCCTCTCATTATTCCACTTGTCTTGTAAATACTTACGAGCAAATTCTCGTACCCAAACGGTATTGTAGTGCCTTGCCAGTAGCTCTGACAAAGTTGTCTTACCTGTTGATTCAGGTCCGAACAGAACTATTTTCACAAGGTTTATAGGTTCTTGTTTAAGTGTTTTTTCCATGCTAAATAACCAAATATTGCGATAAAGGTAAATCCAAAATATTGAAAACTTGTAAACGCCAAGCCTTTGTACAAATATAAGGGAACAGAAATAATATCACCAATGATCCAATAAATCCAATTTTCAATTTTTCTTTTGGCCATTAACCACATTCCAACAAAGAAAATTGCAGTGGTTATCGTATCCACATAAGCTGTCCAGCTTGTCCATTTATCAAAATATTGATAAACAACAAATACAAATATAATCGTTGCTAAAAAAATAAGTAAGGATTGAAAATTTTCCTTTTTGGTGGTTCTACTAATCGGTGTTACATGTGTTGCATCAACCTTGCGGGTCCAAATATACCAACCGTAAACACTCATGGCAAAATAATAACCATTGATCATCATATCGCCTAATAACTCCCATTTTAAAAGTAAATACACAAAAATAGCTGTGCTGATCATACCGGTTGGGAAAACCAATATTTTGTTTTGCTTAGAATACCAAACTGATAGAAAACCAAAAATGACCGCAATAATTTCTAGAACAATGTCAATTGTTTCATAGCCATCGTATTGTTCAAATAAGAAATCAATAATTTGGTTCATGTTTACTTCTGTCTGCAGTTACAATTTTTAATATAAAGACACAATTATCTTCCTGTAGCAAGGCCTTATGAATATTAGAATTTACAAATTCCATCACTTCCAGGTATTCTCCATAGATCTGTGTGCTCAAACCATTTTCTTCGGTATGAAATTTAGATTTTCTTAAAATTTTTATAAAATCAATTATTGGTTTTTCAAAATCCTTATGTAACGGGTACATGGAAAGGTCAATGGATACTTTCATCTTTTTCTATTTTAATCAAAAATTGGTCATTTTCTTCAAAGGCAGTTCCAATCACAACCAGATCAGCTCCATTTTGGTAGGCCTCAGATATTTGATCAGACGAACGAATACCACCTCCAACAATAAGTGGTAGATCTATATTGTTTTTAACACTTAGAATTATATCACTGTTTACATGATTTAATGCTCCGCTTCCCGCTTCTAAATAAATTAATTTGCATCCCAAATATAATCCTGCACAGGCGGTTTGCACTATTTTAGCTTTATCTTGTTGTGATATTGGTTTGGTGTTACTTACTTTTTCCACCGCTGTTATAACTCCTCCATCAACTAAAATATATCCTGTTGGAATAATTTCTAAGTTAGAATCTTTTAAATAGGGTACTGATTTAACCTGTTGTTCAATCAAATATTCAGGATTTCGACCTGATAAAAGGGAGAGAAATAAAATTGCATCCGCTTTATTGGTAATTTGACTATAATCACCGGGAAATAAGACAATTGGAACATCAGTGTGTTTTTTCACTTCCAGCACAAATTTTTCAGTGATTCCATTTTTTACTGTGCTTCCGCCAACGAGAATAAAATCAATGTTGTTCCTGCTGATTTTATTCATGGTTGTTTCCACTTTACCTATATGCAACTTATCAGGATCAAGCAATATTGCCAATAGCTTTGTGCCTGTTTTTTTTGCTTCTAATATTTTAGTATAAATTGAATTCATTAATTTTTATATCATTATAAGTCATCAAATGCCTGGAACCATCCTTCAATTCGTAAACTTATTTACCTTCTTATTTCATTGAACCATCGGGTAAAGCATATACCAAGGTAAACCCTTCGATAAAAAACATAAAATGTATTTTATATTTTTTCACCCATTCACCAAAAATAACTCTTCCTGATGATTTGCAATCTGCAAACAAAAATGGATTAATTGCAATATGATCGTGAAAACTTAATCCGCCAAACGGATAAATTTTATACATGGCTTCTTTTGCCCCCCAAATTACTGTTAATTGTTTTACAAGATCTTCATCAGAAAGGGAATCAATTTCGGTATTGACAAATTTATCCTTAATTAGCAATATTTTTTCTCTGTTTTTTTCAATATCGATTCCCACTTCATTATTACCAATAATTATAGCCGAAAATTGAAAAGAATGCGTAATAGAAATATGTTTTCCATCCCTTAACAAAGGTTTTCCAAATTCATTATAATACAAATCAAAATCAGTATATCCGGCTTCTTTTAACAAATGTCTTACACTTAGAAACCCTCTTTGATGCAATTCTGATTTCATTCCATTTACGCGTTTTTCACTTAATTTATTTAAAGGAGTATTTTGAATTAAATCGTCATATTCTTCTTCAATTTTCCAGACATATATTACTGTTTCTGCATTTGGTTTTATGGATTTATAAAGAGGCACTGGAATTTCGTAGGGATTTTGTATTTTTGCAAATTAAAAGCAAATATAATTATTATGAGTTCAGAAACGTCAACTTACGTAAAATATAAAGTAAAGGACATTAATTTAGCCGATTGGGGTAGAAAAGAAATTCATTTGGCAGAGGCAGAAATGCCTGGATTAATGAGTTTACGGGAAGAGTATAAAGATGAAAAACCATTAAAAGGGGCAAGAATTGCAGGTTGTTTACACATGACAATCCAAACGGCTGTATTGATTGAAACTTTGATTGAGCTAGGTGCTGAAGTAACCTGGAGTTCATGTAATATATTTTCAACCCAAGATCAAGCTGCTGCGGCTATTGCTGCTACTGGAGTATCGGTTTATGCCTGGAAAGGTTTAACAGATGAAGAATTTGACTGGTGTATTGAACAAACCTTATTTTTTGGAGAAGATAAAAAACCATTGAATTTAATTTTAGATGATGGTGGTGATCTAACCAATATGGTTTTAGATAAATTCCCTGAACTTGTAAAAGATATTAAAGGGTTATCTGAAGAAACTACTACTGGCGTACATAGACTTTACGACAGGATGAAAGCCGGAACTTTACCAATACCGGCAATAAATGTAAATGATTCAGTTACAAAATCTAAATTTGATAACAAATATGGTTGCAGAGAAAGTGCTGTTGATGCTATTCGTCGTGCAACCGATACCATGATGGCTGGAAAAGTTGTAGTAGTTGCCGGATATGGTGATGTTGGTAAAGGAACAGCAGCATCATTTAAAGGTACCGGAGCCAGAGTAATTGTAACCGAGATCGACCCGATTTGTGCCTTACAAGCTGCAATGGAAGGTTTTGAGGTTAAAAAAATGGACAATGTAATAGATAAAGCAGATATCGTAATTACTACAACCGGGAATAAAGATATTATACTTGAGCGTCATTTCAGAGCTTTAAAAGACAAGGCTATTGTTTGTAATATTGGTCATTTTGACAATGAAATTGACATGGCCTGGTTAAATGAAAACTACGGTAACACTAAAGTTGAAATCAAACCTCAGGTTGACCAGTATAATATTGACGGAAAAGAAATTATTTTGTTGGCAGAAGGGAGATTGGTTAATTTAGGATGTGCTACAGGTCACCCAAGCTTTGTAATGAGTAATTCATTTACAAATCAAACACTGGCACAATTAGAGTTGTGGCTTCACCCTGAAAACTATGAAAATAAAGTATATATGTTACCTAAACATTTAGATGAAAAAGTAGCTCGATTGCATTTGGCAAAAATTGGTGTGGAATTAGAGGAGCTAAGACCTGATCAAGCCGAATATATTGGGGTAAAGGTTGAAGGTCCGTTTAAACCTGAATATTATAGATATTAACCGGTATAAAAATAAATATATATAAACTTCTGAGTAGTTTCTTGGAAGTTTTTATATTTATAGCGTACGATCATATCAAATCTATTAAAAATGAAAAAAATACTAGTTCCAATTGGAAATCATGAAAATGCGTTAAACACGCTACAATATGCTATTGATTTTGCAGAACAGGTTGATGCCAAGATATATTTGGTGCATATTTTCAGCAGCTCAAAAATCAGCGGTGCTTTTATTAATATTGATAATATCCTGGTACGGGATAGTAAAGAGATACTAAAAAGCCATTTAAATAATGTGGATGTAAAAAATGTAGAGATTATTTCAAGTACATTAAAAGGGCATTCTGTGATTGACACTTTAAAGCAACTGATTAAATTACTTAATTTTGATCTGATAATTGCCTCGACCAAAAACGATGTAGCAGATGAATCGGTTTTTATAGGTAAAATAACCGGTAATATTATAAAAGATACTAAATCGCCAGTTTTAATTGTTCCTGCAGAGGCTAAATTCAGACCTATATCAAAGATATTAATGACCATTAAAGCGGGTTCTATTAAGTCGATTTCAACTTTAGATCTGTTGATTAAAATTCAAAAGACTTTTTCCTCTACCATCAATTTACTTCAGGTAAAAACACCAAAATTAGATGCAAAGGACTTAGAATTGAATGACAAATTAAGTAGTTTGATCGATACTTTTATTCCTACTAATAATGCGACAGTTTTTCAGGGTGTTTTAGAGTTTTTACACGAAGAAGATCCGGATATGTTATGTGTTATTCGAAGAAAACGAGGTTTTTTTAAAAAACTTTGGCAAAACGATAGCATCAAGAAAATCGATTTTGATAGTAATATTCCCTTGCTTGTTTTAAAAGGATTGTCGTAATTTGCTTTTTTTAATTTGGGGCTATAGCTCAGTTGGCTAGAG
>PVMK01128212.1_pt1 | contig 65295 bp, 72 predicted proteins | sample 1853481 | NCBI WGS metagenome assembly PVMK01 (sample SAMN08533507, study PRJNA380276) | Marine sediment metagenome, whole genome shotgun sequencing project.
CCAACAGCTACATTATAGTACTCAAACCTAAATAATGTCAATGTTTAAACATGCATAGAACTTCAAGCTTATGCTAGAATTGGGTTATGAGTTGTTTGCACATCCTAAGTGTTTTAACAATTGTATATTATAAGGTTTAAAAAATATAGAATATATGAATTATTGTTGTACGGGTGGATTTGAACCACCGACAAATGCCTAAGTTAGGCACTACCTGGCTATTGTAAAAAATTGAAATCAGTACCATTATTAATAAGTGAGATAATTTAGTGATTGTATTGTGATTTAATAGTATTTAATTTATTGGTAAAAATATTTATATGAGAAAATCCACATACCTTTTACTCTTTATGGCAGTAATACTTCTTTCTGTTCTTGGCGGGACTTTTGTGTTCAGGGAGCCCAGCTGGCCCGGAATATTATTTTACCTACTTATGTTTGCTTCCCTGATGGTTCTTGCCGGGCATTGGCTATTAAAATCAAAATATTAATATTAAGTAATAAAATATTCAATTATAATCTAGTGATGAAAGTTTTTATTTCCATTCTATTTATTTTTTTAATATTCTCCTGTTATAAACCGACAGAAATTCTTCATGTAAGGACTTTTTATATCATGGGTTCTGAATTTCAGTATAAGTTGTACTGTGAAAATAAATCGATCTGTGAAAAGGCTGTTCGTGAATCCCAGGAAAAACTTAATCAAATAGATTTTATTTTTAGTAATTACAGGGAAGACAGTGTACTTACCAAAGTAAATATAAATGCTTCAATATCTGCGGTTACAGTGCCTGCCGAATTTGTAAATCTGACCGAACAATCGATTTATTATTCTGAATTTACCAGCGGTGCATTCGATATAACCATTGGAAAGTTGTATGGACTATGGAAAAAAAGTGCATCTACAAACCAGGTACCTGAAAATTCTCAGATAGAAGCGGCATTAAAATGCACAGGTTATAAAAATATCCTGCTCGATAAGGAAAAGAGCACGGTTTCATTTGATTCAAACTGCCTGGAGCTTGATTTCGGGGCCATTGGAAAAGGTTATGCAGTGGATGAAGTAGTAAAAATAGTAAAAAGCCATGGAATTAAGAAAGGACTGATTAATTTTGGCGGGAATATTTATGCTCTTGATAAACAGGCCGATGAAAAAGGGTGGGAAGTTGGTGTAAATGACCCCTTTAATAAAAGCAGTGTTGTTGATTTTATATATGTAAATAATCTTGGTGTTGCAACCTCCGGTGACTATGAAAAATACTTTTTAATAAACGGTAAAAGATATTCACACATTATTAACCCCCATACCGGATACCCGGTTGAAAATTTATCCTCAGTCACGGTGCTTGCAGATTCTGCTACAAGGGCAGACGCACTTTCTACTGCATTTAGTGTTATGGGAAAAAATAAAACTGAGGAATTTTCAGTAAAGAACAATATAGCCGGTGTTATGATAATTGATGGCGACAGGAGTAACTACAAGGTCTATAAATCTCCCGGTTTTAAATCTATCCAGGAAGCGAATTAATCATCTTTACGGAAAAGATAGATAATAATTATTATAATAAGCAGTAGCAAAGAGACCTGCATCACTATGAAAGAGCCCAGTTTTAGATAAGCAAACAAAGGGCTTATATACCTGATCAGCCAGCTGCTGATTATCTCCAGGAAAGAAGAAATAAACGATGCCAGTATCAGTGTTAATTTCCATCCGGAACTTATACTTGTAAATAAAATTAAATGCGTAAGTGTTATAAGTAGAATAGCCATGGAAAAGAAATGGAAATGCGCTTCTTCAAGTAGGCCTATATAGCTTTTTGGGGGACGAAATGTTTCTTCGTTGCCCAGGTAATAACCGACTATACCTTCGAAGTTGAAACCTATCTGCATATATAGAAGTATATTAGTGAGCCATAAAAACAGGAAAAATAATGTGGTGAAGATAACTATTATCTTCAGGAAGTCATTTCTTTTGAGTTCAGACGATATAAAAAATCTCATATTAACCTAGAAAAATACCTGAATTTTTAATTTGTGCCCTCTTTTATTGCAACCTCGAAAATTGCCAGTACCTTTCTTACCGATTTGGTAAATGCATGTGTTGTTATGGTTGCACCGGTTATATTCGGAATACCCCTGTCGATTCTTAGCTCATCATCCAGTATTTCATTCTCAAAAAGCATAAGCCATTTTTCACTTTGCATGTATTCCGAAGGTTCGAAGAAAGCCAGAATTTCTGCGTTTATTAACCTGCCGTCATTACCAATAACATACATTACTGTTTCTGATTTTGTTCTTAACAAATGTGTATTTAGGACAGCATAGCCGAGCGTATCATCACCATTTGAAAATTTATAAAATATATAAATTTTTGATTCAAGTTTGACCCTGGATATCTTTTCTATTTCACTTGTCTGATTTTTATTAAGAAAAATATCAATTTTTTCTACAGATTCGCTTCCCGGAAAAGCAGTTTCAAGTGCCTGGTCCCTGGTCATAAAAAGTTCTGCAGAACTGTGTGTTGTTAAAAAAGCAATTATTGTAATGATATATAATAATTTCTTCATAATGTTTAAACAAAATATATGGGATAGGGAATTAAAATACATATCCTAAACCAAAATTCAGTTGATTATTATCGTCTCCGGCTTCGTTGTCAAGAAACTGGTAGTCAATCTTTACAACTACATTTGGTATTGGTTTGTAGTCAAGGCCAAAGGTGTATTCCCTCCTGTCATTTTCGGGGTTTCTTTCAAAACCAATTGGTACCGATTTCTGTGTGTCATAGTCCTCAAACCGGAAAAAAGGTGAAAGGTTTTGCAGGTACCTGCTTTGGAGATCCATTTCTCCGAGAATATTGTAAGCGGCAACTATGTAGTAACCGAACTGTTTGCTTCCAACAGAGTCGTCACCGGTAAATCCGAGATTTGCATTTATCTCATCTACGTCATCAAGAAATGTCCAGGTTATCAAACCCCTGAGGTCAAGCCCTCTCCACTTAAACTGCGCATCTGCTTCATAAATCTGCCAAAACCCTTTTATCTTATCACCGTCAAGAGGTGAATCTTCATTGCTAACAGTTACATCCTGACCCGTATTGCCAAGATACATTGATCCGCCGACCCTAAAACTTGGTACCGGGTAATAATTCAGCCTGCTTACAAATGCAACGTCATTAAATATTGACCTGTTGCCCCTGGTTCTTATTCCGCGGTTATTTGAAGCTTTAAATCCACGGGAATCGGCACTGTTTATTAAATATGCTTTATATGACAGGTTGCCTGCTGATGCTAAATCAAACTCACCATGCAGGCCTAAACCATTTTCTCTCCAGGTAGTTGGTATTATCTGTGTTTCTACCGAAGGCCTGAACACACCGTAGAATGTTGTTGGTTCATGTATTTCATTAGTTATGCCAATTGGAACAAGTAGAAGCCCGCCACGAATATTCAGATAGTCTTTAAGTAAAAAATCGAGGTATGCGAACTCAACAGAAACCGTTCCTTCCTGCCCATCAAGATTAGCTGAAGTTGATGCATGTTCAAACTCTAATTCGGAATTAAATATAATATGGTCTGTAAATTTATAACCGAGGTACATTACTACTCTTTGAGCATCTACAATGTTGTTGCCATCACCCCGGATTTTACCGATAGCAAGTTCGCCGTATCCTCCGATTGAAAGTCCTTTGCCTGCCTTGAGATAAACCTTTGATGCACCCGGGGCTCCGCCAAATACTTCTTTTAATTCATATTACTTTGTTCACCAACTGATTCGGCTTTTACCTGGCTGATTTCATCCGCAAGAATTGATAATTTTTCTTCAATAGCCTTCATCCTGTCATTTTCAGAACTGCTTTGCTTTAACTCTTGCAGTTCTTCAGTAACCTGATTTAGCTTTTCTTCAATCCTTTTCATTCTTTCCGTATCACTTTCTGCGTAAATTGTAGTTGTACATAAAGTGACAAATGAAAATATAAAAATAAATTGAACTATTCTGGCAAACATTTGCGGTCTCCAGCCTTGATTTTTTTATATTAATTATGGATATTAAATGTCCATAATTAATTTAGGCTAATTATCTTAATATCTAGACCTATAATGTCAAGAATAAAATATTAAATAATTACAGGTAGTTACATTGTAATAATTATCATCTGGAAATAATTACCACATGATATTCTTAACTTTCCAAACTAATATTATTTGAATACAATATGATATGAGAACATTTATACTTTTAATACTAGTTATAATTGTTATTACAGCATCATATTTCCTATTGGGTTTTTACAACGTATCCGCAACAAAGCCACATATGGATGTTACGGAATTGATTCTCCATGTAGTTAGTGAAAGGTCTATAAAAAGAAATTCCGCTAATATACAAAACCCCTTTTGATACTAATGATAAAGAGCTATATACAAAAGGATTCAGAGAATATGATGAAATGTGTGTCCAGTGCCATGGATGGAGCGGTATAAAACCTTCAAACACAGGTAAAGGCCTATACCCCACACCACCTTTATTCCCCGAGGAAGAATTAGATGAATTTTCTGTTGAAGAAATATTCTGGGTAACAAAAAACGGGATCAAAATGTCCGGAATGCCTGCATACGGGCCAACACACGATGATAAAACAATATGGTCAATAGCTATATTTCTCAACAGCTCGAGAGAGATGACAAAAGAGGGTTATAAAGGGTTAAGGGACCAAAACTCAGGAAATCATCAGAACCATGATCATTAATAATATTATTTAATTGTTGGAAAATTCCAGTGACTCGGGGAAAGGGAACCTCGTATATTCATCCTTGCCTTCGAGCTCCTCTATTTCCGTTGCGCCAAAATCCTTTAACCTGTTAATTACTTCCCTGACTACAATTTCCGGTGTTGATGCGCCCGAACTAAGTCCTATTACAGGACAGTCATTAAACATTTTTCTATCGAGGTTTTCTGCGCCTTCGATAAGATATGCATTCTCTACGCCATGGGCCTTTGCTACTTCAACAAGCCTGTTGGAGTTTGAGCTTTCAGGGGAACCCATGATAAAGATCAGATCGGATAATTTTGAAAGTTCCTTTACCGCATCCTGCCTGTTTTGAGTTGCATAACATATATCAAGCTTAGAAGGGCTAAGGATCTTGGGAAACCGTTTTTTTAGTGTTTCCAGAATGTCCTTTGTATCGTCTACACTAAGTGTAGTCTGAGTTACATAAGCAACTTTGCCGGGGTTGGGAATTTCCAGCTGTTTTGCTTCGTCCACAGATTCTACTATTACTACTTTGTCAGGTGCTTCGCCGCTTGTACCAATTACCTCGACATGGTTTCTGTGGCCAATGAGTAATATGGTATATCCAAGATCGGCATAGTGCTTCACTTCATCATGTACTTTTGTTACCAATGGGCAGACTGCATCGACGACATGTAGATTTTTAAAACTGGCTTCATCAAAAACTTCAGGGCTTACCCCGTGCGCACTGAAGATTACACGTGCGTTTGTATTTTCTATTTCGTCCAGTTCTTCAACAAAAACAACGCCCTTATCTTTAAGTGAATCAACAACCCTCTTGTTATGTACAATGGCATGCCGTACATAGATAGGGGGGCCATATTGGTCGAGTGCTTTTTCAACAATATCTATTGCCCTGTCCACTCCGGCACAGAATCCTCTTGGTTTAGCTACTATTACTTTCATAATTGCTCCATCAGGGATTCTAACAAAGTGATAGTTAACTTCAAGTGATATTTTAAAGTCGTATTAATACTCCTACTCCCGGGCCAAATTCATTATGCCATTTGGCTATAAGTGAAAAATTTTTGTGAAGGAAAAATGTCCCCCCTACTTCAGCTTCCCATTTTGACTCTGTATCAAACTGAAGATTACCAAAAGCAGTTATATACTTCGTAAGCTGCATTTCCTTATCAAAAATAAAACGGAAATCCCCTTCCGTATCTACCCAGACAGTACTGTCAATAAGAAATGGAAGCAGGTAGTAAATACCAAAGATTCCCCTTGTCTTCTGCTTTTCATTTGTGATTTCAATTCCCGCAAATGGGCTTAGGAACCTGTTTATATACCTGGCATATGTAAGGTCAATCCTGTATTCGCCTTCTTCATATCCAACTTCCCAGTTAGCAATTATGGAGTTCCTGGTGTTTCTAGCAATAGCTGTACCCTCACTCATCTGGGTCAGTACCTGGGCATCAACCCAGAAATAAACAGGGTCCTTGTATAAATTATGTCTGATTTCTTTAATCCGGGGGTCCATCTCAGACTCTTCATAACTAACTACACGGGCCATACCGGACTTTAAATGGTAGAGGATATGGCAGTGAAAGAACCAATCCTTTTCTTCATTTGCCTCAAACTCTATGATTGTAGTATCATTAGGGGCAACGTTGACGGTGTGTTTTAGCGGGGAATATTCTCCCTGTTGGTTTAAAACCCTGAAAAAATGGCCGTGAAGGTGCATAGGGTGGTTCATCATAGTTTTATTGTTCATGATGAAAGTTACATTCTCACCTTTCCTGATCAGAATTTTGTCGCTTTCTTTTAAAATTTTGTTATTTATGGTCCATATATAGTTTTCCATGTCACCCGTAAGGTTCAGTACCACTTCACGAGTTTTATTTTGCACGGGAAGAGTAGTGGGGGTAGGGGATATTAATTTGTCATAAGGTGTTGCCGGCCTTTCCTCTTTCATGTTCATATGTCCTTTATGATCATTGCCAGTTTCCATATTGCCCATCACTTTTTTATGCTCCTTGTGATTTTGCATTTCATGATTGATATTTCCAGAATCCATCTTCATAGTTTTCATATTATGACTTCCGGGCATTTTGTAAAGGTTTGGGGGCGGGATATCCTCTGCATCATTTTTCTCACCCTCACCCAGATAAAGTGATGCATATCCGGAACCATCCTGGGCGGTTGCCCTGAACTCATATGACCCGTCTTCAGGAACTTCTACAACTACGTCATAGGTTTCTGCTACACTTATTAACAATTTATCCACTTCTACCGGTTCAACATCAGGGCCGTCTGCTGCAATTATTGTCATATTTCCACCTGCATAATTAAGATAAAAATATGATGATGCCCCGGCATTGATAATGCGGAGCTTTACTTTCTTTCCTGAATAGTCATTAAGATTAAGCACCTGGTTGCCGTTTATCAAAAATGCATCGTATGCTACATCTGCAATATCAGGAGGGGGCATCCTTCTAAAGGATCTTTTTACATTGTCCCATATAACCCTGTTTTTAATTACTCCGTAAACAGTCTGCATAGTATCTTTTTTAAAGTTGTTGTATTCACTACCCCTTTTTAATGTCCTGAGGACTTCATGGGGGTTTTCGTCTGTCCAGTCTGAAAGAACAAGTACAAGTTCATCCTCAGGAAGCTCAATATCCGTTCTTTCTACTTTGGGGTCAATAACTATTGATCCATAAACGCCCAGCTGTTCCTGGAGGCCGGTGTGGGAGTGGTACCAGTATGTCCCTGACTGCTTGATCGGGAATTCATATGTAAATGTAGTTCCTGGTTTAATGGGCGGTGTTGTAAGGTAAGGTACGCCGTCTTCCCAGTTGGGAAGGAGCAGTCCATGCCAGTGAACAGAAGTAGAAACATCCATCTTATTGGTGACATTTATTTTAGCAATATCACCTTCCTTAAATTCAAGGGTAGGGCCGGGTACTGAGCCATTAATTGACATTGCGACTACATCTTCACCTGAAAAATTAAGTATATTGTTTTGTATTACCAGGTTGTATTCTACGGTTTGGGAATAAACTGGAAAGCATATAATAAGCGAAAACAATAAGATTAATAATATTTTTACATTCATCTTTGTAAACTTGAATTATATATATTTTTTTATTATAAAATAGTATAAATCTTGTTATGTCATTTAATAATAGCAGATATGTTGCGGAAATAGATTTGCCCGAGGGTTATATATCAATTGATTGTGAAATAGAATTTGGGGATGAGAATGCAATAAAATTTTTTCTTAACCAAAGTTCGGTAGATAAAGATATATATCTCCTGGAATCTTCTTCTGAATTTAAGTATCAGTTATTAAATTTTATTGATTTAGAACTGTTAACTGAAAGAATGGATATAGAAGACCTGTTAAATGAAATTATGTTAGAGGAATTTGGAGCCAATGCTGACATCCTAATTAGGGGTGTAGACTCCGATTAGTAATCATTCAATACTTTAAAACTACCACCCACCGTTCCGCACCAAGTATTGGGATTCAAGGAGGCTTTCGCCAGTCAGTAAATAGTATAATGAAATTTTACGGTAAAGGGAAGAAAAAAAGCCGGGAGCAAATTTGCTTACCCGGCTACTTTAAGGAAAAAGGATGATAATTAATACTGTAATGATAAATCCTTGTTTGCAAAGAAAAATTTTAAATTATCTTAAATAGATTCAAAATTCTAATAAAAATCTGATTAAAAATTTGTCATTAAAGTTTTATTAATAATATAATATTAAATCATGAGCCCCATACTTAGAATATTAATAGGTGGTGCATGCACCGTACTTATTATAGCCGGACTAAAAGCAGCCTCAGATATAGTTGGTTTTGTACTGATTGCGGTAATGCTCGCAATTTCAATTACACCTGTAGTTATATTCCTTACCAATAAAGGATTAAAGAGGGGCCTTTCGCTTTTCATTACAATATTCAGCCTTCTAATTGTGGGCATAATGCTTGTAACGTTACTTGGGACTTCAGTTTTTGAACTGTCTACAACTCTCCCTACATATGAAAGCAGGATGCAGGAACTGATTGTTTCCATAGATGGTGTACTGGAAAAGTACAATATTGATATTGATAAACTTATTGCACAGTCTGAACTGGATACAAAAAGACTTGTCCAGATTGCCACTTCACTACTTTCAAAACTGGGAAATTCCCTTGGTAGCGGCATATTCCTTATAATTGTAGTATCCCTTATGGTCGTAGAATTTTCAGGTTATGAATACAAAATTCAGACAGGTGACATACATCCCGGGAGCTTGTCAGCAAGAATGTACGAAGTAAGGACTGAAATCAGAAAATTTCTTTCCATTACTGCACTGACGGGTTTTATGTCTTCAGTATGCAATGTGATTCTTCTATTAGCACTTGGTGTGGAATTTGCAGTGCTTTGGGGAGTTCTTTCTTTTTTCTTTAATTTTATTCCTGTAATTGGAGCAATCCTGGCTTTGCTTCCCCCGTTTTTACTTGCGCTTATACAGTTTGGCTGGACAAAGGCTATCATTGTAGTTGTTGGTTTTGTACTTTTCAATAACATTGCTGATAATGTTATTAAACCAAAACTTATGAAAGATGGACTGAATATTTCTATATTAGTGATATTCCTTTCATTGTTTTTCTGGAACTGGGTCCTTGGTTTTGCGGGAGCAATACTTGCTATTCCTTTAACAATTACGATAACAAAAATTTATGCCGAATTGTCTAAGGAGCATGATATTTTATGATATAATAACGAGAGGTGATTTTATGAGATATTTCATATCAATATTTTTAATTTTTGGATTACTTTCTACTTATGCATACGGCACGGCAACTAGTTGTAAATTCAATAGTAAGGAATGTTTTTCAAAAGCCGGATATGTAGCATGCAGGAACAGGGTTGATTTAGATAAATATTACGAATTCATCAATACAGATAAAAAAGAAATATCCGAGCAGATGATAGCTGAAAAGAACAGGTGCATAAAAATGGATGGTAATCAAAGAGTAGCTGTCCAGTACAATGATGGTAACAAAGTTAAGATATTATTCCGCGGCTCCAATCAAACGTGGTGGGTAAGAACTGATGGGGTTTACAGCAAGGCAAAATAATTATTGTTTTTGAACAATATAATAATAATTAATAGGGTCATGCGGGAGCTCCTTGACTTCGATACTCGTAAAACCAGCTTCTTTAAGCATATCTATTGCCAGTTCTTTTCCCCACATTGCCCCAAGCCCTTTCCCCTCCTGGCCAAGGGATACAGACATACAGTGAAGGCAGGATATTGTATATAAAAAAGACCCGATCGGGTGTTCCATGTTTTTTTCAACAAAACTGGAGCCAGCTATGTCCTGCATAAAATAGGTCCCGTCAGATTTTAGAGCATTATATATGTTTTTTAATACAACATCTGGTTTTGCCTGGTCATGTATAACATCAAATGTTGTTATGAAATCATATTGTTCTTTCTCCTCAAATAATGAGATATCCATTGCCTTAAGAACAATATTATTTAGGCCGAGATCCACGGCATTTTTCATCCCGGTGCCAACTGCATCTTCGGAAAGGTCATATCCGGTGAATTTACTGTTTGGAAATGATTTTGCCATCTCTACAAGCGCAAGGCCGCTTCCGCAACCGAGGTCCAAAACATTGATTCCTTCATTTAGTTTTGCAATTATATCTCCGGCGAGTGGGAGCAGCTGGTCAACAAGAGGGACAATAACCGTCTGGCGGCTTTCATCTGCCATCACCTCGTGAAACCTGTTGTAGTCACTATAACTTAAGCCCCCGCCGTTCTTAAAACAGTCCAGTATTTTATCTTCAACAGATGCAAGGACCGAAAACCACTGAGTAGTTACGGCCATGTTGTCCGGAGTAGCGGCCCTTGTAAGCCATGCAGCATGTTCAGGTGGAAAACTGTAAAGTTTATTAACCGGGTCATAATCAACTATGCCGCCGGTCACCATAGCACCCAGCCACTCTCTTACATACCTTTCATTAAGCCCTGCTTTTTCTGAGATTAGCCCGCTTCCGGAAGGTTCAAGCCCGGTTAATACATCAAACAACCCGGTCCGGTATCCGATGGAAATCATTATATTGAGTGAACCAAAATTAATTATATCTATTAACTTTGAAACGAATTTTTCAGATTTCTGAGTATTAAAAATATCCTCTTTAATATTAGTCATGAGTATCCCTCTAGTTTTAATTTCCAATAAATAATACTCACACTATTGAATTAGAATATAAGACTACCAGCAATATCTGCGGGGTTTTCAATGTGCTTTGGACTCTTCTTCTTCGTACTCATTATCATTGTCCCCATATACTTCCTCTTCAACAACTATCTCTTCATCTTCATTACTTACCGGAAAAGGACAAGCACATAAAAATGTAAGGGATAGAAAAATGATTAATAGTGATAAATTCTTCATAAGACAACCTCCGATATAAATCTATAATAAATATAAAACCATATTATCACTAATACATAATGAAATATTTTTCACACCAGGTGCTATATTTTTCACACTCAATATAAGTTTGAAAATTGCTTATTATTCAATAATTATTAGCTGTTACAACTGAAAAGGAAAATATTTGCAAATTGGCATACCGCTTGCCAATTACTAAACCATTAAATCAGAATTTTTTTCAGGAGTTTAAGGAGGTAGTGAAAATGCATAGAGTATCAATTGTCTTTTTAATAATTTTTACTGTGTCAATAGGATTATTAAGTTGTGGGGGGGAAGATGGTTCCGATACTTCTTCTGCATCTATAAAGGAGACAGCAAGGATTGTGGGCACTGTAGAAGAACTATTAATGTCTTCCCTGCCGGAAAAAAATCAATCTTTATTAGCTGATGTTAAGGAAATGTTTTCATTGGTAATGCCTGCCAATGCACAGGATGGAGAGCTTTGCGGGATAATTGTAAAAGCTATTCAGAATGGTGAAGTAGTAGCAACTGGAGAAACAAACTGCGATGGCAAGTTTGAGTTAAATGAATTGGACGAAGGAACTACAACACTTATATTTGAAAACGATTTCTTTTCAGACAGCCTGGTTCTTAATGTCCCGGCAGGAGGAACACTGGACATTAAAGTATCACTCGATGACGTTGAAGGGACTGAAGTATCTATCAATGAAATTAATATTACAACTGGCCCTGTAGTTTGTGAAGATGGTGTATTAAACGTCGGTAATAATGATATAAATGAGCTGAATATTATAGGTAATGGCGGAAGCTGTGTGAATATTATTGGCAGCTGCGACGTAAGTATAATTGCCCAGAATATTAACCTTAAGGAATGTAATGTGTGTATTAATGCCAATAACGGTGCTTTTGTGTCCGTTGCAGCAGCTGAGAAATTTGACTGCAATGCAGATGAAATAGGTATTAATTCCAATGGTGATTCCGATGTAATTATTTCCGGAGATAAATGCACTATTGAAAGCGGTGAATTTCAAATCGTTGAAGAAGAAGGTGGGGTTGTAGATACTGAAAACTGTGAAAATATCGAACTGGAAGGCCCTGGTGGTGAAGATGGAGAAGGGGAAGATGGCCAGGGTGACGATGGCGGCGGAGATGGTGGTGAAGGCGGTGAAGAAGGTGACGACGATGATGACAATAATCCCGGCAATAAAAATCCGGTCTGTGAATATGAATGTTCAGGTAATAACTGTGGCCTGTTTTGCACAGATGGCATACCAGAAGATTGTGTAAGTTCCTGTAAAAATTCAGATAATATCAGTTTTTGTATCCAGGAATGTGCAGGTATTGAATGCGGGCCCGGGATATGTGGAGAATTCTGTGTTAAAGAAGGTGAGCCGGTATGCGAAATTATAGAAAAAGAAGTTTGTGAACTTGAGTGTGAAGGGGAATGCGAGGAAGAATGCGTTAAATTCAGAAAAGAAGAAGTCCTCAATTTCGACTGTTTTGAAGGGTGTATAAATTCTGGATGCGCGGAACTCGAAGGAGAGCAGAGGGAAATCTGTATTGGTGAACTTGAAGCACTATGCGCTAATGAATGCACTCAACTTGTTGAGACAGATGACTGCATCGAATTTGAAGTTGTTGGCTGTGAATGCGATGAAGTGTGTGAAGTCGAAGAAATAGAAATATGTGAAGAAGTATGTGGAGAAGTAGGTATTAGCTGTAGATTCGAATGTGAATAGATAAATATTTAAACCCTACTTTAAAGGGGTGATTTAATTCACCCCTTTTTTATATCGATGATGTAGTTTTTTGAAAGGTTATTTTCTTCAGCACCTGCCAGAATTATGTTTAGGTAAGCCACAGAAGGAGGGTAATTCTCCTTATGGTCAGAAATAGCCATGTAAGTCCATGTAAGTTTTTTTATTTTTTTATCTAAGCTAACATATACCTTTTTTCTTTCATACCTGTGTCCATTGGCTTCAAACTTGTCTAATTGAAGAAGATCCATACTGCTGATAAGGTATAGAACACCTTCTACGATGTCCCCCTTAGATTTTTTAATACTCGCTACACCCTTATTGCCCCATTTCTTTGAAATAATCGGAAAACATAGTGTGTAATTCAGTTTTTTGGCTTTTGAAACAACTTTCGCACTGGGACAGCGTTTCTTCATCTGAGTGAAATTCAAATTTGAACCGTAAGCAAAGTAAAGTTGGTATTTATTCTTCATACTTAAAGGTTTATTCAATATACCAGAAATTATGTTGATTTTGATACTCTAATCACAGTACAATACATATTTATCTTGTTGAAGAAATAGAAAAAAAGGAAAAGGTTTCAAATTAATATTAAATAACTTAAAGAAAGATTAAGACACAAACCCCAATGAAGGGGTTTGTAGTCTTATCTCTCTATTTACACATTAATAGCGTAAATAAATGGGGGACTAATATTATACATGATTTTTGAATAAAATAGTCTCAATTTATATAAAAATTTTCACAATTATAATTCTTTCAATATGGACAAACCTGAAAGTAATTTAAATCAGACACTTGATCTAATGATAGGAGTAATCCCTACCTCTATCCTTTACGGGAATTTTATATTTGTAGGATTAATTTTTGGTATAAAAGATATAATCAGTTTGAATAACCCGCTCGATGAGATATTTCTTATTTCACTTGGAGGTTTGTTAGGTTTATTTGGGCTGGTTCTGTCTTTTGGAAAAACATCAAAGAGAGTTTATATCATAGTTACTTCTGTCCTAATAGTATTTGGGATATTTACAGCATGTTACGTAATTTATTCCCTCTATACAGAGCCGGATTCACCTGACAGTTTTTATGAAAAAATCACAATGTTCCCATTGTTTGGCAGCGTTATAGTGGGTTTTAGAAGGTTGTATTTAAGTTTAATTAAGAAATAAAAAGCTCAGTTGTTTTTAGTCCACTCTTCTGTTTCTTTACTTTCAGCCTGCTGTCCTTCTTCCATCAGTCTTTGAATGGCTTTGTTATATAGTTCTACATAATCTTCGACCTTCTTATGGATATCCTGTTCCATTGTTTCCAGCCTGTCTGAATACTTTTCAGTAAGTTCTATCTGCAGTTCTGCTATTTTCCTGAGATCTTCTTTGCCAATATTTTCTTCGAGGACTTCGGTGATTATTTCTATTATTTTAGGGTAAAGATACTCTGCATTTTCCTGGAGCTGGGCCTGTAGTGACTGTTCCCATGTAAAATATTTGTGCATGCCGAAGTTAAACGGGTCAATCTTGGTTTCCTTCCTGAGTTCTACAATCTTTGCGATTAAATCTTCAGTTTTTAATTTTTTTGGGCTCATAATATAATTATAACTGTTCTGGATGAGGGTTCATTTATATTATTAGAAATTTTCATAAAAAGAATTTTGCCTGGGAGATTTTAAGGCAAATTCAAGTTGTTGATCATCGGGGACAGGAACCTTTTGCTCCCAACTGCAACATCTTCCGATAATCTGGATTACTTTCTGGCAATCGATGCCCATATATAATAAATATCACAATTTATTTAATATTGGCATAAAAAAAGAGGTTATATTAAACCCTCTTTTTTTATTATAGTTAATTTATAATACTAATTTCCATCGCTGTCAAAGACAATATTAGGTGCCCAGAATGAGTCCATACTTCCCCTGCCGTTGCCATTATTTAGGCCCACATATCCGGCAAAGAATGGATCACCCGGGGAGCCGTCAAACTGGAATAGTACCGTCAGGAGTGCAAAGCCTTCCCCAATTACGTTATTGGGGCATAGAAGCTCACCGCCCTTACTGTGTGGGATTGCTTCGTTTATGCCGTACTCGAAGCTTGCCACGCTGGCACTATGACCTTCATCTGCCGCAACCTCAAGAAGCTCTTCGAGTCTCGGATTGTCCTCGTCAATACAGGAAAATATAATATTTCTGCATGAAAAGGGCACTTCGTTGTTATTAAATATATCTACATCAATTACTGTAAAATTTTCCGTAATGTTTGCCAGGTTTATTCCATCTTCCGAAAAATCAATTTCCCCGATGCTGATACCAACTACATCAGAAAGAGTTATATTACCATTTTGATTAAAATTGAATGTATAGAAGCCATTTTCACCATTTGGCTGTACCTGCTGAACACCTTGATTAAATACACCCACCATATTAGTCCTGTATTCATAACCTGTATTATCCAGGACTCTAAAATTACCTACAAGCGGACTATTTGGTGTGTTAAATATATTTCCTGCACCATTTATGAGTGAAATTACAACTATCCCATAGGAATTTCCAGGAAGTACAACACCCGAGGGTGCGCCGTTATTTGTCTGTATATCTCTTATATTATAAACATGAGTGTCATTCGGTGTGAGTGTATCAAAAAAGTTGTTTTCATTGCAGTTGTCATCAACATTGAATATCTGCACATGAATTGTCACATCACTACCCGTCCCTTCAAAATCAGGATTATTATCAGCATTTGTGATCTGAATAAATGATTCCCTGTCTCGCAGGTCGAAAAATGCGTAAAGTTGATATGGGTCGGCATCAGTACCGCCGGCCCAGGCATCACATGTGTTATCATCATCATCGGCAGAAGAATTAACTGGTAAAATGATTGAGGTGAGTAAAATCAGTAAGGTAAGTATTTTTTTAAAATTCATAAATAATCTTCTCCAAAAGACGTTTTTATAAATTTACTACATTTGATTCTAAATATAAAGATAAACTTGATTTAGCGGGTCATAATTTCAAAGATTTTAATCTTAAAGAATTTACAATTACTGAAAATGAACTAAAACTCATAGCAGCAGCAGCGATCATTGGGCTAAGAAGTAACCCAAAAAAAGGATATAAAACGCCTGCCGCAATTGGCACACCCACAGCGTTATAAATGAAGGCAAAAAAAAGGTTTTCTTTTATATTACTCATTGTATGCCTGCTTAAGTTGATTGCACGAAGAATTCCGTTCAAGTCACCCTTCACCAGCGTAACGCCTGCACTTTCCATGGCTACATCAGTGCCTGTACCCATTGCTATGCGTTATAGTGGGTTTTAGAAGGTTGTATTTAAGTTTAATTAAGAAATAAAAAGCTCAGTTGTTTTTAGTCCACTCTTCTGTTTCTTTACTTTCAGCCTGCTGTCCTTCTTCCATCAGTCTTTGAATGGCTTTGTTATATAGTTCTACATAATCTTCGACCTTCTTATGGATATCCTGTTCCATTGTTTCCAGCCTGTCTGAATACTTTTCAGTAAGTTCTATCTGCAGTTCTGCTATTTTCCTGAGATCTTCTTTGCCAATATTTTCTTCGAGGACTTCGGTGATTATTTCTATTATTTTAGGGTAAAGATACTCTGCATTTTCCTGGAGCTGGGCCTGTAGTGACTGTTCCCATGTAAAATATTTGTGCATGCCGAAGTTAAACGGGTCAATCTTGGTTTCCTTCCTGAGTTCTACAATCTTTGCGATTAAATCTTCAGTTTTTAATTTTTTTGGGCTCATAATATAATTATAACTGTTCTGGATGAGGGTTCATTTATTTTTGATTATAAATATAAAGATAAACTTAATTTAGCGGGTCATAATTTCAAAGATCTTAATCTCAAGGAATTTGCTATTACGGAGATGAGCTAAAACTCATTGCAGCCGCAGCGATCATTGGGCTAAGAAGTAACCCAAAAAAAGGATATAAAACGCCTGCCGCAATTGGCACACCCACAGCGTTATAAATGAAGGCAAAAAAAAGGTTTTCTTTTATATTACTCATTGTATGCCTGCTTAAGTTGATTGCACGAAGAATTCCGTTCAAGTCGCCCTTCACCAGCGTAACGCCTGCACTTTCCATGGCTACATCAGTGCCTGTACCCATTGCGATTCCCACGTCTGCCTGCGCAAGGGCCGGGGCATCATTAATCCCGTCACCTGCCATTGCAACCTTATGCCCCTTTTCCTGGTATTCTCTGACTTGTTCGGCTTTCTGGTCCGGGTAGACTCCGGATATTACTTCATCAATATTCAGTTTTTCTGCTACAGAGTTTGCTGTTTTTTCATTATCACCTGTAAGCATAACTACCTTTATGGTTTCCTTTCTTAGCTTCGTTATGGCGGCGTTGTTCTTTACTAGGGTCGGCAACGCTTAAATAACCTGCTAGTTCTTTGCCTATAGCAACATACATTACAGTCTGCCCCATTGATCTTAGCTCATCGGCCTGTGTGTCCACCTCGTCAGTAATAACTCCGGTGTCTATCATCATCTTCCTGTTCCCCATGGACACAGTGGAACCGTTAATTACTCCTTTTACCCCTTTGCCTGTAATTGACTCAAAATTTGTTGTCGGCGGGAGGGTAACTTGCATTTCATCTGCTTTTTCTACAATGGCCCTTGCCAGAGGATGTTCGCTACCTTTTTCTATTGAAGCTGCGTAGCTAAGGAGTATTTCGCCTGTAACACTGCCCACCGGTTCATATGCAACTAATTTTGGTTTGCCTTCAGTTAAGGTCCCGGTTTTATCTACTATTAATGTGTCAATTTTTCTGAGTTCTTCTATAGCTTCGGCATTCTTGAACAAAACACCAATTGTTGCACCCTTGCCGGTTGATACCATAATTGACATAGGTGTTGCAAGGCCTAAAGCACAGGGACAGGCAATAATTAAAACTGCAACTGCATTAATAATAGCAAATGTCATTTTAGGTTCAGGGCCGAAGACTGCCCAGATAATGAAACTTAATACTGAAATTAAAATAACTATTGGGACAAAATAACCTGATACTTTATCAACAAGCCCCTGAATCGGTGCTTTGCTTCTTTGGGCGTCTGAAACCATTTTTGCAATCTGGGAAAGTAACGTATCCGAACCTACTTTTTCTGCGATTATTATTAAAGAACCAGTGCCGTTTATTGTTGCCCCGATTACTTTATCCCCTTTGGATTTTTCTACGGGAATAGGCTCACCTGTAATCATCGATTCATCGATTGAGCTAAGGCCTTCAACAACTTCACCATCTATTGGTACTTTTTCACCGGGCCTTACCCTTAACCTGTCGCCAGGGCTCACTTCTTCAAGATTTATTTCCGTTTCTGCTCCATCTTCATGGATTACTATTGCAGTTTTAGGGGCCATGCCGAGAAGTGATTTAATTGCTTCACCGGTTTGGGATCTTGCCCTCAATTCAAGGACCTGTCCAAGTAGTATTAAGGTTACAATTACAGCTGCAGCTTCAAAATAAACAGCTACTTCACCATTATGATCTCTGAATGATGATGGAAAGACATCTGGTATCAATACTGCAATAAGGCTGTATAAATAAGCCACACTTACCCCAAGAGAAATAAGTGAGAACATATTAAGTCTCAAATTTTTAAAAGATTGATACCCCTTTATAAAAAAAGGCCAGGCACCCCATAAAACAACAGGAGTTGTTAGAAGCAGTTCAACATACTGCAAATTTTCTCCGGAAAATAATGATTTGAAAGTTTCGCCGGGTAGATGCCTTCCCATTGCAATTACAAATACGGGAACTGTAAGTATCAGGCATATGATAAACCTTTTTTTCATATCTAGATATTCGGTTTTGTCCTCTTCTTCTGCTACCGGGTCCATGGATTCAAGGGCCATCCCACATATAGGGCAGCTTCCAGGTTCGTCTTTTATTATTTCAGGGTGCATGGGGCAGGTGTATTTCATTTTCTTTTCCGCCTAATTAGGATGTAATATAATATTTATATTCAAGTTCCATTATAATAAGTAAATCATTGTTACATTAAAATAATACCCATTTAGTTATACAGGAGAAAAAATGATACAGGGCGTAATGCTGCTTTGGTTTATATTGACCGGACTATCTTTTTTATTTGTGGTTATAGATATTCCCAAAACACCTGAAGATAAGGTTATAAAATGGGCATTTGTAATACTTGTTTTATTTACCGGGCCCATTGGTGCATTTTTTTATGTGCTGGGATGCAGGGAACCTCTTAAAGGTACACATGAGCAGTTTGTTGCAGCTAGATGGAAGCAGGTCCTGGGTTCAACCATGCACTGTGCCGCGGGAGATGGCATAGGAATAATAGCAGGTGCTGTTATTGCATCGTTTTTGACACTATCAGGATTATGGGACTTCGGACTCGAATATATTCTCGGTTTTAGTTTTGGGTGGGCATTTTTCCAGGCTTACGCAATGAAAAAGATGGCCGGGGGTTCTTATACAAAATCCCTAAAGATGTCTTTTCTTCCTGAATTCCTTTCAATGAACCTTCTAATGACTGGAATGGTGCTGTTAATGAGTATCATGAAGCCAGCAATTGCCGGATCAGATGATCCACTAAGGCCGGAATTCTGGTTTGTAATATCAATGGCATTAATAGTTGGTTTTATTTTTGCGTACCCAATGAACTGGTGGCTTGTGTCAAACGGTATGAAGCACGGAATGATCACAGTAATAAATACAAAAGATAACGAAATGGCTGGCCACGGGGGAATGAATATGGAACACCAGGAACACGATCATAGCCAAATGGCAGAAAAACCTTCTATTTCCAGGATTGCTAAAATGACTGTTTTTTCAATTCTTTGCCTGGTTGCCGGTGTATTTATTTCAATAAAAATACTTTAAGAAAAAACTAACGGTTTTTAATAGATTTGAGTGGTTTCTTTATTGCAGGTTTAGCCGGTGTTAATTTTAATTCCTTTTTGTTATGAAGCAGGACTGCTTCTTTTCCGTTTATTAAGCGGTAAACAATATTTTTCTGGTCAATTTCAATCTCAATCAGGTTTCCCCGGTATGTTAACGGGAATTTGAGTTTATCAATATGAGACGGCAGGTTTGGATCAAAGCTGAGTTTGCTGCCGTTACCTTTCATTCCTGCAAACCCAAAAGTAAAGACCATCCATGCTCCTCCCATGGATGCAATGTGGCACCCGTCACTCACGTTTCCGCCAAGGTCAGCAAGGTCCATAAGGACTGCATTCCGTGCATAATGTACCGCTTTGTCCATGTAGCCGATTTTTGAGGCTACTATACTTTGAATACCTACTGAAAGGGATGAATCACCCGTAGTACGCGGGTCGTAGTAATCAAAGTTTCTCTTGATTTCTTCATCCGAGAATTTGTTATTCAAAAGGAACAGTGCAAGTACCACATCTGCCTGTTTAATTACCTGGTGACGGTATATAACCAATGGATGGAAATGGAGGAGTAGGGGGTACTTTTCAGAAGGGGTATTTTTAAAGTCCCATTCTTCCTTGTTTAAAAATTCATCATCCTGCGGATGGATCTTTTTCTTCTTGTCATATGGAATATACATATCGTTAGAAGCATTTTTCCACTCTTCAATCTCCGAAATCTTTAATTTTGTTTTATGTACCAGGTCTTCAAAAAGTTCGGGTTTGGCTTTTCTCATTGATTCAACGGTATCTATAGCGAAGATAAGATTTTCCTGTGCCATTAGATTTGTATACAGGTTATTATTAACAACCGTGTTGTATTCATCTGGGCCGGTTACGCCGTTAATACAAAACTTCCCGTCTCTGCTTTTAGAGTAAAATCCAAGATCAGACCAGAGCCTTGCGGTCTCAACCAGCATCTCCGCACCGTATTCATAAAGAAAGTCGTAGTCTCCCGTGGTATTTACATATTTTTTAAGTGCATACATAATGTCTGCATTTATATGGTATTGTGCTGTCCCCGCTGCATAGTATGCCGAAGCTTCCTCGCCGTTAATTGTCCTCCACGGAAACATTGCACCTTTCTGATTGAGGCGCCTTGCATATTCCCTTGCCTTATCCAGCATACTGTAACGAAAGGCTAAAAGGTTTTTGGCTATGCTCGGGTTTGTATAAGTAAGAAAAGGCAGAAGGTATATTTCCATGTCCCAGAAATAATGGCCCTCATAAGCCTGTCCGGTTAAGCCTTTTGAAGGTACCCCGGCACCTTCAACCCTGGCGGTTGCCTGGCAAATCTGGAAAATGTTAAACCTTACAGCCTGCTGAATTTCTGTTGTGGAAAATTTTGAAAAACTCCTGTTGAGTGTAATTTTTATATCACTTCTTTTCCAGAAATTATTCAGGTACCTTTTCTGGCCCCTGAGAAGGTCGTCAAACCCGAACTTCCTTGCCCTGCTAAGTGCTCTTTTAGCGCGGTTGCAAAGTTCTTCCGATGTATGGGGAGCAGTCCTGGTAGTGTGATAAGCCATATATTTAGTAAGATTAATTGGTTTGCCGGGCATTGCATCAACCATGTACTGCACCTTGCCCTTGTCCTCACTGCATTCACTTATATATGAATAAGAACAGTCTGTTTCAAGTTTGTGTTCCATACCTGCTGCAACTGACAGCTTGCTGTTTCTTGTAGAATGGCACAGAACAAGCCTTGCGTCCTTTACATAATGCATTTCGGAAATCAGAATTTTTTGTTCAAACCTTCTTGCCCGCCTGGGATCTTCTTCTTTTTTGGTATTCTTACCTGCACTATTTCCGTTATTAATAATTTCAGAGGTAATAACAACAGGGGCTTTTGCATTAAGTACCGTTACACTATAAGAAATTGCTGCAAGGTGGCGGTGCTCGAAGGATACAATACGGGTTGATTTAATTGAAACCTGTTTTCCTGAAGAAAGTTCCCATACAACGTCCCTTTCAAGGGTCCCGGATTTCATATCAAGTGTTCGTTCAAATTTTAGAAGGTTGGCAGTTGGAAGATAAAACGGTTCGTCGTCTACATAAAGTTTTATTATTTTTGAGTCTGTTACATTAACAATAGTCTGGCCGGTCTTGGCAAATCCGTAAGCTTCTTCGCCGTATGTGATAGGCCAGGATTCATAAAACCCGTTTATAAAAGTTCCGTTATCAAACGACGGGAGACCTTCTTCAAAGACGCCTCTTATACCGAGGTAGCCATTTGATATGGAGAATATGGTTTCAGTCTGCCCCAAATATTTAGGGTAAAACTGTTTTTCGACCATTTTCCACTGGTCAGCAGGGTATATATGCCTTGGCAGTTCAAGCCTTTTTCTATGTATCATCTTCTACCCGAACAGAATAAAATCTATAAATAATATTAATTGGTATTATGAAATTATGTAGGAATTAATTATTAAGGACTATTTCCCCAAGGTCGCTAATCACCAAATCGGCACCATTTTCTATTAATTCATCACTGTTATCTTTTCTTGCAATTCCTATTACAAGGCCAAAATTACCGTTTCTGCCTGCCTGTACACCGGATATTGCATCTTCCACAACTACTGCTTTTCCAGGTTCAACATCAAGAGAGTTTGCTGCTTCAATAAACATGTCGGGTGAAGGTTTGCCGTTGAGTCCTTTTTCCTTTGCCGTTACACCATCAACTATTACCGGGAAAAGGTCAATTATACCAGCTGCTTCAAGCACAGTACGGCTGTTGGCACTCGAAGAGACTATTGCTGTTTTAATTCCGCTTGAGATTATGTATTCAACAAAATCCACTGAACTTTGAAAAATCTTTATTCCATGCATCTGGATTCTGAGATTAACAAGTTCATTCTTCCTGTTGCCGAGCCCGCATACACTTTCCTCCGTTGCGGGGGAACCGGGAGTGCCTTCATCAAGGACAATGTTTCTTGAAGCAAGGAAATCCCTAACTCCGTCATAACGCGGTTTGCCGTCCACATAGTTTAAATAATCGGTTTCAATTTCAAACGGGGTATACTCTTCTCCGGAAGTTTCAGCACGCCTTTTAAGGTATGTATTGAACATCACCTTCCAGCATGCTGCATGCATCCTTGCCGTATCAGTGATTACACCGTCCAGGTCAAATAATACTGCATTAAACTTATCCGGTGTAACTGGGTTTTTAATTTCAGTCATAATTAATAATAAAAAAGGGGATCATAACTGATCCCCTTTTTACTTTTCTGTTTATATTAAAAAATTAAATATGTTATGTTAATTGTAACAAATAAATGCTATAAAATACAGAAGCATTACTATTAATTACTCAAAATATTATTTTCTAATTATTTTTCATTGGGGCAACTGCAAAATTAACCCCAAACCTTCTGCACCAGATCACTGCAGAATTATATTTCGAAAGGTTAAGGTCTCCCGGAATTTCATAATTCTGGTCTCCGATATTTCCTTTTAGTTCGCTAATTAAGGCAAAATTAGAATTCTTAATTGTATCACTATCATTTGCATCATTAGCAGATGATAGATATACAACTACGTCCGGGCCGTTTGACACTACAAAATCTGTGAACCTTAGAATTTTTTTGCCATCGGACAGTTCTATAATTTTAGCGTTTCCTTTAGCTTCATGTGCTACGCCGTGAAAAGTACCCCTGGATAAAGTTTTAAGCTCTGAAGATGGAGCCTGCTTATCGCCTGCTTCCGGGTGTGCTTCGTTTACAATGCTGTCAATAAATATCCTTTCGGGCCTGAAAAGGTACCACCCTGTTATTGCTAAAATAATTATTACAAGAATTGCTATTTTCATTTTTTCTCCCTCCTGTGGGAAATAAAAACTATATATTTACAATATAGAAATATTGTTGGAAGTGAACATTAATTTTATTGATATATACGTGTAAAAAGAGAGTGAAGATTTAAATAGTTTTTAGCTTGAAAATTTTAATCCGGCAATACCAATTATAATAAACCCAAGGAATATGAATCTCATCAGCTGTGCCGGTTCACTGAAAAGTATAATCCCAAGGAAGAAAGTCCCGACAGCCCCAATCCCTACCCAAACCGCATAGGCTGTACCCATAGGAATCTCCCTTTGTGCAAGGAAGAGAAATACTCCACTTGAAACAATAAAAAATAATGCTGCCAGTGCAGGAAACAGGTTGAACCCCTTATCCGACCAGGCATATTTCAGCCCTACGGGCCAGCCCCATTCCAGAATTCCTGCAATTATTAGAAATATCCATTCCATAATATTATAAATAAAAAATTATAAATTTAATATAAAAATTTTGCTGAATATAAATAACTATAATCACAATACATGAGTATTAAAAATTAATTAGAAAAATCTATAAATAGAATTCTGCTGAAAAGGCTCAGGGCCACTTATGCCTTAATTACGACATCAGGGAAATTGCCAATGAACAGGCTGTAGAAGCTGTGGGAAGGTTTAATGCCCAGGAGATGGGCATTCTCGATAATCCATCGACAATGAATGCTGAGGTCCTGCACCGGGAACTATTGAAATATAATGATATTTTATTATAGAAAATCTCATTTGCTTAGTATAGATGTAATAATATTTTTTAGTTATTTGTATACCAGAATGAAAATACTGTTTTCAGTTGTTCTAATAATACTTATTTTACAATCAGGCCGTATAACATATCCACTGCAACTACAATCATAAAGATAGCAAATATTTTTTTAAGCCTTTCCTTGCTAAGGTGATTTGCAAGTTTTACACCGTACGGAGCACCAATCATTACAGTTGGCAGCATAATCATCACTGCTAAAAGATCTATATAACCAAGGGAATATTTTGGTAGGCCGGCCTTTCCCAAGCCGTTTATTAAAGAACCCACAGTACCAATTATGCTGATAAAAAGCCCACCTGCTGTTGCAAGAGCAATACAGCGGTGAATTGGGTATTTAAATGCGGTTAGAAGCGGTGTTGTAAGGGTCCCGCCGCTAATACCCATCATAACGGATAACAGGCCTACCGGAAATGACAAAATGCTCTTTAAATAGCCTCGGGGTACTTCATTTCCGAGGTGATACCTTCCGCTTAAAAAAAGCATCTGGACAGCAGCAGTAATTATTACAACTGCAAAGACAGTTTCAAGAAACCTGCTTGATACAAAGTGCATTATGACAAGTCCTATAATTACACCAAGCACAAGACCGGGTACCCACGTCTTTAGAAAACCAAAGTCAAGGTTTCCTGCCCGGTGCTGTGACCTGGATGCCATTATGGCAGAGGGAATGGCAAGGGTAAGAGATGTGCCTGCGGCAAGGTGCATAAGTGTATCAGGATTAAAACCGAAGAGGGGCCATAGAAAAAGAAAGATCGGTATCCTTACTATACCTCCGCCGACACCGAAAAGGCCGGATGCGAAGCCCGAGCCCAGGCCCGCAGCTGTAAGGCTTGCAATGTATATCAGCCAATGATATTCCACGGTCTATTTTTACTGTAAAAATTTGTGAAATAAAGCTAAATAAAAGTTTGATTCAATAATATTTTAGTAAGAATAGCTTTATTCTTTCCATAACAGGTTGGGGTGACTCTGAATCAGAAAATGAAGGGCAAAAACAGGAACCCCCTATGGAGATAAATGATCCGGTAGAAGACCCTGCTGAAGAGGAAGAAGAACTTGAGCCGATTTCAATATATCGAGAGATTCTATGATACAAACACGGAAACTGCACCAATAGTTTTTTTGAACATATGATTAAAAATTATTACGTCCAATTCTAGTACATAATACACATAAACATTCTAATATATTAAATAATATAGGGAAGTTACATTTGGCATGGTGCTTGCCATAATCTCCTTTGTAATATGTATTCAAAACAAATTGTTTACTTAGTCAAAGGAGGGAACAATGGATATAAAAAAATTATATCTTGCATTTAGTCTTGCGTTTTGTCTTGTCTGTTTCGGTAGTATTGCAAATGCTCAAGAAGGGCAGATTGGAGGTGAGTTTGCAATGACTTTTGGTGCACAGACAGGGCCATTTGATGTTGGTACCGGCTGGTATTTATCCGGGGAACTCGCTATCCCGTTATTTGCAAATGAAACAGGAAAAGTAATGGGTTTACTTAATATCGGGATCAGTCAAGCCGATGATAATATTGATGTCGAACCGACGATAAATGGACCCCATCCCGGACTGCTTCCAACACAGACAAAAGTCAACTTATCTACAGTACAGATACTTCTGGGATTAAAATATAAATTGTTGAAGCATAAGGTAGTCCAGCCGTTTGCAATGGCAGGCCCTGCAATAAATATATTCTTAAACGATACCGAACCAGGTAAACTGCCCGGTGGTATTGCACCCCAGCCGGCTGATCTTTCGGACAGTGGTTTTCCATCTGGACAGGGTAATGCTGAATTAGGACTGTTTATTGGTGCAGGTGTTGACTTCAATGTTACTGAAAAATTATTTGTTGGTGTCGAAGGAAAGTATAACTGGGTTGATCGGACAAATGGTTCATTCGGTACATATGGACTTAGAGGCGGGGTCAGATTCTAGTCCACATCTTTACACGTTAATAGTAAAACCAGGGGCAATTTCTTCAAAGTATTGCCCCTAATTCTAATAAATATATTCCTTTAAATTATTTATTGCAATCCGTTTTTCCACTACATGATTTTCCACAAACTGTTTTTTGTTATAAAATGATTTACTAATATGAACAAAAACAAATTAATGGATTTCTCAAAAAGAATTCAGGATAAGTTCTTTATAGAGGGACCGCATACAAGAACCAGTGAATTTTGGCAAATTCTTAAAGTCCTGAGGGATTTTCTAAAGGGATTCAGGACACTTCATTTTGTTGGGCCATGTGTAACTGTTTTTGGTTCTGCAAGGGTGGATGAAAATAATGAGTATTACATCCAGGCCAGAAACCTGGGAAGATTGATTGCAGAGTCTGGTTTAACGGTCATGACCGGAGGAGGCCCCGGGGTAATGGAAGCTGCAAACAGGGGAGCACAGGATGCCGGCGGCAAATCTGTAGCATGTAATATTAATCTGCCCAAAGAACAAAAGCCCAATGAATATCTCGACAAGTGGGTTTCCCTCGAATATTTCTTTGTAAGAAAAGTAATGCTTTTTAAATATTCCTATGCTTTTGTTGTGATGCCCGGGGGTGTCGGGACAATGGATGAATTCTTTGAAGCTATTACTCTCATTCAAAACAAGAAAATATTAAATTTTCCGATTGTGTTAATCGGAAGTGAATTTTTCCAACCCTTATTAGAATTTCTTGAAAGTATGATTGAAGAGGGGATGATAGATAAAAGAGACCTGGATCTTATCCTGATTACAGATTCCATTGATGAAGCAGTAGTACACATTGAAACACATGCCACAAAAAGGTTTGGACTGAATTTAAAGAAAATTCCAAAACCATCCAGAATTCTTGGAGAAATATAGCAGGGAAATATTATAAATTTCGGCTAAATTAAAAAACTTATTTTTTACTCCTAAGAAAATTGACCGTGTCGTTATAACTCCCGGTAATTTTTCCGCCGTGTTCTGAAATGATATTGCCAGCTATCTCATTATCAGAAACTGCAATTAAGCCAAAGTTCATCGGTGAATTTATATTCTCAAGACTTATAAAAACTGCTTCATCTGAATTAAGCCATTTTTTAGTATTAAAATCTTTGACATATATTTTGGTAGTTTCAGGATTAAGTTTATTCTCCGATACGTAAGTAATCATTCCCCCTATATCATCAAAATTATAAACTTCACCATTTTTGAGAATAATCTGGGATGAGAACCTCTCCTCGCTGATTATCATTTTGCATCTTTCGCATATGTCCTGTCCATAATATATATCTACCGGATTCAATTCATTATTGTTACTGCAGGAGCATAATACCAGGAGAAATAAAAGTACTATATTCTTCATATTTCTTCCTTTTTCAGGTAGCAGAAATGAAATACGGAAAGAGCAATGGGAATAACTATCCAAACTAACTGAATAGAGATCAATAGAATGAACAAATTAGTTTTGCCGAGGCTTTTAAGTGCATAGATGCCAGCCGGACCAAGTATTTCGAATCTTGGTGTAAGTATAAGAATTGAAGCAATCTTATATGACTCAAGGGGATTTATAATTGTAAGATAAAAAGTTTCTTTAACACCCAGATTAAGACTGGTACTTGCACCTATTATGCCAAGGTCGCCGACAATCAGGAAAAGAAACCAAATTAATATTCCTATGCTTATGGATTTGGAAACCTTGGAATTAAATGTGGAAATTAAAAAACCGACACTGAGAAGTGAAGCAGCTAAAAGTACTGACAGGAAAGCGGTCAGAATATAATTAATACTGCTTTCATCTGTACCTTTTATATATATTAGAAGCCCTGCCAGCCCGAAACTGAGGAATATTGCAAACATAATGGAGAGTAATATTCCAAGATATTTTCCAATGATTATCTCAAACTTGTTTAACGGGTGTGAAAGCAGATAAGGAAGAGTTTTATTCTCCCTTTCTGCCGAAATACTGATTGACCCGGTTATCAATGCTATAAGGGGGATAAATAGCAGTATCAGGTTTATTAAGCTTGCGGCCGTTTTACCGTAACCCCTGTAGCCAATTATTGAACCACTACTGTATCCAAGATACACAAGCAGGACGGCCAATACGGTTAACGAAAGTGTATATATAATAAACCACTTGTTGCTTAACGAGTCCTTTACCTCTTTTTGAACAATTAAAAAAACATTGGATATATCAAATTCTCTAAACATGTTCATTTCCAAATTGATTAATTTAATTCGATATCCTCAACATAAAAATCCTTAACAACAATTTCTTCGTTAAGTAGTTTTTGAATTGGTATTATTTTTTCGTATTTATTGATTTCAAGTGATATGGAATTTTTTTCTACTGTTAAATTATTAAAACCCTCGGCCATGAGAATTTTTGAAGCAATATCTATTAATCCATTTTCAAATTTAAGTATCAAAAGAACCCTTGAACCCTGGGTCTCCTCACGGTAGGCATTGATGTTTTCAACCGAGATAATTTCCCCTTCATTCATAGAAATAACTTTATCGGCAGTTTGCAATACTTCATCAACCCTGTGTGAAGAGAATAAAATTGTATAACCCTTTTTCTTTAAATCCTTTATTAAACCCAGGATCTCACTCCTCGATTCTCTATCAAGGTTGGATGTAGGTTCGTCGAGAATAAGAAGATTAGTATCGGCTAAGAGCGCAATTGCAAAAGACAATCTTTGCTTCATGCCGCCTGAAAGTTCGGAAGTAAGTTTATTCTTATGCTGAAGCAGATTGACCTGATTCAATACCAGGTTTATTCTCCCGGGGTCTGATTTTCTCAGTTTTGCAAAAAAACTGAGTATATCGTAAACCCTGGTATCATACAAAGCTGGTTCCTGGGGGACATAAGAAATCCGGGATTTAGAAGCCTTTGAATTAGATTTTATGTTTTTTCCATCAATTAATATATCACCCGTATAATTCAGCAGTCCAAGCAAGCACTTAATCAGTGTACTTTTCCCTGCGCCATTCGGGCCCAAGAGTGCAGCAGCCTGCCCGTTTTTCAATTCAAAGGACACATTGTTAACAGCGGAGAAACCGCCGTATTTTTTTATTAGATTTATTACTTTTAACATGTACCGGTGTCCTTTTGCCTTATAAATATCAAAAAATAAATTGCGGGTATAATTAGCATAATGATTGAAAATACCAAAAAACTCAGCGGTTTATTCCTGGTTACCTGGCCCAGGTAGATTGGTATTTCGGGATTTATCAACGGGAGGTTGTCTACGAGTTTTGGTTTAGGTTTTATTACCGGAAAGGCCTCAGATGCCAGTTCAATTGCTTTAGTAACCGGGCTGTAAACAAAAATCCTTAGGGCCTTGTTCCGGTCAATTATATGCTCAAATAATTTTTCGGATTTATAGGGGCTGTCTCCAATGCCGTCGTTATTTTCGTCAAACCCCAAGTAATCACTCCAATAATTACCCCGCTTGCTGATGTTCCACTTGTTTCCTTTCAAAATACCTCCACCTCTGACTTCAACCTGTTCATAGTTCTCTATAAAACTGTTTCCATGAAATTTGTTCCTTTCGATTGACGGCATCATTGATATGCCAATGTCATTATAAGCAATTATATTATTTGTCAGTTCGTTCCAGGAGCTTACAAGATTTGGAGAATTGTCCATATATATCCCAACCCTGTTATCAATAAAAAGATTGTCTTCTGCATAGACATCATCAAGATCTTTAAAACCTATTCCATAACCGCTGGCCATTCCCTTGTTCTTTGAAAAAGTGTTACGTAAAAACCGGATATTATTGCTATACATTAAAAACCCCCCAACCGCGTTGCCTGTAAAGATATTGTCTTCAAAAATATTGTTGTTGCTATACATATAGTGAAGGCCATATCTGCCATTACTAACCTTGTTTTTTTTAATTTTTGTATTACTCGACCACCAGATTACCAAATCCCTCGAGTTGTTAATTGTATTTCCTATAATTTCCGCTTCTGAGCTGTACCAGAGCCTGATACCGTCACCCCTTTCCGGAAGCGGCAGGTCTTTTCCGGTAATTTTGTTATTAATAATTGAAGAACCCGGAGAGTTTTTCAGGTATATGCCAAACAGCACGTTCTCAAGAATGTTATTTTCAACTAACGAATTTGGAGAATCCTCGAGGTCTATACCTGCGTCTTCTACCGAGAGGCTCGAGCCGGTTCCCCTGATCTTCAAACCTTTAATGACAGTATTGGGTGCCGTGACTTTTATAATAGAACCTTTATCTCCACCATCTATTACAGGGAAGTCTTTACCTATTATAGAAAGTGACCTGTCAATAATAAATCTCTGGTTATAGGTACCTTTATTTATAATTATGGTGTCTCCGTTTTCAGAAAGTTCTATTATGTCAGAAATTGATTCCCCTGGATTGACATAAAGGGTTCTGGAATAAGAAATATTGCTTATAAAAAGGGTGATAAGGAAAAAAAAAGATATAATTAGATATGCCGGATAGAGAAAATAAATGTATTTGATAATTCCGATACTTTCATTTAAATCCATTAAGCCGCACCGTGCAGCATAGCAATAAACACCAGCTTTTCATCAAGAGCGCTGATTCCGTGTGTCTCATTTTGTGTGAAAATTATAATTGATGTTGAGTCAACCTCTTCTTTTTCTCCGTCATCACTCCAAAACAATCCCCTTCCCTTAATTATAGTTATAAATAAAGGTGATGAAGGTGATTTATGTTCCTTTATTGTTTGACCCGGCAGGAGGCTGAATCTAAGTAGCATGTTCTTCATTAAAACCAATATCTTTATTTGGATTTATAATTTTCATAATATAAAAATATATCTATTTTTATATTCATGTACCAGCTTTAGCTAACCTGGCATCCAGCAGTGGTTTATAGGCCTTACGGTGATAATACATCCCGATCAATATCAGAACCGACGCAGTGATAGACATATATAAGCCAGAATCCCAAACAGCTGTTGTACTGAACTGCCCAATTACCCCTTCACCAAGTAACGGGGGAACAAAGGGTTCGATTGCACCGCTAAGTGGAGCCCTCTGGTCTAAATTCATACCAAAGTTCCACATCCAGAAATACAGGTCGCCAAGAAAGATCAGGGGGTAAAGCAATGCCGGTAAACTTAGAAATAATGAGACAGGGCTATGTATAAAAATAGCGGCGATGCACAATAGGGCTATTCCAAATATGATAAATATACTTAATGAGCGTTCAAGTGGTGCCGCATCCTGTAGCGGCTTCATGCCTATATAATGATTAAGCCCGTCTACTTCTTTAACATCACCCATCACCTTATTTACATATAATTCAATATTCAAACCACCCGGATATTGAGGTGCATTAAGGGTCAGGTTCCAGTAAGGCATAAAAATTGAAACCAGGAGGATGAACGCGGCTATAAATAAAATAATGGAAGGGAGTAAGAACTTCCCTTTTTCCTTTTCCCAAAGTTCTTTTGGTATACGGGGGCCAAGAAATATTTCGCGTTCATCCATTTTACACTCCTTTTCTATTTTCCTGTCAGTATTCGTTTCGCGTTAAGGCCGGCAGTCGCAGCTTTAACATAGTACTGCCATGCCATATTATAACTGAAAGATGCTTTCTCATAGTCCTGTGTTTCCATTTCGGAATCACCCTTTGAAAGGCTCTTGTCCCCTTTACCCAGCCACTTTACAGCATCGTCAATTAAACCCTTTGCGGTGGCATTTCCCTGGTCCCCGATTTTAACGAGTTCCTCATAGACACTTGCCACGGCTCCCCTGGTGTCATTAGCCTGCTTTTGCCAGGACAATGCGCTATCTTTATAACCCTGTCCAATTACTAAAGTGCTGAACACAAATAAGAAGCATATTGATAGTAAAAATGTTGTAACCCTCATATGTTACCCCCTTTGATTTATGAATCTCATTTCTTTGCTGTTTTTCCCGATTTCGGTTCTACCAGTAAATATCCGGCCATTTCAAGATGCAGGGCTGAGCAGAACTCGCTGCAGTAAAACGGGTAGACCCCCGGCTTATCTGCCTTAAATTCAACAGTACTGCTTTCTCCCGGTTCAAGGCTGAGGTTGATGTTATAACCATCAATTGCAAAACCGTGAGTGGCATCCCTTGCCTGTTCTATACTTGTAATATGAATCGTGACATTATCTCCTTCTTTGACCCTAATATGCTCAGGATAAAAATGGCTCCTTATAGCTGTCATATAGACATCAACGTTATTACCGTTACGTACTGTTTTCTCATCCCCCGGCATTGTGGCATTAGGATCCTTTGACATTGTTAATGGATTAAATCCGATCTCAGGATATATGAGCCATGGCTTAAGCTTGTCTGCCTTTATCATTTGCACATAGTGAGGCTCACCTATTCCGAAAGGCATATCATAGAGAAGCTGCATCTTGTCACCAGAAATGTCGATCAACTGAAAATTTTGCGGATGGAGAGGGCCTACGGGTGAAAACCTGTCGATTGACCATTTATTCAATGCTACGCAATATTTACCATCAGGATCTACAGTATCACCCTCTGCACATACCAGGTGTCCAATGTTATAATGAACCGGAATTTTTTCTACAAGTGTCCATGCATCATCACCTGTATTATAGGGCTCACCAAGTTTCCACTTTGCCATTGTACTTTCAATAAACACGCTTGTGTAGGCGTTACCCTTATTATCAAACTGTGTATGCAGGGGCCCAAGTCCTATATTAACCTGGGCTACTTTAACATCATTAAAATTAAGGATCGGAACGTTGTAATGGTCTCTCCCTTCATAGTTTTTATCCTGAATAGCTTTTGTAATTTTATCAAAACCGTAAACGGTTACGTGTGTATCAAGCTTGCCGGATACTACTATATAATTCCCATCAGGTGAGAAATCTGCACCGTGTGGGCTCTTTGGTTCGGGGATAAGATAAAGTATTTCATCGTCTACGGCGGTCTGGAGTGAAATAACATCAAACCCGTTTATTTTTTTTGCTTTTCCTTCTTTAACGATTTTTTCGGCTTTTTTCCAGTCAATCAGGTGAAGGTAGTCCATATCCCTCTGGGAAGCGCCTGCTTCAAACGGTGGATTGCCGTCCTCGATTCCACCTGTAGCCATTTCACTGTTTAATGATCCGCATACAAGCCAGCCTTCACTGACTTTTTTACCTGCGTCACAGAGGTCCTGCCAGTACGGAGGAAGTTCAATCTGAAATGAATTCGACATATCAATTCTTCCCTTACCTCTGTCGAATTTAAACAGAGTCACCATACCCCTGTATTTTTCTTTATATTCATCTAAATCTGCATATTCATAATAAGGAATAGGAGTGGCATACTGGGAGCCCTGTATTACATATTCTGTGTTAGGAGTTACAAATGTTGCACCGTGATCGGTGATAACATTGGGAGTCTTTATTATCTGTTTTGTTTCAAAATCCCTTAGGTCTATTACTGCAACCCTCGCATTTGCCTTGTCGTCAATAAAAAGAAATTCGCCGTCATAGTCACCGTTTGTTTCACTAATAGCAGGGTGATGGGTATCACCCCATGTAAGTTCCCTGTTTTCACCAATTGGCATCTCGCCGTCTTTTAACAGCTGCATAGATTCCTTGGAACCATAACCGTAGCCCTGCCAGGGTTCAGGGGTAAAGACTGCAATCGTTTTTAGAAGACGCATTGAAGGTACACCTATCACATAAACCTGTCCCGACTGTCCGCCTGATGAAAGCATTATATATTCATCGTATTTGCCCGTGGGCATATAGGTCTTAAGAGCAGCTGTAATATCATCAGGAGATAATCCTCTTGCCTCAGCAATTTCCTGCGCGGTTGAAGCTACATTTGCATCATTAACCTGTGGGTCCTGGCCCTGTTCCTTGTTGCTCATATCACATGCTGTAAAAGCAAGCACAAGAAGTGGAATCAAAAATACCATCTTTATATATTGGAAATTCTTCATCGTTTTTAAACCTCCTATTAATTTTTATTATCTTGTGATTTAAAATATTCGATTAAATAGACAACCTGATCATCTGATAAAGCCAGATTAGGCATTGGCACCATATATTCCATCAGCATTTCCTTTGCAATCGGATCTGTAAACACCATTGTGTCAGGGTTTTTAAGCCATTTCTTTAACCATTCCTCATCTCTTCTCTCGGTAACACCGAGAAGGTCCGGGCCTGATATTTTGCCTTTTCCTATTGAATGGCATGCACCGCATCCCTTGCTTTTGAATGTCTCTTCGCCTAATTTCACAGAGTCCTGGGCTTTTAGAACCCCAGGGTTAAACATGCCAATAAATAAGGCTGTAATAAGAAATAAATATGTAAAATAGAATATTATTGAAACCCGTTTCATTCATCGTCTCCTGTCAGAATATGGTCACAATTTTTAAAGCAGAGTTTGTATGTCATTTGATAGCTGAGTCTCGTCAAAGTTAGTCCCCTTATAGTGCTTTCTTATCTGTCCATTCTTGTCTACAAGACTTATTCTGTCTCTATGGCTATATGTATAGGTTTTACTATCCGGGCCGCTTTGTATTAACGGATCAATACCGGCGGCCTCCAGTACCTTTTTAATTTCTAATTGATTCCCGGTAACAAAAAACCAGTTTGAAAGGTCAAGATTCATCAGCCTTGCATGTTCTCTGAGTATTTCCGGGCTATCCCTATCCGGATCAAAGGAAATAGAAACAAAGTACAAGTTTTCTTTGACTTCTTTATCAAGAGAATTTTTAAATAGATTTAGCTTACTGCTTGTCAGATGGCATATGTCCGGGCAGTTGGTGTATATAAAACTAAGAACAACTACTTTGCCATTCAGGTCAGAAAATAAAAATTCATTCTCATTCAAATCCAGAAGTTGGACCTGGGGTAGATTGTTTTTTACAGGCAATTCACTTTTGTTATCTGTACTGCATCCTGTAAAAACTAATATTATAAAAAAAATGTATTTAAACATTATATTTGTATTCATTTTAAATAATATATTTTAAATTTACAAGTATTTTATTGATATTCTTAACTTCAAGAAACTTGCCATATGTAATAACCCTATATCATTGAATTATTTGGCTGCAGGCATTGTATTATGTCTTAAAATCAAACAGTTTGGTGAGATTGGCTGAGATTACCTGTAATAATAGGATTGATTGAGTGAGTAAGTGAAGCCTATGTTATTTTTCCAATAAGTATTCTTCTGATAATAAATGCAATAATCAAAGCGGGAATAATAGTAATAAATATACCTTCAGGCATATTCAGTTTTAGAATAGCTATGAGTATAAATACTATTTGAACAAATATATAAATAATAATAAGGTCTTTCATTTTGCAATTACCCCCTTAAATTATAATTTTCTATTCAAGTTTTAATTATTACTTATTGTAAATGTAATGCCTGATGTACTTGTCAGACACAATTTATGTAAATTTTAAATACCAAACTGTTTAATTTTCCTGTAAAGAGTGTCCCTGGATATTCCGAGAAGTTTTGCCGCTTTTGATTTATTTCCTTTTGATTCCCTAAGCGCCTGTTTTAATGTTTGTTTCTCAACCTTATCAAGTTTTAAGATAGAATGGGCCCGATTCGTTATTATCTTTCCATAAAAGATGTGAATTTATATCCTTGGTATTAATATTTGACTTCTTATCGGATGAAATAGCAATAATTCCCTCGAGCAGGTTTTCGAGCTCCCTGATATTGCCGGGGAACTCATAACTGGAAAGAGTTTCTAATGCATCCGAAGTAAGGCCGGATATATTTTTTTTATATTTTTCATTAAATTTTTGAATAAAATACTGGTTCAAAAGTGGTATATCTTCTTTTCTTTCCTTTAATAGCGGCAGTTCTATCACAATGACTGCAAGTCTGTAAAAAAGGTCTTCCCTGAGAAATTTATCCTTTAGTTCCGAAATAGATCTGTTAGTTGCAGCAATAACTCTTGCTTTAACCTCATATTCACGTGTTTCTCCAACCGGCCTGACCTTATGATCTTCAAGTACATTTAATATCCTTACCTGAAGTTCTTTTGACATTTCTCCTATTTCGTCAAGGAATACAGTTCCCCTTCCTGCAGAAGCAAACAGGCCGGTTTTGTCACTTATAGCACCTGTAAACGAACCTTTCTTATGCCCGAATAACTCGGACTCAAGCAGTTCCCTGGGGATTGCCCCGCAGTTTATAGAAACAAAAGGGTGTTCTTTCCTGTCACTATTAATATGTATGGCTTTTGCAAGCAACCCTTTTCCTGTCCCTGTCTCTCCTATAATAAATATATTTGCATCACTTTTGGCAGCCGAAGATGCTTTCTCAAATACTTTTATCATAGTTTGAGAACGGGTAATTATGCTGTCGAACCCCAGTTTCTCTGACAGTATATCTTTTAGTTTATATACCTTATTCTGTAGCTCAAATGTGTTGCGTAAAAGTTCGAGCTTATTAAGTAAAATTTCTTTGTCGTAAGGTTTTATAATGAAATCCTTGGCCCCTCTTTTGATAGCTTCGACAGCGGTAGGCACTGTGCCCTGGCCGGTAATAATGATTACATCTATGTTTTTATTTATCTCCATAAGCTTATCAATAAGTGTAAATCCGTCCATCATGGGCATTACAAGATCTACAAGGGCAACATTAATATCCGGATATGAGGAATATTTTTCTATCGCTTCGACTCCTGAAAAAGCTGTTATCGGCTCGTAACCATTTCTATCCAGAAGTTCACTCACTGCACTTACGAGTTCTTCATCATCATCAACAACAAGTACTTTAAACATTGCGGGCATTATTTAACCTCCTCGAGAATTGGTAATGATATTTTTACTTCTGTTCCTTTTTCTTCCGTGCTTTTAATACGTATTTTGCCATTATGGTCCCGGATGATTCTTTTTGCTACGGACAGGCCAAGGCCTGTTCCCTTTCCTGACGGTTTTGTACTAAAGAATGGTTCAAACACAAGTGGTAATATTTTTTTGGGAATCCCTGTGCCTGTGTCTTTTAACAAAATTATACAATTACCAGTTTTATCGGCTGATAAAATAATAGTTAATTTTCCGCCTTCCGGCATTGCGTCAATTGCATTCATACTGATATCCGATAATACAAGCTCAAGCATATCGCTGTCGCCGAGGACATTGATATTGTTTTTTATCCTGATATCTATTGAAATACCGGATTTTAAGCAAAGTGGCTTTAGTATTTCGGATATTTCACTAAGCAGGGTTTTAATATTTACCGGCGATACTTCACCTCTTGGTTTACTTGCAAATTTGAGAAGCCTCTGCATTACCCTTTGTCCGTAAAATATCTGTTTCTCAATGGAATCCAGTTTGCCCATGAATTCTGATCCACCCTCAAGGTTAGAAATATCTTCTTTCATCATCTGGATCCTTAGAAGCATTGATGCCAGAGGTGTGCCCATGTGGTGTGCTATGCCTTCTGACATCTTGGAGACTATCTGGGCTTTTTCAAAATCAATTATTTTATTTCTCAGATTTACCCTTTCCGTAATGTCCCTTACAGTTTCAATAAACATTCCCTTTTCACTTTCTACATAAACAAGTCCTATACTTACAGATAACCTGTTTCCATCAGGAAGAATTTTTTCCATCTCAAAATCATGAAGCTGTTTCCCCTTAATTGCTTCATTTAGTTTTGTTGAAAAAGTAAATTCGTACTCGGGCGGAATAATATCGTTTACTTTATTAATGAAGCCTTTTCTGGAATTGAAGACTTTGTCAGCTTGATTATTGGATGATATAATCCGTCCTGATTTATCATATACCAGTATAGCATCGGTTGTATTGTCAATTATAGCCTGGAGTGTTTTTTCGCTTTCCCTTAGTGCAATATCTGTCTTTACCCTTTCGGTAATATCAATAATAGTTGCGAGGAAATAAATTCCATTTTCAGTCGTGATATGGCTAAGCCCTATTTCTACCGGAAACTCGGTACCGGTTTTATGTATTGCATAAAGATTTCGGTCTACACCCATTGGCCTGTTTTCGGGCCGGGATGAGAATGAGGACCTGTACTTCCTGTGGTTTTTCCTGAACTTCGCAGGTATCAGATGTTCAACTGTCTTGTTTACTAATTCAGCAGAATTGTATCCAAACAATTTCTCTGCGTGCCTGTTAACAAGGACAATTTTACCTTTGTTGTTTGTAATAATTATGCCGTTGGGACTTGACTCTACTACAAGCTTAAAAAAATCATCATCAATTAGCCGATTGGTTTTCATTATCTTATTTCAATTTATTGCAGAATATAAATTCAATTTTTATCTATAGTTCATACTTATAATCTTATATTAAACCATATTAAAACCCATATGAACTAAATTAATGCTTTATTTAGATGCCGGGCGATAGAACTCGAATCTTCGTTTCCAGTCCTGGATGTTTAAAGAGGAGACTATAATATCTTTTTGTGTCTTATTTTCTTTATCATCAATATGATAGTTGAGGCTTATCTCGGTATCAAAACCATAGTTGTTGAGTAAGCTGATAATACCCTTGTTGTCAGAGGCGTATCTAATAATTAACTTTTGCATACCAATCTCAAGCCCTTCATATAAAAGAAGATCAAAAAGTCTTGATCCAATTCCTTTTCTCCTTTTTTCGGGGGCAACAATAATATTTATTTCAGCTGTATTTTGCCAGTAAACTCCTTCGGTCTGCAGTGTCCCGCTTGCAATGATCGTGTCGTTATCCAGTACAATTAGCTGTAAAAGTTTTTTCTTAAATGTGCGGATGAGCCAGTCTTCAACTTTATCTTTGCCAATTACCTCATCCCTAAAAATCTGAAGGTCCATCTTCGGAACACTAAGAAAGAATTCTTCTAACTTTTTACAATCCTGGATATCAACAGGACGGCATACAAGCCTATTTTTGTCTTTTAATAAAAATTCCAGGGGATAATTCTCCTGCATGGTATTTAATTGTTTGGCAATATTCAGACCATTACAGCAAAATTATTCAAACTCATTGAAATTAATAGAAAATTAATAGATTTTCCAAAAAATAATTTTTCCCCTTAATGAATATTAGTGTCTTATTATTGTACATCTTACAATTTAGTAGGAATGCCCTGGGCAAATTTAAAGAAATTATCCGGGTCATATTTCCGTTTAATATCGACTAGCCCTGGAAAATTAGACCCGTAATATGCCAGTTCCCAGTCCTCAAGGGTAGGGTCTATAAAATTCTGGTAAGCAGAGCCGTTGAAATAAAACCTTAAATCCTGAAACAGATCCTGTATCCAACTACGGCTGGCATCTATAACCGACTGGGGATCACCTACATGCCAGGATGCATCACTCTCAATAACAAAAGCGGCAGACCGGTGAACAAACGCGGTTGCATCAGGAGCTGTCCTGTTGTACTGGCCGCCCCAGGAAAAAAATTTGAATGTACCCTCGCGAGACGCTGCCGGCCAGAACTTGTTTGAAAACCTGTTTACCATCTTTGAAACAGCCTCCTGCGGCAGGGGCCCGTCAATATATGCAGACTTAGATAAAAACGCATCGGGGCTTGCACCTTCTTCAAGGAACTGCGTAGCATCGGCAAAACTTAGTTCTTCAATAACAAAAGAGTCAGGTGGTGATGCCTGGAATGCCGGTTCAAGCAGTTCACGTAAGTCTGAAGCTGATCCCTGGAAAAGCTGTCCTAATGCTTCAATCGATACGTTTGTGGATCCCGGTTTTGGGCCGTCTTCATTTATCTCGATACCCAGCCTCAATGAAAAATCGTCTGATGCATTAAAAGCAATGTTCTGCATTGCGTCCCAAACTGCCTCAAGGTCGGCATCTCCGTTCCAGCAAAGCTGGTAAACAGATGCCGTTGTTACTTCATACCCCTGAACCTGGAATGCGACATTTATTCCGAAGTTGCCCCCGCCGCCGCCGCGGCATGCCCAGAACAGGTCAGAATTTTCACTTTTATTACAATTTAGAAGTTCACCATCAGCTGTAACTATCTGGGTCTGTACGAGATTGTCGCTGGTTAACCCAAATTTTCTACCGTTAAAACCGAAACCACACCAAGTAAAAGCCCTGCAATACCCACGGATTCACATCTTCCGGCGGGTACAAGTATATCAAACGGTGCAGTTGCGTTATCAACTGATCCCAGGGGTGCTCCGGCCCCGATATCTACAATACCGTCCGTGGTATTGATATTTATGGAATTCATATTACTTACATCTATCATCAGTCCCGGAGTTGAAGAATAGGCGGCGTAGCTGTGACTACCCCGAACGCGCGGTAGCCGGAAGGCTATGTTCCCTTGCGAAAAGTATTGATTTCTTAATATCATCTGCAGAAGCTGTCAGGACAATAGCCTGGGCACGTATTCCCGAATAATCGAGGTTCCAGGGACGGTTAGCCTGTGGATAAGCGGGATCTCCAGGCCTAAGAAGAATGCCCTGCAGGCTGTTTGCAAAATCCCTCCACGCTGATTCCGGGATTCCATCAAAATTATCACAACCTATCTGGGAAGCTATTGCCAGCCCGAGTGTGCCTTTGCCGGTTACTTTCAGAAAATCCCTGCGGGAAAGTTTGTTTTTATTCATATTCTTAGAAAGATAGTAATAATATTAAAATTTTAATATATTTTCCTAACTAAGACAAAGTTGTTCGGAAAATAATCAATACCTGGACTTAAGATATGCTAAATTACACACAATGCCATGCAAATTGACTTATATTCTAAATAGCGATAGTATAAATTTAAGACGAACATCGCCATTAGTGGAGTGGGGTAACTATACAAATAAAGTTGCTTCCTGGTATTTATTTCCTTATTCAGGTTTTATTCGGAATCCCTACTGGCTAATGCAATTAAGGTGAGTGTTTCTTTCACGTTAATTTTGTTCTTATTTCAAATTAAATATTAAAAGGAGTAAATTAAATGGGAAAGAATCTATACGTAGGCAACCTGGATTATTCTGTAACGGATACGCAGCTGGCCGAACTTTTTTCTCAATACGGGGATGTAATTAGCCTAAGTGTTATGGATGATAGAGGGTTCGGTTTTATTGAACTTGGTAAAGAGGAAGATGCACAAAAAGCTATTGAAGAACTGAATGATACTGAATTTGCAGGCCGCAAATTAGTGGTTAATGAAGCACGGCCAAGAACAGAAAATACAGACAGGGGCAGAGGCAAAGGCAGAGGGCGTGGTAGTAATCGCGGCGGCGGAAGAAGATAACTGCTATATTGCATATAAATATACAGCCACTATGTGGCAGGCTGTTCCGAACATTACAAAAATGTGCCATATAAAATGTCGGAAATTCAGATGGCTTACCCTGTAAAAAGAAACTCCCAGGGTATAGGACATACCCCCAATAAATACAAGTGCCAATCCCCAAGCCGGCAGATTTATCCATAATGGCTTAATTGCAATAACAATCAGCCATCCCATAATTAGATAGAAGAACAATGAAAGGCGTCTATACTTTAACCCGGTGTAATACAGCAGGACTATACCAACTATAGCTATCGACCATTCCGCAGTAAATAAAAACCAGCCCCAGTTACCTTTGATTACATTAAGTGCAAACGGGGTATATGTGCCTGCAATAAGAAGATAAATTGCCCCGTGATCCACGATTCTCATCCTTTCCTTATTCTTATTTCTCGGCATGGAGTGGTAAAGGGTTGATATGAAATAAACCAGGATCACGGTGACAACAAAAATACCTGTAGCCGTAATAATTAAATTGTTTTCGGTCCGAATTGATTTAGCTACGAGGATGGGCATGGCAATAATCGCGGCAATTAGGAAAAGGCCGTGAGTAATGCAATTTGCAATTTCTTCACCCCTTGTCTGGTGTCTTTCAATCATAATAAATCATCTATATCTGATTCAGGTGTTTACCAGGATTACCCACAAGTGGGCATAATAACTTATAAATGAAGATAAATCTGTTTTTGTAGTACTTGCCGGAGGGGCGATAGATATTTTTACAGCATGTTGAGTATTACTGCATAAAATAATTTTAGAGTAACTTTTTAAATATTATTGTTAAGTGCCATAGTTAGAAAAATAGGAGCAATGAATTGAATCACTGCTCCTATTTTTTTAAGGTAGATTATAATGAAAACTAATTTTTTTTATAAATTTAATTTTTTTAATTTATTAGCCTTATACTCCTAGTCTGGTGCAAGTATGAAATTTTCTAACCATACTTGATCCATGCTTCCTCTACCATTTCCATTATTAAGTCCTAAAAATGCAGCCACAAATGTCAAGGAACCTCCGCCAATGGGTGATGATCTTGTAAAACCGTCACTTATAACATTATTCGGGCATAAAGGTGGAGCTTCTTTACTGCTTGGAATTGCTTCGTTGATACCGTATTCAAAACCTGCGACACTGCAAGCAGCTATGAAATCAGGGCAGGAAAATGGCACTTCATCAAGATTACATATATCAAGATCAAATACAAGAAATGTATCAAGAGGATTAGAAGTTACTCCCGATGAATCATGTCCAGTATTATCTAATACAATATTAAAAACATCACTTTGTGTAGCACCACCTATTTTATTAAAATTACCGGTTGATGAACTTGGAAGAAAAAGTTCGGGCGGATCAAAATTTTGAGTAGTTCCTGCAGAATTTGTACGGTATTCATAGCCAGCATCATCTAAAATTCTGAAATTACCTACTAATTGCTGCAAAGAAGTATCAATCAATCCTGCAGTTGTTGTAGTAACTACAACCATTCCATATTCACCATCATTAAGTACTACACCTGATGGGTTACCATTATTGGTAAGAATATCCCTCATATTATATACATGTGTATCATTACCTGTATATGTATCAAAAAAGTTATTTTCTCTGCAGCTGTCATTTACCGTAAATATTTGTACATGTGTAGTTACTGCTGTACCACTAGTATTAGTAACCTGCACAAGACTTTCCCGGTCTCTTAGATCAAAAATTGATACTAAAATGTATGATGAACCTCCATCAGTTTCCGGACTTACAATTTGAAAGCTGCCACCAGCCCAACTACTTTTTATTGGTACAACCAAAAAAGCTAAAACCAGAAATAAAGAAAACAAAGTTGATTTAATTTTCATATACTCCTCCTTTTTAAGAGTTAATAAAGGATATCTTACTAAATATTCTATATTTTATCAAGTAATTTTTATAATTTATAAAAAAATTCCCTTTATCGAAATCAATGAGGGATTAGGTAATAGCCCCAACGGGATTTGAACCCGTGTTTCAGCCTTGAGAGGGCCGCGTCCTGACCAGGCTAGACGATGGGGCCGATGTAATAATTAGTTACTGCTTTTAAGCCTTCTTTTGGCCTGGGTTATCATCTTCCAGACATTATCTGTTGCCGTGCCGCCGTAGGAATTTCGGCTTTCTATTGATCCCTGTACTGAAATATACTCAAAAATATCCACTTCAATGAGTTTTGAAAACTTCTTTAATTCCTTAAATTCAAGCTCTTCAAGTTCTTTGCCTTTGCTTTCTGCATAGCTTACAATTCTGCCCGATATTTCGTGCGCATCCCGGAAGGGCATGCCTTTTCTTGCCAGGTAATCAGCGATGTCTGTTGCCGTGATAAAACCGCCATGAAGGGCTTTTTCCATAGCTGACTTATTAAAACGGATCTTTTTAAGCATTTCTGTATTTAATTCTAGGCAGGACTTTACTGTATCAACTGCATCGAAAAGCGGTTCCTTATCTTCCTGGAGGTCCCTGTTATAGGAGAGGGGTAAACCTTTGAGAAGAGTCATGATAGAATTTAACGAACCGTATACCCGGGCTACCTTGCCCCTCGTGAGTTCTGCCATGTCCGGGGTTTCGTTTCTGGGGCATAATGCTTGAGCCGGTTGTAAACTCATCTCCAAGATCAGCAAAATCAAACTCTTTTGATGACCATAATACAAGCTCTTCCGAAAGGCGTGAAAAATGCATCATAAGTGTAGAACAGCAAAATATAAACTCCGCGATAAAATCCCTGTCACTAACCGTATCAATGCTGTTCCTCGAAACGCCGGCAAAACCAAGGGCATTAGCGGTGTGGTCCCGGTCTATGGGAAAAGAGGTTCCGGCACCTGCGCCGCAGCCAAGCGGGTTTACATTAATTCTCCGGAGGCAGTCATTAAACCTCTCGCTGTCCCTTTCAAACATCTCGAAATATGCGAGCATATGGTGTGCAAGCAGTACGGGCTGGCCCCTTTGCATGTGTGTGTACAGCGGAAGCCTTACTCCGATGTTTTTCTCGGCAAGTTTAACAAACTGTGAGGAAAGTTTTTTTATTAGTTTTAATATTTCACCCGTTTCAGTTTTAAGATAAAGCCTTATATCGACAAGTACCTGGTCATTCCGGCTTCTGGCTGTGTGGATTTTACCTCCGACTTTGCCAATCTTTTCAATTAGCCTTATTTCGATATTAAGATGTATATCTTCAAGTTCCTGCCTGAATGGAAACTTACCTGATTCGATCTCTTTTCTTATTGAGCCCAGGCCGGCAATAATCTTTTCTGCATCTTCCGAAGGTATGATTTTTTGTTTTGAAAGCATTTTTACATGGGCAATGCTTCCCCTGATATCTTCGTCATAAAGGCGTTTGTCGAAGCTTACAGATTCCGAAAATTCCTCGGCTGTTTTACTGATTGATTTTTTAAACCTCCCGCCCCATGCTTTTTTTCCCAATTCAATTCTCCTTTATTTCACTTCTTCATTTTTATTTAGGAACAGTGTCTGGGTTGGATATGCAAATTCAATACCTTCTTCCTGGAATCTTTTAAATATGGCCAGGTTTATGTTCTGCTGGGCATTTATATAGTCAATATAATCGGGTCTAAGCACATAATAAACAATTTCAAAGTTTAAAGAGAAATCACCGTACGATTTAAAATGTGCCCGGTCAAAACGCGTCTTGGCCTCTTTTGTGACAATTTCCTTTAATAAATCAGGTATTTCTACTAATTTTTCGTAAGGTGTTTCATAGACTACTCCAAGGGCGAACAGTATCCTCCTGTCGTTCATCCGTTTGTAGTTCTTAATTCTGCTCTGAAGAAGGTCATTATTCGAAAATATAAGCTGTTCACCAGATATGCTCTTAAGCCTTGTAGTTTTTAAACCTATATCCTCCACGACACCCATAAGGTCGTCTACAACAATGAAATCACCAACTTCAAAAGGCTTGTCGAGTATTATTGAAAGTGATGCAATTACATCACCGAGGACATTCTGGAGTGCAAGGGCAATTGCGATACCGCCTATTCCAAGCCCTGTGATCAATGTGGTGACATTAAAACCCAGGTTACTGACAATAAGCAGGACTATCGTCATCCAGATAAATATCTTGAATACAAAACCTAAGGCTTTTAACTGCGTAACTTTTGACCCGGTTCTGAAAGTTTCACCTAAAATCTTCTTCTCTAAATAGTGAGAAATAATTGCACTTGTCCAGAAGCCGACCTGGAACAGCACGGTAATAAAAATTATGCTTCTGCGTATATTTGTAATAGGATCGCTAAGATTTAAATAAAGGGATCCCACATAAAGCGAGATCAACAATAAGAGAAACAGGTTTGTTTTAGCAAGAAGGTCTGCAAATAAATTGTCGAGGTCCGTATCGGTTGTATTTGCAAACTTCTTCAGGCTCTTAATGAGCTGGCTGTTAAGCAAAAATAGTGCAATGGTTAATACGATTGCAACCCCGAGAGCTATAAGCCACTGCTCGACTGTGTTTTCAAAATATTCCTGTTTGAGTAATTGCTGAATATTCACGGCGTTTTCTTGAGATGCAATACAGTTCTATATTACTAATAAATGATTCAGGTTATTCACGATTTTTCAAGATTATCAATTACTGCAGCCCCTATGCTGTCGCCCCATACATTGATGGTTGTCCTGAAACGGTCGAGCAGCCAGTCAACCGCGAGTATAAGCCCGATGCCCTCCATCGGAAGCCCAACGGATTGCAGGACTATAACCATTGTTACAAGTCCTGCCTGCGGAATGCTTGCCGCGCCTATAGCTGCAAGGGTAGCTGTAATAAAGACAATAACAAGCTCAGTCCCTGCAAGGTCTATCCCATAGCTCTGGGCAATAAAGATTACCGCAACTGCTTCATAAAGAGCTGTGCCGTCCATATTTATGGTTGCCCCGAGCGGCAACACGAATCTTCCGACCTTGTCCGACACCTTCGCTTCCTTAATATTTGTTATCGTAAGCGGGAGTGTTGCTGCCGAGGAAGCAGTAGAAAAAGCGGTTATCAGTGCCTCGCTCATATGCTTTAAATATTTTAAAGGGTTTCTTTTCGTAAGAAAGTAGAGTATTGCCGGAAGTATAATAAATCCGTGTATACAAAGCCCGATAATAACAGTGAAAAAGTATTTACTTATTTCAGAAATAAGGTTCCATAAATGGCTCCCGCCTCCTGCGGCACTGATGCGGTATGCAATTAAACCGAATATGCCAATTGGTGTGAGTGTTATGATCCAGTGCACAATCATCATTATTGCCTTATCAATAGCAGTAAAAAAATTAAGAATTATTTCACTTTCTTTTCCAAGCTTTCCAAAGGCAATACCGAACAGAACGGATGCTACAATTAAGGGAAGAATCTGGTAATTAGCTGCAGAGCTAAAGAGGTTAGGACTGATGATACTGGTCAGAATATCAATTACGCCCATATTCTCTTTGCCCTTAATTATGTCGGGTATATTGCCTGAGACTGTCATTAACCCGTCACCCGGATGTATTGTGGTAACAACTACAATCCCTATAAATACGGCAATTGCCGTTGTTGCGGTATAATAGATAAGAGTCTTAAGGCCGAGTGAACCGAGGTTTCCCACTTTCATGATACTCAGAGTCACGGATACAATTATAAGGGGAAGAACGATCATTTTAAGTGCGTCAAGAAAGAGCTTGCCGAGGAGTTCAAATTTGATCCCAACCTGCGGCCAAAGCGAACCAACAACCCCTCCAAGAACTACACCAAGAATTATCGCGAATAAAAGACGGTTTTTGGATATAATGTTTTTCATTGAATAATATGTATTAAAATTTTTTTCAGTGCACTATTATTTAAGCTTATAACAATTAATTATTTATCAAGGAAATCAAATGAAATTTAATAAATTATATCTAATTATACCAATGTTATTCCTACTTTCTTCATGTGCTGCATTAATTGTCGGTGGCGTAGTGGGGGTAGGTGCAGTTTTTTATGATAAAGGCCAGCTTACCGCTCATGAAGGCACCGGGTATGATGAAACACTTGCCGCGGTACTTAAGGCGATGGACCAGCTTGGTTATGCTGTTGAGAAAACCGAAAAGAGTGTTGCAAAAGAAAAAGTAATAGCCGTAACACCGGATGGAAAAAAAATCCATATCACTGTAAAGTACAAGCAAATAGACCATACTGAAATTACAATAAGGGCAGGTACATATGGAAACGAGGAATTATCCAGGAAGGTCCTTGACCAGATAAAATCAAATCTTTATCAAAATATTTAGCTGCGGTATCTTTCCTCTTCAATATCAAATTCGGTCTTTATACCCATTTCGTTTAATATTTTTCGGGAATCCATCAAATCGCCTGATTCTGAAACTGCTCTTGCCAGCATGGATACTTTTTCATACATAACAGCAACATCTATATATATGGTGCTGGTGCTTGAGTAATTAAGCTCTACCTTTACCGTACCGCTTCTGATTTTAGTGGTTTCAAATTTACCTTCCGCATACATTACCGGCGAACGGCTGGCTTCTGTAGGTACTGTTTCAATGACCTTTTTCATTAATTCCAGAGTTTTCCGGGTTATGCCCCAGCTTCCCAGTATGCCGTTATTTTGTGCAAGCAATGAAAGAGAGGCCTCAAGTTCCAGAAGGGTGAGCTCCCCGTCACTTCCAAAACCAAACATTCCGAGGAATGTGTTTATCTCGTTTCTGATATTGTAAAGTGCAGCAATCATTGTGGAGTCTGCCAAGGGGCTTAATATTCCTTTTTCGGTTCCGAGGGCAATTGCATCCCCGCCAACATCAATCCCGATAATAAGATCGATACCCAGTTTATTCGCTGCATCAACTATGTACCCGGATATTTTTTTCGCACCAACAGTGGCATCTATTAATAATGTTTGAGTATCAAATATCCCGGAAATACCAGATTCAGCAAATAATACCCCCGTATTGGTTTTTGTATCTTTATGGCAGGTCCAAACACCTTCATTAATTTTTTCGGAATTTACAATTTCATTAAATTTCCTGGGCCCTGGTACCGGGTCTATAACCGATCTTTCCCAGGGAAGGCCTGCAAGCACATACTCTATATCAAATAGTTCCAGTAACCCTGCAGTGGGTAAGGTCCCAACAATGTCTCCACCCCCGCCTATTCCTATTAGCATTGCTTTTTGACTTGTTTTTAAAATTTCTTCAAATGATTTATTCATAGTCTTGAGTACAAATCTTAAATAACAATAATTCTTCTAGTAAAAATTTATTTTAATATTATAAATATAATATGCCTTTTATGTTAATAAAAAATGTCCTGGTATTTTTCTCACTTTTTTACCTGACATTTTACCTGCCGTTTGTATTTGTGGCTTATAACCCCTACTGGATTAACTACAACTGCGAGAATAATCAAAGATGCAGTAAAGTGAAAACGGAATTCAGGGTAAATGCGGTAAATGAACTCACCTCTTATCTAAGCCACCGCGGAGAGCTTAATACGGGCTGGCAAAAAAATGAAAAAATACATATGTCCGAGGTAAGGCACATATTTGATATTATGTTTATGGCTGCTTTGGCTTCCCTGGCTTTATTGCTGATAATACGAAAGGACAGGATGAGCCTTTATAAGTTTGCGATAATTAATATAGTGATTGCCCTTGCCCTTTTACTGATAGTGCCAAATTTTAAGACATTCTGGAGGGATGTATTTCACCCGCTGTTATTTAATAACGATTTCTGGAAGATGTCGAGGCAGGAGGTGAGTTACTATATAACGCCAAGGTCTTTTTTTAAACTAACAACAATTGTAGTATTATCCACATGGATGTCCCTTAATGTATTGATTGCAGCATCTGGCCTTATTCTCAGGAAATACAGGTCGCTGTATCAGGATTAATTCTTTTCCGGGATCTTATAATTAGAAGGGTTTTCAAGAAGAATAAATAATATGTTTTTTTATCCGCCGATACCTATATCATCGAGGAAATCAAGAAGTCCGCAGTCTTCAGGGTCACTGCATGCAGCAAATTCATCCTGGTTGCTGTGGTTTCCGAGCATGCCGTATCTGTGTGCAACTTCGTGTTTTAAAAGCGGCAGATCTCCACATCTTCCAAAACCCTCCTCGGCAACGGCCATGGAATCAGTGCTGCTGAAATAAATTCCTGCACAGATTGAGTTGTCTTCAGTGTCACACTCAAAGTTAAAAGGGACAATGAACAGTCTAAGATCTGAAAGAGGGGGGACAACATCCTGGTTATCGAGTATAAAATCATCAAATCCCAGGCCCTCTTCTTCAAAAAACTGGCAGTTTAGAAAGTCAGCAATTTCCTGGTCAATTAGCATTAATATTTCGTCCTGAGGCAAACCTACCCCGTCATCAATTGCTACCGCAATATCATATACGGGTGTTCTCAGGTTATAGTTTTGCTGGTTAATTTCTTCAAGTGTCAGTAAACCATCGGGGTTTAATATCTCATTATCAAATGAATCTTCTATGGCATCACATCCCGCAATACTAAGAACAAAAAGAATAAGTAATAAAACGGCTGTTTTTTTCAAGTTTATTACTCCTGGTATTATTAAAATATTTACAAAATTATAACTAAAGACTTATTATATTACTTGAAAAATTAAAATGAAAAAAATATTAACCAACTGGAAACATAAACCCGGGGTACACTGCGGTTCTGTAGCTGTTAGAGACATTGTTAATTTTTACGATTTAAACATGTCAGAGGAGCTTTGCTTCGGACTTGGTGGGGGCCTTGGTTTTTATTACTCTAAAAATAGTTTGAGTCCAACCAGGTCAATACATGTCAGGGGGCCATGGATGGAATCAGGTTTCTTTAATCATTTTGGTATAGGTTACACCGACTGGCAGTATGAAGATGATAGTGGAAAGGCACATCAACTATTAATTGAAAGTATCAATAATAATGTTCCGGTACTTATACAAACGGATATTTATTATCTTGATTACTACAATTCGGGTACCCACTTTCCCGGCCATATTGTAACTGTTTGCGGCTACGATGATAAAAAACAGGTGTTTTACCTATCCGATACAGCGTTTGAAGACCTCAAGGAAGTTTCTTTTGAACAGATGAAAGCGGCGCGTAATTCAAAATATGAGCCATACCCCCTTAATAATAACTACCTGGATATTGATCTTAATTTTAAAGAAGTTGATATTAAAACTGCATCAGCAAGAGCAATAAACATGAATGCGCGGTATATGTATAATGGTACTGGGACAATCCGCGGGAAAAGTGGGATTGAAGAGATAAATAACTGGTCTGAAGATCTTGCAAACTGGAAATTTATTGAGGACTGGAAATGGTCAACACGATTTGCATACCAGGTTATCAGCCGCCGTGGTGTTGATGGGGCTGCCTTCAGGTGGATGTACAGGGATTTTCTTAAACAGGTTGAGGGGTACTGTCCACCTGTTGTAAAACTCGGACTTGCCGGCGATATGGATATTATTGGATTAAAATGGAGTGAATTATCCGAATTACTAAAAGAAATTAGCGAGCAGAACCTTGTATCTACCCAGTTTGAAGAGGCATCAGAAATTACCAATATTATATTTATTCTTGAAAGTAATTTTTATAGCAAAGTACTTGAAAATCCAGAGTTATGTAAAATCTGAATTGATTAATGTAACTATCTTAAAGTAATAACTTTTTAGAATGGCAAAGATGTTTGCCCATTTGTTATGGACTAATTAATTAATTGTAAACCATAATTCATTATATATAAATTATGATTTGCAATTTAGAATATTTGATGCAATAAATAATGATCTGGATGATTTAAGCGAGGTATTTTTTACATATCCAATCGGTAAACCTACCAGGGGTAAAATTTCCTCTTTTTTCGGATATAGGAAAGGCCCATTTCATAAAAGAAAAGCGTTGCATACAGGTATTGATTTTAGTGCTGGAACCGGCACGTCGGTTATTACTACTGCTGATGGTGTTGTGAAATCCGCAGGCTGGCGTAAGGGGTATGGTAAATGCATTATTGTTCAGCATAAGAGCGGATATAAAACCCTTTATGGCCACCTCTCTAAAATTAAAGTGATAAAAGGACAGAAAGTAAAATCAGGGGACCTTATAGGAAAAGTTGGTTTAACAGGAAGATCTACCGGGCCCCATTTGCATTACGAAGTTTATAAAGACGGCAAACGAATTAATCCAAAAAACTATTTAAGTATAGGGTAAATGAAATGATTGGTAAAAAGAAGAATAGTTTCGGCGGTGTTGGCGGAAAAGACAATAAAGACCAGATTACAACTCTTGTGGGGGAGGGCGCATCGTTTGAAGGATATATAACAACATCATCAGCAAGGATTGATGGTTCTTTTAAAGGTGAAGCAAAGCTTTACGGAATTCTTATTATTGGTGAAAAAGGGCTGGTGCTGGGTGATGTAAGTTCTCCTAAAGTAATAGTGTATGGTAAAATTGAAGGGAAGGTTAAAGCCAACAACCTTGATATAAAGGAAACAGGTAATGTTGAGGGTGATATAACAGTTCAGACCCTTACAGTAGATAGTGGGGGTACTTTTAATGGAAGTTCCACCATGAAACACTCAGACCATTCAAAGGAATCTGAATCCAAAGCTGAAGTAGCATCATTCCAGGAATTTAAATTACAGAAATAATTATTTAAAAACATGAATTAAGCATTAAAAAAGCGGGCATCTTAGCCCGCTTTTTTTTATTACTTTTCTGTAAACCTGTTTCTTTTACAGTTTGTTTTTCTGTTTTGGACTTTGCAGCTCCTACATCATGCCGCCCATTCCGCCCATTGGCATTCCGCCTCCTGGAATCATTCCACCAGGGGCTCCTGCTCCACCGTCATCTTCTGCCTTGTCAGCTACCAGTGCTTCAGTTGTCAGTAACAGGCCTGCAACACTTGCCGCATTCTGCATTGCTGTCCTTGTTACCTTTGCCGGGTCAACAATCCCTGCTGCTATCAAATCCCTGTACTCCAGCTTTGCTGCATCAAAACCCATTGACCCCTTAGAGTTCTTTACCTTATCTACCACTATGGATCCATCCCAGCCCGAGTTCCTGGCTATTTCCCTTAGTGGCTCCTCAAGAGCTCTTTTCACTATGTTTACTCCAGCCAGCTCTTCTATATCTGCGTTCTTAAGTCCGTCTAAATCTTTTATTGTCCTTACAAGTGCTACGCCTCCCCCGGCGACTATCCCTTCCTCTACTGCTGCCCTTGTGGCATTTAGTGCGTCTTCCACCCTGTCCTTCTTTTCTTTCATCTCTGTCTCGGTGGCTGCTCCTACTCTTATCACTGCTACACCGCCTGCCAGCTTGGCTAACCTTTCCTGCAGCTTCTCCCTGTCATATTCCCCGCTTGCGCTGTCTATCTGGGACTTTATCTGCTTGATTCTTGCTTCGATTGTACTCTTTGTGCCTGATCCGCCAATTAGCGTTGTGTTGTCCCTGTCTATTACTATTTTCTTTGCTCCTCCGGTATCCGAAAGTTTTGCACTCTCCAGTTTCATCCCGGCTTCTTCAGAGATTACCTGGCCGCCCGTTAACGCTGCTATATCCTCTATCATTGCTTTCCTTCTGTCGCCAAACCCCGGTGCCTTTATTGCTGCTACTTTCAGTGTCCCTCTTATCTTGTTCACTACTAATGTTGCCAGCGCTTCCCCCTCTATATCTTCAGCCACTATCAGTAAAGGCTTTGAGCTTTTTGCCACTTCTTCAAGCAACGGCACTAAGTCCTTCATATTAGCGATCTTGCTGTCGTACATTAATATATATGGGTCCTCAAGGTCTACGATCATTTTCTCAGCGTCTGTTACGAAGTAGGGGCTAAGGTACCCTCTATCAAACTGCATCCCCTCTACCACTTCAAGTTCTGTCTCTAAACTCTTCCCTTCTTCTACTGTTATTACTCCGTCCTTCCCTACCTTCTCCATCGCATCTGCTATGATGTCCCCTATCATCTCATCACCGTTTGCTGATACTGTGGCTACCTGGGCGATTTCTGTCCTGTCTTTTATCTGTTTGCTCATCTTTCTTATACTGTTTACTATCACTTCCACTGACTTGTCGATTCCCTTCTTCAGTTTCATTGGGTCATGCCCTGCTGCTACCAGCTTTATTCCCTCTTTGAAGATTGATTCCGCAAGCACTGTGGCTGTGGTGGTCCCGTCTCCGGCTACATCACTTGTTCTTGATGCTACTTCCTTTACCATCTGGGCACCCATGTTCTCAAATTTATCTTCCAGATCTATTTCCTTTGCTACAGTTACCCCGTCCTTTGTTACCACCGGGGCTCCAAATGTCTTCTCTACCAGTACGTTCCTTCCGCGTGGCCCAAGTGTCGCTTTTACTGCTTTTGTAAGCTTACTTACTCCTCTTAACAGGGCGTCTCTTGCTGCTGTGTCAAATTTAATTTCTTTTGCCATTTCTATTTTCTCCTGATAAATATTTAAAAATTTTTATTTGCCGATGATAGCCAATATCTCATCTTCTTTTAATATCAGATAATCATCGCCACCAAGACCAATTTCGGCCCCGCCAAATTTGCCGAAAAGTATTTTGTCTTTTACCTTAACGTTAAGTGGCCTTACAGTGCCGTCATCAAGTACCCTGCCATTTCCGACTGCAACAACTACACCTTCCTGTGGCTTTTCCTGTGCTGCGTCCGGAATAATGATTCCACCGGTAGTTGTTTCGGAAGAACCAACTCTTTTTATTAATACTCTGTCATGCAGAGGTCTGACTTTCATGAATAAAATCCTCCTTAATCTAAATATTTTGATTTTTTAAATAGTTATACAACTTTTTCAGCACTCATCACCTATTAGTGCTAAATAGACCAAAAAAAGATAATCATCATTGTTTCTTTGTCAAGAATATTTTATTTGAATTAATAGCATAGTTTTTTTATAAAATCTGATTAGAATAAATCAGGTTTGATAATTTAAAAAAGTACTTTAATTTTTTCATGTATGTTGTTATAATTACACAATAAATATTGAAGGTTGTGTGAGATTTGTTTAGTAAATAAATAGTTATGTAATATTGGATATCAAAATATCACCTTGACATATAAAGTCTATTACTTTATTTTGATAAGCAAAATTAAATAAATTACTTAATATGCTTTTATCACTTTTAAAAAAATATGTGTGGCTGGTAAACCTAGTACTCATCGTGGCTATAGCTTATGTTGTTGCGTTAGCAGTCAACGATAGAATTGGCGACAGTATTTATTCACCTTCAAAGGACATATTGTCAGATAATGATAATAGTCACAAGTTTGTTAGACTTAAAACTACTCAACCTAACAGGGCTTATTATGAGGTTATTTTAACCAGAAATATTTTCGGTATTGATAAAAGGACCTTTTCGGACTCAAATGGTTTATCGGGTGCGAATGGCGATGCCCCTAAAACAAATCTTAATATTGAACTTCTTGGTACACATCTTAGTATCCGGGGTAAATCAATTGCGGTTATAAAAAATAGTGATAATGGAAAAATTAATGGTTATTCGGATGGAGAGATTATAGATATAATTCCCAATGAAAAAGTTAAGTTGCTTGGTGTAGAAAACTGTAAGGCAATTATTGACAGAAAAGTACAGGGTACAGAAACAATATATTGCAATAAAAGTATTAGCATTGTCAAAGAACCTAGAACTAATAAAAAAACGGCGGCAATAAGCACATCTAAAAATGAAAAAGGTGGTATTAGACAGCTGTCAGATGATAAATGGATGATAGAACGTAAGATGCTGGATGAGCTTCTGGATGACCCTGCAGCTCTGATTAACCAGGCAAGGGTTGTTCCCCAGCAGGATGGACTGCGGTTTTTTGGTATAAGGCCAAGTAGCATATTCTTCAAGATAGGACTTCGTAACGGTGATACGGTGCATAAAATTAATGATGTTGAGTTAAGTGATGTACAAAATGCTCTCGGGGTATTCAGCCAGTTAAAAAATGAGGATGATTTTAATATTGATTTTACCAGGAGAGGTAAGAAACTCTCTTATGCTTATGATGTAAATTAAGCTGATTATTAATCATTCACAGGAAAATTAAATGAATAAACATCAATATACTATTTTAATTCTGTTTCTGCTTAACCTACTTCTTGTGCCTCCATCATATACGCAGATAATTATTGATACTGATGGACCGAAAGACAATGTGATTCAGCTACTATCATACACCATACAGGATGGGGATTCTTTAACAGTCTTAGCGGATAGGTTTCTTATACCTGTAAAAGAGTTACAGCAAATTAATAATATAGACGGAACAGTAATCAAAACCGGGCAAACACTTTTAATACCTATTATTAGCTATAAGGTCCGCGAGGGAGATTCCCTGCTCGGCCTGGCGGCAAAAAACAGAATACCTGTGAAAGATATTAGGCATATAAACAATATTGAAGGCAATACAATAAAAATAGGGCAAACAATATATATTCCTAAAAGAGCAAGCAGCTTTCTTTTGACCAGTTTTACCAATGAAGTCTCTGCACAGGAAATACCTGATGAAGAGATAGAAGTAGACGGTGATGTTATTGATTCAAAGTTTGTTCAGGAAGGACCAGATGAACAGACTGATGTTGCAGAAAATGTTAACTCTCAACAGGAAAACACCTTACAGGACAATGATGAACAGACTGATGTTGCAGAAAATGTTAACTCTCAACAAGAAAACACCTTACAGGACAATAAGGAAGAAGCCGTTGTAGTGGAAGAAGCTGAAGTAGATATTGAACCTGACGGCAGGCCCACTTTTGAGGTGGTAGTCCCACAGCCTACAAGCACAGTCTCAAATAATAATGAGCAGGATGATATTGTAAATCTGCAGTCTGAGATGGAGCTTAAGGACCTTATTCAAACTATGAGTGAAATATCTTCTGAAGCCTTTATTCTCGATGATTCAGTAAAAGGAAAGAAGGTAACCATAATAGCCCCACAGGGCGGATTTAAAAGAAAGAATGCTATCAGGCTTTTTGAAACTATTCTTGATCTTAATGGGTTTTCCATCGTTTCAAAGCAGGGCGTAAATAAAATTGTCCAGAAAAAAGATATTAAAACCCAGAGTATTCCCACCGATGTTAGTACTACACTTGGCATTTCCTCAGACAGATATATTACGAAAATCATAAGTTTAAAAAACGTTAAAGCCGATGAACTTTCCAAGGCACTAAAATCTCTAATATCAAAGGAAGGGGACCTTGTCGTATATTCAGCGTCAAATAAGTTAATTATAGTAGATACAGTAGATAACATAAACAGGATTGTTGGAATAATTTCCAACCTTGATGTTGAAAAACGGATTGAATTTATCCAGATTGAGAATGCAGATGCTGCAGATGTTGCAACCAAACTACTTGAAATATTTGGTGCGGAGAGCAGAGGAAGGTCCGCCCAACCACGAACTTCCGGCAGAAGTACACGGCAGGGAAGAGCAAACCAGGCGGCTAATACTAGCCAGCAGGCATCGGTAACAGGAGAATCGGAAATTCTTGGTTTTAAGGTTATCACCGATGAGCGTACAAATTCTTTAATTATTATTGCATATCCTCAGGATATGGAAAAGATAAGAAAAGTTATAAGCATTCTTGATGTACTTTCAGAGCAGGTTGAGCAGGGAATATATGTATTAAGAATAAAGAACGCTGATGCCGAACAGATTGTTGGAGTACTTTCCAACATAATTGGTACGGGTGGTGGCGGTGGAAGAGTCGGAGGACAGCAAAACCAGAGGACAAGACTAAGCTCTGGCGGACTTGGATCAACTCAGACCGGAATTGGCTCCGGGCAAACCCGTGCGGGTTTATCCAGGCAGGCTGCATCCGGGGCATTGTCAAGCGTGGTAGCCGAAGCCGATGGATTAAGGATAACCGCAGACCATGCAACTAATTCGGTGATTATTGTAGGTTCAAGAAGGGATTATGAATCTATTAAAACTGTAATTGATGAACTTGATATTCGCAGGAAACAGGTATTCGTAGAGGCAGCGATTCTTGAAGTCGCGTTAAATGACCTGACCGCATTAGGTGTGAATTTCAGCTTTGGAGCAACACTAAACGGTGATAACCTCATATTTGGCGGACAGCAGCTGCCAGGTGTTCAGAGTCTACTGGGTATTGCCGCGGATAGTGATGCTGCCATAAGTATAGTTGGTTCTTTGCAGGGACTCTTTCTTGGTGTAGTAGGTGAAGAAATTGATGTTGACGGATCAGGACCAATACCACCAATCCCATCATTTACAGCATTATTTCAGGCCATCTCATCGGTAACGGATGTTAACGTTTTATCCACGCCGAGTATTCTTACAACAGATAATGAAATGGCTGAGATAGTGGTTGCTGACATTATTCCATTTCCTACAGGAAGTACTATAGGGACATCGGGAGTAACTGTCCAGACAATTGAAAGGCTTCCTGTAGGTATCAGGCTGGCTATAACTCCCCAGATTAGTGAAGGTAAATATATGACCCTGAATATTGTCACCGAGGTTTCAAATACTACCCCTGCTCCGGAAGGTCTGAATACAGAGGATTTCGGTATTGCTACACAGACCAGGACAGCCGATTCTTCAGTCATAGTAAGGGACGGGCAAACAATTGTAATTGGCGGCCTTGTTTCCGACCGTGAAAGTATTGTAGAACAGAAAACTCCGATACTGGGTGATATCCCTTATTTAGGAAACCTGTTTAAATTTAAGAGCAAGCAAAGCCAAAAGTTAAACTTGATGATACTCTTAACACCGCGTATTGTAGAGACAGACGTGGACATGCAGCAGATTCTTGAAGAACAGCAAAGGCGTAAAACTCTTTTACAGGAAAGAGGACTTGATGTCTTAGAGGAAAGAAAATATTAATTAAATATAATGAAAACTCTTGATCAGATTCTCCAGGAAAGCAACCCTGATATACTTGAGAATTTTCTGGATTTAAAATCAAAAAGTACTGAAAACCCCGAAGAAGTCCTGATAAAATCCAATCTCTTAAATGAAAATACTCTTCTGGATGTATTGTCAGAATACTATGAAGTGCCGATTATTAAGGAAATTAGGGACGATGACATTGATTACCAGCTTGTAAAAGAACTGCCAATAAGTTTTACAAGAAAATTCAGAATACTCCCTTTAACTAAAACAAATGGGATACTCAAAGTTGCATTTGCTCCCCCTATTGACCTTTATGCTATGGACGAGATAAGCTCACTTTTCGGCTGTAATATAGAAACCTACCTTACACATAATCATATTGTATCTGACAGCATTAACAGGGTTTATGAGCAGGGTAAGGAGATGGCTGAGGATATAGATGATGATTCTATAGGTATTACAGAAGCAGAAATTCAGGAGCCGAAAGACCTGCTGGATACTGATGACGAAGCTCCCATTATAAGATTTGTAAATTCACTTTTATTCCAGGCGGTTAAAGAAAAAGCAAGTGATATCCATTTAGAATGTTTTGAAAAAGAAGTAGCTGTGCGATTCAGAAAGGATGGTATGCTGCATAATATAACAACAGTACCTAAGAAGCTCCAGTCCTCTGTTATCTCCCGTGTAAAAATTATGTCTGAACTCGATATAGCCGAAAGAAGAAAACCACAGGATGGCAGAATCAGGGTCAAGGTAGCAGGACGTGATGTTGATGTGAGAATATCAACGATCCCTACAATATGGGGAGAAAGTGTGGTAATGAGGCTTCTTGACAGGTCTTCTGTCCTTCTTAGCCTTGAAGATCTGGGGCTGGAAGGGAAAAAACTCAGAACATTTGATTTTTTAATCAGACGGCCCCACGGAATTATTCTTGTTACAGGGCCTACCGGAAGTGGTAAAACCACAAGCCTCTATGCTTCGCTTGAGAGAATAAACTCACCGGATAAAAAAATCATTACTATTGAAGACCCCGTTGAGTATCAAATTCAGGGGATTAACCAGATTCAGGTTAACAACAAAGTTAATCTTACATTTGCCAACGGATTAAGGTCAGTTTTACGTCAGGATCCTGATATTATACTCGTAGGTGAAATTAGAGACAGGGAAACAGCAGATATATCCATTCATGCTTCGCTTACCGGCCACCTTGTATTTTCTACTCTTCATACAAACGATTCTGCAAGCGCAATAACAAGACTTATTGACATGGATATTGAACCATTTCTTGTTGCATCATCTATACTTGCAATTGTTGCACAAAGACTTGTCAGGGTGCTTTGTAAACGCTGCAGGGAAAAATATGAACCAACAGATGAGGAGCTGAACAGATTGGGCATCAGCAGAGAAGTTCTTAAAGACGGAGTGCTATACAGGTCAAAAGGCTGTCCAACATGCCTTGATACCGGATTTAGCGGCAGACATGCTATATTTGAAATATTGATAATTGATGATGATATAAGAAATCTTACACTTAATACGACTGATTCTTCTACTATTAAAAGAAAGGCAGTGGAGAACGGACTTACAACTCTTAGGATGGATGGTGCAAGTAAAGTAGTTGAGGGATTAACTTCTGTTGATGAGGTTCTTAGGGTGACAGAAGAGGAATCTATTGAGATAGAGTCCATTCACTAGAAAGTAGATTATGCCGGTATACAAATATACAGCCATAAACAACAGTGGTTCATCTGTTAAGGGAATAATAGATGCAGAATCGGTGAAGGCCGCTACTGAAAAACTGAAGAAGGAAGGCGTTTATCTTTCTTCAATTAATGAAACCAAAAAAAGGTAAGAGCAGGAGTTTTATTCCTTTCAGAGGTGTAAGCAGTGCAGAGCTTGCAATCACAACGAGACAGTTTTCTGCTTTAATATCGGCCGGACTGCCTCTTGAAGCCTCACTTGAAGCCCTTTCAGAACAGTCAGAGGACCAGAAACTAAGGGAAGTGTTAACACAGGTAAAGGACAGGGTCAGTGAAGGAAGCTCCCTGACTAATGCCCTTAAAGAACATAATAATGTTTTTTCCGACCTTTATACAAATATTGTAAAAGCAGGGGAAGCCAGCGGTTCACTCGATATTGTTTTGTTCAGGCTGGCTGATTTTCTAGAGAAATCTTCTGAATTAAAGTCCAGGGTTCGAAGTGCCCTGATTTATCCTATTTTTATGTTTTTAATTGGTTCGGGTGTCCTGTTCTTTATGATGACATATGTAATTCCAAGGATTACCAAAATATTTGAGGACAGTGACAGGGCTCTGCCATTTATTACATTGGTTCTAATTTCCATCAGTAGTTTCTTCAGCAACCATTACATAATTTTGTTTCTGGGAATTGCCGTAGTTGGTTTTTTACTCGTCAGGTTTTTAAAGACAGAAAAAGGAACAAGATTTGTTGACAAGCTAATTCTAAGGCTCCCGGTATTTGGCAAACTTGCTGCAATGGTTGCAATTTCAAGATTTACACGGACCCTTGGTACTCTGGTAGGAAGCGGCATTCCATTGCTCGATGCTCTCGAAATTGGCGAGGCTGTCATAGGAAATACTGTATTTATGGATGCCCTCAAAGATGTTAGGGTGAGTGTAAGAGAGGGGTCAACACTTGGCCAACCATTAAGGGACAGCGGCGTGTTTCCTCCGCTTGTAACAAGAATGATTGGAGTAGGTGAACAAACCGGAGAAATGGAAGAAATGTTTAATAAGATTGCGGATATCTATGATTTGCAGGTAGAAACAACTCTTTCAGCCTTAACTTCATTACTAGAACCAATTATGATTTTAATGATTGGTGTAGTGATGGGTTTCATAGTTTTTGCTATACTATTACCAATATTTGAATTAACATCTGCCATAGGCTGATAAAGGAGGCATAAAAATGGATAAACCACAGAGATTAATTAAATCGCAGGGTGGTTTTACTCTTATTGAGATTGTTGTTGTATTAATTATTATTGCGGGCCTTGTAGCTGTAGTAGCTCCTAATATTATGAATCGATTGTCTGATTCAAATAAACAGATTACCAGGGCCAAAATTGCTAATCTTGAAACTGCTCTTAAGCTTTTCAAAGTTGATAATGGTTTTTATCCCGAAACAGGACAGGGGCTTAATGCACTCAACGAGTTTCCTTCAACGGGAAGAGAACCTAAAAGGTGGAAGGGGCCATACCTTGAAAAATCTCAGACACCGATTGATGCATGGTCAAATGAGTTTGTTTATGTAGGGCCTGACCAGACAAACAACGGCATCTATTTAATAATATCGGTAGGAGAAGATGCAGTTGCCAATACCGATGATGATCTTTCAAGCAATGATGTTCAATGAAAAAAAGTAATGGGTTTACCTTAATTGAAATTCTTGTAGTAATGGTACTGCTTGGGAGTATCCTCTTAATAGCAGTGCCAAGATTTCAGAACCTTGCTGATGTAAACCTAAAGAGTACATCAAGAAGAATTAGCGGAACCATTAAATACCTTTATAACGAATCAATATTTAAAAAAAACATTTTTAAACTTGCGTTCGACCTTGATAAACAGGAATACTGGGTTGAATATATGGAAGACGGGCAGTTCGTGGAATCCCTTGACCCGATACTAAGAAGAAAAAGGGTGCCCGACGGAGTCGTTATAAATGATATATTTACTGAAAGGTTCCAGCAAAAAACGGATAGCGGGGATGAATCGTATCTGCTCTTTCTCCCTACCGGGTTTGTGGATTATGGAGTAATACACATCAGCAGCAGTGATAACGACGTATATACCATAGAAACCAAACCCTATACCGGCGGAACAAAGATATACGATGAGTACGTAGACATAAGGCAGGAGGACAGCCCTTATCTTGACCGGGAATGAGAAGGCCTGCAAAAAAAAGGGATTTACACTGCTCGAAGTGGTGATTTCTGTCGCTATTATCGGGGTATCGCTAATGATGCTTTTATCTGCAGTAAACAGGAATATTGATATAGCCGGGAAATCACGGGATGCACAGATCGCTGCTCTGCTTGCTCAGCAAATGCTGACTAATATTGAACTGGAAGGTTTTCCCCAAGTAAGGGAAGAAGAAGGTGAATTTCAAGACAATCCCGGGTTTAACTGGTTTCTCTCAGTGTTGCCATATAACTTGTCACTGGTAGAAACTAATATACGAATTGTAAGGGTACTTATTGTATGGAATGACGGAAATGATGAATTCGAAGTCTCAACGGCTATTTCAAACTGAAAGGGGTTTTACCCTTTTAGAACTGCTCGTAGCCGTTTTTATTTCAGCACTTGTCCTGACCCTTGTAGGTACGTCCTTTTTCCAGATTATAAATGCCAAGGAAAAAGTAGAAGACCAGCTTGAACTTATTCATGAAGCCAGAGTTGTTTTTTCAAGGATTGGCAAGGACCTGTCAAGTGTATACCCCAGGGGCAAAGTAGTTAATAGTGCTGCAAGTTATCCTTATATCTTTTTTCTTGCTACAAATGATGAGCAAACAGATAATAGCAGGCTTGAGTTCTCATCCTTCGCAAGAAGCCCTATTGAATTCAACAGGGAATCCGACCAGTCTGAAATTACATATTTTATGGTCAGGATTGAAGATGAGGAAAAATATGACGAAGAAAACCAGATATTTGCATTAATAAGAAAAGAGAACCCCTGGTTTGGAAATGATCAAGGTGGTACACAGTACCCAATCTCAGAAAGGGTCAAAAAATTTAAACTGACATACCAAAATGCAAAAAAAGTTGATGATCCTTTAATAGAACAGGTAGATATAGAAGAATGGGATGCCGTACTGCTTGGAGGCACACTGCCTAAGGCTGTCGCAGTAGAGCTTGTGCTTACAGATGATGAAGGGCTTGATCACACTTTTAACACTTTGATAATTATGCCAATAGCAAAATAAGACAATGAAAAAAAGCATAAATCGTAAGGATAATGAAAAAGGTATAGTTCTAATAATAGTTCTTATTATAATTGCAATCCTTACAATTATAGTGACTGACTTTACGTTTAGTACACATATTGACCTTGAAATATCCAACAATACTCTTAACGACATTAAAGCCCAGTATATTGCAAAATCAGGTGTTAGCGTAATTTCAAGTGTAATGAAGGGTAACAATCTTGAGGACCTTGGAGACCTTTCTTCAATTACCGGGGACGTAGAAGTGGGGTCGGAGGGGAGTAGTATCTGGTCATTAAATGTACCTGCATTTCCAGTCGGAGACGGGGTTGTGACAATGTCTGTGCAGGATGAAAGGTCTAAAATTAACTTGAATTCACTTGTAAGCCATACTACAAATAAAGTCGATTTCCAGGTCCTGGCAGCATTGACGGAGCTGTTTAAAAACCTGGAAGTAGAAACAGATAAATCGGAACTTTTTATTGCGAGCCTAATTAACTGGATTGATAAATCAATAAAGGGCGCCCAGAATGACCAGGACCCGAGAGGTGCCGCGGGTAATTTCTATAATACTCTTGATAATCCTTATACAATAAAAGACGGGCCGTTAGACAGTCTTGACGAAATTAGAATGATAGAAGGTATAGACGAGGACTTTTATAATAAGGTCAAAGATTATGTAACAGTTTACCCCATCAACAAACAGGTGAATTTCAGCACTGCTTCCAAACCTGTAATGATTGCAATCTTAAAAGCAGCACAAGTCTCTGCCATCCGGGGTGAAAACCGCTCGGATACAGAACTAAAAGATGATGCAGCAGAAGCAATTGCTGATGAGATCCTGGAGATAAGGCAGGAAGACAAACTCGTGACAAGAATAGAAGTAAGGGATATTGCTAGGGATATTGATTCTAACCTCAGAATTTCAGCTGGCCTAAGCGGCCTGGTATTGAATCAGGGTATAAGTGATACATTTTCCATAAAAGCCTCCGGGGTAGTGGGTGAAATTAACCCTACAATAAAAAATATAGATGCAGTTATAAGAAAAGCCTCCGGTAATAAAAGCAAAACAGAAACAATCTCCTGGAAAGAGAGATAACAATCTTAATTATTTGAAGAGAAAAATTCGAAATATTAATACTCTTGAGAATTCTGATAGCAATTCACAACAAGAGGATTCAAAAAATTTTGCACAAAAATTACTAAACAGATGTATACAGTTTTTTTCATGAAGTTCTAAATAAGTTATAACCTCGTAAAATGGAATATTTAAAGAACTATTTCCAGTCTTTTCTTATCTTTTTTGAACACAAAGTTATTGCACCACTTTACTACCTATTATTCCTTTTGATAACAGGGACAATCGGGTTTTTTATGCTTTAAAAAATATTTATTCACCCGTGTCCCCGGATATTACACTGTCTGATTCAATATATTACTGTGTGATATCACTTACTACAGTCGGTTATGGAGACAATCCGGATCTCATGAATCTTCCTGAGCCGGGTAAAACACTTGAAACTTTTGCTGATCCATATTAGTAAAATATATTATAATGGTATATTATAGAAAATAATTGATTTTTAATGAGGGATTTTTTTAATATAGTTAATAATGTTTAGTGGCATGAAAAACCGGAAAAATACAATGAAAAGGCTTATGGTTGTTTTTCTTATGGCAATTATGGGTGTGGCTTTAGTTTATGCATGCGGCTCCGAATCCGATGAACAGTTTTCCGGCAACTTTCTTGAAATTTCATTGACCTGTCCTGATTTGGAGGAGACTAGAGAGATTTCAAGGG